>ERZ808028.650-NODE-650-length-26362-cov-5.773749_pt1 | contig 26362 bp, 26 predicted proteins | sample MGYA00380184_ERZ808028 | MGnify/ENA primary metagenome ERZ808028 (study PRJEB31490, sample SAMN06133397) | mouse gut metagenome | isolation source: J8_1 | host: mice | place: China: Chengdu | collected 2015-05 ...
GCCACCTCCAGTCATCACCGGGGTTTAGGGAAGTGGATGCAAATACACCCTGAATGCCGAGTTCATCCTTTCTGGCCTGCATGTCCTCCACGACGGCCTTAAGAGACGCAAAATTATTGATCTCGTCCATGGAAGCCGCCTGAGCGCCCTCCAGCGCAAAATATTTTTCCATAATGGCATTATTATAAATAATTCCGTATCCTTCCACCACATAGGGGATACCATACACGCCCCCATTTTCACCGGTCACTGCCAGACTCTTGTCAAGCAGCCAGCTATACAAATTTGTGCCGGATAAGTCGGCACAATATTCCTGCCAATTCAAGTAACCTATGGGACCGTTAATTTGAAACAATGTGGGGGCCTCTGTATTTGCAATTTCAGACATTAAAGTCTGCTCATAAGTGCCGTTTGCCGCCGTGACCACCTTTACCTCCACGCCCGTCTCCTGAGTGTATTGCGCCGCCAGATTCTGCCATATGGGATCCACCTCCGGCTTGAAGCTCAGATAATAGACCTTCCCGTTTCCGGAGGGATTATTATTTCCTCCGGCAGTGCTGTCCGCAGCAGAGGAGCCGGCGGCCGCGCCGCTGCCGCTCATGCTGCTGTTATCCGCAAAGCTGCTCCCTTCTCCCACATTGTCCTTATTCCCGCACCCTGTCAATATGCCTGCTGCCAAGGACGACCATAAGATTAGACCGATAATTTTCTTTTTCATAATCCTTTGCTCCTATTCGATATAGAGTTAAATTGAGGATTGCCACACAATCCTTCCATCACAAATAGTCTGCCCTTATTTCCATAAATTACACCTTTTTATTCTATTTTTTGAAAGTTCCGTTTCTGACCGTACCGACGCCGGAATGTGTTTGGAAATCGAGTAGGAGGCTAACCATTAGTTGATTAGCCGACCTCTCACACCACCGTGCGTACGGTTCCGTACACGGCGGTTCCTTAGTTTTCACAGACTATCAGATAATAGTCAAGCATGGTTGTATAACCCAGCTTGGCTATTATTTTGTTTGATATGACTTGGTTTAAGGCTTTTGCCATTCTCCAATAACCTTTTCTGCTAAACGCAAGTTCTTTCACCCTCCAATCTTCAAGTCTTAGTGCTTTCAACATTCGGTACTTTGTCTTGACTTTCTTCCATTGCTTCCAATAGACCGCCCTGATTCTGCGCCTTGCCCACTCATCTGTTTCTTTGAGAAGATTCTTCATGTCTGCAAGTTTGAAGTAATTTACCCATCCTCGCACGAATTGTTGGTATTTTTCTTCTCTTTTGGCGTTGCTCATGCCATTATTTCTGTCTGTCAGTTCCCTGATTTTATCCTTCATCTTTCCAACTGACTTCGGGTGTACCCTGAATCTGCATTTTCCCTTGTACCTATAAAAGGTATAGCCAAGATATTTGACCCTGCTGATATGTGCCGCCCCTGTTTTCTTCCGGTTTATTTTAAGGAATAGTTTCCCTTCTATAAATGGAATAATGTTTTTCAAGGTTCTTTCTGCACTTTTCCTGCTTTTGCAGAAAATCATGCAGTCATCTGCATAGCGGACAAATCTATGTCCTCTGCATTCTAATTCCTTGTCCAGCTCATTTAGCATGATGTTGCTAAGTAACGGACTGAGCGGACCGCCTTGGGGCATTCCTGTTTCTGTGTGCTCAAACATCCCATTTGCTATAACTCCCGCATTTAGGTATTTGTGTATCAGTGAAATAACCCTGCCGTCCTTGATGGTTCGTGACAATACCTCCATCAATTTACTTTGGCATACAGTGTCAAAGAACTTTTCCAAGTCCATGTCAACCACATATACATAGCCATCATTTACATTCCTTTGGCATTGTCTGAGGGCGTCATGCGCTCCTCGGTTCGGGCGGAAACCAAAACTGTTTTCTGAGAATTGCTCCTCATAGATTGGTGTGAGTTCCTGCGTGATTGCCTGTTGGATTACCCGGTCAACTACCGTGGGAACTCCAAGCTTACGAAACTCTCCTTTTGTTTCTTTGGGTATCTCTACCCTCCGGACGGGGTTGGGTTTATATTTGCCATCCCTTATCTCTTGGATTAAGTTCATCTGGTTTTCTCTTAGGTAGGGCAGAAGTTCATCCACCTGCATTCCGTCAATTCCACCACTTCCCTTGTTTGACTTTACCTGCTTATACGCCTTGTTAAGGTTTTCTTTCCGCAGTATCAAATCCAAAAGATTATCCGTCCAATAGTCTGTGATGACACCGCTCTTTTCAGTAATCTTAGAGTAGTCGAACACTTCTGCATACTCTCTCTGTTCCGCAGATACCATTTGCAGATAGTCTTCCATATGAAGTTGTCTGTTCTTAAATCCACTTTCAGTTACATTCATTGCTCGTGTCTCCTAAAGTTCAGTCCTTCCCATGACGTTTGCAACCGTCTCGGTACTATGACCTCTGCTGACTTCTCGCCATTCGTTGTTACTCACAGATTTCATACTCTGTTTCCATCCGCTGGCGAGACCTCCCTTGGTACCACACGTTTCTTTCTCTCCATCTATCTGCCACATTTACTACAGTTAATTCCGAGTAGTTATTGGACTTCAGTTTGTGTTGCAACCTTATCCTTAACTATAGCCTGATGTGATTTCTGTTCGTCAGACCAGAGATTTGCCTCCACCTTCCTTCAGATTCCACCTCACAGTGGACACCCTTGGTCTTGGCTGTATCCTTCCCACTACCAGGGCGGATTAGGGACTTTCACCCATTAGAAACGTGCGCCGCAAGGCGCACCATATAAAAAAGCTGCCAGTATTTTTTTACCAACAGCCTCCCTTTTTATCCTTCTTTCCGTTTTTTCAAAATCTTCTGAATCTTGGCGTCATCTCCCCACACAGCCTTACTATCATAGGGTCTGTCAGAAAATTTTCCATAGTCCAAATTAATTTTATCTGCCGTCTACTTCTCTGCCCTTAATATTTTCTCCGTTTTCCCCTTAATCCTCTGAAGCGCGTTGTCAATGGTCTTTGGGCTCTTGTCCAGCAAACGTGCAATCGTCCGATAGTCCGTCCCCAACAGATGGAGATAAAGCACCCGATTCTCCAGGTCACTTAAGCTTTCCTCCAATTTCATCTCAAGTAATTGGGCATATTCTCGGCTGACCAGCAGTTCTTCTGGATTGCTCTCCTGCCCTGCCGCCATTGTCTCCATCAAAGAACCTTGTTCTTCGCTTGACTCATAGAGAGATATGTAGGAATTCAAAGGGCTGTGCTTTTTGCGTTTGGACGCCTCGATTGCCGAATACATCTGCCTGGTGATGCAAAGCTTCGCAAAACTGTAAAAGGAAGTCTCCTGCTGAGTATCATAATCCTGCACAGCCTTAAAAAGACCAATCATGCCCTCCTGAATCAAGTCGTCATTCTCTCCCCCAAGCAGGTACATGGCGTTTGCCTCCTTGCGCACCAGATTCTTATATTTCTCCATAATATAGTCAATGATGTGGCTGTCGCCTCCCCGCAGCTTTCCAATCAACTGCTCGTCCGTCATCTGCTCATAGTTCGCCATACATATCTCCGTTCTTAATCATGAACATTTTTCATATTAATATTCAGGCTCATCCCTTATGCCATCAGCCTCTGACGCACCACCTCGTAGGCCAAAACACCTGCTGCCACAGACGCATTGAGAGAATCAATATCCCCCTTCATGGGGATGGAGGCAGTCAAATCGCAGTTCTCCTTCACAAGCCTGCTCACGCCCTCCCCCTCGCTTCCGATGACAAGTCCAATCGGTCCTGTCAGGTTCAGGCGGTACATCTGCTCGCCGCCCATATCCGCGCATACGAACCACAGGCCCTCCTTCTTAAGCTCCTCCATGGTTCTGGTCAGGTTGGTAACCTTTGCCACAGGCGTATAGTTAAGAGCGCCTGCCGAAGTCCTCGCCACCGTGGCCGTAAGCCCCACCGCCCGTCTCTTTGGGATGATGACGCCATGGGCCCCCGCCAGGTTCGCGGTACGGATAATCGCGCCCAGATTGTGAGGGTCCTCGATATTATCCAAAAGAATCAGGAAAGGGTCCTCCCCCTTCTCTCTGGCAAGAGTCAGCATGTCCTCCACCTCTGCGTAGGCGTAGGCCGCCATATATGCAACCACACCCTGGTGTTTTCCCGTCTCAGAAATCTGTGTCAGGCGTTCCTTAGACACAAACTGCACCAAGGTATCCTGCTTCTTTGCCTCTCTTAAAATGGTTCTCACTGGCCCATCCTGGCATCCGTCCAGCACCATAAGCTTATCAATGGTTTTTCCTGACCGGAACGCCTCTAACACGGCATTGCGGCCCTCAATCAGATTCTCGTTTTCGTTTCTCATACTAATTTTTATATACCTCTCTCGTCGTTTTACTGAAAGCCATCAGCCCCCAACGTATCCAGCCCCTCTTTTATAAGGTCTAACATCCTTTTCCATTCTTTTTTCAGATACAGGTATCCGATTAATGCCTCGAAGCCTGTTGCCTTGTGATAGTCGGACACAGACTGATTCTTTGCAGGAGAAAAACTTTTTGCATTGCGGCCCCGCTTGTATACTGCGTGCTCCTCCTGTGACAACCGGTCGTTCAAGGCAGTTATCATACGCGCCTGAGCAGATGCCTGTACCACAGAGCTGGTTCTCTTATGCATCTTCTGTACCTGCCGGTTCCCCTCGCCAAGCACCAGGGAACGGATAATCAACTCATAGACAGCGTCCCCAATATACGCCAAAGCAAGAGGTGAATACTCCTTGATATCCACCTCCTTCATCTGGAATAATTCCTGCATATACCCTAGGCCCGTTTCCATTGCACACCCTCTCTCGTATCCTTGAGAACGATTCCTTTTTCCAGCAGCTCGTCGCGAATCGCATCCGCCCTTGCAAAATCCTTTGCCTTGCGCGCCGCCTGCCGTTCTTCAATCAGCTTCTCGATGTCAGCATCCAGCATTTCTTCTTTCCGGTCCACAACAAGCCCTAACACATCCGTAAGGCTTACCAGAAGCTTAAGAAGCTTTTGCAGATATTCTTTTGAACTGTCTGCATTTGCCGTTGTGTTGCAGTATTTTACCAGATCAAACACAGAAGCCACGGCATCCGCTGTATTAAAATCATCCTCCATGGCATGTTCAAAGGCTTTCACATACTCATGAGTCTTTTCATAAGCCTCCTTCTCCTCTGCTGTCATTTCTTCTGTCTTTGCATTTCCCATTAAGAACTTAAGGCTGTCCGCCGCATTGACGATACGCTCTAACCCATTCTTAGAAGCCTCCATCAGCTCTGCGCTGAAATTCAGCGGGCTTCTGTAATGGGCACTCAGCATAAAGAAACGCAATACCTGTAAGTCATACTGCTCGCTGATTTCACGGACTGTCCGGAAGTTTCCAAGGGACTTACTCATCTTGCGGTTGTCTATATTCAGAAATGCATTGTGCATCCAGTATTTCGCAAACTCCTTGCCATTAGCCGCCTCGCTCTGGGCAATCTCATTTTCATGATGAGGGAACACCAGATCCTCGCCGCCTGCATGAATGTCAATCTGCTCTCCCAGATACTTCTTGGACATCTCAGAGCACTCAATATGCCAGCCCGGCCGGCCGTCACTCCAGGGAGACTCCCAGGACGGCTCTCCCTCCTTTTTAGGCTTCCACAACACGAAATCCAGCGCATCCTCCTTCTCATCCTCTCCGGTCACCAAAAGGGAACGCTCGCCTGAGCGAAGGTCGTCTAAATTCTTGTGGGATAATTTTCCATAATCCTTAAATTGGCGGGTACGGAAATACACGGTGCCGTTTTTCTCGTAGGCATAGCCTTTTTCAATCAACGTGCCAATCATATCAATCATTCCGCCGATTTCCTCTGTGGCAAGGGGATGGGTGGTGGCAGGCAATACGTTCATCCCCGCCATATCCTTTTTGCATTCTTCAATGTAACGCTTGGAAATCTCGTCTGAAGATACGCCCTCCTCTATGGCCTTCTTGATAATCTTGTCGTCCACGTCCGTGAAATTTGACACATAGTTCACATCATATCCCTTGTACTCAAAATACCTTCTTACTGTGTCAAATACAATCATGGGCCTTGCGTTTCCGATATGGATGAAGTTATAAACCGTAGGCCCGCAGACATACATCCTGACCTTTCCCTCCTCCAACGGAATAAATTCTTCTTTTTTCTTAGATAATGTGTTGTACAGCTTCATAATCACTTTTTCTCCTTCTCTATACTTATTGATTGCTTCGTCTCTTTCTCATCCAGCACGTCAATCTCCTGTGTCCTCATACATCTCATGCGCTTCTCCATCTGTACAAGGCGCTTATGCAGCCTGATGTTGTCCGCCTGCAGCTCTCGGATATCGTTGCTGATGGGGTCCGGCAAATGTACCTGATCCATATCCATACGCGGAATCTTCTGATCCCCCATCTTCACAATGCGCCCCGGCACTCCGACTACTGTACAGTTGGGGGGCACCTCTTTTAGCACCACGCTTCCGGCCCCAATCTTGGAGTTCTCTCCGATTTTAAATGAACCTAGAACCTTTGCTCCAGCGCTTACCATGACGTTGTCCCCAAGGGTGGGATGGCGTTTGCCCTTCTCCTTTCCCGTACCCCCAAGGGTTACCCCCTGATACAGCGTCACATTGTCCCCAAGCTCTGCCGTCTCCCCGATAATCACGCCGCTTCCATGATCAATGAAAAGCCCCTTCCCGATGGTGGCGCCGGGATGAATCTCAATTCCTGTCTTACGCACCGTTCTCTGTGATATCCAGCGAGCAAGAAAATAATGCTTTTTTAAGTATAATTTATGCGCCAGGCGGTAATGCAGAATCGCCTTGAAGCTTGGATACAGGAAAACCTCCAGATTCGACTTAATTGCCGGATCCCGTTCCCGCACCACCCGTATCTCCTGCCTGATATATGACAGTATTCCCATATAGACCTGCCACTCCTTCCTCATTCCCATTCTTTTGAGAAAAACAAAAAAACTCCGTCTCTTAAATCAACATCAAGAGACGAAGCATCACTCCGCGGTTCCACTCTTGTAAAGGACTTCCAGAAAAAATGTCCTCCACTCTTATACACGTAACGTGTGTAAACCCGTATTCGGCTACGCAAAATCTACTTTTTTCACCGAATCGACTCCCGAATGCACTTCACAGACCATTCCCCGAAAGCTGCTTTCAGCCGGCGACAGCTTCTCTCTGTTGGTTTTTTTGACCTGCTACTCTTTTCGTTCAACATCTTTGCCATGTACGTTATATCATATGCGAAAATGAGGGATTTGTCAATCGTCAAGCAAAACTTAATTGCACGACTTCAAACATGGAACGCGGCAAGCCTTTCGTCTGCCGCGTTCCATATGTTTAGAACCTTACCTCTACCTTAAACAAATCTGCCTCTGTCTCAATCTTAAACTTTCCTTTCTGCAGCTCAACGAAGCTCTTCACAATGGCAAGCCCAAGCCCTGACCCTTCCGTATTCCTTGACGCATCCCCGCGCACAAATCTCTCCGTAATCTCCTCCGTGTTAAAGTTAAGCTCTAAAGCCGACACATTTTTCATCCTGATAACCGCTTCTTCGCCCTCCCTCGCAATCTCAATATAAACCCGCGTATGAGGCATGGCGTATTTCACAATATTAACCAGCAGATTTTCAAACACACGGTATGTTTTCTGGCTGTCCAGAAGGGCAGATACCTTATCATCTGGATAAGTACACCTGAAATCCAAATCTGCCGCCGCAATCTTATCCTCCAACTCAAGCTTTACCTGCTTGAACAAATTCACCACATCCACATCCACAATATTCAGGGTTACATTCTTACTGCTGGCCTTGCTGACCTCAAACAAATCCTCAATCAGAACCTTAAGCCTAAGCGACTTTCTCTCAAGCACCTCAATATAATCCTTGCGCTTCTCCTCGTCCTTTTCGTCCTTTAACAGATTCACATAGGTAATAATTGCCGTAAGCGGCGTCTTTAAATCATGGGAGACATTGGTAATCAGCTCTGTCTTCATGCGCTGGCTCTTGACCTCCTCGTCCACAGCCTTCTTAAATCCCGTCTGAATCTTCTGAATCTCCTGCTTAAAGGGGCTGAAAATCCCCAAATCCTCTGTAATCTCCACATCCAGATTCCCCTTGGCAATCTCTCCAGTTGCCCTTAAAAGAATCCTGTATTTTTGCTGCAGCTCATTAAAATACTTCTGAAGCAGCCAGAACAGCACTCCTGAATAGAGCACCAGCAGGAAAATCCCGCCGACCCACATGGTACTAATCAACGCCAAAATAATGAAATTAACTGCCACAATCTTGAAAATAGTCCGGTTATTCCTCTGGCTTAAATCAATGCGGTCCATAAAATGGTAACAATAATGAATCCATCCCTTAATTTTTCCTGTAACATATATCCATGCCCTTTGGATATACTTCCAATATCGAACACACAAGGTTCTCTCTTTTAAATATGCTCCTACTCCCAATGTATACACCTGCCTTAAGCATGTCGCCGCCCAGAATGTAACGGCAAATACAACCGTCCATATGAGAAAATCAGCAAAGTCTGGCGTTCCCATCGACCTGTTGGCAATCCACCACAGATTATTATCAAGAATCTCCACCATGATAAGGAATAAAATCGTCACAACCTCCAATGGCGCCCGTAAAATCCTCGTTTCCTTAAGCTGCCATACCGGCAGCGCCGGAAGCAGCCACGCAAGCACCGCCACCACCAGAACCATAATGATCACAAGATTCGTCATAGCTTCTGTCGCATAATAGTTCGTATAACCGTAAGCATCGATATAGCCCTGGAGATTTTCCGCTGTCATGGCATAAATATAAGTCCGGTTCTTCGGTTTCTCAAGATAGATTGACACCCACTCGCCTGTATCCTCCGTATATGTCTCAACTCCCCATTCTGAATCATCATACTCACCGATAACCTCCCGAAAGGTGACGCTCTGCTCTGCCTTATAGTTCCCTTCCTTTATCTGGACGTCTATACCGCCATATTCATCATAGGTAATCACCATTCCCAGTGCAAATGACGAAAGGTTCGTCTCCGTCACGTTCCGTTCAGAGTCCGCCGTGCTTTTCGCAATATCTTTCCCCTTCTCATCCTTCACACGATAGTCGAGAAAAGGATAGATTCTTTCATAGGACGATATCTTTGCGCCATTCTGGCGAAGAACCGTCTTCACCTCCTCCGGATCTTTTTCCGTCCCATTTTCCGTATTGTAGAGGATGTATCCCGCATCCAGAAATGTCCTTAAAAAATCCTCTGATACCACCACCCCATGGCAGGCATTTTCCTCCACCGTCTCGGAGCTCACATACCAGTTCCAGTATTGGTTCATCATAAAAAATGCCGGTATCACGATTGACATAATGATTAAAATGACCGTAAATTTACGGCTGCTTTTCAATTTTGTACCCAACTCCCCACACCACCTTCAAATATTTTGGATCTTTTGGATTGATCTCAATCTTCTCTCTTATATTTCTTACATGAACCATGATGGTATCCGTATTCACCGCCCGCTCATTCCATACCCGTTCGTAGATTTCCTCAGCAGAGAACACCCTTCCTGGATTCTTCATCAGCAGAAGCAGGATCTTATACTCAATGGGGGTAAGCTTCACAGCTTCCCCGTCAACGAAGGCCTCCACAGAGTCCTCGTTAATCTCCAGTCCCCCGATGGTGTGCACATTGCCACCCTTATCCTTGCCTCCCAGCTTCTCCAGGAACTTCCGGTATCTGCGCATCTGGGAATTCACCCTTGCCAGCAACTCCATAGGAGTAAATGGCTTGGTCACATAGTCGTCTGCCCCCATGTTAAGTCCCAGAATCTTATCCACCTCCTCTGACTTTGCTGACAGGAAGATTACTGGAAAATCGTGCTTCTCCCTTAACTTAATGGTCATCTGAATCCCATCCATCCTGGGCATCATTACATCCACAATCGCCAGATGAATCTCCTCCTTCTCGATGACCTCAAGGCCTTCAACACCGTCTGCCGCCTTAAATACCTGGTAGCCCTGGCTTCTTAAGTATATCTCTACGCCCTCACGTATTTCCTTGTCATCCTCCACAACCAAAACATGATTAATCTGATTTGTCTCCATTACTGTCTGATTCCTTTCTATGCCATATAAATGTCGAAAAATAAAATTTACATCATCTGTCTCTGGCGTACCATACCAGATGCTAACTCCATTATACTATATTGTCGTTCATCCTGATAGAGACGAATCCGCGGCGGACATTGACACGCCGCCACACCATAGTTGTCGAACCGCACCGTAATCTTTGAAAATGGCAGCGGTATATGGCAGTGATCCCACTGTCCGGATAAGGAAATTTCTCTTGAATAACGCACCGTAACTCCCACCAGCTCAGTTTTGCTCTTCTCTGAGAGGAAATAGGTCAGTTTCTTTGGAATATGCCTTGGGCCAAAGGGTCCGTCCATGGCAATCGCCACACTCCTCCTTCTATCCTTCAGGGATTCCAGAATCTCCTTTAATGTACCAGCATTGCAAAATCCAAAACCGATTTTGACTGCGTCGCCGCCGTACTGCTCAAGGAGATAACGAATATTTTCCCCCTGATCGTCCGGCGTTACCAGCACCGAAACCGCCGCATCCCTTGTCAGTGACTTAAGCACCAGATTCATGGCCAAGCTGTCCTCATGCCAGAATCCCACCACGTTATTGCCTTTGTAATTCTCCGGCTGCTCCCACTCAATTTGTACTGTCTTCTCCAATAGCTTTAAATAGCCGTAAGCCAAATATCTCCCAATCTTCTTTCTCATTGTCCTCTCCTTTATCATTTGCAGTCAACCTGTTTTTTTGTGTCTTTGAATGTCTATGCGAATACTTGAAAAGCGGCGTCACCCATAAAATACCCTGCCCCGATAAACACCGTGTTCCAAACCAGGACCCCTAACGCAGAGCTTATGGTGTACCTTCCAAAATCCATTGATATCATTCCTGCCGGAATGGAAATCAGCGTCCGCATCATGGGTACCAGCTTCCCGACAAATACCCCCACGGCTCCCCGTCTCCGCAGAGTCTCCAGATTCTTTTCAATCAAACCTTTCTGCCCAGGAAACTTCTTGACATAAAACCGGAAGAAGGCTTCGCCGCCAAGCCTTCCAAGGAAATATAAAATCCAGCTTCCAAGCAGCCCCGCCGCAACCGACAGAAGCATCACCATCGGGAAACTAATCGCACCCTTTGCCGCCCATATTCCGGCCAACGGCATGATTATCCCAGCAGGAAATCCCGGAAGATTCATATATTCCAATAAAACAATCACAAACACGAATATAGCCCCATACTGTGTAAAATATTGTGTAAGCGCCTGAACTGACATCGCCATCTCCTCCTTTGTTTTTTAGGTTTTCTCTTGATGTTATACATCATACCCGAAAAATCTTAAGATGGATGATATGAAAATCTAAAGATATTCTAAAGATATCATGAAGGGATGCCAAGGAAATATGATTTACTTCTTAAGATATAACCGCACACAAGTTTTCGCGGCGTATACACCGAAATAAAATATTTCCCGACATCCCTTCAAAAAGGACATTATTTCTGAATCAGACAGTCTCATTCAAGCAAATCCTGGACAAAGGAATCCATTTCTTTAGTTCCTCCTTCATCCTCTCAGACATGCGGACATCCTCCTCCATACAGACCTCGTCTACCGTCAAAGCCCCAAAAACCAGGCTTGTCAAAGCTCCAATGCCGATGGTTCCTTCCGCATTCTCCCGCTCTGCGTCCATCAGCATCACGCCGGAGTATTCCGTCCCTGTAAGCACAATGCATCGGTTATTTTCTTCCACCACAGGGTCCGTCACACAGAAGCACACTCCTGTAAGCGACCGAAGCCCCAATGACATCAGCATGCGCCGAACGTCCACAATTCTGACCATAATCTTCGGCTTCTCTCCATTTTCTTCGGGATAATATCCCCGACAATCTACGATTTCCCCGCCTTTTCGGTAAATCTTAAGGATTCCGCCGTCACTTTTGTATTCCCGAAGCAGCCTCTGATAATAGGCCTCGTCCCGAATGGCAAATACCTGATACCTTTCTGCCAGATGCCGGTTGGCAGACTCAGAAATTTCTCGACAGTCCGAAGGCTTTGCGTCCGTAATTGTAACGCCCTCTGCCTGTTCGTCTCCCTTCTCATAGAACTTTCCTGTCTGTTCATACACAGTCCTAAAATCAAAAGGCAGGTAGATACTCTCTGAGGCTGGCATTAAAAAGGTAAATGACTCCCTTGCCCTATACATATCCTGAAGAGCCCTCTTTAACAGAGACGCCATATATCCTCTCTTACGGTACTCCTTCTGGGTGGCAACCGCAACAATGTAATTTACCTCCTTTTCACTCCCGTTCACATACAACCGATAAGGATTCAGATGAAGCATGGAACGAATTCCTCCATCCTCCTCAACCACATAGATTTGGTTGTCCCTGGTCTTCTCCGTATAATAGTATTCCACGAAGGAAGGGCTGTCCTCATCAAATACCTCCTCATAGAGCTTCCTGCTGTCCTGGTGCTTCGGACTTTCCAGTTTTCTAATCTTCATTGATTCCTCCATAACAATCACTTCCCTCCATGGGGACACCCGCTGCAGCCTGCGCATCTTTCCTCGCCAGGCCCCACTGCATAGCTGCAATTTTCAATGGTGTCCAAACATGCAACAGCCTGCGCCGAGATTCCCTCGCCATTTCCCGTAAATCCCAGTCCTTCCTCTGTGGTCGCCTTGATATTCACCTGATTGATATGAAGCTTTAGGGTCTCGGCTACATTTGCCCGCATCTGCTCAATATAAGGCGCCATCTTGGGACGCTGTGCGATGATGGTTGCGTCAATGTTCCCAATTACATAAAGCTCCTTCTCAATCAGACTCCCCACATGGGCAAGCAAATGGATGCTGGAGATTCCCTTATACTCTGGATCTGTATCCGGAAAATGCTTTCCGATATCCCCAAGAGCCGCCGCTCCCAGCAGGGCATCCATGATGGCATGGAGAAGCACATCCGCATCCGAATGGCCCAAAAGCCCTTTCTCATAGGGAATCTTTACACCGCCCAGTATCAAGTCCCTTCCTTCCACCAGACGGTGGACGTCATATCCCATTCCTACTCTCATTGTCCGCTCTCCTTCCCTATATTTACCAAACTCTGTCCGACATGATCTGTACTGTTTCTAGTCTACATGATTCTACCCAAAATTTCAAATAATATTATAATTTCGATTATTTCGGATAATTATATTTACTTTTTCGACACAAAATGTTATACTTTTAACCAGGAGGTGAAATCATGAATCTAACTTTTGGCGAAAAGATAAAAGACGCCCGAAAATCAAAAAATCTCACACAGAAGCAGCTTGCCCAACAAATCGACGCAAAGCATAATTCCGTCAGCGATTGGGAAAATGACAAGAACAGACCCGACGCAGCTACCATTGAATTACTGTGCAAGGCGCTTGATATAACGCCTAATTATCTTCTGGACGCATCCTCTGGCGAATACACACCTGCGGAAAAAAAAATTATTGAAAAATACCGTTTTATTTCCGAATATTCTCCAGAGGGCGCAGCGACCGTAGGCTATATCCTGAATCGGGAATACCAGATTGCTATGGAGAGGAGGCAGCAGGCAATACCTGAACCTTCCCTGCCTAAAGAAGATCTCGCCGCAATCGAACGCGCCATGCAAAAATTCGGCATCAAAAGAGCGCGGTAACATATATCATTTTATACAGACGGAGCTATTATGCGTTTTTTCAAAAGAGAAAAGATATCAAATGAAGAACGCAGATATATTATATTTGCGGCTTACGACGCTCTGCTGGAATTTAACGAACACAGCCTTCCCGTCCTTTCCAATGATTTCTGCCGTATCGTGAATTCATCCATTTTTATTTTTTCGATGCAGTTTGTCGCAAGAAAGGAAGGGCTTATGGAAAATTATTTTTCCAATGCTGGAAGCGGCATGGCCCTGTACGCTCCTACTACCGGACATTATATCATTCTGTACAACGACGAGCTTTCTCCCTCCGACATACGATGGACCATTGCCAGGCTTCTTTATCTGATTAAGTCCGGCAGGCTTAAGAAAACTCCCAATGTATTTCATTTCTCAGATGACTGTGCAGATTCGGACAAATGCGACGAGTTCGCCTTTCATTTCACTTGTCCGGAGCCTATCCTCAAAGAATGTAATATCAGCAGCGCGTCCGATATCATCAAATACTGTGAGATTCCTTTTTCTTTTGCAAATATAAAGAGCAGGTTACTGAAAACGTCGAAGAGTATACCGTCGATTCCCGTAATCGAAAAAGCTCTGAAAACAAATTTCAGCTCATACATAGACCAAAAAAACTTCTCAATGTAAGGTGCGAAAAATATTTTCCAGATGAGGAGGAAAAAGAAAAAGGTAGATTTAATGTTAATAGAACTGCCGAAAAATGTAGTGCTTTACATCTTTTGGCAGTTCCATGTTCTTACTGACAAAAACCACAGAAATCGAATCAACGTATACACAACAAATATTGTTGCAATGATGGTTTCAATTAATACTACGTACTGAAGATATGGTATGACATCTCCCCTATCTGCAAAAGCGTTCATAATCTGTTTTGCCGCGGTTGCGCTTATTACAAAAGGGAAAGTAAAGGATGCATAGCTTGGGTAAAAAGGCAGTCTCAGATAGCTGACCGCTTTCACAAGGGCAAAGACATAAAGTATGGAGGCCACTATAAACATTCCCATCAAAAATTCATAATTCTTCTGCTCCACAGACTGTAAATAACCCACAATACACAGGTTGAAGGGAGCGGCATAGATACATATAAGCGGCTTTTCCGATTCCCCAATCTCCCTGTACTTGATATAGCGAATGGTGATAAGTACCAAAAGGAGTATCAGGGAAATAAATCCAAACCAGAATATTACATTCCCCACGTCCTCTCTTTCATAAGAAGGCGCTGTTACCGATGCAGTCACAATTCCCACGTATACAATATAATAACTTGCAAACACCTTCGGCATGTGCAGTTTTACAATAAATTTTACCGTAAAGTAAAGAATCAACAGAATGTGAAGTCCTATGGCAAGCAGCCAGATTCCGTAGGCCGCCGCCCCAAGCCATGGCTTCACGTAAACACTTAAGAGCATTAAAGACATGGAAAACGCTCCTGCAACACTTGCCAAGATTGGATTCTTCAAATCCTCCCTGACTACCTCCGGATAAAGAAGCAGCTTCAGCAAAACCAACATGAATAAAAATCCAGCAATTCCTCCGCAGATGTATCGGATTCCTTCGGAATAGCTTTGAAGCAGATTCCCCAGAGCCGCTGTTCCAAGCATCACTCCGCATAGGGGAATCGGTATTTTTTTAATCATATTACCCATCATATGTCAACCTCTTCTTCTGATTTCTTTCCATTATTTTTTCTATAATTAAAATATATATACAAAAAAGACCATATTTTCGAGATAAAAACTGGCGTTAATCTCACGAAAATATGGTCTTTCAAATTTAATGAATTATGTCATAATAACGTAGTTTTCTCCTAATATATCATACGACAAATTCTCAAAAATCATCTATACTATTCCTTACTTACTTTGATTCCTTCATCCCCTGCAGACAGGATATCAAGCATATTTAGAAAAATTACAGGAGGCGCTCATGAACAAAGTACTTACAAAACCTTCGACCTTTTACCGTGATATGTTCCGCCTTGCTCTGCCAATCGTATTCCAGAACTTAATCACAACCGCCGTTGGCTCTGCCGACGTTATCATGCTTGGGTGGGTAAGCCAAACAGCCCTCTCCGCTGGTTCCCTGGCGAGCCAGATTATGTTCATTCTAAATCTGGTCTACTCTGGCATTTCCTCTGGTATCGGGATGCTGGCGGCGCAGTACTGGGGTAAGAAGGATACCAAAACCATCGAAAAAATCATGGGAATCGGCATGAAGCTATCCATAATCGTATCCTTCCTGTTTTTCGTGCTTGCCTGCTTCTTTCCAAGACTTTTAATGTTAATCTTTACCTCTGAGGCAGAGTTAATCCGCACAGGTATCCCATATCTGCGCATTGTAGGAATCTCATACCTGTTTATGAGTATTTCACAGGTATATCTGTGTACAATGCGCTCCATTGAGCGGGTGATGTTCGCTACCCTCACCAACGGTTCGGCCCTTGGACTGAATATTGTACTCAACGCAGTATTCATCTTCGGCTGGTTCGGACTTCCAAAAATGGGAATCATGGGAGTCGCTCTTGCAACCACCATTGCCCGCTTTGTTGAACTAACCATATGCCTGTTGGACGCATGCTGGTTTCAGACCATTCGCTTCCGCCCGTCGCTTCTGTTTCGGCATAATAAGCTTTTGTTCCAGGATTTCCTGCAATACTCTCTCCCTGCTTTTGGAAACGAGGTTTCCTGGGGCGTCGCTTTCTCCATGTACTCTGTCATCATGGGACATTTGGGAAATGATGTTGTAGCGGCAAATGCTGTCGCCGTTGTCGCTAAGAACCTGGGAACCGTCGTCTGCTTCGGAATCGCCAACGCAGGCACTATTCTTCTTGGCAAAGCCATAGGAGCCGGCCATATGGAAGGCGTAAAGGAGGACGCCTCCCGCTTCTGTAAGATCACATTGCTAAGCGGAATCGCAGGGGGAATCTTAATCTTTCTGCTGCGGCCTCTCTTTATGAATATGGCCGATTTATCGACAACAGCACAAGGATATCTGCAGATTATGCTGTATATCAACATGTATTCCGTAATCGGACAGGCAATGAATTCGACTGTGATCTGTGGTATCTTCCGCTCTGGAGGAGATTCACGCTGGGGATTTATATGCGACTTTATTGATATGTGGTTCTTTGCAGTACCACTGGGCTTCATAAGTGCGTTTGTGCTGAAGCTGCCTCCAATGTGGGTATATTTCCTGATTTATCTCGATGAATTTGTGAAGTTGCCATTCGTGTACCGGCATTATAAGAGTTATAAGTGGATTAAGAATATTACCAGAGATTTTTTATGATATGCAAAGCATTTTCTATTCAAAGGGGACTGTGGATTTAAACAGAAATCTAAATCCAACAGTCCCCTTTGAACTCTGCTGAGTGTCTGAAATTAAATTATTTTTAATAGAAACATATCCTAATAATGGATGATGACAGGCGTACCCATCTCAATCATATTGTACAGTGCGGCCGCCTTATCCACCGGCATATTCACACATCCATGGGAACCGGCAATCTGGTTGCGGGTTCCGCCAAAAGAACTCTGCCAACTGGCGTCATGAAATCCTACTCCCTGCCATGTGATCCGCATCCAGTAATCCACCGGCGTCTCATATTCCGGCTTACCGGTAGCAGGATCCTTCTCTCCCACCAATACCTTGTCCAGCTTCTTCTCCACAATACTGTACACACCCTCCGGCGTAACCCTGTTAGGCGTGGGCAGTCCTGTCACTACGTCTGATTCAAGGGCCACCGCGCCGTTCACAACATACCACATATGCTGTGCGCTCAAATCCACCTCAGCGTATGTATTGCCCCAATCCGGCATAGAATGTGACGCCGCAACTCCGCTGATATAGTATGCAGGCTCTTTTGTAATGACTTCTTTATTGTTCAACGCATTCCGAATGGTTTCAAACTCTGTGTCCTCATTAATTGACCAGCCGTAGGTTCCTCCGGACACCGTCGCGCTCTTTCCTGTAGGCGTGGTAAATGTCCTGGTCTTTCCGGTTGTATCGTACTGTTCTCCGAACTGCTCTAACCATGCCCTTATGCCGTTCTCGTCCACAATTACATTCATGTCTGCATCCACTGACAGCCATGTGGAAATCACCGTCCGGTCAATTACCACAGGGACATCCATGGTGTAGGTGATACTGGCCTGACAATACTCGTTCATCTTATCACAGGCCTGCTTTACTTCCTCAGAATCAGAGAAAAATCGAGGCGTCTCATAACAGCCCTGTTCTGCCAAATCCATCTCTGGCAAAAGCTGCTTGATAAACGACGACGCCTTCTCCTTCAATGTCTCCGGCGTCACAGTAATCCCGTAGACCTCCGGCGTAATGACAAACTGGCTGCCGTCAAATGCCGGATAGGCAGACTGCGCAGGCGTCTGCCCTGCCTGCAGGATTCCGAAAGAATTAATCTTCTCCTGAAGTTTTGTATCATCATAGGACAGGTCAAACGTAACATCCTCAGTATTTTTCTCGAAAAATGCTTTGGGCCACAGAAATGCATTCTGCTTTTCTAAAATACTCTCAAGATCTGCATTTTCATTATATACCAGAAGAATGTCACTGCTGTTGATTGTCTCTGTCGCTCCATTGATGTCATGAATGGTAAGGGTATAATCTTTTACCTGCTCTTTAAAAAACTCGTCTGCTTCCGATACACTCTTTCCGGAAAAATCATTCCCGTTAATCTCTGTATTTATTAAAAAATGACTGGTAAAGAAAACACCGACTCCTATATATGCCAATGCCAGTAAAACGATGGTTCCTCCTACGATACCCATAATCATTTTTTTCTTTCGTGTACTCATATGACTCACTCTTTCATCCTTTTTCCATTACATTTTTCTATTCATTATACCATCCCCTTCCTCTCTTTTTCAATCCCATATGCATAATTGGTCAATTTTTACTGTCTGTAATCTTCTTCCTTAAAAATATAACAGCTTATATGCTAAGGATCTATTTCTACATTTCGCCGAAAGCTTATATAGGTTGTAATAAAATATAGCCCATATATCCCGAAAAATAACAAAAATGTCAATCCAAAATAATATATTACAGCCGAATGAATCCCTGTATAGAAAATGAATTTGCCGCTCATGAACACAGACAGGCTGCCGCCGATTACACAGGCCAGAAGCACAGGACACAGATAGTAACCTACAAGCTGTTTTAAGATGACCATGCTAATCTCTCTTTTGTTCATTCCCAGTTTTTTAAGCACCGAATAGCGGAATTTATATTTTGCCGAATCACTAAGCTGATGGACGGACAGGACTGTCAACGCCACGCATAAAAACACCAGACCGATATAAAAACAGGGGAAAATCAAGGTTGACAGTATGTACTTCATCTCTGGAATCAGATTATCCCGCACCATATTCGACACTGACATCACTATGATTGTATCGGAACCGCAGCAGCTATTTCCCCCCATTCCCTTATGCCCTGCGAAATCTGTGTCTTCGTCCTCCTCACCGTCTTCTGACATATTGATTTCTTCTGACTCCTCCCAATCCTTTGGCTCTACAAGAGCATCCAGCTTCTTTCCCAGACCTACAGGCGCTTCGCCCTCAATATCCACAGCCAGCTCCGCATAGTAAGGAGTAAGGGATGAAACCGCCGAATCCGGAACTACAATCACATAATCCCCTCCATTATGACCATCCTGGGAAAATGGCTCTGTATAATAACCTGCAAACCGAAGCTCTCCTTCGTCTCCTTCTACGGTAATATCATCCTTCATGGATTCTACCTCACTGTGAATTCTCTCCTTGATATGGATAAGATATTCCTGTTCTTTGAGGGAAACCCTTTTGTATCCAAGCATACTGCGCAGATGATTGTAATCTGATAATCTCATATAAGTATCATATCTGCAATAAAAGCTGCCGTCCCTGGAATCCTTTTCTATTTTTTTAAGATTCGGGCTTTTGTCTTCATTCTGATAGGTATCTCCAAAAATCTTCAGATGGGTACTCAGCCATACATTCACTTGATTCGCCCTCTCCATCCTTTCTTTCGACACATCTGCTTTCTCCTGGCTTTCTGTTAAATCCTCCTGTATATTTACTGATTCCCCTAAAAACTCTTCTGGAACATTTGCATAGATATAATAAGGTAATACATCCAATACCTTTGCCTCGTCTTCAATTACATCAAGCTCGTCCTTAAAATCCTCCTCTATATCATCACTGTAAATCTGAACGTCAAACGGAAACTTTGTCTCAAGAAGTTTGTTTTGATAATCACTAAACATCATTGCAACTGTACATCCAAGGAAAGCTACGGTAAATAAAGATGTCAGCGTCCCCATGGTAAAGCTCATGACCTTTAGCTTTGAAGAAAACTGTCTGAGCAGAAAAAGATTCTGCCCGCGGTAGATCCCATTTTTCTTCTTTCGTATATAGCAGATCAGCCAGGAGGAAAGGCCGATGTAAAAGATATAGATTACCAGAATAAGACCCACAAGAAAAAATAATGCCTGCCCCACACTCCTTATTCCCCCAAAGAAAATGAATATTGCAAAGACTAAAAGAAACAGAAGTGAAGCCGGAAAAAACCATTTTTTTAACTGCTCATGGGACTCTTTTATTTCTTCATTTTTCTTTTGCGCATCCATCAAATCACGGATATTCATTTTCCGAAATTTCCTGCCGCTTCTGAAAAGAGCAAGGATATAACATCCTGCATAACACCCCACAGTCAGCAGGATACAGGCGCTGTTGAATTCCATATGGATATCGTATTTTATCTGAATCATGCTGTAGAGAATTGCCATAATCACCTGCTGCAAAAAGACGCCCAAAGCCATTCCCATAAGGAACGCCCCTGCTCCAAGCAAGGCATTTTCTCGAATATAAAGGCGGGCTATCTCCTTCTTCTTCATGCCTATCAGAAGATAGATTCCAAATTCCTGACTCCGTTTCTCCAGCATAAAACGGACCATATAATTGATTAGCCATGCTACAATCAATACGATAAAAAATGTAGCAAGCCCCACAAGAGCCATCATAATTCCTGCGATATCAAACATTTCTTCAATATCTTCGGTAAAAATCAGGCTGTTAAAGGCGAACATCAGCGCTGTCACAAAGGTCATAGTGAGAAAGTACACCAGATAATCTTTTGCCGAACGCCTCACATTCCGAAAAGCAAGTTTACCGAGCATCGCTTATCTCACCTCCTGTTAAGGCAAGCACATCCAGAATTTCATTTAAGAAATCGCGCCTGCCATTTGAGCCGCGCAGCAGCTCATGAAAAATTCGGCCGTCCTTTAAAAACAGAATCCGTCCGCAGTAGCTTGCGGAAAATGCATCATGGGTCACCATCAGGATGGTTGCCTGCATTTTTTGATTCATGTCTGTAAATGTCTCAAGCAAGGTCTGGGCAGACTTAGAATCCAAGGCCCCTGTGGGCTCATCCGCCAGAATCAGACGTGGGCGGTTCACCAGCGCTCTGGCACATGCACACCTCTGCTTCTGCCCACCGGATACTTGATAGGGAAACTGGCCCCGAATATCCGCAATGTCAAGAAGTCGAAGCATCTCGTCGCATTTTTTCTGAATTTCTTTTTTTCCCTCCTTACGCAGAGTCATGGCAAGGATGATATTTTCCTCTATAGTCAGTGTGTCCAGAAGATTGTAGTCCTGGAACACAAAGCCAAGATTTTCCTTTCGGAAATTGGCAAGTTTACTCTCCTCCATCTCCGCAATATCCGTATCCCCATACCAGATATGCCCTGCTGTCACCCGGTCAATGGTTGACATCATGTTCAATAGGGTGGTTTTGCCTGAGCCTGACGCGCCCATGACTCCTACAAACTCCCCCTGGGCTACTGTAAAACTGACCCGGTCAATGGCTTTCGTCACGTTTTCGGCATTGCCGTAATATTTTTCTACATCACAAACTCGGATATAATCCTTCATGTATTGTCTCTCCTTTCTTTTGCCGGATGTTTTTGTCAGTTTTATTTTAACAGATTATGGGATTATGTAGTATTGCCCTTTCTTGCAGTAATCTTACAGTTTTGAAAGATTACTGATGGGCACGTATCTTCTTATATCTTTTTATAGTTTTACAACAAAGTGTTGTAAAATGTGTTGTAAATTTTGTTGTGTAAATTTATGCCTGTTTTTGTTGATTTTTAAGGATACTGAAAAACTCCCATTTTTTAGTGGAAGTTTTTCTTTTATGCCGTTTTCATGTGATTTTCAACTCTTTTTTGAGAAGATTACAGAAATAAGCTATGATTTACGCCATAGCCAATTCCTTTAATCTTACGATTCGTTTTATATTTGCTGTAAATGCGGTAAAATACATTTGCAGGTGCATGGCAAATAACCCTCTTGAATCTGCTTTACGCAAACCGTGGGCTTCTTTTAATTCCCCATTCTTTTCTTCAATCCTATGCCGGATCTTTATCCGCTCCTGAAAATAATCGCTTTCTTCAAATTTAAGCCTTTCCAGATTCTTCTCACTTACTTGCGTCATGCTGTAACTTCGCACTTTTGCGTTTGATTTTCCTACATAGCAGTTTTCTCTTTGCGGACATTTCCGGCACTTAACTTTGCTAAATATATACCTTAAATAGGTGTTTCCGTTTTTTGCCGATCTCCTTTCCACACGTGTGGAAAGCTCTCCGGCGGAACACTGCAGCATCCCAGCATCTTTATTGAAACAGAACCCTTCCTCAAGATTTCCATTTGCTGCCGCAGCTACCGCCGTATTGGTTCGGGCAATCAGTGAAATCTCTTTCCCTCAAACCTCCAGATTATCATCACTGACATATGCCATATCGCCTATCACTTCTATTACTTTTATTCTATTTTTCTGCGCTTTTTCTATTAATTTCAGTAATTCCTGACCATCCGACCCTGATAAGGCGATAGTGATAGTTTCAACTGTGAATGATCTTTCAGCATTTCGGAATCCTCCTTCCCCATACTTCTATTATAATACTAATACTAAAAAAGCCCAATTCTTTTTTAGAACCAGACTTTTTCAGTGCCCTTTATTTCAAGCCAAGCATTAGCGAAACATCTGGCATACTTTTTCCTGTTTCCCATTTTGAGACTGCTCTATTGATAATATTTAATTTTTCAGCCAACTGCATTTGCGTAAGCCCTTTTTCTTTTCGACAGGCTGATATAAATTTTCCTATCATTGCTTGTTCCATGTTCCACCTCCTGGCAGTTATTTTACAAGCTAAAAACAAATTGTGAAACGAACTAACAGTTGATTGCACCCAATTCAACCATCAGTTGATTAGGTAATTATTTTGTATTTTCTTTTATAACTTTTTTACTATTTTTATATAAAGAGAATGTTATAAAAAATACTAATGATGGTGGAACGATTAATTTTACTGGGCTTTCATTAACTATAAACTTAACTGGGCTATCGTCACCCATTATAGTACACATTACACCTGCTATAAATATAAACGCTGATATAATGGATAGAACCAAAAATAAATTTTTCTTCATTCTTGTTTTCTTTAAATTAAGCATTTTCATCACACTCCTAAATTACTGTTTTTACTTGATTTTGACTTCATTATAAGTTCATAATTCATCGGCTCTGCGTCTTATGCGTCTGGCTCTTTGATGATAATTCGCATGAATATAGTAAGTTCAACGATTTCTAATATTTCTTATAGATGTATTCGGTGAAAATCCGATAAAAGCAATAAACAATCCAGACCACCCAAGTTATTTCCCACTTTTGTGTTATTATACTAATCAATAAATAAAGGACAGCGACAGTAATAGCGATAATCCAATTCGATATTTTTTTCTTCTTGCTTATTTCATTCTTTGATACTTTCACAACATCTGATAACAAGTTCTCATACTCGTTAGCATCGCCGTTTTCTATCCTTTCGCCCTTGAATAATTCCGCTATGGTAATCCCCAAAGATGTAGCTAATGGCTCAATAAGAGATACATCTGGAAATCCAATCCCTCGTTCCCATTTTGAAATAGCTGCACTTGATACTCCTAATTCGTTAGCTAAATCCTGCTGAGTATGATTTTGTTCTTTTCTGATAGCAGCAATCAAGCTGCCTGTTTTTTGAGCATTCAATTTTTACACCCTCTTTCTACCTCTTATATTACCACAAGAAATACTATATTCAACAAACGTTCCGTTGAAATGGTAAACGCTACATTGAATTTCTGATAAAAAACCGATAATGTGTGGTTTCTCACTTATTCATTGGCTCTGTGTCTTATACGTCTGGCTCTTTGATAGTTTATTTGTTTTCCCCTACAAATGGGAATTCTGATAAGACACTTTTTATAGCATTTAATAACTGTTATATCTTATCTTCAAAAAGTCCGCAAACCCTTGAAAATGCTAAATTTATAGCAAGTGAGTTTGCCCTTATGCTTTCCCTTGTGTTATATCCTTTTCCCTCATGTTACGAACTCTCATAAGGGAAAAAATAAGGGAAACAAAAACCTGTAACAAATTATAACATAATATGAACAGGACAGGAAGAATTGATTGGAATGCTTTCTTAAATTTCTTTGAAAATTCAATTAGCAAAGGAAGGACAAATAAGATATGAAATTCATATATGCAGAATACAATGAGAACCACAACAGCATTGATATAACCACCTTTGATGGGTATCTCCTGCGGATTGACTGCAACAAGGCTGAAGATGGATTAAAGACTACTCCCTTCTCTCAATGTGCTTTAGATGCCTTAGCAATAGATGATCCACTTGAATATGCTCGCCTCTACCTTGAGGGAAATATGCAGATGTGGGTGGATGCGGAAGATTCTTTGGAATTGTGGTAGTTCCTGCAAAGAGAGGTTCAGTCTGTGCCTCTCTTTATTTTTGAATTATATTTCTCACATTCTGATTCTAATTTAGGAAAATTTAGACAGCGGTTTCTGCCTGAAAATGGCTCATTTGAAATGTACTTTTTATACAAGACGTTTGCTTTATTACAAATTACTTCACTATTGATACGACACCATTCTAATTCTTGAACACACAATCGCTTGTAATATTTGATGTTTTCCCTATCTCTCTTAAAAACGGATGTATCAACAAGCTGTAATTGCTCTTCTTCAATAGGTATCATTAGATTGAAATTTAGAACACCTAAAAGCTTCCCATTTATTTCAATCTTTGAAAAATCCATAGAGTTCTTCATTTTTTATGCTTTTCTTTTGGTGATGAAAGTGGTATACAATATTTATGAATACCACAAATAATAACAATTCCAACAAAAACCCTGTTATCTTTTCCCGTCTGTGGCATCGAAAAATTGCTGTGAAATGCTTACCTGCTGCTGTGGAATGTACAGCATTGCTTCATTGGATTTTTCATCACAGCTCATGAAATGACCAACATCCTTCCCTGCACCACTGGGAATTGTCAATCATCCACTTACCATCCATGAGACGCATCAAATAACGATAGTAGAAAATATCCTGTTCCGCATAAAGCCAAAATTTGCTTTTTGTAACCCGTTCGCCGGCAATCAGGTGACGATCCGTATAAGTTCCACCGGCTTTAAAGGAAAGATCAACAGGACGCCAGCCAGGACGGGGAGACCAGCTCACCCGCTTGGCAAACAGCTCATCAATCGCCGCCTGATCACCGCAGCCTTTTAGTTCTGCCATCCGCTCCCAGCGGTTCATGTCCTCAAAAAATTCCTGCAGCGCCTGAACGGGAGCCTGCAGCTCAGGATCGTCCAATAAAATCCGATTTTTCATGATCTTATAAGCGCGGGCGTCTTCATATGCCTTTCGCTCCTTCTCTGTAAACAGACCTGCCATCCCTTCCTCATCATGATTGTCTTTATCTATGATACGCAGCTTATCCCTCCAGGAAATTGCCAGCAGTCCCTCAGAGGTGACCTGATGGCAAGCAGCTATGTAAATATGCTCCAGTTTTTTAATCTGCGCAGCCTGGGCCAGCCCCTCATCATCCAGGGCGGTCCGCTGCAAAAACAAATCTTTGATCGGAAGGTCTTTTAACAGTTCCAGTCCATGTCCGGCAATCTGCCTGCCCCGCAGCAGAGCCAGCATGTTCAGCTTGGGAATCCGTGCCAAAATGGGAAAGCACTCATCCCCAAATGGGGCATCATCCAAGGAGACTGCCTGTAGTTTCGGGCATTGCCTGACAGCCTCCTCAAGGGTCTCCAAATTCAGCGGCGCTTCCACCCGTTTCGTTCCATTGCAGAGGCAGGCGCCGTCCTGATATTCCAGCATATAAGTATTTGGGGCAAATTCCAGCATGATTTTTTCTCTCCTTCCATACATATTTCCGGTATCTTCCGGAAATGCATCGTTTAAGTCACCTTTTTCTTTTGATAAACTTTTCTTTTGCAAAATCATAAGATTCCTGTATCATCATCTTGGTAAGAGAAGGGCCGGCGCTCTTTGATTTCTGCACAGAAGTCAAAGCTGTTTCCATCAGGCAAGTTGACATCCAGCACGATCAGATCATAGTCCTGCGCTTCGCAGAGGTTGACTTGTAAAACGCTTTAATATCCGCAAGCTGGAAGTAATACTCATCGCTTTTTCCGTAGAATAACGGCTCCGCA
>ERZ808028.652-NODE-652-length-26351-cov-17.608929_pt1 | contig 26351 bp, 24 predicted proteins | sample MGYA00380184_ERZ808028 | MGnify/ENA primary metagenome ERZ808028 (study PRJEB31490, sample SAMN06133397) | mouse gut metagenome | isolation source: J8_1 | host: mice | place: China: Chengdu | collected 2015-05 ...
CGGCTGTATCCTTCCCACTGCCGGGCAGATTGGGGACTTTCACCCGTTAGAACGTATGCCCACCGGGCACACCAAAAAAGCAGAACAGTTGCACAATCAACCGTTCTGCTTTTATCAATTTATGAAACTTCCACCCTTGTCATCGCCCGCATACAGCTGTACATCAGCATTGGTATCCCATTACGGAATTCCTCATGCTTGATCCTGTGCGGAATTATGTCTGACACTACCGTATATAGGATACGCACCTTTTCCGGCGGCAGATATTCCTGTTTGCTATATTTCGTGGTGCTTAACAGTAAATCAAGGTTATGCATATAAAAACCTATCACGCCAAACTCATATGCAGAGTTATCGTTTTTGAAATCATTTAGTGTCTTTCCGTATACCGCCTTTTTCAGTGTCGCAGTGATCGCCCTTCCATATGTGATATCTCCCAGTTTCGGAATGCTGTCTATAGCCATTTCAGTATTAATGGAAAGTTTTTTCGTTTTTGCTATGCTGTCAAAAAGCTCGTCCACCTTTGCTGCATCCTGAAACACGCACTGGTCTGTAGGTTTGAGCATCATTCCTGTGAATGTGACATAATGCGTGAGCAGAAACTCATAATATCCGTTTTCCTCCCTTATTGCGGGTTTGCTCATCAGGATTTCTTCGTATTTTGTCGCCGGTTTCTGAAATATAAGGTGAAATCCCTTTCCGGACATGGACAATTCACCATACATATATGGCAGTGTTAACAGACTGTCCCTGATTTCCGGGGGACATCTTGGCTCAATATCAAGCACAATGAAATCATCAAGAGCCTGATTCAGACTATATGTTGCGTTTGTTGCATTAGGGAGGATATTTCTGACATCGTATAAATCGACGAGCGGCATATTTCCATCCTTAAACGATGCTCCGACAACCTTTCCCTGCGATCTCAATATGTTCATATCAACCGGCTTTTTCTTTGAAGTAGAAACTGTCCAGCGCCTGTTCTCCGCAATGGTCTGTATAAAATCATTCTGTATAAAAAAATCTAAGTTAATAATCCGCGCCTCCCTCTTCTTACAGGTTTGGTAAACCAAAAACCCTGTTTCTTATAATACTTCAAATTACTGCGTTTGAAAATACCAAAATAGAAAATATAGCCATTGCATACAAGATATAATAATCATGCAATGGCTGCATTATTTAAAATAATGTCTGTTTTACTGCAGATTCAATCTCTTTTAACTCCTTACCGCTGACCTTTCCATAAAACGATTCAAGCCTGCATTTGTCTACAGTATGTATCTGCGAGCACAATGCAATGTGTTCGCGATACTTCTTTCCCCTGTCTTTATGAAAAAATGACTTGTCACTGATCCTGACCGAATTGGGACGGTTCCGATCCTTTGAGCTGACATATACGATCTTTACAGTCCCTTCCGTCTGCAAGCTTTCGTTACTGCTGATCACGATTCCCGGGCGGTTCGACCAAATTTCATGGCCTGTCGGGAGTTCATTCTGTGATATATGGTAAATCCCGCCTGTTTCAATCATGCTGTCTCCCCCATTTCATTTCCGATCCTATCCGTGTTTATGGAAACATTACTGTTATCCGGTGCAGATTTCCCAGCGCAGACTGCCTCATAAGCAGTCATGATACTGCTTGACTGTTTATTGGTATTATATGCAAGGATGTATTCTGACTGTCTTGCCCGTGTAAGCCCTACGTAATACATGCGCTTTGCTTCCTCCGTACCCGAATCATGTTCGTTGTACAACAGGATCACATTGTCAAATTCAAGACCTTTGGCGCTGTGTATGGTGCTCGCCACAAAATTATAGCGGCTTATGTCCTGTTCCTTTTTCTGCTGGTTCCGCATACTTGTCAGACGCAGTTTTAACGCATTCTTTTCAATCTCATAATCGATCAGGGTCTGGAATGCATGGTCTGTAAACTCCTTCAGTGTGATCACGCCATTCTGCAGTGCCATGTCTTTCGCTGCAAGCAGCTCCCTGTTCTTTGTCATCCATTCAGAAATACTCTTCTTCAGGGCGGCATCAGCATTGTCATTGTATACCCCGATTTTTTCTTTATTGCTGAGTATATGGCGCATTATCTCCACGGCCGCATCATTTCCCGCTTTATGCGTATAATCGTTTCCCATCAGACGTATGTATTTTGAGAAAAATGTCTGCTGGTAATTTTTCGCCGGGACAATATTGATAAATGAAGCCTGCGGAAACATGATTTTAATGATGTCCTCAAAGACTTTAAGGTCACTCCTTCTATAAGCAAGGAACGCCACCTGTTCGTCCTTATTGAGTCTTTCTTCAAGCCACCCCTTTATCTCTAGCAGCATATTTGGCATGGACTCCTTCAGTTTTCTCATTCCGGGAAGATTGCTGTATGTAACTTTTACATCTTCATCGAAGGGTCTTGTATGAAAGTCGTTGGCGTGAAGTTGGATTTTGGCATACTGGTTTGCCTCGATGTTTGTGAGCATCAAGTTCGCAAAGTCCAGTATATTCTGGTTTGACCTGTAGTTTGTCTGCAGCTGCATGCATTCAAACACGCCGCTCATTTCAAGGCAGTTCAGAGCCTTCGGGTTTGATGCCCTGAACTCATAAAGCGTCTGTGAACAGTCCCCGACAAGATACAGGCTCGCCTTATGCCTGATCACATAACTGATAATATAAATAAACTCAAATATTGAGTTATCCTGTACCTCATCCATGATAATGTGCCTGCACAGCGTTGTATTCTCTATAAGTTGGTCTGCTGCATGATAACAGATGATGGATTCCAATTCAAGTGTTGTCTGGTTAATGGCATCCAGCAGCCCAATGAGCTCTGTAAACTGGCTGCTGACAATATTTGACAACGCCACAAGTCCGGCATTTGTATTCTCCTTCATTTTGTCAAACGCCCTGATCACCTTATGGGCAACGTGATTCTGTTCCATCAATTCACTGTTTGCCTGCAGTACATTAATGATCGTGTCCGGTGTTGAAAGACTATGTGAATAATTTGCTGAATAGATGTAATTGATCATGGACGCAATTGTCTGTGACTTTACGGCAGGGGCAATCTCTTTGATATGGTTTGCCGCAGCATTTGTGAAAGACAATACTGTTACTGTTTTCAGATCCACGCCGCACTGCTGGAGATATTTTAACCTGTTGTTGATCACCGTGGATTTTCCTGTTCCGGCTCCTGCCTGTACGATACAGCATGGCTTCGGTGATGTGATCGCCGTTATCTGTTCTGGTGAAAAATTCACGTCGGAATTTTTCCAAGGCACGGGGCTGAATGTCGCTATATCCGGTTTGATCCTGTCAAGCATCTCAAGCTTTACATTCAGCAGAATGTTTAAATTGGCATCTGATGCCGCCTTTAAGGCTGTCGGATATCTCTGCTGGATACTGTTATAGATATACTTGTAGTCCGTAAGGTTTACTGAATAATTGTTCAGCGTCCTACAGAAGTTGACAATGATATCAATATCAGTCCCTGTCTCCAGCATCGCATTCATGATTTTGGGAATGCCCTCATCCCACAATTCAGCTGTCGCCTGCACCAGATCGTACACTGTCAGTCTGTTGACATATTCATTTACCATGTTAACATCAATGCTGGGGGACTGTGCTGTTATAAAACCAGTATCAATACACAACGATGATGTCACAGACATTTCATATTTTCCATACATATTTTTACATATGATCCCGATGTCATAGGAACAGTAGGCACTTTTATGCTTATTTTCAAGGTCGGTTCCCAGTATCATGTAATCCATTGTCAGCGACAGGTAATACCTCTGGTCTTCCGGCACTGTATCTGGTGATATACACTCCGCATTTTCCGGCAGTTCGTCATATTCCAGCCGATCCTGTATATAAAGGCTTAACGGTATGACCTCAAATATTGATGTCCCGGTAGTAACTGTCACTTTCTTGTATGGATACTGGATTGGCGGCCTGACCACCTTTGCCTTGTCAATACACGGTAAAAAGGCACCATTTAGCAGCCCTCGTTTCTTTCCTGAACCTGTCAGTGACCTGCTGAAAAACTGTGGTGACACAATTTTCTTTTTCTGGGAAAATATACTTGCAGTTCCCGTCTGTTCATTTTCGTTTAATATAATTGGCATGTTCGTTCGTCCTTTCTTTGGATTTCATATTTTCCAGCTGGACAGGAAAATAACATTCCCGCCTGCTCGTCCGTTGCCCTGACGGTCTGTTCTCCCGCACGGGTCTGTACAGGAGAACAAAAAGACAGGCATCCATTATGCCCATCCTTCCATTAGTCTGTTGTCAATATAATTGCACACTGTTGTCTTAATCGGTCTTGCACCAAACCGTACATCAAAGCTCTTATCACATAATGTCTTTAATTCAAAATCAGGAAGCTCATCTTCCAATGCAGCGCCCGGTCTCAACTGCTTTATCATCTGGACTTCCTTCATGTAGGTGTCCTTCATGATATCCTCGTAAATTTCACGCGTGATCTCATGAAAAGTCATCTTATGGTTAAAGCGGTTTATGAGTGCAATCTTGAAATGTTCCGACAGCTCTGACACCGATATGTCACGCTTTTTTCTGTTGATCCCTATCGGGTTGCTTTCGTCCATTCGCCCTGCGTTTGTTGTTGCAATGATGATTGATTTGGAAAAGTCAATGATTTTTCCACTATTGTCTTTTAGGTATCCTTCCTCAAACACATTCATGAATAAATCCTGCACTGACTTATGTGCTTGGTCAAATTCATTCAGCTCAATCACATGATATGGATTGGTGTCCAGAATATCAAATGGCATCTCCGCGTTCGAATCATATCCCACATATCCGGCTGGCGCACCGATCAGCCGGTTAATGCTTGCCTCCGAATAAAATTCAGCCATATTCAATCTGATCGGCTTCTCATCTGTGCAGTATCTCGCAATAATATTAGCCACTTCCGTTTTTCCGACCCCTGATGAACCTGCAAATAAAAACGTAAGGGGTCTGTTCATTGGTCTTACATGCATATTCCGAAGTCTAAGGATCTTTATGATCTGTTCAAGGACATCATCCTGCCCTTTGATATATTCCAGTTCTGACTGGAGTTCATCTTCCGAAAAATCCTTCGGCTCGTTATGCCCTGTCGCAACTTTTAAGGCAGTTCTTATGATCCCGCGTCTGGACAAGTTCACTCCGTTAATGGAGCGTCCCATATTTTGAAGATTTATATCCGGGCTGTTGAGCAGTTTATATTTTTCAACGACGGCATTCGCGACAGCACGGTCAGCCAGTGTCACTGCATTGTCGGGACGGTGCGTGTTACTGGAACAGTATTCATCCGCGATATCAACAATATTCCTGCCCAGCTCTTCATCATAGTTAAAGGGCATTTTATAGTGGTCCGCCAGTTTTCTGACATATACATTGACAATTTCCAGCGTTTGATCTTTTGAGAGCTCATCCACTATGACCTTTGTAAACCTCCTCTTGAAAGCCGGATCAGTGTCTATATTCTTTACTTCCTGTGTCGTCGTGGCGCCGATCACCCTTATCATTCCCCTGCCCAGTGCGGGTTTTAATATCTGAGCAATCTTTTCATACAATCCTTCCTGAAACAGCATGTGGAACTCGTCCAAGAACAATATCGCCCTGTTATCCTTATTAGACAGAAACTCAACCAGGCTCTTTACTTTTTCCTCTAGTTCCCCCACCATGCTGCTTCCTGCCACGATATCCGAAATCTGTAAGGAATATATTGTGCAGCCATACAGTAATTCCGGCACTGACGCATCCTTTATCTCAATCCGGTGTGCCAGCTCCTCAACGATTTTGGTCTTTCCGGTTCCCGCCGGGCCGACAAGCAGCGCATTCGGATGCGATTCGCCGATCAGTACTGTCATAAGCTGGTCAATTATGGCATCCCGGTATAGTGTTGGTGTATGTTCCTTTTTGTTAAGGTTGTCAAGAATGGATTCTGAACCGCCACTTTCAGGCTGGTTCATTATCCCTGTCATCAGTTCTCTGGGTATATTTGCTATGATTCCGATATGAATGTCCTTTTTGCCAGCATCATTATCAGTATCATTGATTTCATCTGCCAGGTCGATTACCGCCATACATATCATCTCCTTTCGTTAATTTTTCTAGTTCTGGGGCATGAGGATATGCCTGCATATATTGGGTTCAATATGGTACATGCTCCGACAAAATTCCTCGGCAGCCTGTTTCACATTTGGCCAGGATGCTTTTGAAGTGTCAATCGGGGCGTAGTATAACTTCCTCGGATAATCCGGCCGTTCATCAGGCGGATAATATGCAAAATCCGTGACTAGCAGGCTGATCTCCTTCCTCCTTTTAGCAGACTGCATGATATACTGCCATACAATCTCAAAACTTGTTCCGCCTGTCACTTTCGGCACCCTTTGAAACTGCCTGTATATCTCAGTTATGGTTTTACCTTTGATCTTTAGTCTGGTGCTCTCTGATATTACATGGCTAAACGAATTGAAGTATAAGTTTACATTCAGTTTCTTTGCCATTGTAATGCATGTCAGGATAGCATTTTTATAGTTCTCCTCTGAAATTGATGTTGATGTGTCCAGATATATATGGATATCCGGCTTATATTGTAAAGAGATGCTTTTTCCGGGGAGATTGTAATTATCTGGATTGCGTCGGTTTGATTTCATATATGTTGACTTGATCACTTTAGAGTAATTCTCAGATTTACTTACATTTGATTCTTTATCTATAATCTTTACGATCCGTCTGGAAAGGTCTGCCTTAGTCATCGCCACCTTGCTAAACTGGAAGATCTTCCTCTTTTCTGTATCCCTGCCCTGTTTTTCAAGCAATGCTGCATGGTTTTTCAACTTCATGCCGACAATCCTGCTATGCAATGCTGCCGCGCTCAGCTTTGATATCTGGGTAAGCGAAAGCTGGAATATGTCCTCCATAAGTGCGGATTTTATGACTGACACGTCACGCACAATTTTATTTGCCGGAACTTTCGAGACATTTTCGACATTCATGAAAAGCATACACCTTGGTACCAGCAGGTTATTGATGCTTGGTGCAATAATCCCGCAGTCATCCGGGTTCTGCCGCGCGAACATCATTGAAAAATTCATGACCAGCCGCTCAAATGAATAGGCCGAACATCCCTGTTCCCTAGTATTTCGGAGTATCACGCCTTCTATTAGTTTCAACCTTAATTTTTCAAAATCCGCAAATTTTCGTATTGTATTGATATCCATGTGCACTGACAGACCATTTACCATACTTTTGATAAATCCAATATATTTATCATAGACGGTATTATTTCGGAAATAAAAGACCGGATGCGGCTCATTGATATAAAAATATGTATTCACGCAAAGTTCGTCTTCCGCTCCGGTTTTTAGGTATTCCTTACATGCACTCTTTAGGTCTGATGGTACATAAATGACTGTACTCGATGGCAAGGGCGCATTAACTGATGCATTTGCCTGCGATATGAATACCTGTGAGGCACGCAGCCCATTTTTGTAATTGCAGAGTGTCTGTCCCCACACATCATTTAAGATCTTGTTCTGTTTATATTTAATGCCTGCATCAATGGAATCCGTAAGAATCAGCGCAGCAATCACATCTGGTATGATCTGGTTTCCGTTTTCATCTGTTGCTGTGACGTTTTTCCCGGATTTATAGACTGGATCTATTATGGATATGGCATTTTCAATTAACTGCCTGCCATTTAGCTCCCTGCCAACATCATCATTGTAAAATGGCCTGAGCTTCACTTTACTGTTGTTTTTAAACTTTATCTTCATTTTCTGTCTCCTCCCTGGGCTGGTAAAAACTGCACACTTTCCTCTGCCCACAGGATAAAATCTCCTGTTCCTCGCATCCAGCATAAATCGGGCAGTCTTCCCATATCCCGCATATCGTACATAAACAACCTTTACACATTTTAATCTCCCCCATATTTCTTTTTATTTCAAAAATCCTTTACGCAGATATGGGATAGGCTGTCATCCCATACATGGACATTTTTTCATGCTTATCAGAAACCAAGCATGGACATTACCTTGGACATACCACAATTAATGGAACAGACTGCTGTATAATTGACATCATTGATCTGGTGGCTGCTCCCAAGCATGGAGAGCATCTGCGTGTCCTTGGAATTTAATGAACTTATTGCTGGCGCAAGACATTCAAGGACTTTTGTATTATCCCTGCTGTCATATAATGCATATACAAAAAGTTCCGATTTCTCATCATGGCTTAGGGATGCAATAAATTTATTCAGGTCATCCCTTGATGTATATGAAGTCATCTCCTGATATTTTGCAGGTTCAGCAAGTGTAATGTTTTGAATCTGTTGGATATTTTGTGCCGGGCTGCACAATGTATCAAAGATCTCCTGCACAAGTGCAAGGGAAAACGGTGTCTCCCCGCTGTGGGCAACGACTGCCTCGTATAACAGGCTGTTTTCATTTCCCACCATCGTATTAAGCATTCCAACCAGCTCATGATCAGTACACTCGTTCAGCCAGTTTGATACGGATGTAATTGTCCTTGGGACTGTCATCTGCGCCATGTTTTCATCATCGTAGTCAATCTCATAGGCTGCATTTTCTGCTTCTTCCTTATTTTCATCGTCATTTGCCGTAATACTGACCGCATCCTGCACAATACTGTCAGGATTTTTCCTGAGTACTGCCGACACATACTTATTCAGGTTGGGATTTGCACTCATGAAGGTACTTACATCAGGTTCCACATGATACATGACAAAACGGGTGATCGATGCTTTGTCAAGGGAACAGACATTACCCTTATCATTACCGGCAATGATGACTTTCAGGTTGTCAGGAATGTCTCTGTCGCCAATACTGCGCAATGTAGGGATTGACAGCGCCTCGGAAGTTACATCCGGCGTCGATCTGTTGATCTCATCAAGAAACAGGATCGGTGTTTCATCTGCATTGGCAAGCGCATAATCAATAGCCTTGCGGATTACAATATGCGGATAGAACACCTGTGCATAATCCTGTGCGCCGTCTTTATCTGTCCCTGCAGGCACCAGCCGGCATCCTGTAAGATCAGCCTTTTCCGCAAGCTGGTTCACTGGAAGCGTGAAACATTTTGTGCCCAGTCTTTCGGCAAGGCTCTCCACCCAGCTTGATTTCCCGATCCCTGGATCACCTACCAGCATTGGTACACAGTTATTTTTAATGTCCTTTTCTACAAGCACTGTTAAGTTTTCAAATTTCATTTTCGTTCTTCCTCTCTTCTAAATTTTATTATTCCAAAAAAAGACCGTCTGTGAAACACAGACAGCCTTTAAAACACTTTTACGAATCACTTCTCTCTACATTGAAGCTCCACGAGTCTGTTAAGTGCATGTGTATCCAACCGCACACTGCCTGTTCCATCCTGCCTGTCATATACGAAATTACATAATACATGGCTGATATACATGCCCTCCTTCTGAATGACTACGCCTGTCGGCACTTCCGATACAGTATATTTTTGCAAAAGCTTCTGTCCCTCAGACTGCCTCGAAGCAACCCAGTATATATTTTCTTTTTCTTCCACTTCTGTTTTTAATTCATCATAAACAGCTTCACAGTCTCTGCATCCGAATCTGTAATATATGAGAATATTCCCCTGCTGGTCAAGGTTCACACTCCTGTCTGTAACAGGGGAATTCTGTATTGCACGGATTGTCCGCAAAATCCCAAACTTTTGTAATGATTCCATGTCAGCGCCATGCATATAAGCCATTACAGCTGTTGCCATGTATAAAAGAAACAGAACTGCCAGGGTCGCCGCAAGAATTTTTTCCAATTTTTTTGATTTTAAATATGGTTTCTTTTTATTCCTATAGAATATACCAGTCAGGAAAATGATCCCTGTTATGATAATGTATATTAACGTGTATATCAATCTTCCGCCTCTCCGTATACATGAATTTCCTGAAAGAAGTGGCAGAAGATCTTCACTGCCACCCTCAGCTTATGTTTTTTACGCGTCTTTTTCCATTAGGCAGTCCTGCCCTGCGACTGTCCTGACACTCTCATTCTGGCCATTGGACTGGCTGGCGCCTGGCTCATCTGTGTACTTTCATTCCTGTCTCCCTGTGGCTGCATCTGTGCCCTGTATACGTTCTGGCCGGCTGCGTTTCTGTTTCCCTGTGTCTGAGCTCCTCCTTGGACATTTTGTCTGCCCCTGCCTGCATTTCCCTGCGGCTGCATATGTGCGCCATATGCGTCCTGCCCTGTCCCGTTAACATCTGTACTGTTCCCGAGAGCAGTATTCCGCATTGCTGCTGAAACTGGCTCAGTATTCCTGTCTTCATAATAAAAATTCGGATCATATGGCATCTCCCCGCCTGTCGGATACGCTCCAACAGAATCTTCCGGAACACTGCCGTAACCATAAGATGTATACGCACTATTGTCAGCTGCCGCTCTGCCCTGCACCTGGCGCGGCATTGAATCATTTTGCTTTTTATCTGGCGCAACATATGTTACACCCTGGCTTGCAAGCGCATCTGCAAGTGCGTTTGGTTCATAATACCTGATCGGCTCATCGATCATCACATAATCAATTCCTACGCCGACGCCTGCCGCTGTATCAAAGATTCTTGCCCCGACTGTCACGGTCAGCCCCGTATCCAGCTCATGCTCCAGCGGGTGCAGTTTATCAGCAATACCCTGTCCTGCAAGTTCAGCACCTGCGTATACGGAATATGCTACTGGGGGAAGGCTTGAACTTTTGCTTGTCGCGTAGTACTTTACCACATTTGACGTTTTTGACGGCTTGAATCTGTCCTGCATGATCCTTACAACATCTACAGGAAGCGTTTCCGGATTTAGTATCCGAGGATTGTCAAGCGTGAGCGTACAGTATGGTCTGTTCGAAGGCCTTCCGCCATGCTCCTGTGCCCTCTTGTTGGCAGCCGCCAGTTCTTCTCCCTCATACATTTTGGAAATGTGGGAAAAACTTACTTCTCCCTGAATATTAACGATAATTGGTGTATATGGTCTCAAATAGTCTAAATTACTGTTCATTTCTGTTCTCCTTTGTCTCTTTATATGTTCATTTTTGTTCCATATTTAGTTTTGATTGGTTTTATCCCGCTTTATTTTATCCGTGTTCGAATATATATTCTTATTCACATATTTTATTTTTCCATTAATCGGTTGATTTTTGCTATTTATTGTGATAAATTATATGTTATCACATTATTTTCACAAATACAAAGTATTTATTTTGTATGACCATGGGAGGTTTCAGTTATGGATAAGAATAATTTCAAAAATACCTGTGTTTTTGCGGCATGCGGCGTCATCTGCATTACGCTTCTTGGCATATCTGCGATGTCTTTTGCTGGATCCATGTATACATCCGGTACAGACACCCTTAATGTCGTATTAAATGAAGGTCTGTATAATGGTCTGCTTTCATTGTCTTCTGATAATCAGACTACTTCATCTACAGATACTCTTTATGTCATTATCAACGGAAAGGAATATCCTGTCATTGAAAACGATGATGGACAGCTTGTTGCACAGAATGTCCAGTCTGATGATCCTTCTGGCTCCATGGCTGATATACTTCCGTCTGATACTGCCGAAACATCCCGTTTTACTGTTGATGCTAGTGGTAACAGGGTTTATCACATTATCTGGGGCGATACTCTTTCAGAACTCGCACTTGAATTTGACAGCTCCGTAGATGAACTTGCTGTTTATAACCGCATCCCTGATCCAAACCTGATCTATGCGGAAAATGACCTATATCTTCCCAGTAAATAAGAAGGTTGTTTTTATAAATCCCCGTTTTTCAACTCATCCAAGCTGCTGATGATCTTATCAACAAGACCGTAATCCAGTGCTTCTTCCGCTGATTTCCAGTTATCACGTTCTGTATCCCGTGACACTTCGTCATAAAGCCTGTGACAATTTTCGGCAAGAATAGAATTTAATGTCTTTTTCGTCCTGCTGATATGTTCTGCGGCGATCTCAATGTCACTTGCCTGCCCTTTTGTACCGCCTAATGGCTGGTGGATCATCACCTCTGCATGGGGTACAATATATCTTTTGTCTCCTGACGACAGTATAATTGCCCCCATGCTTGCAGCAAGTCCGATACAGTAGGTGTAAATCTTACTCTCTATCAATTTCATTGTGTCCATGATTGCCAGACCTGCTGTCACTGAACCTCCGGGACTGTTGATATAGATATGGATTGGTTCTCCTTTTCCCAGTGAATCCAGATATAAGAGCTGTGCAATCACAACTTCTGCTATCATGTCATTGATTTCACCTGTCAGAAGAATGATATTGTCATCTAGTAACCTCGACGCAATATCCATCGCCCTGTCGCCATCAGCTGTTTTTTTGATGACCATTGGAACTGTATTCATTTGTCTCCCTCCTTCCTGTTCTGCTATTGGTTTTTGCATATCCTCCTTCAGCATGGAAACCGAGTCTGTAAGACTCGAGACAGCTTAATAACATATTGGATATGATAGCAGTTTAAAAAGCTGTCTTTTATTCCTAGATACCAACTGTATATCTTATGGCATCAAGCAGTCCCTGCTGTGTAACATTTTTTGACTCAAGTATCTGAAGTATTCTTTCATCGATCGTGTCGCTGCAAACGATATGGATGATCGAAACCGCATGGTTTTGTCCCTGCCTGAATACCCTTGCATTTGTCTGTATATACTCTTCCAGACTCCATGGCAGTGTATACCAGACCAAGATATGTCCGCCTTCTTGGAGATTAAGCCCAAATCCGGCGCTTGCAGGCTGGATCAGCAGCATCCTTATCTTTTTTTCATTCCATGCACGGATTGTTTCAGTTTTTCCGTCAAACACGATGGCATCTTTAAAATGCCCCTTGATGGCAATTACATCTGTTCTATAATGATATGCTACAAGCAATGGAGATGGCTCATTTTCATATATATACTTTAACTGCTCTATTTTCGCTTCATGAATTTTTACATAATCATGTTCCACATTGGTATAGACAATTCCCGAAGCAATCTGGGCGAGTTTTGAAACGAGCACTGCAGGATTAACTGCTCTGACAAGCGCGCCTTCAATAAAAACTTTTGATTTCTCTATCATCTCCATGTAAGCCTGATACTCCCTGGACGACATATATGCCCTGACTGTATCATAAACTACTGGAGGAAGTGTCAGTTCTGAGTTGTCAAGTGATACAACGATATCGCTTATCCTGTCATAGATTTGCTGTTCTGCTCCAGTTACGGGAATCCATTTGGTTACTCTGTTCCCGATTGTTTTCCATGCCATAAAGTATTTCTGGTGGTATTCATACATTGTTCTTCCAAGTCTTTTGCCGGAATCCAGCACCGCTATCAGGCTCCAGAGATCGTCAAGCCCGTTCGGCGCCGGTGTTCCGGTCAGTCCTATCACACGCTCTGTATATGGCATGATACGGATAAGGCTTTTTGTCCTTTTTGAGTCAGGATTCTTAAAAGACTGGTACTCATCGACGACCATCATCGGAAAGCACCACTGTGCCCCGAAATATTCCGTCATCTGCGGCAGTAAATCCCGCGATATAAAATACATTGTTGGTGGTGCCGTCTTTGCTTCCTCAAACAGCAGCTCTCTTTTGATTTTTGATAGCTCCCTTCCCTTTTCATCAATGAGGAATGACTTATACCTGATGTCAATTTCTATCTTATTCATTTCATCGATCCATGAAGAACGGGCAACAGCCTTTGGTGCAACCACAAGACAGTGACATTGCATCCTATTGGTAATGACAAGTTCACATACTGTTGCAAGCGCGATGCGCGTTTTTCCAAGTCCCATCTGCAGGAACAGGCCGCATTTCGGAGTCCTCACGCAGAAATCCACGAGCTCCTCCTGGTATCCATGCAGTCCAAATACTTGTGAAAGCTTTTTATTCATCCTCTCATGCCTTTCTAAAAGTACGCACAAAAAAGGCAATACCTGTTACCTTCTGGTATTGCCTTTCAAAAGTGCTTATTCTTTTTCAATTATTTCTTTTAAAACAACTTATCTAACCCAAATCCGTAATGGGCTGTTTCTTTTGCATCTTCTATCTCATACTGCGTCCTGATGTCAAAAGATCTGGGCAGTTCTATCCCCTCACGAATATGCCTGTACATATTGATAAAGTTATTGACATGTCTGCACTGATCTGGAAAAACTGCTTTGTAATGTTCTGGAATTGACCGAACAGCTTGATCATACTTTGCAGTTTTAAAACTTTTCTTCCCATAACTTATGCTGCCCTCATACATATTGATGTTTAGCTCCGTCATCCCCCTGTCATTCTGCATCTGCAGTTTGATCTTTTCACTCCATACATCACCTTCATCAGATATCATGGCTGGATAATAAGATGCTATTAACAGCTCCCTCATATTTTTATTTTCTTTATTGGCATCCTCGTTTATGCAGCGCAGGTATGCCTCAAATAAAGGGGATTTCTCTTTTGTATAAGCATCATAAGCCGTGCGCCCTGTCGGTTCGATTTTTCCGGAAACTGTTATATCCGGAAAAATCGATACAAATTCGAATCCTATATCATTTGCTTCCTTACGGACGATAAATGCCATTGAATATGACTGGTATTCTTTTCCGTCTGAAGAGCGAAACCCATGTCCAATAGGAATATCCAGTGGTTTTCCGGCAATCTTTATTTTTTTTCCATACGCAATCTTATCATCTGAAAGTCTTTTCGCCAATAACGGTATGATTGATACAAAAGACTCTTTTATATAATGGTTTAATCTGTTTCCTTCAATGTCAAAAACAGACGCATCATTTGTTGGGTTAGAATCTTTGAATAACCGGTTAATCAGCTGATCATCACTCAGACCAAGATGTTTATCTATGGCATGAGGCGTCATTTTGATGAATGTCTTTATTCCATAATTATTTATATATGTATTGATCCGGTTGTAGATTTGATCTTCGCGGCTTATCATATCAGTCCAGCACCTCGGTTTTCATATCAATCTCAATCTTCTGCAAATCCTCATCACAAGCGATTTCTTTCATTTTCTCAGCCAGATATTCAGGATCAACCTTGGAAATCATTGCCCAAACGGTATCCGACATCTCTCCATGATAGGAAATTGCAGTTTGCGGTATCGGAACATCTGCATATTTCACATTATCGTGCAGTCTGTGCGCCGGCATTTCTATGTGCGGTATTCCTGCCTGAGCCATTACATAACATAATCGCGTATCCATCTCGCTCGCATAAAAAAACACTGTTTCGTATTCTAATAATTTCGCTTTATCCAAAATGACCATTCTGATTAACCTCCCTTTTCTTTTTCCATTTTCTGACAATGAATACTTTTTGTCAAGACTAAATGCAGGCAAGGCTATATTACAAGAATCATCTTTACTGACATAATTTGGTGTATTGGCAGTTTTTATATGTACAGCTTCACACTATTTTCCTGATTTTTTTCATTTTTTGTACTCATTTCATATCTGTTTCTTTTTTATAAATAGTACCTCCGTATCCATCAACTACACCAATAGCCCACGAAAAACCATTTGTACTATTATCTTTAAATCTCCTAGGCTTTCGGCTGACCGCTCTTTCTTCTCCAGTTTTTAATGTTACTCTTTGCGAGGTTATTTTCGTAACTATATACTCTTTTGGTTCTCTGGTACATTTTTCGCTGTTCCACACCTGCACGGTGTAACTATCACCGACTTTAAATGGATGCTCTGGCTTTTCCGGCACCTTCTCCGATATAATACTTTTAATTTCTGCATATGCAGCTTTCCCACCATATCCGGCAGCACCTCCTTCCATAATGGAATATGAAATATTTACTTTTCCAGTTCCTATAACCCTGCATTTCCCCCACCTGTTAAGCTCTACAATATAGCCCTCTTTTATATTATCCTTAGAAAAAGCAACACCGCCAACTTCTTCCATGCACTCATGATAATAAATTGATTTACTGATTGCATTTTCTATAATTAGTTCTGCATTTTCTATCCATTCCTGAACCATTTCCGCAGTGAAAATATCGCCGTTATACCGCTTAATTTTTTCTCCATTTTCGATTCTTTCAAGATATTTTCGATAATATTCAATATTTTTCCTTTGTGCTTTAATGGTCTTTTCTGCATCTTTGATCCGCCGGTCAATAAATCCTTTATCAGTTGGCTTTGTATCTTCTGCAGTTTGTCGTGCTATCGCTGCGCGTTCTGCATAATATTCAGATTTTCTAAATTCTTCAAATCCTTTTTCCCATGCTGAAAACATTCTGTTTCGCCTGTTTGTAAACGCCCTGCCAGCGCTACTGTTAATATTTGGCTGGGTAAAAAAAGCAATGTCTCCGTGCATGTCATTAATAGGCTTTTGTAATGCTTCTGCTCTTTCCTGTGCCTTTTCTGACTTGTTATCATATCTTTCTGCCCGTGCTTCTGCCCTTTCCGCTTTACGCTCCATCTGTTCTGCAAAAGTCAATGTTTCTCCAACTTTGCCGCCATTGTCAAGTCCTAACTTTTTAGCGACTGCTTCTGCTCTCCATAAATTAGGAAATTTTGCACGGCTTATCCATACACCAGATTTACGGCTAAAAAGATAATTACTTTTGATTTCCCCTTTCAAATCATCTGACAATGCCATATAATCCGCTTTATCAAAATGCAATTCAATTTTTTGTGTCTCCAAATTCATTATGTACTTACTCAAATCTTTATCCTCTCTTTCATTTTTAATTTGTTCTGCCGCATATCTCCTTAAACACTTATTTAGCCATTCATTCAGTTCTTTACAGGAAAGGTTCTTTATGCATCTGCTAATATAAAAACAGCAAAGTCATGGTGTAATCCCATTACTTTGCTGCTACGCCAAATATTTCTCATACCAATAACCACCACTGCAGTGTTTTTCTTCCTCCTCTCCATGTTGTTCATCAATGTAATGTATACATTCCTCTTTTGTATCAAAATGCTTCATTTCAAGGTTTCCATCAGAATCCTTTGGCATAAATACCATCCACCAGCCTAAAGTGTCCAGATATTTTATCTTCCTGTTTTTGTATTTTGTTTGTATAATCACCTGTTGTCATTCCTTTCAAATATTTACGGATCAGCATATTATTATTTCGCCCATTTTTCTATCATAACAGTACAATGAATATGACAGGATCTCCTCCGGTTTCATATTAGAATCATTGACCTTCCTTATCAGTTGCCTAATATAACTTTTTTCATTTATGACCGGCAATAACAATAGATCATGTATTGTTGATGGAATGATGTATATGTCAGTTCCAAGCGCCTGCGCAAAATCCTCAATAAGTTTCGGATACAGCATACAAGCCGCTCCTTCAGTCCTGTCTTTATTACTGACCACATATATAGGAATACATTTTTTAAGTTTAGCTAAAAGCTCGTCGTCAAATCTTTCCGGATTCTCCGTCATCATTTCGCACATTACACTATACATGCTCTGAATCCTATATCCCATCATTCTTTGCGTGTTTTCACTAGCTGCTTCATACAGCATATTTAACGGGACGCCCCATTGCGCAAAATGGGCATTGCAAATTAAATTTGATGATGTACATATTTTGTCTTTTCCTATTAGACAATGAAATACAATTGACAGATCGAGAAAGTTGATATGTGGTGCATCTTCAAGTAATTTTTTATTCTTGTCAGGATTGATAAGTCTGTAAACAATATAATCCTTGATGAGACCAAAATCCTGAATATACTTTTCGTCAGACATACCGTTATCCTCCTTCCTTAAAGTATTAGTTTATTTCCTACAAAATGATGATCGTGTCTGAAACAGACACACAAAATGACAAAATAAAATGAACCCTATCCAATTATTTCCAGATAGGGTTCACATCAATTTTCAATTATTAAGAGAGAAAAATTCCAGATTTTTCTGCAAAATAAGCGTATTTTTGTCTGATTTCTTCTTGTATTATTTCAGGCATAAAGTCAACAATTTCTTCGTTATCTAACCTGTCCATTAATGTATCTGATACGATTTCAAACAGCTGATAATCCAGCCAGTCACTCCATAGATCGTCAAATAATCTCCTGCTATCCGTGTATGTTTCCACCGTTTCAAACCCATTCATCTCTGAGTAATACAATAACTTTACAAAACCATATCTTTTTGCATCTATAACAACGATGTCCTCTACTTCATAAAATTCTTCATAAGCATCCATTACTTTCCTGCACTTCTCTCTTTCTTCATCACTGATATACTTAATCCAGTCTAACTGATTAAAGATTTTGTCCCCGTCACAATTAAAATCTGCCATGTTCCCCTCCCTTTATATACTTGAATGTATATAATATAATCCCTATTTTTAATAAATAATGCAAACTTTCATCTGACTATGTACATTTATTTTATTCTATCCTGCATGAGTTATGGTCCTTCTCTCTCAATTTATAAATTATTATACCATTTATCCTTATAGGAGTGCAATATCTATTATGAATCTTCTTTCAGTATATATTATTCATTATAAATGATTGAACTGATATTTTTATGGAAACAAATATATAATAATGTTAAAAGTGAGGAGTTGTCAGTAATATGGATGAATATGGAAAAGTATATATGAACCTAGCAAAACTGATCATAGAAAAAGGAATCAGCAAAACACAGCTTTCTTACAGATCAAAGATCAGCCACACCCAGATCAACCGATTTTGTAAGGGTGATGCCGTAAGAATTGATTTTAACACAATTGCTCGTTTATGCTGCGTTCTTGACTGTAAGGTGTCGGATCTGATTATTTACGAACCTCCGAAGGGTTAAAATATCAGATCATACTATTTACTGTCTGGGCATATAAACATCAGCAGCGACATATTATTCCGTAATGCTGTAATTCCCGTTTCATTTTTTGAGCGAAACGAATGTGTAACTCTTAAGTGTTCATGATATTTTTAAACAGACAACTTTTTAATATAAGCATTTATGTCCCCACATTTAAAGTGATTCCTTACACACTTTTCTTCCTGAAGGACACTACACAAGGCATCTGAATCTTTTGGCTGATCTTCAAAATACAGGAACTTCCCAAAGTCCGGGTCATCAGCTTCAGTAATGCGCTCTTCAGCTGTCTGTATCCGCTCGCCGTTCTCGTATATCAGTTTTACATCTCCGCGCTCTACAGAAACCTCCTTGACATGTCTATAAAATTTTTGATAATCCAGTTCATAAATATTCCCCATCACTCTTCTTTTTTCCATACCTGCTATTTCCACTACATAAACAAGTATTTTATCTTGTGTATTCTCCGCATAATAGCAAAATGTATTATATTCCCTTGTCCCTTTAATAAATGTATCCTTCTCCTTTAAACACCATGTCCCTTCAGGGCGGCTCATCCAAAGGTATATTTTACTCTCTGGATTTTGTTTCTTTACCGCCTTCGTCAGAATTTTAATATCTATATCAAAATCAGACTGAAAGTGTTTTGTATTGGTATACATAATTGCTTTTAAGGATTTTATGATATTTACGTTTTCAAATTTTAACATGATGTGGTCCCTTTCTATATCTTATCCTTTTGCTTTCCTTTTAAGGAAGGGGTATATATAATAAGTACCAGCCTTCCCGCATTTTCTAAAATTTTTATCTAGTTTTTCAGAATTTCTCATACAAGATATCTGCACATGAAATTGCTGACAGGCTCTGGAAATCATTCCAGACCTGTCTCATGGAGTAATGGAAAGTAAACTCGTCCATCAGTGTACAGTTATTTTTACACCACCTGTCATTCCTCAAGACTTTTAACAGAAATCTGAAAATCCATATCCATTCTGCTATTTCTTACCAGAATACAGTCATCATCTCCATCCAGTACCTTCATCCCGCTGCGTGCAATGGCTTCCTCAATGCTAGACAGAATTCTTTGTTTTTCCATAAAGTCCTCCTGACAATTACAATTCCCGCACCCACATTCGGACAGTGTGCAGCGGTACTGCCTGCCGCTTTCTGACATAGCAACATACGGATTACATACTGCATACCCGTATTCCTGAAGGACGGAAACTGCACTGTCAAATACCTTTCTGAGAATTTCAATATTCCACGGAAACTTTTCTTCCGAATCACTCTCATTTAGTTCCAAAAGCTCTGCCAGATAACGATAGGTCATATTGTCTATGTCGTCCGCCCTCTCTGACATCCGCTGGCTGATCTCCAGTTCCTCTGTCCCTTCTATTTCTTTTTTTCTTGTATTTTTCTCCATATCTTCCATTATTGTCCCTCCCGTTTCTTATAGGTTGATTATTTTCTGACGGCTTTCAGGCTGGTTTCATTTTCCTCCAGTAACAGGTTGTATTCTTTTATGATATGCTCCCCAATTCGGGGATTGTGCCTGTCACACTCCATATGAATACATAAACAATCCAAATGTCAGAATACATGGGCACCTGCTTCATACACAAACTCTTCACTGGCTGTTTCTGCATATACATATCTCTTATTGCGATATTCAAATGGTATATAAGTCCCCCATGAATCTGGATTTCTTGAATAATATAAACCCGACATATCCATGATAATGCCTGATCTCTTAAAGGATGGCTTAATTTTTCTGATATATTTTACATATTGTACTGCCAGATTAATATACCATTCCCTTGTCATGTCCTTTACCGTGTAACTACAGTCTGGAAATTCCCTTTTTGCACACGCATCTGCATATTCATATCCACAAAACGGATTTTCCATTATTATTTTCCCATGCTCATCCAGCAGTCCAAAATCATGATATTCTGTTTCTGACGCCATAGGAACAACGATATGTATTCCCCCAGATATGACCATTTCTGTTTCTATATCCTGCTTTTTTTGTTCTTGCCACAACATAACATTCTTCACCACCCTGAAATCCATCACTATATATAACCAAAAGCTGCCACTTCGGGCAGTTTTTGGTTATATCATTATTATGTGTCAACAGGATTATGCCGTCAGCATTTCCAAAAACTGTTGTTCAGTCAACACTGTAACTCCCAGTTCCCTTGCTTTTTGCAGCTTACTTCCGGCTTTCTCACCACAAATCAGATAATCCGTCTTTTTGGTCACGGAACTTCCCGGTTTAGCCCCCAGACTGATTATTTTGTCATTGATACCGTCGCGGGTAAAATTCTCAAGTTTGCCTGTCGCAACGATAGTGCATCCCGCAAATTTGTTATTAATCGTTTCGTTCATATTGTTCTCCTCTCCGGATGTCTCTGCATCCAAACCATTTTCAAAATGTAATTCTTTCTGTAGTCCGCGCCATAACAGCAAATGATCCGAGTTGCGGAACCACTCCTGGATATTTCTGCTCATGATATCACCGATACCATCAATTCGTGTAAAGTCAAACCGGGATACAGCAGCCATTTCTAACTCCCGCAAATTGCCATGAAAATACTGATCCAGCAATCTGCCGGCAGTCCTGCCTATTAATGGAATATCCATCGCCACTATATAACGTTCAAATGTGGTATTCCGGCTTCTATTGATGGAAAGAATCATATTCTCATACGATTTCTCCCCAAACCCCTCCAGTGCAATAATCTGATCACGATAACGGTCAAGGTGGTATAAATCCTGATAGCTTTTTAACGCACCGAGCTGAATGAACTGGTCCAGCGTGGCTTCCGATATTCCCCTGATATTCATGGCTTTTTTTTCCGTAAAATGTACGAAACGCTGCAGGATACGGCTGTCACATTCAGGATTATCACAATGAAGCGTTTTAATAATACGTCCCTTGTCACCAGCTCTGGAATAGGTGCGTGTAGGCTGCCCACAGCAGGGACAGAACTGCGGAGTCATGTCCTGATAGTTCTCACGATCCAGATTTTCTTCCACGTGTGGAATGATCATATTGCGCTTTGACACCAGAATACGGCATCCGGGATGCAGCTCAAGCCCCTCAATAAATGACAGGTTATGGAGGCTTACCCTAGAGACATCACAACCGTCAATCTCAATCGTATCAAAAACTGCAACAGGCGCAATCTCTCCGCTTCGTCCCGTCTGCCATTCAATTGAACGGAATATGGTCTCATAGGTGTCATCCTCAAACTTAAATGCAATGCCGTCATTGTAATGATGTCCAGTTCTGCCAAGGCTTTCGGAATAAGAAAAGCTGTCAAAACGCAGCACCATCCCATCAATAGGAATGTCGTTGATCTCTGCCAGATCTTTCAATGTCTTGATCTGCATCTCAATATTTTCAACTGATGCATCAGGAGAAACTGGTATGAATGGACAAACCTCAAAACCATAATTTTTTAGAACAGACAACATTCTGCAGCGGCTGTCCCGTAAATCCTTAAATTCGTCCATTCCTTCAAGGATATTGAATACACAAAAACTGATTTTCCTCTGTTTACACACACTTGCATCCAGACACCGAATAGATCCGGAAGCTAGGTTTCTTGCATTACGATATGGTTTTCCATCGCTTCCCACAAGTGTGCCTTTCAGTCGCTCAAAATCATTTTTATGAATGAAACCTTCACCAGTCAGTACAAGGCGCCCCTTATAAGGAATCGACAGCGGTACATTCTGAAAAGCATTTATGTTGTGTGTAACAAGCTCTCCTTCATGGCCATCACCTCTGGTAGATCCCTCTACAAGCTCTCCATTTTCATAAACAAGTTTTATAGTCAATCCATCCAGTTTCAGCATGAGTAATGCTTCGCGCTTTTTCAGAAAAGAAACCAGTTCATGAGCCATCTTAGTTTTATCTAATGAAAGCAACGGAATAGAATGTTGTACTTTTTGCAGGCCATATACTGATTTATAGCCTACTGTCTGGGTAGGAGAATTGCTTAAGACAATTCCTGTCTCTTTCTCCATACGTTCCAGCTCGTTATATAGATGATCGTAAACGGCATCTGATACGCTGGAGGCATTTTCATTGTAGTATTCATGACGGTATTGGTTTAGTTTTTTCACCAAATCACGAATATATCGTGCTTTTTGTAACATTTGTTTTCCTCTTTTCTTTTCATATTAAACAAAGCCTTTTATAAAGAAATTTTTTCCTATAGAACAGCCTGTAACTTTATCAGCCAGCCTATCCCATTATGTGCCAAAAAACTACTTTATAACCAGCTCAGTTCATGATACATACCGGCTGCATATATGCAGCCTGATAAATTATTTTTTAACTATCTGTATATAAAAAAACAGAATTCACCATTTTTCATGATGAATCCCGCAAATTATATGCGTGTAATTTTTTTTATGCGCATATTTTTATAACAGACCTGATGGTTCAGCATTATTCTGCCAGTTATTTTTATAAGTTTTTCCAAGAATATAATTGTAATATTCGTAATTTAGCCATTCCGGCTCAAAATCAGTGCTGTCTAGCGAATCATTAATTATCATACATGGTACCGGGTACTCTATTCCGTTAATCCTTTTAATACGGGGTGTTCCGGTTATAATTGCGTTCTCATCGTGATAAAGGTCTTTTATCACATGTAAAGCTAATTTTTCAATATCTGCCATTTCGGAACGTATATACGCTGTAGCTAGGTATATTACCTGATCCCTACATTTTACAGGAATTTTTTCCGGCTCAACATAAAATACCCTGTTACATTTTGCAATTGCAATAGGCGTTATCTTATTACTGTTATTTAACGCATATGGTACTTTAGTCCCAAAATTGTAGATTTTCTTATCAGGGGAACTGCTGATAATATGCTGGAACATTCTAAGATGCTCCCTTTTTTCCGGAAACTGACATGGTGCGATCCTTTTAATCAGATTCATGCCCATTTCATCTGAAAATTCATCCATTCTGCCATTCAAAGCCTTCCATTTAAGGATTTCAGCCAATGCCCAGTCAATTATTACTGGATGGTCAGGCGATTTCGTTGTTATGGCACCGTTCATACCATTCAATTGTCCGCCATGTGCTCCCGTAACCGTGATATCATTCATGGAATTACCAGAGTAACCATTATAAATACCTTCAAGTCTGTTATTGGAATCTTTGGAGACAAGGTATACGACTTCTGGTTTTATTCCAACGTAAACTTTTTCCGCTTCACGTTCCAGTATTTCAGAATTGAGTTTTTCATCCATAACAGTATACAGTCCGTCTGTATTCGTTGATATTACTTCTGCTCCTTTCAGTGCCTGTGCCTGTCCGATGCGCCACGTAAAGAGCTGTCCAATTATCCGCATCGAAATAATCTGGTTGTTCATCCTTATGGAACTGTTATAGTTTACATCTGCAGCTCCTGAAGCTGATGTAAGGATCAATTTTGTATTTTCCCTCATAACGGAGTAAAGGTTTCTCTGTCCCTCTGATAAATTTTTATCCTTCATAAGTTTTTCAAGCTCTACTTTACTGCGGAAAATTTCTTCATACCTGTCATATCCGATCCCCTCATTTTTAAACGCCTCCATATTGCAGAGAAGAATCGTATAGTAAGATATAAAATCTTCGTGATTCGCATTACCAAAAGATGTGACTGCATATCTCTTATCGAGACTGGTATCGCCATTGGCATCTTTATGGAATAGTTCTATTTTCTGCCCGCTTTCATGCAGCTCCTGCTCAAACTTTTCCTTATTGTACTGCGCCCCGTGTAAACCACCCATGGAAAAAGTTACATAACAGCCCGAATACCTTCCCTCCTGGTTCATATAAGGGACATTAATTTTCCTTGAATACCAGTCTAATTTTTCTGCCTCTGATGCCAGTGTATCATTGAAATTCCTGCCTTCAATGGAACGGAACATATCCACCATTTCTTTCAGCTTCTGCAGGATATCCCTTCCCTGCCAGTCCCTTACGAGAGGACGCATCTCTTCTTTTATGAACTTATATATCTCATCAAGGACATTTACCTGTGGCACTCCCAGCTGGCCAGCCTTGTCCCTTGAAGGATACAGAAACGATACCATGTCTGCATCCCTGAGTTTTCCATATGGGCAGAGGCAGTTTGATACAATCCGGGCTGATGTTGCATTTACCGTCATTCTGTCATATCTTATATTTTTTGCCCCAACATCCGGTGTATAATTTTCCCTTCCTGATCCCGGCTTTTTTTCATATACCAGCTCAGGATAATCCATGATTAACTGCCTTTTCAGTTTCAATGTCATAATATAGTTTTTGTCATGAAAAAGTTTTTTAAGATTTTCAGTTTCAGAAACAATGCATTCCAGAATTTTACAGTACCTCCCTGTTTCTTCATGTTCTCCTTGTCCCGTCATGGGAATATTAAAATCATGAATCCGGTATCCGAGTATCCCGGTCTGCCTGTCAAGACTGGCGTCAGACTTCTTTTCATTTAAACGTGCTATATCGACATGCCTTCCTGTCATAAACTGATACCGCCTTACTCTTGAAGCATTTGTATTCATAACAGGCTTTAAGTATCTGTCATTAATTTTAAGGGTATCTCTCGCCCTTGTTTCTTTAGAATCGACAATGTATATATATTTCAGTCGTTCCGGCATATTTTTCTTAAAATACTGGCTGTGTAATTCTTCATGGAACTGGTTCATTAAAGCTGGCGCCGCAGGAACGAATACAGGCTGCCCGTCTGTGCCTGTCCTTAATACTTCGCACAGATACAGCGCCAGCATTGAACTGCCATAATTCCAGTTATGATATCCCATAATATATGGATATCTTTCCGGACTGTACCTATCGTCAGTATCACAAGTTATCGTGTAATTCAGACTGTCACTGACAAAACCTGTCAGTTTAGCCAGGCGGAGACTGCTTCCCATATCACGCAGATCATATGTCCTCATCTCTCCTGAAAACGAAATCTCACAATCTCCGTCATATTCAGTCATATTCTTTTTTATTTTTTCTGTCATAAAACTGATATTTCTGTTAAAAAAACTGTTGTCACTCAGATAGTATATCTCAAACAGATGGTTGATCTCGTAATAGAGGCATATTATAAAAATATCTTTGTATGACTTAATATTATAATAGATGTTGTTGCATTTTTCTTTTATGTAATCATTCACTAGCGCATCCCTTCCTTTCAGCATACATGAACATACATTCTCTATAATCTTAAACTGGAACATAAATCCAATGTTAACTGATAAGCTGCCCCACAAAGTTTGTTGACCATTCCCCTCTATAAACAGACTTTGAAAGCTGTCCAGTAAGATAAACCGTATCCGAATGCTCATGTACGGTAAAGAAGCAAGCAACCGAAAACAAGAGATAGACCGCCAGCACCACACTATTCCGAACCAAAGAAACCAAAGACTAAAAGACAAGCACCGTGGAAATGTGTATAACTTGCTATTCCGTCATGGAAAAGTCCGTTCACAGAACATGGAAAAGC
>ERZ808028.653-NODE-653-length-26227-cov-5.059885_pt1 | contig 26227 bp, 16 predicted proteins | sample MGYA00380184_ERZ808028 | MGnify/ENA primary metagenome ERZ808028 (study PRJEB31490, sample SAMN06133397) | mouse gut metagenome | isolation source: J8_1 | host: mice | place: China: Chengdu | collected 2015-05 ...
GCTTTTTCGCCTCTCTGAGCGCCGCCAGCGTATCCGCCGTCTCACCGGACTGGCTGATCACGATGACCATCGCTCCCTCCTCCAAAATCGGGTCCCGGTATCTGAATTCCGACGCCAGATCCACCTCCACAGGGATCCGCGCCAGATTTTCTATCACATACTTACCGGTCACACCGGCATGATAAGCCGAACCGCAGGCAACGATATGGATCTTTTTCACCGCCCGCAGCTCCTCATCGCTCATATGCAGTTCTTCGATCTCAATATCATCCTTTTTGATCCGCGGGCTGATCGTATCTGTAATTGTTTTCGGCTGTTCATACATTTCCTTTAACATGAAATGCTCATAACCTGCCTTCTCAGCGGCATCCGCATCCCACTCGATCAGCGTGGATTCCTTTTCGATCTCTTCCTCATCGATGTTGTAGAAATGCATATGGCTTGCATGCAGCTTTACGATCTCCTGATTATCCACATAAGTGACCTGACGGGTATATTTCAGGATGGCAGGCACATCGGAGGCGATAAAACATCCGTCCTCATTCTGCCCCACGATCAGCGGGCTGTCTTTTCTGGCTGCAAACAGCGTATCCGGATGTTCCGCAAACAATATCCCAAGTGCATAAGAGCCCTCCACCCTTCTCAGCATCCGGAAGATCGCTTCCATCGGATTTCCCTTATAGTAATAATCTAAAAGATGAGCCAGTACTTCCGTATCCGTTTCCGATACAAATACATAGCCCTTTTTCTCCAGATATTTTTTCAGCTGCAGATAATTCTCAATGATCCCGTTGTGGACAACGGAGATCGTCTCCTTCTGGTTAAAATGAGGATGTGCATTTTCATTGCTGGGCACCCCGTGCGTCGCCCATCTTGTATGGCCGATACCGCAATGTCCCGGCAGATCCAGTCCTCCCCTTGTCATATTCTCCAGCACCTTCAGCCTGCCGGTGGATTTTCTGTAGCTGATATTCTCCCCGTCAAATACCGCGATCCCCGCGGAATCATACCCTCTGTATTCCAGCCTTGAGAGTCCGTCCAGAATAACCGGCGCCGCCTGTTTCTCTCCAATATATCCAACGATACCGCACATCCTAAAACCTCACACTTTCCCAGTACGTTCTATTCATAGTATATTTCAAAATCCGCCTGAATGATAGCTTTTTATAATTTTTTCCCAGTTTATACCCGAAAAATTTATAAACGCTGGTCACACACATAGGAAATATCAGCCTGCCCTCGCCCTCTTTCTTCAGATATTCCGCCGTCCGCTTCACCAGCTTGATTCCCTCTGATTCAGAAGGAACACTTTCAAATATCTCCGGGTGCTCCGCCTGGGAAACGCCCAGATCAAAATTTCTACGGAACTGTTCTTTATTGGTATACTGATGGGAATGGATCACTTCCGCCTCCGCCGTATAGGCGATCTTATACCCCGCTTTGATACAGCCCGCCGCATAGATCATGTCTTCATTAAATATGGCATGTTTTATAAAACCGCCCTGTTTCTCATAGATATCTCTCCGGTAAGCCGCACAGACATTGGAGCAGAAAAAGGTCTTTATGCCCATCTCATCCAGATCTGCTTTCGATTTGATGCGGTTTTCGGCCGGATAGTTAAACTCCCTCGTAAAACGCTCGATCGGCCCTGCATCCTTCCTCGGGAGCTGCCTTGCGTAGGAAACCGCCACATCCCTCTGCGAAAGCGGCGCGATCAGCCTCTCCAGCAAAAATTCATCCGCCGGCATGGCATCCTGCGTCATCATCACAAAAACAGGAGCCTGCGATTTTTTTACCGCCTCCCGCCTTGTCCTCCCGTGATCAAACTCCTTTTTGGAGATATGCCATATCCTGACATTTTCATAGCGCTTGCGCCTCGGATGGTCATACTGAAATGCTTCCCAGTATTTCTGTTCCGTATTAAACAGCAAAATCTGGTGCACCGGTATGCTCTGGTGCTCCAGTTTATCGATCAATTCCACAAATTCTGTCCCCGGTTTATAGACCGGAATAATGACATCTACTTCCTGCATGTGTCCTCTATTTATCTCCTGCCTGTTTTTATGTCCACTCTATGATAACACATTTTTCTGTTTTTGCATATTTTAATCGGACAGGATAGATTTATCTTTCCGGTTCGACGCGCGCCCCATGCGCCGCGCGGGCGGCATACTTCCTCTGCATGGAGCTGCACATAAAAAGCCAGAGGGCAGGATACTTCTTTGCTCCTGCCATCTGACTTTGAAATCTTTTCTCAATCACTGCGCACTTTTCGGTTTATACTTACTCGTCGCGCTTGTAATATAGTCGCTGTACTCCTGCACCTCATTGCTGGGCACATAGCCGCTCTCATCGAACAGGAACTCGTGCAGCCAGCTCACATTTTTCGTCAGATCATTCGGCACGATACAGTCGCCGGGAGAACCGATATTGCCGGTCCACCTGCCGTCCTCCCGCGGGAAACCGTCATCCGACACGACCCTGTATTCGGACGCCTCCCCGAGAAGCTCGGTGATCTCCCCGATACCGAAGGAAGTATACACTTCGTCAAACACATCGTTTGCGATCTCCACAAGCTGCGATACGGAGGCTTCTTTCGATTTGTCCATGATCGCCTTCAGCACATTTCTCTGACGCTCCGCACGCTTGAAGTCATCGCCCTTCGTATAACGGATACGGCAGTATCCGGTCGCCTGCATGCCGTCCACCACCTGCAGTCCCGCGTTGCTGACGGGGGTATACTGTCTCTTTAAATCTTCCGCGATACAGTACTGGTAGTCGTTCAGATAATGGATCTCCTCGTTTGTGATATCGAGGGGGATCCCGCCCAGAGCGTCTATCGTATCGATCAGTCCGGCGAAACCGATCGTCACAAAATCCTTGATGTTCATATCCAGATTGGCGTTCAGCATACTGATCGCCTGTTTCGGGCCGCCCGCCGCGTAGGCGCCGTTACATTTATTATATTTGTCGTTGCCCAGATTCATGAACGTGTCCCTGTACACCGAGACCAGCCTGATCTCCTTGGTATCCAGATTGATGGATGCGATCATGATGGAGTCGCTCCGGGTATTCTTGGTCAGTGCGCCTGTCGTGGAATCCACGCCGAAGAGAGCCACATTGCGGTAGCCTTTCATCACTTCGATCTGCTCTTCGCTGACACCCTCATTGACCACGATCTCCTCTTCCGGGATCTCCAGATGTCCCACTTTCTCCGTCCTTGTCACACCCCACAATACGATCAGCATAACCGCAAGCAGGATGATCTCGCCCATGAAGAGCAGGATCCTTTTCCTCTTTTTCTTCGCCTTTGCCTTCGCGGACATCTTCTTTTTGCCGGAAGTACCTTTTGCAGAAGATTTCTTCCCCGATGATTTCTTTTTCCCGCCGGAAGATGATCTTTTTCTCGGTGCCTCTTCATATTCCCAATCGTCTTCGTCCTGATATCTTGGTGCCATCTTTCCCTTATCCTTTCGCAATCGTTACATCCATTGTTTCCTAGTACGCATTTTTATTGACAAAACCTTTGAATATCGTCAGGAAGATGATCCTGATATCAAAGCCAAAGGTCCAGTTTTCTATATAATACAGGTCATAATCGATCCGTTTCCGGATGGATGTATCCCCTCTGTAGCCGTTTACCTGCGCCCAGCCGGTAAGTCCCGGCCGCACCTGATGCTTGATCATATATCTCGGAATTTCTTCCTTGAACTTCTCCACATACTGTGTCCGCTCCGGCCTCGGCCCCACCAGGCTCATATCCCCTTTCAGGATATTGAAAAGCTGGGGCAGTTCGTCCAGGCTGGTCCTCCTGATAAATTTCCCGACCTTCGTCACCCTCGGATCGTCCTTGACGGTCCATCCCTTTTTCTCGTCCGCCTCGCTCTGCATCTGCATGGAGCGGAATTTGTACATATGAAAGGGTTTGTTGTGCCGTCCGATGCGCTCCTGCGTAAAGATCACCGGTCCTTTGCTGGTGGTCTTGACCAGAACCGCGATCACAAGAAGAAGCGGTGATACCAGGATCAGTCCCAGCCCTGCCCCTGCCAGATCAAGGGCACGTTTGCAGACCCTGTTGCTCAATCTCGTCAGCGGGACATTCCTGATATTGATGACCGGAAGCCCCATCAGATCCTCCGTGTAGGGCCTGCTCGGAATGATGCTGTTGTAATCCGGAATAAATTTCGTGTGCACACCGGACTTCTCACAGAGCGCCACGATATCCGTCAGCCTGCCGTACTGGGTAAGGGGCAGCGTGATCGCGATCTCATCCAGTTTGTTCTCCGGCAGGATGATCTCCAGATTGTCGATCCTGCCGACCACTTTTATCCCTTTATACAAAGTTCCCCGGGGCACAGTATCATCCAGGATCGCATGGATCACATAGCCCCACTGGGGATTCGCTTTTATCCTGTCAATGTATTCCTCCGCCGCCCGGGAGTATCCCACGAGCAGCACATGTTTCATGTTGTATCCCTTGCGCCTGAACACCACCAGAACTTCCCGCAGGCCGAGCCGGAAGAGGCTGGTAAAAGTAATGTTCAGCACCACGAACATGGCGATCATGGAACGGGAGAAATGCTGCTGCCAGATCACAAACAGCACGCTCGTCATGCCCACCGCACCGATGATATTGGCTTCGATAATGCGCATCAGCTCGCCGCCGGGGCCGGATCCCCGCTTCGCCGTATAGAGTTTACAGCACTGATAAATGATCAGGTAAGCCGCAACAATATAGGGGATAGCGCTGAAATAAGTCGCCATCGGCAGGTAAAAATCACCCGGTTTCACATTGCCGACCGGCGTTTTAAATTTGAGCCACCACGCCAGAATATAAGAGCCCGCAATGATCAAAGCATCGATGACCACATGTAACCCATTCAGGTATTTCTGATTATTCTTTATCATCGTACACCTATATCTGCTAAAATGCGCCGGTATCCGTACCGCACTTTTGATATTTTACAATAATGTTACAAAAATTACAATATTTTTTATCTATCCACGAAATCTTCTGCATATATTGATCCACAATTCCCACTGGATCAGAAGATAATTTCCCGTATTTTTCAGGCGGAAGGGCACATGCATTTTTTTCCCGCCTTCCCTGTAGTATATCCGAAATCCCCGCAAAAGTCCTTTCATATAGACCATTCCCAATCCTTTTCTGGCAAAAAACAGGATTTTTATCCCGAATCCCGGCAAAAGAAAAGGAAGATTGATCAAAATCTGCAGGGGCGGCATGTTTTTCTCAATTAAATAGATGCTGTTGGCGGAAGAAAGGTTTGTCTTAAATGCATTATATTTTGAACCGGATACGCTGCTTCCGGCGTGATAGGCGACCGCTTTCGGCTCATACAGATTATGATACCCGTAAATCCGCGCCCGATACCCGATATCCACATCCTCCAGATAGGCAAAATGCTTCTCGTCAAACAGGCCGATCTGGTCTAAAATACTTCTCCGGTAGATCGCCGCCCCGCCGCAGGCCGCAAAAATCCGCCGGGGCTTTAAATATTTTTCGGAAACTTTTTTCCCTTTCCCGTAGTCATAGGCCCAGCCCAGCGCACAGTAATAGTCCCCGGCGTTGTCCATCCTCCCCGGCGCCTTCATCATGCGCATCTGCGCCCCCGCCGAAAAAGCCGCCGGATCCTTGTCCAGCGCGGCTTCCATCGCTTTTATAAAGCCTTTCTCTATCGTCAGGTCGTTGTTCAGCAAAATGATATATGGCGTATCCGACGCCCGGATCCCCGCGTTGACCGCAGCACAGAAACCGGTGTTTTCGCCCATGCGGATCACATCTACGCCGTCGGTCTGCTCCGCCAGCTCACAGCTTCCGTCCGCAGAGCCGTTATCGACCACCAGGATCCTCGCCGGATGGTCTGCCGCGTCTTCTTTAATGGAAGAGAGGCAATTCTCCAGATAGGTTATGCCGTTGTAATTGGGAATCACTATTGTCGATCTCATTCGGATACTGTACCTTTCTTCGGAACACAAAGCTGGTTAAAATTTATCTCCTCACCCGGATCTCCGGGTCCCAGACAAGGCGCTGTCCTCTCTCCCTGATCACTGCGCAGAGCGCCATGCTCCGCTGTCTCCAGATGTTCTCATCCAATTTGTTGCAGTACTGCCTGTCCCGTTTTCCCAGATCTTCTACATAGGGCACTTTCATGATCTCCTCAAAAAGCGGGATATCCTCCTTCCGCAGAAGGACCGCTCTGGCATCCAGCGCATAGGCATCCCTGTCCACCGCCGCCACGTTCGCCGGACCGGAAAAGAAGCTGTAGAGGCCTGCAAACGGGCACAGGCCGTCTTTTAATAAAATACCGCTTGATATTTTATGATCCCGGTCAATCACGGAACCGCCCACCATTCCCACATCCTCCCTCGCCGCAAAAATATCCGGCTCATAGACGATGCGGTAAAAGCCCACATGTTCCGTATCCGATGCCCGCCCGGAAATTTCTTTTTCCTCCAGAAAATCCTGCAATGCCCCTTTCCCGGCTTCGTAAGCGTACAGCTTGCTGGCAGGATTTGCCGCCGTGGAAAGATCATGACAGCGCCAGTGGTAGAGTACTTTTCCCACGTGGGCGATCTCCTCCTCCCGTATCCTGCCAACCGCCCGCAGGATCAGATCATAATCCTGCGCACCATCAAAACCGGAGCGTAACTTCAGCTCCTTCATCAAACGCGCCTCCATCAGCAGGAAATGGCAGATATAATTGTTGGAAAGCAGGAAATCAAAGTTAAAATTCGATTTAATATTTGGCTCATAAAACCGCCGGCCTCCCTCGTCGCATTTGTCTTCATCGGAATACAGCAGCCTCGCATGAACGTCCTGTTCCGCTAAAGTATTGACCGCTTTCACCATCTCATACAACGCATCCGGCGCCAGAAGATCGTCATGATCCAGAAGCCCGATATACTCCCCCTCCGCATGACAGATCCCCCTGTTGCTATTCGCCGAAATGCCCTCGTTGGCATATAACGCATGATATTTTATTTTTCCGGCCTGCTTTTTCTCCAAAACCGCCTGTTTTCTTTCCACGCAGGCTTTCACCCGCCCGCTCTCGCTCGCATCCGCAAGGATCAGCTCCCAGTTTTCATAACTCTGTGCTGTCACGGAATCGATCAGCGCCGACAAAAATTCTTCCCTTGTCTCATAGGCGGGCACAACAATGCTGATCAGCGGCATACTCTCAAATTTTTCGTTTCTCTGCCGTTCCAGCTCCTCCGCCCCCGGCGCCTCATAAAAATAGTCCGCATCATAACGAGCGGTGAGCCGCTCATATACCGTGCCCACCGCTTTTTTGATGCCGTTACGCTTCATATAGTTTATTGTCTTACCAATATTTTGACGTATCATACCAGAGCCTTACTTACAGCAGCGCCTTCACCGCCTCTGTCAGCGCTTCCACCTTCGCCTGCGCGTCCTCAAGCCCCGTTCCCTTTACGCCCATGTAGAACTTGATCTTCGGCTCCGTGCCGGAAGGACGTGCGCAGCACCAGGAATCGTTGGTCAGCTCAAAGTACAGCACGTTGGACTTCGGAAGGCCTGTAGGCGTCACCTCGCCGGTCGCCATGTTGGTCACCTGATCCAGATCGTAGTCGCGCATCTCCACCACCTGCAGTTCCCCGAAATTCTTCGGCGGATTGCTGCGAAGCTTATCCATGATCGCCGCGATCTGCCTCGAGCCGTCGATGCCTTTCATAGTGATCGCATACTGTGTCTCTTTGTAGTAACCATACTTCTCGTACAGGTTGATCATCTGATCCCAGAGCGTGATACCCTGTTTCTTGCACCATGCAGCCACTTCGCACAGGCACATTACCGCGACAACGGCATCCTTATCCCTCGCATGGGTTCCCGCGAGGCATCCGTAGCTCTCCTCCAGGCCGAATACATAGTTGTAGGAATGATCCCGCTCAAACAGCTTGATCTGTTCGCCGATGTACTTGAAGCCGGTCAGCACTTCCACAAATTTCGCCTTGTAGTCTTCCGCGATGGCGCGTGTCATGTTCGTTGTCACAATGGTTGTCACCATAGCCGGATTTTCGGGCATCTTGCCGGTCGCCGTTCTCTCGCGCATAATATATTCAGCGATCAGCATGCCGGACATATTGCCCGTGAAGGGAACATATTCGCCTGTCGCCTTGTCTTTTGCGTAAATACCCAGTCTGTCCGCGTCGGGGTCTGTCGCCAGCACCACATCCGCGTCCTTCTCCTTCGCCAGTTTTAACGCCAGCGTAAATGCTTTCGGATCTTCGGGATTCGGATAATCCAGAGTCGTGAAATCCGGATCGGGCAGCTCCTGTTCCGGTACGACATACACGTGCTTGAAGCCCAACTCGGATAGGATCCGTCTCACCGGCACGTTGCCCGTCCCGTGGAACGGTGTGTACACGATCTTGATATCGTCAGCCATCTCCCTGATCACTTCCGGATGGATGATCTGCTTTTTCAGCTCTTCCATGTATCTGTCGTCGATCTCTTTTCCGATCACCTGATACAGTCCCTTGTCCATGGCTTCCTGTTTATCCATGGTCTTCACATCATTATAATCCGTCACCGCGCGTACTTCCTCGATGATCTCTCCGTCCCTGGGAGCCGCCACCTGGGCGCCGTCCTCCCAGTATGCCTTATAGCCGTTGTACTCCGGCGGATTATGGCTCGCCGTCACTACGATACCGGAAATGCAGTGAAGTTCCCTGATAGCGAAAGAAAGTTCCGGTGTGGGACGCAGCGCGTCAAACACATAAGCCTTGATCCCGTTAGCCGCCATACACAGCGCCGCCTCGTCAGCAAACTCGGGGGACATTCTTCTGGAATCATAAGCGATCGCCACGCCCTTCTCCTGACCTCCCTGTTTCAGAATATAATTGGCAAGTCCCTGGGTCGCTTTCCTCACCGTGTAGATGTTCATCCGGTTCGTACCCGCGCCGATCACGCCGCGAAGGCCGCCCGTGCCGAATTCCAGATCCTTATAAAACCGATCCTCGATCTCACTCTCATTGCCCGCAATATCGCGAAGCTCTTTCTTCGTCGCCTCATCAAAATAGGCGTCTGACAGCCAAAAATTATACTGCTCTTTGTAGTCCATCTGTAATCCCTCCATTTTCACAATTCCAAATTGACGGAAAAATTGCCTGTAAAAGTTAGACAATTTCTTTTCCTCGCTCTATTATAACAGACTTTTCCGGGAATGGAAATAATTTCTTTTCAGGCTTTTACTCCACGCCATAAGACTGTACTTTCCAGCCGTCTTCCTGTCTGATAAACACAACTGTCAGATACAGAAACATATCTTCATAGCTGCTGTCCCTGAATTCTAAAGAAACAGTGTATCTTCCGTCTTCCACCTTTTTCTCGTCGGTATCGGAAAGTCCCTTCACCGTCAGGCCGCTCACCGTACCTGTCCCTTCATACGTGTCAGCCTCCCCTTCGAAGGTGCCTGCGAGATATTTGCGGACAGTGTCGGTATCGCCGTCAAAATATGCCGCCGCAAACTCCTCTGCAATGTTTTTTATCTCGAGACAGTCCTCGTCTCCCAGATATTCGCCTGCACTGCCTCCGCCATTATTTTTATCACCATCTGCCCCGACAGATACCGCAAAAGTATCCGCGATCACAGGCAGTTCCCTCCCCCAGCCTTCTTCCGCGTCGACCGGATAGGAATAAAATACTCCCCATGCGCCGTCTCCGGAATCTTTCAGTCCGACATGATATATGACATCCCCCTCTTCCTTCCTCTTATGATGATCCTGTTCTGTCACATATCCGTCATCTTCCAGTTTCTGATCGGCCAGATCCGCCGATTCCCCTTCAAAATGCGTTATCCGGATCTGTACCTGCTCATTCACTGACGCTGTCCACAGATCGGAACCGGATGGCTGCCACTCATTCTCCGGCAGATAGATATAATATCCGTCCCCCTCCGTAAGCGCCGCCTGTTTCTGTTCCTGCTCCCCGCCTTTCATGAAGGTAAGCATCATCGTCTCTTCCGGCGCATCATTATCAGCAGAAATATCGTCAACAGGCTCCTGCTCCATCTCGGCATCTTCCGGCTCCGAACGGCCAGAACTATCTTCTGCCTCCTCCTTGATATCTTCGATCTCGACAATCCCGTTTCCCGTATCCTCTTTTGACATGGAACAGCCCGACAGCACGCAGGCAATCATTAAAACAGCCACGCATGTCAATATGGCGTTTCTTTTCTTCTTTCTGTTTTTTATCGGTGTATTTTTGTTACATGTTTTCATTATTCTGGTTCCTCACTTTTTATATGATGTTATACGTACGTATAATGCATTATACAATCGTATAACATCATTGTCAAGTATGTTACATGTAATACTCGCAGTCTGCGTCTGTTCTTAGCTCCAGAAACCGTATACAGAGGATTACCACCTATCTCATCGTACTGACTTGCATGGCAAAACATGATATCATCCTTACCATCCTCTGACCTGACAAAGGAATTGTGGTCGGGTCTGTTGATGTTCTCGTGTACTTTTTCAAAGGATAAAAAAGAGAATGGTATTCGACTTCTAAACACCACCCTCCCGGATTTTATTTCAAACTTTCTATTTTCTGATACAAAAAGCCCCTTACATAACAGGCCTTTATTTTCTGATCAGCACCTCTTTCCCCCGAAACGCAAACCCGTATTTCTTGATCCGCTCTTCGGGAATTTCTCTTGCTTTCAATACTTCATCATACTTTTTCTCTTCAATCTGAACAAGCGCCGCCTCTGCTGTTTCCTCAAGAGATTTCTCTCTTTTGGGATTATTCACTTTAAACTCTATAATAATCGCGTTGTCCGTCTTGCCGGGATCTTTCGGTTCCAGCATGATATCATATCTCCCAAAGCCGCTCTCCCGATTGGATGTCAACACATACCTGCCCGCAAGTTCCACCATCAGCCCCAGCACAAAACCGTGATAAAACCGCTCCGGCTCCGTTTCCTCTGACGATTTCTTCCCGGTGTCAAAGTAACTGAACATGGCAAGAGCCATCCTGTTCATATAAACGTTCATGGCGTCTACATCATCGAGAAGCATCGCCTTGATAAAATCATTATAATTATCATCCTGTCCCGCAAACCAGTCGCTTATCAGGTCCTCAAACATCAGATGCACCTCCCGGTTCGTCAAAGCCAGTGTATAATACCAGCGCCCGCTTTCCTCCACATACTCTTTCTCCAGAACTTTCAGATATCCTCCCGCCAGCAGAAGGCTCCACACAGCATTCTTTTTAACAGGCAGCTGGTCGTAAACGATCTGCTCATCTATCTCCATCCTCAGTGTATTTCCACACATCAATTTTTCAAAATCCTGTTTTATCTGCTTGTTTCCCTCACGGAGCAGTACACTGACCAGACTGTTTGAACTGGTGTTTGCCCAATAAGCCGAAAAATTTCCTGTTTTAAGATAATTCAGAACTGACCACGGATTATATATCTCCCCCGTCTTTCCAAAAGTAAAACCGTCATACCAATACTTGACTGTTTCCTTTTTGTCTCCCATTCCATACTCATCCAGGGCGGCAAATACTTCTTTTTCTGTAAATCCGAAACTGTCCGCATACAGATCTGAAGTCGATGTCACTACTTCCAGATTGTTCAGATCCGAAAAAATGGATTCCTTGCTGACCCTTGTGATCCCGGTCATGATCGCCCTCTCGAGAAACGGATTTGTCTTGAACGCGGCATTAAACAAGCCTCTTGCAAACTCCGCCATTTCTTTCCAATATCCATGCACATAGGCCTCCTGCATGGGGGTGTCATACTCATCCAACAAAATAATGACCTTTTTCCTGTAATAACGTGAAAGATAATCTGACAGAGTTCTCAGAGAACCGGATGCCATGTATTTTTCCATTTCCGCAGATACCATTCTGTAGGATTTTTGTTCCTCCTCGCTCAGGCAGCCGCTCTCCAATAAAAAATCATATTTTCTATAGATATCCGCAATGATCTGACATATCACTTTTCTGGCATCCGAAAACAAAGTTTCCTTAACATTGGCAAAAGAAAGGCTGATAACTGGATATGTCCCCTGCAGTTCTCTGTACTTTTCCTCCTTCCAGATGGAAAGCTCCTCAAACAAATCCCCTCTGCCCGCATAATCCACCGAAAAAAACTGGTGCACCATGCTCATATTCAGCGTTTTGCCAAAACGTCTGGGACGGGTGATCAGTGTCACTGCGTCATTATTTTCCCACCATTCTTTGATGAATCCCGTTTTATCTATATAAAAACAGTTCTTTTGAATTACCGTCTCAAAATCCTGATGTCCTATGCCGACCACTCTTGCCATCTTATACCTCCCAGAGCCGAACTCCCGTCCGCCGGATTGTCTAAAAACACTATATTTAATATAGCATAGATTTTGAAGCTCAACAACTCCCTAACACTTTTATAATGACAAGTTCAAGCTCCGTGTGCTAGAATTGAAACATATCAATCCGGCAACGGAGGCGGACAGAGATTGATACCATTTCCCAAGCCAAAAAGGAGGCCACTATGGAACATTTTTCAAAACTCAACTATATAAGACCGGACGGCAAAGCGCTTCTCACCCGGATAAGCCAATCCGCCGCCGCGCTCTCCAAAAGCGAAAACTACACGGAAGCAAAGGAGATCTTTCTGGCTCTTGACCATCAACAGGAGCACTTCGCCACTATGGAAGAACTCGCTGCCATCCGCAACAGTATCAATACGCTGGATGAATTTTATGAAAAAGAAATGGAGTATTTTCACAGTGTAAAGCCGAAAATTCAGGTAGAAATGAAAAAATTCCATGAAGTATTCCTGAAAAGCCGATTTCTGCATGATTTTGAAAACGAATTCGGCGCGCAATTCATACAGAACGTGAAAAGCCGCATACGTCTTGCCTCAGAGTGCAACGTGGAACTTCAGGTACGGGAAAGCGCGCTCACACAAAAATACAGCAAGATCATCGCTTCCTCCCAGACTGATTTTCAGGGGGAATCCCTGAATTTCTACGGCCTTTTAAAGAAAATGCAGAGCCCCGAACGGACAGTAAGAAAAGAAGCCATGGAAGCCTGGGCCGCCCTGTATGAATCCATCTCCGAAAAGCTGGATGAAATCTACAGCGAGCTTATCGGCATCCGTCTGAAAATGGCTGAAAACCTTGGTTTTTCCGGCTATGCGGAAATGATCTTCCTGCAGAACAAACATTATACCTACACTCCGGACGATGTGGCCCTGTTCCGGGAACAGATCCTCCATTATGTTGTTCCCCTCTGCAACCGCTTATATGAAAAACAGAGGGAACGGCTCGGCGTCGAAACGCTCTATTATTATGATGAAGCCCTTGCATATCCCGAGGGAAACGCCGTGCCGAGCGGCACAAAAGAGGAGATGCTCGCACAGGCGGGAAAGATGTACCGCGAGCTTTCCGATGAGACAGGCACATTTTTCGATTACATGCTGCAGTACGGCCTGTTCGATTTAGAGACAAGGCCCGGCAAGCAGCAGGGCGGCTACTGTACGATCCTCCCCGAATGCAAAGCGCCCTTTATCTTTTCTAACTTCAACGGCACAGACGCGGATGTGGATGTTCTGACCCATGAAGCAGGGCATGCTTTTCAGGCCTTCGAGGCCTCCCGCAGGGTCTCCCTTTCCGGGCAGGTATTTTCTTCGGAGGAAGTTGACGAGATCCACTCCATGACAATGGAATTCTTCACATACCCCTGGATGGATCTGTTTTTTGGGGATCAGGCGGAAAAATACCGCAGAGCCCATCTGTGGAGCGAACTTCAGTTCATACCCTATATAGCCTGTGTGGACGAATTCCAGCACCGGGTTTACCTTGAAAGATTAACTGACGGCCAGGCAAGAAGAAAGGTGTGGCGGGAACTTGAGAAAAAATACCTCCCCTGGCGCGACTATGACGGGAATCCTTTTCTGGAACAGGGCGGATTCTGGATGCAGAAACTGCATATTTTTATGTATCCTTTCTATTTCATCGATTACGCCCTGGCACGGATCAACTCGCTGGAATATTATGAACGCATGAACAGCGATTTTCAGGCTGCGTGGAAAGACTATCACCGCCTCTGCTGTGCCGGCGGCACAAAGAGTTACCCCGAACTCCTTGCGATCGGGAATCTGAGCAATCCTTTTGAAGAAGGGACGGTGGAGAAGGTTATGGCGGCTATCGTAAAATACCTGTAATATTTCGCTTTGCACCCCGTCCTCTTCCGGACAAAAACGGAAAAAACCTGTTGATCACCACAATGCAAAGCACCTCCAATAACAGCATGACTCCGATCACATTCACAAAGAAAAAGACACGGTTCCACCCCGGGATAAAGCCGTTCAGCCTGTTTGCCAGATTCAGGCCGATATATAGAAAATAAAAGTCGATATGGGTCGCCATAATGATCAGGGAATTTTTGCCCAGAAACTTAAGCGGCCTGAGCGGCTTTATGCTTTTGCAGACAAGGAGAGTGCCGGTGAAGGAGAGCACAGCAGCCAGATAAAACAAAACAGGCGTCTCCCCGAAACTTAAACTGCGGAAATCAAAATAACCGTTTGCGACACTGATCGGAATTCCCGCAAAAAACAGGACGATCCCGCCCGCAAGCTGCAAGGCGGAAGAAATCTCTTTTCTCCCTTCCCAGAACTCCCTGCCCGTCTCAAACAGAAGAAAACCGGCGCACACAAAGGGCAGCGCATGCACCGCCCGCAAAACGGTCCTGGCCACACACAACAGCGCATAGAGCATTCCCTTTGATAAAAAGAATCCTTCCAAAGGCTTCAGCGCATCATTGATCAAAAATGACACAATTGTCAGAAAAAGGCAGGCAAGAGCAGTCCACGCCGGCGCATATTTTCTTCCTCCAAACATCTTCCGCAGAAAGATAAACATACATTCCGCCAAAAACAGGGCAGGCAGGAACCAGAGCACGGAGCTTCCCCAGAGAGTAACCATATCGTTTAACCCCAGCCGGACTTCCTCCATATCGGAAATACCCATGAGCACCCGTATAAGGTCCCGCAGGATATAGAGCAGGCTGAAACTGAAAAAGGGCAAAAGCAGAGAACGCGCTTTTCTGCCAAGCACTTCCCTTCCCTTCTTTTCCGTCTCCCTCGTATAACCGATCAACATGCCGGATGAAAGAAAAAAAAGCGGAGTCGCAGCCGAAGAGAGCCACCAGATCGCCTGCAGCGGCACTGTCGTCGAATGCATGACAACAATGCCGAGGATTCCCACGCCCTTCACCATATCCATATATTCCAAACGCTTTTTACTCATAACTCATACCTTCAGCGCGTAGTCGCTCCGATCCAGTGAAAAATTGGGGTTATAGTATGGATCGCCCTTCGCCAGCGCCTCCTTCCACTTCTCCCTGAACCTTGCCGATTCCTCATCATACCGCTTTGCCTTCTCCCCCGCATCATCCAGCCCTCTGGAAATAGACTCGAAATGGTACAGCTCGCAGTACGGATTCCACACGTTTAACAATCCCTTTTCCCGTAACCTCAGACAGAAGTCCACATCGTTCAGCGCAATGGCAAAGCTTTCATCCAGGCCGCCCAGCTCTTCATAGAGGGCGCGCTTTACCATCAGGCAGGCGCCCGTCACCGCCGTCACATCCTGAGCGTAACAGAGCCTCCCCATATAGCCCAGATTGGTCTGCGCCACCCGGTAGTGGGTATGTCCTGCCGTCCGATGGGCGCCGAGCCCGATCACGATACCCGCATGCTGGATCGTCTTATCCGCATAATAAAGTTTCGCGCCCACTGCCCCCACATCCTTCCGCTGGGCATACATCAGAAGCTCCTCCATCCAGTTGATGGAGATCACCTGCGTGTCATTATTTAACAGCACCAGATATTCCCCGCCCGCAAAAGACGCACCGAAATTATTGATCTTTGAGTAATTAAACTCTCCCTCATACCGCACGATCCTGATATTGGCATACTTTTCCAGACTCTTATAATATTCCTCTATCTCCTGTGTGACAGAATTATTCTCCACAATGATGATCTCATAATTATCGTAGGTAGACTGCTTCAAAATCGATTCCACGCACCGCGACAGATCCTCCACATGATCCTTATTGGGGATCACAATGGAAATCTTCGGATTTCCCTGCACCTCGTATTTGATGCGGAAGATCGTCTCAAACGCCTTTGTGCTGACGATCTCAAAATTTTCATAACCGTTCACCCTAAGATGATCCGCCACAGCCCCCCTCGCCGCCTCAATCGCATAGCTCTTCGCGTTGATGTCCGCCGCCACGCTCGCCTTATGGGAACGCCAATAATATAGAAGCTTCGGCACATGCGCCACATGTTTCGCCCGGGAGGTGAGCCGCAGGATCATATCATGGTCCTGGCTGCCGTCAAACTGGGAACGAAACAGCTCCATCCCCTGAAGCAGTTTTCTGTCGAAAACGCTGAAATGGCAGATATAGTTGTTGGCGCGCAGATTATCAATGGCAAAATCCGGCTTAAAATGCAGCGTCAACATATCATCTATCGTTTTATTTCCCTTAAAAGTCGTCTCGTCACAATAGATGTAGTCCGCTCCCTCTTCGCAGATCCTTTTCATATACTCATACAATGCGGAAGGGTGCAGCACATCGTCGTGATCAAAAAGCCCGATGTAATCACCCGTTGCCATTTTCAGGCACTCATTGGTATTTCCCGATATCCCCTCGTTTTTCTCCAGCTTCCGGTAACAGACCCGGGGATCCTTCGCCGCGTACTCCGCGCAGATCTCCCCCACAAACCTGTGTTCCGCGTCAGAACCGTCCGCCAGACAGAGCTGCCAGTTCCCATATGTCTGCCCCACTACGGAATCCAACATCTCAGTCAGGAATTTTTTCGGCGTATTATAGAGAGGCACCAGAATGCTGAAACAGATCTCTCTGGGAAACTTTGTCTCCCTCTGCCTCTTCGCCTCCTCCGGCGTCGGAAAACTCGCCGTGCCGTGCTGCGCTCTCGCCTGCCTCTCGATCATTTTATTCCTGATCTTGCGGGCGATCCCCTTTGGCGAACCGTAATTTCCCACCCGCTCTTTGGTCCGTTTTATCAGATGGTAAAGGCTCCGGAGCGGTTTCGCAAGCTTCCATATCCCGCTCCCCTTGATCCTCGCCAGCTTTTCCGACAGATCCTCCACCTGCGCGTTGGCATCCGAAAGCCGCCCCGCCAAAAGCGCCGCTTTCTTCCTCTCCCGGAAATAAGCATCCCTGTAGTAGACAAGCTGCTCCTTCTCCGGCAGTTCCTCCGGTATGGCCTCTGTTATATTCTCCTGCTCTTTACTCAATTGTAATTACCTGCTCTTTCTTTATAACTCAACTAATATTTAAACCCATCAACACTTTAAGCCTTTGTCACTCCTCCGGTAAAACAACCTGCCGTTCAGCACATTCCTATACAGCATCCCGACTCCATAATCGCCGGCGCCAATACTCTCCTTCAATATCCTGCATGTAAATCCCGACAGCTCAATATTCTTCTGCCGAGGCAGGATCGCCTCCACATCCGGGCGCAGCCTCTCCCGCACCGGAATCCGATAATAAAAATCGCCCTGCTCAGACTCTAAGATCAGCCAGCGCTCAAACAGGCAGTTGTCCTGATCCAGCATATAGCACCAGCCTTCCGTCTCCAAAATGTCCGGCTCATCCATATGGATCTTATGCTGGCCTCCCGTCCGCTCTACAGTCAGCATCACCATCCCAGAGAGCACCTTTTTCAGCTTTCCCTTCCCTTCCTGCCGCACGGGCTCCGCTGTCAGGAGACGTCTTTCATACGGATACTGATATCCGATGCGGTAATCCGGCGCATCATCCGCAAGCTGCTCACTGTAATAGGGATCCCGCTTATAAAATAACGGATGTTTTTTATATAATTTTTCTTTTTCCTGCAAGAGCCTCAGCCATTTTTCCGAAGACAGCTCATCCAGCCCCCGGCTCGCCGACTCATGATGCAGCAAAACGGCATCATTCCGAACCACATTCCGGTATCCCGCCTCCGCCGTTTTAAAGCAAAAGTCCACATCATTATAGGCGACAGCCATATCCTCATCCAGACCGCCGACTTCCCGATAGATCAATCTTTTCACAAGCAGGCACGCCGCCGTCACTGCTATCATATCATAAGTTACCGCATTATGCCCATAATAATAGATCCGGTCATCCGGAAACGTCACCAGCTTATGGGACGGGCCGATATGCATATTCGTGATGCCGGCATGCTGTATCCTCTCCTCCTCCGGATACCAGAGCTTTGCTCCCACTGCCCCCGTTCCCGGCAGGAGCGTCTGTCCCAACAGGATCCGCAGCCAATTTTCCTCGATGATCTCCATATCGTCATTGAGCAGCAGGATATACTCCCCTTTTGCCTGCACCGCCCCGATGTTACACATGGCTGAAAAGTTAAAAGGCATCGGGCGGTATATATAATGACACTCTACCTCTACAGATTCCAGAAATGCCTGAATGGTTTGCCGGTTTTCGTCATTGCTGCCATTATCCACCACAATGAATTCCACGACCCGCTGCATCTCGGAAAGAGAGGTCCGCTCCAGAAACGAGCCGATACATTTTTTCAACAGTTCCGGATGATCTTTGGACGGAATCACGACAGAGACTAAAATTCCCGCTGTTCTTTCGATCTTTGCATCAATTTCCGGTATGACAGACCATACTTCCGGGTACAATGTCTGATAACAAAACGCGCGATATTTTAAATTGCCTTCATTTTCCCCCTCGTTTCTTGCATAACGTATGTTATCTAAAAACTCCTGTTTTATCGCCGTATACGCTCTTTCATACCCCCAAAATTCCGGATTGCGACTCCGGTCCACCTCGCCGGCATGCAAAAAATATTCCATATCCGGTATGATATCAGCATCAGTGCCGCCCCTTCGATGATACAGGATCAGGTCCGTGCACACAATATCCGATGCCAAAACCCCTTCCGGCGAGAGCACATTTTCCGCATCGTTCCCACCTCTCAAAGAAAATGTATTAATTATATTTTCCGAGGTCGATATGCCGTTTTTACAAAATGTATCGTCTCTCAGCAAATCATCATTTTTCCCCTCTGAAAATGCAGGATTATCTTGCATTTTTCTGTCTATATTTAATTTATGTTCCTTTTGCAGTGTAAAATAAGGTTTTAAAAGTCGAAATGCAAAGTCATATAAATTCTGTTTTGCATCCGCATATCCCGATAATCTTACCTTTTTTGCCCATGCCAGATCCACCGCAAAATAGCTTCCAAAATAAAAAAATCCAAGCAAAGTGTCTGTTGACCAACACGGTTTAAACCACGGAAAGTACCTTTTTTCTGCTTTTTCGACGCTCTCCTTCCCCCCGTCCTCATCGCCCCTGTTCATTCCGCTATCACATACACACCGATGGTCCTCCGCCCCGTAAAACAATTTTGTCTCCGGATGGACCGTAAACCAGTTTTCTATATACAAAACCGCCTTCTCATCCAGATCCTCCGGATCTTCTGCCAGAAGAAGGATATCCGGCTCCGATCCCCGATTTCCCGGCTCACCTTTATCAAAATTCCCCCCCTCTGTGTCGTTATTTCCTTTCCTTTTACCCAGCACCTGCTCCAAATCTGTTATATCCGCCAGCTCCTGATAGGAGACCACGCGACACCTCCTGTACCCTTCGTCCACGGCCCCGGATCTTTCGACCCGCAGAGCTTCCTCACACCGTCTCCATAAAACGGGCTCCACCTCCCTGATCCACTGGCTGTAGCTCTCCCTCTGAAACGTGAGCCTTTCCCGGTAAGATGCAGAGAGCTTCTCCGGTGTCGCTTTTTCCGTACTCCTTTCTTCGCAAAAACGCACGTTTCCCGCTTCCTTCGGCAAAGCATCTCCTCCTGAGCGCATGTTTCCCGCTTCCTTCGAAAAACCGTCCTCGCCTCCTCGCAGCGCTTCCCTTGAAAAAACACCCCTGCCTCCCTGCAGCGCTTTCCCCGTTTTGCGCACGATCCTCCCGCATCCCCGCTTCACCAGATAAAACGGCCTTGTCATTTTATAGAGAGGATTTGCACAGATCGCCGCATACTTCGCCTGCAGTTCTTCCCTCTTTCCCTCCGCATCCGCCACTTTTCCGGCTAATACGATATTTTCCTTCTTTTTCTTTTCATACGCCTTCCGGTAATACCCGCACCAATTATATTTCATAAAATCCCTCAATCGTATCCTGCATCCAAGCTTCTGTTATATTTTTGCCAGACTTTTCCGTTCGTATAAAATTTTATCATTTAACTGCTTCTTTTTCAACCGCCCCTCATTCTCACAGGTTTTAATGCATTTTCCAATTATATCCTGCCATCAGCGATGCAATCCATCCGTGAAGATCACTTCCTGCTCCTACACATTCAGCCTCTCATCGCCCCACGCCTTCATATAGTCCAGAACGGACAGAAAGCTCTCTCCCAGTTCTGTCAAAGTGTATTCCACCCGCGGGGGAACCTCGCAAAAATCATGACGCGAAATAAACCCGTCCGCCTCGAGTTCCCTTAGCTGCTTCGTCAGGGAACTCTCCGTGATTTCCCCGATCTGCCTGCGAAGCTGCCCGAAACGCCTGACATCACACTTGCCGATATACCACAGGATTTCTATCTTGTATTTTCCGCCGAGCAGCTTTTGTATTGTAGAGATCGTCCTGCACCGTCCAACCGCCGCTTCTGATTTTCTCATCGCCTGTTCCTCCTGTTTAAACCGCACCTTTCTTTCATCATACTCCCTCTTCCCTCAAAAGGGAAGGTACTGCAAAAAAGTACCGTACTTTTATTTTCAATGTACCCTGCTATAATAGGACAAACGGGACAGGTATTGTGCAGGCCTCTCCCGTTAGCTGCACACAAATTATCTGTAGGAGGATCTCACCATGCATTACACCGGAACGATCTGGCGGCCGCCCTATGAGGCTGATTCACTGCTTTTAGAGGCCACCGTCGGATGCACCCATCACAACTGTAAATTCTGTACGTTGTACAGCGATCTGCCATACAGCTTCCGTATGTCTCCCACAAAAGACATCGAAAGCGACTTATTGGAAGTACAGACCTTGCGCTATAACCCGGCTTCCATCATAACATCAAAACTTCAGGGCCTGCCGCGCCCTAAGCCCTTTAAGCGCGTCTTCCTGACCGGCGCCAACCCTTTTGTTCTGAAGACGGAAAAACTGCTCGAAATCTCAGCGCTTATCAGGAAATACCTGCCTTCGGTCGAATCGATCGGCTGCTTTGCACGCATAACGGATTCCGCAAAAAAGACAGACGAAGAACTGCATCTTCTCCGGCAGGCAGGCTATAACGGACTCACGATCGGCGTCGAGACCGGGGACGACGACGCCCTCGCTTTCATGCACAAGGGTTATACATCACAGGACATCCTGATCCAGTGCGGACGATTGGAGCAGGCAAAAATCGAATACGGTTTCTTTTATCTGACCGGCATCTCCGGCAGAGGGAACGGCGAACACGGCGCAAAGGTATCCGCGGAAATCTTCAATCAGCTGCATCCTTTCCTCGTCGGTCCGAATATGCTGACGGTCTACCCCGAATCACAGCTATATAGGGAGATCCAAAACGGGAACTGGGAAGAAGAAGAGGAACTCGAGAAATACCGTGAATTGCGGACTCTTGTGGAAAATCTAAAGATTCCGACATACTTTGCGGCAATGGGGGCATCCAACGCCTTCCAGCTCAGAGGACGCCTGCCCCAGGATAAAAAACGGCTGTTACTGGAACTCGACACGATCATTTCAGGGATGAAAGAAGAAGATCTGCAGCGTTACAGGAAAAATTTGCCGCATCTCTGATCTGTAAATACATACAGCGATATCAAAAATATCATAAAAAATTTTACGATTCACGGCGGTTATCGCCGCCATGAATCGTATCGTCAAACAGAAAGTGGAGCGTTTTATCCTCTCTACTCAACCCGCAGCGTCTCCGCGCTGAATCCGTAAAGCTTCTGCCTTGAACAGGCATCCTCCCAGAAATACCCGATCAGGTACTCCCCCGCCGGCAGCGCATCCCGCGAAATCCAAACACTGACCCCGCAGAGCGCCGGATGGTCTATATAGGGAAGGTTTTCCTGAAAATCGGGTCTGTAACACTCCTCATAAGGGATCTTCCAGACTTCCGTCCCCCTGTCGTCCTGTTCTCCCGCCGACAGCACCGGTTTTAACAGCAAGCTTTTTTCGTAACGGCTGTTATCTACATTCACAGCGTAGGACCAGCCCTGAATATAGTAGTCCCCGCCGCCGGATCTCCCTGTCTCCCAGGCACTCTCATCCCCTGTAAACTCCAGCCCCATATACAGGCACTCATTGTGCCACAGCGGATTCAGTCCTCCCTCGATCCGCACAGCCTCCGCCTTCTTTGACATCCTTTTTTCCTCAAAACGGCAGGCGGGCTCGTATCCCCGGTCCAGAATATCCGTCACCAGTTTTTTCGAATAATACATATCGCTATTCCACATTTCGGGGTAAGCCGCATACAGAAGATCCCTTTCCCGGTGGAGCCTTGCCACCTTCTCCTCCCCCGCATCAAAGCCGCGGCTCAGGGATTCATGATGGTATAAAAAAGTCTGGTTGCAGCACACATTGCGATAGCCCGCCCTCTGGAGATGAAAACAGAGCTCCACATCGTTGAACGCCACCTGCAGCTTCTCCTCGAATCCCCCGATCCCGTCAAACACTTCTCTCCGAAGCAGCAGGCACGCCCCGGTCACGGCGGAGACATTCACCGCACATCTGTTGATCTTGTGGTAATACTCCTTTTTATCGGAAGAAAACTGCAGCTTATGCGCCGGTCCCAGGTGAATATTTGTGATGCCCAGATGCTGGATCTTGTCGGAATCAGGATACAAAAGTTTCACACCCACCGCGCCGACGTAACTTTTTGCCGCTTTCGCCACCATCACAGAGAGCCAGTCCTCTCTGACGATCTCCATATCATCGTTCAAAAACAGCAGATATTTCCCCTTCGCCTCCCCGGCGCCGATATTGCACATGGCGGAAAAATTGAATGCCATCGGCATATAGAGATAGCAGAAAGCATATTCCTCCTTCAACTGGTGCTGCATCTGCAGGATTTTCTTTCTGTTTTTCTCATTACTGCCGTTATCTATCACAATGATCTCAAAATTCTGATATTCCGTCTGCTCTAACAGAGAGTGGATACAGTTTGAAAGCACCGCCGGATTATCTTTTGACGGAATGACTATCGATACCAGCTCCTGTCCTTCCTTTTCCTTCGGAATCTCCGCATCGGAATAGAGATGCCCCTTCTTTATTTCATCGAAAGCCGGCTCCATCCCCCAGTCCGAGCCGCCCCCGCCCTCTGGGCAGAACAGCACCTTCTCGATATGCCCCGCCTCTTTCGCCTCATCTATACAGGAAAGCACGAACCCGTAAATCCGTTTCGCTGTCTCCATATCAAACTCGCCGCCTTCCGGCGCTCCGCTTCTATTTTCCGCTCCCCCGAATCGCCCCTGCGCGTTCGCTCTGCCATCGCAGATTCTCCCGGCAACTTTCCCTGCCAACTCCCGCCTCACCGCGAACACATTCCCGAAGTAGAAAAAAGACTGCAAAAGGTCCGGAGACCACCCCGGCTTAAAATATCCGTCCTCATCCCCATAGGCTATCCCGCACGACGGATGCTCCAGAAAATACCGCTCCGTCTCCGCGCCCGCCTCATCCGTCAGGGATGAAACTTCCGGCGTGACGATCCACAGGTCTTCCTGCCTCTCCCCGCATTTCCCCTCATAAATGCAATCGGAAAATTCCTGCCAGGAGAGCGCCGCCACGGATAAACGCTCTTTTCCTGTCCTTTCCCACTCCTCTTTCCACTGCAGGATCTCCCGTTTTTCCTGCTCCAGCAATTTTTCCAGCCAAACGCCATAAGGAACGGCTTGCCTGGCAATCCGTTCCTCATACAACCGATGTCTTTTCCGTATCAAAACCTTCTGTACTGCTTTTTTCAGACAATTACTCACAGGCGGAGCCTCCTCTTTGCCGCGTTCTCTATATCCAGCGCCATCTCTCTTCCTATAAAAGAGCGTTCCATGCAGACCTCCAGAACATTTACCTCCTCAAAAGGCTGTCCCTCGAGCGAGACCACCAGATTCGGGTCCTCCGTGGAAAAAACAAAACTGCCCGTGTCGTCCAGCCTCGTCCCGTTCGTTGTCAGTACGGAAGCCTTTCCGCTCCATACCAGACTTTTGCCGTTCCAGTTCAACTGTTTTATCCGCACCATGCAGTCCGCAAACGCCGGATCGATCCGAAGCCGCTTTACGCCCGCCTCCACTGACAGCGTCAGATGAATTCCCTGCTCATCCTCCGACATCTGTTCATCCGCAAAAAAGGAATCCTCCTCTTTAAAGCCCAGTCCTCTGTCCTCATAGACCTGAATACGCCCGCGCCTCTCCTCCAAACGGATTTTTTCCAGAAAACTTTCCGGCTTAAAGCATTTGTGCCCGATCAGATCCCGGATCTCCACCATGGAGCGGTGATTTCCCGTCACAAAACGCTGGAACGCCTTCTCCTGCGTCCGGTATTCCTCCGCTTCCTCATCGCGGATGCCCAGCTCCTGCATGATCAGGTCGAGATCCAATTTATTCCGCTTCTCATCCTCGAGCAGATAACAATAGACGGCGCGGAAAACCAGCTCCTTTGTGTCCACCTGTTTTCCGAAAGTCCACTCATAATCGATCAGCGTCCAGAAACTGTTCTGCATAGCGTCAAAAGGCTTTGCCGCGTCCTTTGCGCTGATCAGTATATTGGAAAAGATCAGATCAAAGTCCGCCACCGGCTCCTTGCTGTGATAGTCCACCAATGTGAGATATTTCCGGAAGAGCTGCATAAATCCTCCCATATCATCCTTTTCCAGACAGGCATCCAGAAGTCCAGCCAGCGTGACGCCCTCTATATATTCCAGTTCCGCGTAGAAATTCTCATCTTCCCCCGTCTCCACCAGCTTACAGCGGTTGATCCGCAGTTCCCCGCCGGCGTAACGGTCTTTCAGCTTCCGGTAAGCCGTATCGATATTCCGGATATGTTCTCCCGCCTCTCTGCACAGCGGATATTTCCTCACGGCGAGAAGCTTGGGCAGGCTGCTTTCCTCCTCCGGCGTCATCCCTTCCCTGCCCTCCATCCCCGTCAGGGAGACAGGCAGGATCTCCGTCCTGATCCGGTATTCCCGCTGCCTGTCATTGGAATATTTCACATAGCACACAGCAGGTTTCGGACCGATCACAGCCAGATAAGAATTGGCATACAGCGGGAACAACCCCTCCCGCAAGATACTGTCATAAACCTTCTTCTCGTCGAACAGCACCATCCGGTCCCTGTCAAAATTGCGGATATTGTTGGAAAGCTCCCCCATCTTCGGCTGACGTTCGTCCGAGTAAAGCGTAGTCATAAACTTATAGTCAGGATAGGGATAATAGAACGCATACTCCTCTATCCCGCAGTTTAAAAAAATCCTCTCCAGTCCGTTCCTCGTGAAAGTCCGCACGACGCCGCCGTCCGGATAGCCTTCTATTCCCGAAAAGTAAGTCCCCAGATGGTCCTCTTTACACCCCGCCCAGTACTTCAGCCCGAACCTGTTTTCTATCGCGATCACAATGCGCCCTGACCGTTTCAAATGGCGCCTGATGATATTCAGAAAATTCTCAAAAGGCATATCCCCGCCGATATAAGACTGCGCATATTCCAACACGCCGATCAGACAGATATAATCATAATCACAGGGAAGATCCGGTTCAATATCCTGAAAATTCCCCACATGGATCGTCACATTCTCACAGTCCGAATGCCGGTACGCGTTGATCATACTGCGCTTTTTCGACAGATCCACGCAGGTGACACTGCCCGCCTTTTTCGCGAGCGCCCCCGTTATGGCGCCGCAGCCGGCCCCCACCTCCAGTACTTTCATGCTCCTATCAATGGGCAGCCACTCCACAATATTCTCCCGCTGCGCCGACAAATGATACAATATCTCCCAGCTTCTGCGTTCCTCTATGATCTTCGGATACTCCACCTCCGCATAATCCCTCGCGATCCTAAGAAGCTCATCTTCCGCCGCCCCGTCACAGTACAGATCTTCCCCCGGATAATGCGCCAGATTGAGGCTCACCTTCCCAATCCGCTCTATCTTCCCGGTATCCTCTCTCTTTTTTATCACACCCATCTCAAATTATCTCCGTC
>ERZ808028.655-NODE-655-length-26186-cov-4.774637_pt1 | contig 26186 bp, 25 predicted proteins | sample MGYA00380184_ERZ808028 | MGnify/ENA primary metagenome ERZ808028 (study PRJEB31490, sample SAMN06133397) | mouse gut metagenome | isolation source: J8_1 | host: mice | place: China: Chengdu | collected 2015-05 ...
GCGGACAGGACGGGGCCCTTCAGGTGGTAGATGGCCGAGCCCACCCACAGGGAGAACATGCACACCGCGGGCACGCTGACCAGCACGATCAGGAAGGTGTTTTTCAGGGCCAGCAAAAAGGTCTCATCCTGCCACAGGTCGATAAAGTTCTTGAGGCCCACAAAGGTTGTGGCGACCGTTTTGGAGTTCATATTCGCGTCGGTAAAGCTGTAGCCGATACAGATAATCATAGGCGCCACCACAAAACCGATAAAGAAAATCAGGCTGGGCAGCATGAACAGGTAGCCCGCAACATTCTCCCGGCGCTGCAGCGCCCTGCTCATTTTGGGCTGGGAATTTGCCAAGCTTAACACTCCTTTCACAACATCGTGAGGGAAGGGCTGAATTGATAGACGCGCCCCTCTTCCGCGCTATGCGGAAGAGGGGCGCGAACCCTTAATAAAACCGGGAACTCAGATCAGCTTGCGGCGCTGGCGGCAGCGTTGGCGTTGGCCTCGTACTTGGCCACGGTCTCAGCGATGTCGTCGCCCGCGCCCACCCGCTGGAGCATGTTCCACCACTCGGTCCGGGCGCCGGCCCAGCCGTTGGTGATCTGGTAGTACTCACCCATGTAGGGCATCATCTTGCTGTAGTACTCCACCAGCAGGGGGTTGCTGGACTTGATCTCCACGCCCTCCGCCATGGAGCGGCAGGAGAAGAAGTTGGAGATGTCGCCGGCCTGAGAGCAGTTCTCAGAGTCGCACATATACTTGATGAACTCCTTGGCGGCGGCAATGCGGGCCTCGTCGCCGGTGTTAAAGGCACCCAGGCCCCAGACGCCGGAGCCCTCCTCAGGGGCCTTGCCCTCCTGAGTGGGGAAGCACATGTACACGATCTCGTCGCCGGTCAGGGTCTTGCCCTCGCCGGTGCCGGCGGAGTTGGGATCCAGCTGCTGAGCGGCGTTCCAGCAGAAGGCCATCTTCAGCACGCCCTGGTAGAACTTGGCGATCTCGTCGCCGCCCTGGAGGGAGGCGTCAAACTCGATACCGGGCATATTCTTCAGGTCGGTGAGGGCGTTGATGACCTCGGGGGTGTTCCAGGTGTAGGCGGTGTGCTCGGCGTTGGTCAGCTTGGTGCTGTAGCGGTTGCGGATCAGCTCGCGGGTGCCCTGGTCGCCGCCCTGGCCGGCACAGTAGACAGCGGCCACGGTGGTGCCGTACTTGTCATACAGGGCCTTGACGGTGGCGTCGAACTGCTCCACAGTCCAGGTGCGGGTCTCCAGGTCAATGTTGGCCTCGGCGCCGGCTTCCTTCACGGCGGTGTAGTTCACGGCCATGCAGTGGGCCACGTTGAACATGGGGTAGAGATAGACCTTGCCGTCGGTGGAGGTGCCGGCAGCCAGAGCGGCGGGCAGGATCTCCTGGCGGTCGGTGTCGTCAATCATGTCGCTCAGGTCCACCATGTGGCCGTTGACGCCCCAGTTGGCTACCAGGCGCTCGGGACCCTCCATGATGACGTCGGGGGCGTTGCCGCCGGTGAGGGCGGCGTTCACCTTGTCGTCGCCGTCGGCGTAGGCCAGCCACTCCATGGTGACCTTGATGCCGGTATCAGAGGTAAACTTGTCGATCAGGGGCTTTACCTTGGCCTCGTCGCCCCAGCCGCCCACGGGATAGACCCAGACGGTAATGGCGTCGGCCGTTCCGCTGCCGGTGGGGGCGGGATCAGGGGTGCTCTGGTTGCTGCCCTGATTGCTGGAGGGGGGCGGAGTGGTGCTCTGACCGCCATTGGTCTGGCCGCCGCAGGCGGCCAGAGACAGCGCCATGGCCATGGCCAGAGCCGCCGAAACAATTTTCTTCATCTTCATTGTGTATCCTCCTTCTAATTCACAAAAAATAGATGTACAAGGCTAAGGTCGCTGTGTAAAGTATACAAGAGAAATATTTACCTGTCAATCAAAATCGAAAGCATTTCCGAAAAATCCGCAAATTTAGTGGAATCAACAAAAATAATTTCGATTTTTGTGCAGTTTGCACTTGGTTTGCGGCAGTAAATCGAAATAATCTGTCTTGACAAACCAAAAAAACCTGTTACGCTTATCCTATCTCATCCCGGGAGCTGTTTGAAAGGACGATGACTATGAAAAAACATATACTCTGTCTGGGCGACTCCAACACCCACGGCTACTGCGCCGACCCCTCCGACTGCGCCGACGGCGGCATCCGCTTCAACGAGGACGAGCGCTGGACCTGTCTGCTGCAAAAGGCCCTGGGCCCCGACTATCTGGTGACGGAGGAGGGGCTGTCCGGCCGGACCACCGTGTTCCCCGACCCCCTCCACGAGACTATGGACGCCCTCACCGTGCTCTACTCCCTGCTGAAGAGCCACGAGTTCCTCGACCTGCTCATCATCATGCTGGGCACCAACGACACCAAGGAGCGGCTGGGGGTCAACGCCTCCTGCATCGCCATCGGCATGGAGCGGCTGGTGCGCAAGGCCCAGAGCGTGGACTGCTGGGGCTCCCACAGTCCTAACATCCTCATCGTCTGCCCGCCTCCCATCCGCCCGGAGATGGAGCTGGCCGAGTGCGGCGTGCCTATGGGAAAGGGCTGCCTGGAGAAGTCCCGGGAGCTGCCCGCGTACTATGAAAAGACCGCCCGGCTTGTGGGCGCCCACTTCATCGACGCCAAGGACTGTGAGTTTAACGCGTTGGACGGGATGCACCTGACCAGAAAGGGACACGCCCAGCTGGCCCAACTGCTGGCGGAGGCGGTCCCCGGGCTGCTGCCTTAGGAGGGACCCTATGGGACTATTTGATCGGTTCAAGCGGAAAAAGGATCCCGAGCCCGCCCCCCAGGGGCCGGCCCTGTCCCCCACGGCGGACACCGCCGCCGTCATCCTGCTGGGCAGGGACGTGGGGTGGGAAGCCGTGACCGGGGCCGTGGAGGACCGCTTCGGCCCCCAGGCCCTGGTCTCTGTGGACCGCAGCGCCCCCAACGCCCCCGCTATGACGGTCCGGCTGGAGGGGACCGAGTTCTTTTGCAGCTACCTGGCTATGCCCCACCCGCCCCAGGTCTACGATCTCTCCTCCCTCCAGGAGGGGCTGTTCTCCCCCCAGGAGCGGGAGGAGCTGCTGGCCCACAGGGCCTTCCTGGTGCTGGCCCAAAAGGGCGGCGGGGTCTCCCTGGCGGAAAAGCGCAGGGTCTGCCTCCTGTTTACCCGCCTGGCCGGGGCGCTGGTGGGGATCGACGGGGCCGCGGGCGTCTTTGTCGCGGACGCCGAGCTCTTAATCAGCCGGAGACTTTACCTTCAGCACGCCGCCATTCTGGAGAAAAACCGGGATGACCCGGAGTACTTCCCCGCCCCGCTCTGGATCAGCATCCGCAGCGGGCAGAAGGGCGAGCTTCCGATGGTGGGGACCTGGGGGCTGAAGCACTTCGGCTTTTTGGAGCTGTGGTTCCTGGACGCCAAGTCCCCCTGGCCAGAGCTCCATGAAAAGCTCTACCTCATGTCCATCTTCCAGATCACCGGGCGGGAGCTCTATCGGAATATGGACACCATCGCCTTTACACCGGGAGCTCCCTCCGTGTTCAAGGAGCTGAAGGGCGCGCTGTTCATTGTGGGCGGCGGCGTCTGACCGGCAAAAAAGAAGTCTGCCGCAGGAGAGCGGCAGACTTCTTTTATTCATCCGGGTCCTCCTCAGGGGCCAGCTCCGGGGCGTATTTTTGAAAAACGCGCTCGGTGAACAGAGAGACCAGCAGCGTGGTCACGGCGGGCATGAAGAGCGCCGGCCACCAGTACTGGAGGCACAGCACGGCGGTCTGGGCCGTCAGCAGCACCATCACCACCGTGCTGGGCAGGTGGAGCACCGTGAGGCGAAGGGCGGTTCCAAACAGGTCCCGCACCCCATACTCAAACCGGCCCAGCAGGGGGCACAGCCAGCACAGCACCCCCGCCGGCAGCATCAGGACAAAGTACTGGGCGATGTACAGCACATAGAGCACACCGCCCGCCCGCGTGCCGTACCAGCGCGCAATGTGGTGCAGGCCCAGCAGCAGGGCCGCCGCCGGGAGGATGGCCAGGGTGGTCCAGAGCCCGGTTTTAAAGTTGGCCCGGAAGGAGTGGAAATAGCAGCCAAATGCCCCGCTCTCCCGGCCCCGGACGCACTTGACCGCCGTATAGTACAGCGCCGCCGTGGCGGGGCCGGCCGTCACCACCGGCATACACAGGAATATCCACACAATGGACAGCCCGCACACATCCACAAGGGTGCTCAGCCAGACCCATATGCCCTTCTCCGGATTAAAAAATTCTCCCATAAGGTCCTCCAAAAGGATTTCGGCACCTGTTGTCACGCCTCGCTCCCCTGCTCAGGGATTTCGGCGCTTCCTTTCAAACGCACTTCTGGGTCAGCGCCTTGCCCACCGACTGCCGGCAGCGCTCCGCCCCCTCCGGGTCCCGGCGGACAAACTCGCTGAGCAGCACCTCCACCACATAGAGCTGGGCGATCAGGGCCGCCGAGGAGCCGAACTGAAAGGGCTGCTCGGCGGGCCCGCACAGCAGAACGGTGTCGGCGTAGGCGCTGGCCGGGGAGTTGAGATACCGGGTGACCAGGATCAGCTTCGCCCCCCGGCCCCGGATCACCTCAGCCGCCTCCAGCACCTCGTGGGTGGCTCCCGAGTAGGAGAAGTAGAGCACCACATCCTCTCTGGACAGGGTGGACAGGGTGACAATCTGCATATGGGAGTCCTGAATGGTCTTGAACTTGGGGGAGGTGGTGGAAAACTGGGCCCAGGCCGCCAGGGCCACCACCGAGTGGTTGCCCTGGCCCAGGCAGATCACCTGGCCCGCCCCCCGGAGCAGGTCCACCGCCCGGGTGACCGAGGCCTCAGACAGCATATGGTAGGCGTTATTCAGCTCATCCTGAACGGTGTGCAGCACCTTGCCCATTACCGTGGCCGGCGGGTCCTCCGGCAGGACCTCCCCCGCCAGCTGGCTTCCACTGCCCCCGGCGGGCAGAGACGCCCGGGCCAGCTCCAGCTTGAAGTCGTTGAAGCCCGCCAGCTTCAGCTTCCGGCAGAACAGAGACACCGTGGACACCGCCACCTCGCACTCCGCGCTCAGGTCGGTGATGCTGATGTACTGGGTCTCCTTCTGGTGCTCCAGCACATAGTCCACAATCTTCCGCTCCGACCGGGTGAAGCTGTCGTATTCCCGCATCATCTGGGCCAGAATGTTCCTCTCCACGCTGCACCTCCATTCAGGAATCCGGGTTTGCCGCACCCGGGCGATTACCGCGCCAGAAGCTCGTCGATCATCTTGTCCACCAGGATCATGCTCCGGGGCATATGGAAGGGCCCCTTGAAGGTGCTGCCCTTGGTGGAGGGCTGGGTGGGCAGGCCGTCCCGGCGGAGATAGCCGTACCACTCGCCGAACTCCGGGTCGGCAAAGTGGGCCTTGCAGTAGTCCGCCGTCTTATAGAACCAGTCCAGATATTTCTCCTCCCCGGTGTCCCGGTAGAGCATCATGGAGGCGATGAGGATCTCGTTGTGGGGCCACCACAGCTTCATGTCGTGCTCGTAGGCCTCGGGGGGCTTGCCCAGACAGTCGGTGAAGTACAGCAGCCCACCGTACTCCTTGTCCCAGCCGGCCTCGATGGCCCAGTCGAACATCTGGGCCGCCTTTTTTACCAGCTCCTTGTCCCCGGTGCGCTGGGCGTGCTCCAGCAGGAACCACACCCCCTCGATATCGTGACCGGGGTTGACGGTGCGGCCCTCGGTGTAGTACAGCCGGGGGGTGCCGTCCACGTCCACGTTCTCCAGGGTGCACTTCAGCTCGGGCTTCACGTGGTACTTGAAGATGTCGTCCACGCATTTCTGGGCCCGCTCCTCATAGAGGGCTCTCCGCTCCGGGTCGGTGCGCAGCAGCACGCCGGTGACGTTGAGGATAATCATGGGGGCGCCGAAGGCCCGGCCGGACCGGGTCTCGGGGATGGTCTTGGGGCCCATGCCCACCGGGTCGGCCTTGCCCTGGCTCAGGTCCCAGTACAGGTCGTAGCACTGCCGGGCCCGCTCCAGCCGCTGCTTATCTCCGGTGACACCGTAATACTCCGCGTTGGCGATGGCGCAGAAGGCCTCGGAGAAGTAATACCGCCGCTGGCGCAGGGGCTTGCCCTCCGCCGTGACGGTGAAGTACATCCGGTCGCCGCAGGCGTGGTTGAAGCAGTGGGCCTCCATAAAGTCCAGGCAGCTCTTTGAGGCCTCCAGCCACTCCTCCTTCACGCCGTAGTTGTGGCACAGGAAGGCGAAGATCCAGCCGCACCGGCCCTGCATCCACACGCTCTTGTCGGTGGAGTAGATCTCGCCCTTCCGGTCCAGGCAGGTGTACACCCCGCCGTGCTCCTTGTCCATGCCGTGGTCCAGCCAGAACTGGGCGGAGCGCTCCAGCTCGCTCTTCACCCAGGACTGGGCGTCCTGTAATTTTTGACGGTCCATCGTTATGACCTCTTTTCTCATTTTGATCTTCATCTCCCGTCCCCGCCGCAGCGGGCAAGGCCCTTTTGTGCAGGGCGCGCCGCTCTCCGGGGGACGGCGGGCCGAGTCGTCCCGCCCTACAGAGCCCGCGGGGCTGCCCTTGTAGGGGCGGATATACCCGCAAGGGGGTACACCACATCCGTAAGGCGGCAAAGCCGCCAACGGCTGTGCTGTCATCTGCCCGTTTCTATCGGGCTGCCATATGCACGATCACGCGGGCGGGTAATACCCGCCCCTACACGATCTCCGGCAGGCTGGCGGCGGCCATGGACTGACCCACCCGGCGAAACTTCTCGTCGGGCAGCTCGGGGACCATTTTCACCTCGGGGTACTCGTCGGCCAGCACCTTCTTGGCGGTGTCCAGAATCAGGTCGCCGCCCTTTCCGCTCATCACCCGGCCCAGCAGAAGGACGTGGCGGCAGCCGTAGAGCTCATAGTAATAGGCCAGGGTGTGGCCCAGGTAGACGCCGATGGACTCGTAGACCTTGGCGGCCCGGGGGTCATCCTCCGCCATCAGCTTCTGAACCACCTTCAGCTTCTCCGCCGGGCTGAGACTCTCCTCCAGCTCAATCCCCGCCCGGGGGGCCAGCTTGATGACCCCATCCTGAGAGAAGTACTTCACGCCGCAGCCGATGTCGTTGGACCACTCGTCCCGCATGGCCTCGGGGTTGGCGTCCACAGGGACAAAGGCCAGCTCGTTGAGCCAGCCGGTGATCCGGCCCTCCTCGTCCACATAGCCCACCGCCTCGCTGGTGCCCATCGCAATGCCCAGCACGCTGTTGTCGTTGAGGCTCATGGCCCCGGCCAGGGCGGACACGTCGCCGTCGTTGATGACACAGTAGGGCACATCCCCGAAGGTGTCCCCGATGGCCCGGATGTAGATGTCCTTCACCTTCTCGTCATAGATCTCCTTGGGGACCTTCAAAAACAGGGAGGCGTTCATGGTCCGGTTGTTGATGAACACCCCGGCGGAGGACACGCCCACCGCGTCCACCCGGGGCATGTGCTCGGCAGCGGACTTCAGGGCGGCCACAATGCCGTCGTAGTGGTAGTCGGGGTCGGAGTTGGTCTTGGGGAACCAGACCACCTCCTCGGAGTATACCGTCTCCCCGTCGATAACGGCGGACACCTTCCGGTCCGATCCGCCGGCGTCAAAGCCGATGCGGCACCCTCCCAGGTGGCCGCCGATGGCCTTGGGGGCGTCCTTGGCCTGGGGAATCTCATCCACCAGAACGATCTCAAAGGGGTGCTCAAAGACGCTGGCCATGTAGTCCCAGTCGAACTCCTGCTGTCCGCCGGCGCAGTAGACGGATCTCAGGTACTCGCAGACCCCCGCGTCGCCGCTGACATAGATCTTGAAGCCGCCCTTCATCCACAGGATGGTCTTGACAATCCGCTCGATGTAGTAGTGGTCGGCCTCAGCCATCTCGGGGGTGCCGTGGATAAAGGTATGGCAGGCGGCCATCTGGCCGTCCGCCCGCTCCACGGCAATTCCTATGGGCTTCTTTGCCCCGGCCAGGAAGGCGCGGTTAAAACGCATCAGGGGAATAAACTCCGGGTCCAGAACGGGGGTGTGCTTCAGCTCCACGTTGATGCCAAATCTGTTCATGGTGATTCTCCTTTATCCAGTCGATTAAAATGTTGGGAGACGATCGCAGTTTGATTGTAGCATAGTTTTGTCCAATATTCAATCCCTTACCGCCGCACCGTTGCCTTTTGTTGGGCAATGTGCTATACTGGGCTCATCTTCGCCGGAACGGCCCCCAAGGGTCCCGGCGGCAGAGGTCAGTAAAATTCAAAACAGAAAGGATTACCCTATGAACGCCAGATACGACGTTGTTATTCTCGGCTGCGGCGAGGCGGGCATCTTCGCGGCCTACGAGCTGGCCCACCTCCACCCCGAGCTGAAGGTGCTGGCCCTGGACCAGGGCGCGGACATCTACCACCGCAGCTGCCCCATTGTGGCGGGGAAGGTGAAGGAGTGCATCCACTGCCCTGTGTGCCATACCATGTGCGGCTTCGGCGGGGCGGGGGCCTTCTCCGACGGAAAGTTCAATTTTACCACCCAGTTCGGCGGCTGGCTCACCGACTTTATGGAGCCCGCCCAGGTGATGGAGCTCATCGACTATGTGGACTCCATCAACGTGGCCCACGGGGCCACCACTGAGGTCTTCTCCACCGAGAGCGGCGCCGCCCGCCAGCTGGCCCGCCAGGCCCTGGCCTACGACCTCCACCTCCTCCAGGCCCGGTGCAAGCACCTGGGCACCGAGAACAACCTGCGCATTCTCACCAACATCTACGAGGGCCTCCAGAACAAGCTGGAATTCGCCTTCCACACAGAGGTGGCCTCCATCCAAACGGCGGAGGACGGCTACCGGCTCCTCCTGGCCAAGGGGGGCGAGGTCTCCTGTAAATACCTCATCGCCGCGCCGGGGCGGTCCGGGGCGGAGTGGTTCTCCAACCAGTGCAAGGACCTGGGACTGGAGCTGCTGAACAACCAGGTGGACATCGGCGTGCGGGTGGAGCTGCCCGCGGTGGTCTTCGAGCACATCACCGATGTGGTCTATGAGTCCAAGCTGGTCTACCGCACCAAGCAGTATGGCGACAGCGTGCGCACCTTCTGCATGAACCCCTACGGCCACGTGGTGGCCGAGAACGTGGAGGGCATCAACACCGTCAACGGCCACTCCTACGCCGACCCCGCCCTGCGCTCGGAAAATACAAACTTCGCCCTGCTGGTCTCCAACCGCTTTACCAAGCCCTTCAACGAGCCCTACCGCTACGGCAAGCATGTGGCCTCCCTGTCCAACATGCTGGCCGGCGGGGTGCTGGTCCAGCGCTTCGGCGACCTGGTGGGCGGCCGGCGGACCAACGAGCACCGCATGGGCAAGTCCACCGTCCGGCCCACCCTCACCGCCGCCGTCCCCGGGGACCTGTCCCTCACCCTGCCCAAACGGCAGCTGGACGACATCATCGAGATGATCTATCAGCTGGACAAGATCGCCCCCGGCACCGCCAACTACGACACCCTGCTTTACGGCGCGGAGGTAAAATTCTACTCCGCCCGCCTCCAGCTCACCGGGGAGCTGGAGACCGCTCTGCCCAACTTCTTCGCCGCCGGCGACGGTGCAGGCGTCACCAGAGGCCTGGCCCAGGCCGGAGCCTCGGGGGTCCAGGCGGCCCGGGCGGTCTGTAAGCGTCTGTAAGACCGCGGGACTGCACCCTCAAGGCCCCCTTCGTAAGGGGGCTGTCAGCGAAGCTGACTGGGGGTTTTCCCCGAAAAGCAGGTGCGTTTCGATGGGAAAACCCTCCGTCATTTGCTTCGCAAATGCCACCTCCCTTTGCGAAGGGAGGCTTGCCGCCTGCGGGCGGGATATCGGTCCTTTATAACTGAGAATACATGGCAGAAAGGGAGAACTGCGGCATGAATGCACAAGTCGGGGAAGATGTGAAGAACATACAGGAACTGCTCTCTAAAAAAGAGTATCAAGCCGTTTATGACCAGTATGCTTCCGTACTCCAGGACATGCTCTTTGTTCAGAGCTTAGAGGAGTGGCTGGACTTCATTCGGCAGGAGGGCGCACTGGAGGAGAAGCCGTTGCGGCTGTATCTGTCGGCCTGGCGGGGCTTGTGCCTGCTGTTGGGCTGCTATGAGGGCGAAGCTTCTCCAAAAGTGCTGGGCTGGCTCAAGGGCAGGATTCCAGAAGAGTTGTTGGAAAAGCTGAGCGGTTTACCGCCCATTGCCATCGACGTGGATGAGCTGGACGGAACACTGGAAAAACAGATTGCCCCATATCAGGACCTTTTAACCCAAGCGGGATTTTCATTCCATATAGACTTCGAGGATATCTACTGTGCGGGGGCCTACTTCCTGTGGGTAGGGGCGCGTTAAAATTGATAGGGGTGGTCACAGGCTGTCAGCTTTTACAGCCCTCTTGCAAAACTCCGGGGGACCCTGCCCAAGTAATTGAATGGAGGCCCCAGGGGTGGAAATTATTTTGTCACCCTCTATGCAGTTTTTTATCCACTTTCTCCACCGGGTTTTCCACAGGCATTTTTCCTGGAACGGCTGGCTTTTCCACATTATCCACAGGGTTTTCCACATCGGTTATGTCAACCGGCCCGCGTAGAATATTCATTCTCCGGTTTCCATAATATCTGTCAAGGCTGAATATTACACAAACTTTTTTCAAGGTGGATTTTCGCAGGAGAAAGTGAAAATTCCGCCGCGCTGTGAAAGGAGCGTCCCCCATGTCCCTCCCAGCCGACACCATCGCCGCCATCTCCACCCCTCCCGGCCCGGGGGCCATCGGGATATTGAGGCTGTCCGGGCCGGACGCGGCCTCTATCGCGGAGCGCTGCTTCAAACCCTTGGGGCACAAGGGTTTACTGGAGCACAAGCCCAAGGAGCTGGTCTACGGCGACCTGCTGGACAGCGGCGGCCAGCCCATCGACCGGGTGCTGTGTACCTACAGCCTGGGGCCCAACAGCTACACCGGGGAGAACACGGCGGAACTGCACTGCCACGGCTCCCCCATGGTGCTGGCCCTGGGGCTGGAGGCCCTCTTTGCCGCCGGAGCCCGACAGGCCCGGGCGGGGGAGTTCACCCGCCGGGCCTTTCTCAACGGCCGGCTGGATCTGGCCCAGGCCGAGGCGGTGGGGGACCTCCTCTCCGCCCAGAGCCGGGAGGGGGCCCGCCACGCGGCGGGCCAGCTGGCCGGGGCGCTGTCCCAGAAGATCGGGGACATCTACTCCGCCCTGGTGGACGTGATGGCCCACTTCCACGCCGTGCTGGACTACCCCGACGAGGACATCGATCCCTTCCGCCTGGAGGAGCTGGACACCGCCCTCTCCACCCAGGAGGGGGCGCTGAACGCCCTGCTGGCCGCCTGCGGCCGGGGAAAGCTGCTGCGGGAGGGGGTGGCCTGCGCCATTGTAGGCAAGCCCAACGCCGGCAAGTCCTCCCTGCTCAACGCCATGCTGGGCTGGGAGCGGGCCATCGTCACCGACATCCCCGGCACCACCCGGGACACGGTGGAGGAGCGGTGCGAGCTGGGGGGCGTGCCCCTGCGGCTCATTGACACCGCCGGCCTGCGGGATACCTCTGACCCGGTGGAAAAGCTGGGGGTGGAGCGCTCCCGAAAGGCCATGGAGGAGGCGGGGCTGATCTTAGTGCTGTGGGACCAGAGCCAGCCCACCACGGAAGAGGACGCCGCCCTGCTAGTGGAGGCCATGGCTTTGGCACCCACCATCCTGGTCATCAGTAAATGCGACCTGCCCTCAGCCCCCGTCCCGGTGGTGAATTTTCAACTGCCTCCCCAGGTGTGTATCAGTGTGAAGGTGGCCCCCCAGCGCGCGGTGGCCGAGCTTGGGGAGGAGGTCGGCAGGCTCTTCCCCCGGGACAAAGCCGTCCCCTACGGCCAACTCCTCACCAACGCCCGCCAGGAGGAGGCGGCCAGCCGGGCCCGGGAGGCCGTCCGCCGGGCCAGGGAGGCACTCACAGCCGGAATTACCCCCGACGCCCTGCTCACCGACGTGGAGGATGCGCTGTCCGCCCTGGGGGAGCTCACCGGCCAGTCCGTCCGGGAGGACGTGACCGACCGCATCTTCTCCAAGTTCTGCGTGGGAAAATAATGCATACCGCCAAAAGGAGCGGAGCGCCCGAGGGTGAGGTTTCATAAAGAAATCAAGGGCAAGACAGCGGTTTGTCTTGCCCTTTTATACTGTATAGCCCACTATGACACGTTCGTGGAAAGTGCCCGCATGGGAAAGCAATAAACTGGAATATCCTTGTTACCCCTGGTGCGGGCTGTCTGCTTCTTTCGCTTGACGAACCAGTTCGCTGATCGTATCATTGGCGGACTGCTTTGCGATTTTGCTAATTTCCTCGTTGTCGGGAATATGAAGCCCCTTCAAAGCGTAAGGGTCATTCAGACGCAGACCTGTACCCGTCAGCATGGCTCTCACTTGGGTATAAGCCCATTGCCGTTCGCCCGCCGGCATACTGGCATCGAAATACTCACTCCACGAACAGTTATATTTTGCGGCGATGAAATTCAACTGACCGGTCAAATCCTTCCCAGGAGAAGAGTCCAGCGCTTCCTGATAGGCATCGGCGTAATAGTCTTTGATGGCACTCTCAGCAGAGGCTCTGAACTCAGTGACTTGGGAAACATAGGAGTCAAAATAACTTTTGCACCAAATTTGACCGTCAGGGTCAACAGTGGCGTTCCAGTTGACCTCCAGATTTTGTTCTCCCAACTGCGTCCGGATTTTGGACATAAATTCGTCTTTTGTCATATGGCTCAAATCCAGCTTTTCCAAGCCCTGGTCAAAGTCCGGCATCTCGGCGGCAGCCTGCCGTCCCTCGCTGGAAAACTCTACTTTATCCCCAGTTTGACCGCTGACCTGCTTTCCCTCTTCTTCAGAAACGGCAAAACGCCCCGTCTGTATGGGGCGAATCTGTCCCGCCCGTGAGACAGCATCCCTGTAAGGATCAGAAATACCGTTGATTGCCATCATGAATTGCTCCCTTCTTAAAATGTTTCTTCAAATCCAAATTTGTCGATGAGTTCATTATAAAGCAGCACCCGCTGAAAAGCAACTTCTTTCCAGCGGGTGCTGTCTTCTTTATGGGAGCTGCCCCGACGGCGCTCGCTCTTTAAAATCGGTCCAGCTTCTTACACTTCAGCCTGTCTCCAGGCCGCCAGATACACCGCCGCGACCTCCGCCTCGGTGGGGTCCAGCTGGTCGGAGGCCATGCAGACGTCCTGCAGGGCCAGTTTGGCCAGCTCGGAGAAATGGGCCGGGTCCACCCCCTCCAGCTCCGACAGGCCGCCCGGGATTCCGATCTGCCTGTTCAGCGCCCGGACGGCCCCGATGACCGCCTGGGGGGTCTCCTCCTTCAGCCCCATAGCCCGGGCCACCCTGGGCAGCCGGCGCCGGCACACGGGACAGCGGAGGTGGAAGGCGAGCACATAGGGCAGCAGCACGGCGTTGCACACCCCATGGGGCAGGTTGTACCGCCCGCCCAGGGCGTGGGCCATGGCGTGTACCATACCCAGCCCCGCATTGGAGAAGGCCATACCCGCCGCGTTTTCGGCGTAAGCCATTCTGGTTCGTGCCTTCTCGTCCCCGCCGTCCGCCACAGCCCGGGGCAGATATTGGGCAATCTGCTCCGCGGCCCACAGGGCATCCTTGTCCGTCAGCGGGGTGGCCCCCCGGGACAGCACCGCCTCAATGGCGTGGGTCAGGGCGTCCATGCCGGTGGCGGCGGTGAGCTTGGGGGGCATGGACATCATGAAATCGACGTCGTTGATGGCGATGGCCACCATACAGTTGTTGTCCACCATGGCCATCTTGCTGTGGCGGACCGGGTCTGTCACAATGTAAAACGCGGTGCACTCGCTGCCTGTGCCGGCTGTGGTGTTCACCGCCGCGACGGGCACCCCCGGGACCCGGGATTTGCCCTCCCCCTCGTACTGCTCCAGCGCTCCGCCGTTGGCGGCCAGAATACCGGCGGCCTTGGCGGTATCGATGGCGCTGCCGCCCCCCAGGGCCACCAGCAGCTGGGCGGACAGCTCCCGGATGGCGGCGGCGCAGTCCTCCACCACCTGGACAGTGGGGTTGGGCTGGACCTGATAGAATACGGCGTATTCCACCCCGGCCTGAGAGAGGACCTCTCCCACCCGGGCCGCCGCCCCCGACTCATAGAGGAACCGGTCGGTGACCACCAGAGCCCGGGCCACCCCCATCCGCCGGAGCTCAGGCCCCAGCAGGGTGATGGCGCCCTTGCCGAAAAAGCTGGTCTTTACCGCGTTGATCCGCTCTGCCATAGCCCTTCCCTCACCTGGCCCGGCCGCACACCACCTGGATGGGGTCCCAGATGGAGGTGGAGCAGGAGGAGTATACAAAGTCAACCTGGCCCAGGGCGTCCACAGTCATACCCGCCCGGATGGCTACCGCGATGGCGTTGACCCGGGTAGACACATTCTTGCCGCCCCAGGCCTGGGCCCCCACCACCTGGCGGGTGTTGGCCTCGTAGACCAGCTTGATGGTGATGGTCTGGGGGTTGGGGCAGATGCCCGGCCGGTCACAGCCGGCGGCGGTGACGCTCTTCACCCGCAGGCCGGCCCTTTTGGCCTCCGCCTCGGTCAGGCCGGTACAGGCGATCTCCAGCCCGCCCACCCGGACGCTCCCGCTGCGCAGAGAGCCCTCCCGGCACACGGCGCAGGCCCCCACGGCATACACGCCGGGGAGGCTGGTGGCCAGATCGGGCCCGATGAGCACCCCGCCATTGGGGGCCAGCTGGGCTCCGGCGGCGGTCAGCAGGGCGGTATTGGGGGTCAGCCCGTCGGCCGTAAGGCACAGGTCGCAGGGGTAGCTGCCCCGGCTGGTCTGGACCTCCTCCACAAAGGTCCGGCCGGGGAAGGCCCGCACCGTCTCCCCCAGGGAGAGCTGAACCCCCTCCGCCTCCAGCGCCTCCTGGACGCGTTTGGCCACCTCCGGGTCCAGCCGGGGCAGAATCTGCTGCTCCCCGGTGACAATCCGGACCTTGCGGCCCAGCTTCAGAAGGGCCTTGGCCAGCTCCAGGCCGGCCCAGTCCCCCCCCAGCACCACAATGTCCCGGACGTAGGGGGTGCGGAGGTACTCCTTTAAGAAGATCAAATCCTCCACATTTTTCAGGGTCTGAACCCCCACCCGCTGCGCCCCCGGCACCTGGGGAATCCGGGGCAGGGCTCCGGTGGCCACAACCAGCTTGTCATAGCCATCGGTAAAGGTCCGGCCGGTGGCCAGGTCCCGCACGGTGACCTGGCGGGCTCCGGCGTCGATGGCCTCCGCCTGGTGGCGCAGGCGGGCGGTGATGTTCTGGGCGGCCAGCTCCCGCTCCTTGCCCTGAATGGCGGCGTAGAGCTCGGGCAGGTCGCCGGCCAGGTAATGGGGCAGCCCGCCGGTGCCGCAGGAGTAGAAGGCCCCCGCCTCATAGACGGTAATCTGGGCCTCCCGCTCCCCGGCGGACAGGCGGGAGGCGGCGGAGACGCCCGCCGCAATGCTGCCGATAACAATGATTTTCATAATATGCGCCTCACGATCCCGCTAGATTCCGGTTATTTCCCGATGGCCGGCGGCTGGTCCACAATGCCCACAATGAACGCGTCCATGGGGGCGGGGGCGTCCAGCCCGTGCTGGACGGTCTCGTCGGTGGTGACCATCACCAGCTCGCCGATGCCGGCCCCCAGCCGGTCGCCGGCCACAATCAGCTCTTTTTTGCTGCCGTACATGGGCTCCACCAGCAGGAACTTGTAGCCCACCAGCTGCTCCATCTTCCGGGTGGAGTAGACCGTTCCCTTCACAGTACCAAGAATCATAGCTTGCTCCTCTTTCTTACAGCAGTATTGGTCATTCCAGCACAGTGACCAGCTGGCCCTGTCTGAGCTGGAAGGCGTTGGCGTCGTCGGTGTCCAGGTGCAGGTCCAGCTCGTACCGCTCTCCCGCCCGGACCAGAATCCCGTCCAGGATGCCCGGCTTGCCGCCCTCCACCCGCACCCGCACCGTGTCCCCGTCGGACAGGCCGAAGGCCGCCGCCTGGGCAGTGCTCATATGCAGGTGCCGGTCGGCGACGATGACCCCCCGGGGCAGGCTGAACACCCCCCGGGGCCCCTGTAGGAGGACGCCGGGCGTCCCCTCCACATGGCCGCTGGCCCGCACCGGGGCCTGTACGCCGATCACGCGGCAGTCGGTCTGGGCCAGCTCCACCTGGGCCTCGGGCCGCTCCGGGCCCAGAATGCGCACCTTATGCAGCACGCCCCTGGGGCCGATCACGTCCAGGCACTCCTGGCAGGCGAACTGGCCGGGCTGGCTCAGGGGCCGCAGGGGGGTCAGCTGGTAGGTGCGCCCGAAGAGGGCGTCCACCTCCCGGCGGCTGAGGTGGATATGCCGCATGGAGATTCCCACAGGGACCCGGCGGCTTTGCAGGCGCAGCTGGGCCCGCACCGCATGGGTGACCAGAGACACCAGCTGCTCCTGGGTAATATCCCGATAGATCAAGGCGGAACGCCCCTTTCTCCGGCTCAGCGCAGCTCAGGCATACACTCGGACACACTGGTGTGGGGCCGGGGAATGACGTGGGCGCTGACCACCTCGCCGATGCGCATGGCGGCGGTCTGACCGGCCTCCACGGCGGCCTTCACCGCCCCCACGTCCCCCTGGACGAAGACGGTGACCAGACCGGCGCCGATCTTCTCCTGGCCCACCAGGGACACGTCGGCGCTCTTCAGCATGGCGTCGGCGGCCTGGATGGCGGCGGTGAGGCCGTTGGTCTCGATCATGCCCAGGGCGGAGTTTACCGGCACCTGCTCCCCGGCGTCCTTGGCGCTCTTGCCCACGGCGGGCCCCTTGGGGGGCATGATCCGGGCCAGGTCGGTGTGGGGCCGGGCGATAACGTTGACGCAGAACAGCTCGCCCACCCGGGAGGCGGCCTCCTGGCCGGCGTCGGTGGCGGCCTGCACCGCGCCCACCTCGCCGGTGACGATGACGGTGGTCAGTCCGGCGCCGATGGTGTCGGAGCCGATGAACTCCACGTCGGCGGCCTTCAGCATGGCGTCGGTGGCCTCGATGTTGCCCACCAGACCCTTGGTCTCAATAAAACCCAATGCCTTCATAGTAATAACCTCCAGTTATAATAATAGTGTTTTTAACATTTCGTTTTCTGATTCCCCGGTCTTTCCGGTCAGACAATCCGAAGTCCGCCCTCGGCCAGCACACAGCGCCGGCGGCGGCAGAAGCTCCTGGCACAGGTGATGCCCTCTCCGGTGGGTCCAGCGATGGTCATGGTGCAGTGGCCCTCGCCGCCGATGCCCACCCCCGCCTTGGTGGCGCTGTTCTTCACATAGATGGTGGTCTCAACCGCCCGGGCAAAGCGGGTCATGTGGTCCACGTCCTTGGAGAAAATGGAGGCCGTGTGGCGGTTGCCGTGCTCGGCGGCCACGGCCTGGTCCACCGCCTCCTCAAAGCTGGCGCTGCACACCACGGGCAGAACGGGCATCATCTGCTCCGCCAGGACGAAGGGGTGGTCCGCCGGCACCTGGCACACGGCCAGCCGGCAGGAATCGGACACCTGGACCCCGATGGCCGCCAGAATTTTGGAGGCGTTCTGGCCCACCCACTTCTTATTGGCCTCCCAGCCCCCCTTGGGGTTGGGCTGGAGGACCAGCTTCACCAACTGCTCGGTCTGGGCCGGGCTCAGAAGACAGGCCCCCTGCTTCTCCAGCTGATGGATCAGGCCGGCGCAGGCGGAGCCCACGGCAAAGACCTCCTTCTCCGCGAAGCAGAGGATATTATTGTCAAAGGAGGCCCCCTCGTAGATCTTCTGACCGGCCAGCTGGATGTCGGCGGTCTCGTCCACGATGACAGGGGGGTTGCCCGCCCCGGCGCCGATGCACTTCTTGCCGCTGCGCAGCAGGGCGTTGACCATGCCGGTGCCGCCGGTGCCCGCCATCAGGCGGACCTTGGGGTTGGCGGCCATCCTGTCCACGTTCTCCATGGTGGGCTCCCGGGTCATGGTGATAAGGTTCTCCGGCCCGCCCGCTTCCACAATGGCGGTATTCAGGGCCTGGAGGCACTCGGCGGACACCATTTTGGCCCGGGGATGGACATTAAAGACCACCGAGTTGCCCCCGGAGATCATGCTGATGGTGTTGTTGATGATGGTCTCGGTGGGGTTGGTAGTGGGGGTGATGGAGCAGATGACGCCGAAGGGGGCGTACTCCTCCAGCATAAGGCCGGTGTCGCCGCTGATGGCGTCGGTGGTGAGGCACTCGGGGCCGGGGGTCTTGTTGATGGTGGCCAGATGCTTCTCCACCTTGTCCTCATACCGGCCCATGCCGGTCTCCTCCACAATTTTGCGGCTCCACTCCTCCACGTGGGAGCGGGCGCAGCGCCGGATGGCCTCCACAATCCGCTGGCGGTCCTCCAGCCTGTAGTGGGCCGCCCAGTCCCGCTGGGCCTCCCAGGCGGCCTGAACCGCGTCGTCCACATGCTCAAAGACCCCCCGGTCGCCGCCGGAGCGGGGGGCTGTCCCCGCCGCCGGAGCGGCCGGACGCCCCGCCGGAGCGGAGGCCCCCATGCCGGACAGCACCTGCCGGACAATGGCTTCTATTTCCTGGGAACTGATATCCATAAAAGGGTCATCCTTTCTTCATATTACGACAGCCCCTGAAGGACCCGCCGCACCACCTCGGCCATGGCGGCCTCCCTGTCCGCCCCGGGAGCGGGATGGACAGCGGGGAGGGCGGGCTGAGGCTCCTCCTTCGGCGGCAGGGGGGGCAGGGGCTGTCCGGGCCGGATCAGGCCGGTGACGCCGGACAGCGCACGGGGCGGCTCCGGCGGGGCGGCCTGGGTGCCCTGGCAGCCGGAGCACTTGTCGCACCGGGAGCCCCCGGTGCAGCCGCCGCAGCCCTGACAGCCCACACAGCCGGAGCGCCGGATGGCATCCCCCACCGTCCAGCGGTAGTTCAGGGCCTCGGCCAGGTGACATACCTCTGTCGGGGCCTTGGCCCAGAACATACAGCCGTCGTTCTCCAGCAGCACGCCATGATCCGTACGGCTCTGGGCGGCCACCGCCTTGGCCAGGGCCTCGCCGGTGAGGCCGGCGATCAGCTCCACCCGGCCCAGCCGGCGCACCGAGGGGCTGTAGCCGGCGGCGGGCAGTCCCTGGCCCTGCTGGCCCAGCACCGCGGCGCAGGGGGGATAGGCGTGGAGGACGCACTGGACGGCCTCGTTTTCCCGGTAAATCTTCAGATGAATGGGCAGGTCCTCCCCCAGAGGCTTGGGGTGGGCGGAGAGGTTTGCCTTGCCGTTCAGGTCCACCCGCACCAGCATGTCCTGGGTGAGGGCGGCCTTGTCCGCCCCCTCCACCGTGACCCAAACCGCATTGGGCCCCACCCGGACGCTGAGGGAGCCGTCGCCGGCGGTGAGAAAGCCCTTGCTCTCCAGGCGGCGGGCGGTCTCGATGATGGCTTTCTTGGCCTCGAAGTCAGACAGATAGCTGACGCCCTGGATCACCATGTCCTCCGCCCCCTTCCGCTCAGCGGGGGAATGCCCAGCATGGCCCGGGCCTCGCCGGGGGTCATGGGCAGCATACCCTTGGACTTCACAATATCCGCCGCCTCGGCGATGAGCACCGCGTTGTTGTCCACGTGGACGCCGGGAGCTATGAGGTCGGAGTCCTCAAAGCCGATGCGGACGGTGGAGGCCCCCATGTCCAGGGCGGTTTTAACCATCTCCCAGTCCTCCCGGTGGGCCTGGGTGTAGCCCCAGATAATGTCGTCCCGGCCGGGGAAGCTCTCTCCCAGGGCGTCGATCATGTGCCGCAGGGCGGGGACGGTGGCGGGCATCTCCCCCCCGTGGCCAAAGACCAGGGCGAAGAGAATGGGGCTGGCAAAGTGAAATTTGTCGTCCAGCTCCCGGACGGTGTGGATCATGCCCAGCTCGAACACCTCGATCTCGGGCACCTTCTTGTTCTCCAAAATCCGCTGGACGCAGTACTCCACATCTCTGATGGGGTTCTGGTAGACGGCGGTCCCCAGGTTTACCGAGCCCACATTCAGGCTGTTGGCCTCCACCCAGGGGGGATAGCAGGGCTGGCAGCGCTCCTCAATGGTCAGCTCGGACACGCCGCCGGTGGAGATCTCCACCACAATGTCGCACAGCTCCCGGATGTAGTCCACCGTCTCCTCCAGCAGGCTGAGGTCGGGGGTCAGGCGGCCGTTCAGGTCCCGGCAGTGGAGGTGGACCATGGCCGCGCCGTTCTGATAGCACTCGTACACATCCCGGGCGATGGCCCGGGGATTGATGAGGATGTCCGTGGCCGCCACAGGGGCCACGGAGAGCATGATTTTTTTCATGGCAATACTCCTTGCCGCTTTATTTCCAGAAAACGTAGTGATCCTGCACCGTCTGGGGGATCTGGTCGATCTGGCGGCGCTCAATGACGGTGAGCATCCGCCGGTGCAGGTCTACAAAGTGTTCAATCTCGCCGCTTTCCATCACCCGCCGGGTGGTCTCCAGCCTGCTGGGCAGGGTCAGGCGGGTGATATACTCCGTAATGGTGGCCAGCATGGGGTTCTGGGCGGCGTCGGCGATCCGGGTGTGAAACTGGCTGTCCAGCTCCAGCACCCGCTCCACCGAGGGGCTGGGGGAGTGAAGCTCCGCCGACAGCTCCCCGAAGGTGCGGTACAGCTCGGGCAGGAAGGCGGTCACATCCTGCCGCAGCAAAATCACATTCAGGGTGCCGATATCGATGGCCGCCCGCAGCTCCACAAAGTCCCGCCAGCTGTTTTTTTGCAGAATGATGCTGAACAGCATGGGGTCCAGCATCTTCTGGTTGTAGTTCTCGCTGACAAAGGTGCCGTCGGCCCGCTTGATATACAGGATGCCGTAGGCCTGGAGCTTCTTTACCGCCTCCCGCACCGAGTTGCGGCCCGCGCCGAACTGCTGGCACAGCTCCATCTCGGTGGGCAGCTTGCTCCCCGGCGTCAGCCGCCCGTCGATGATCTCAGAGATGATGCCGTCCACCACCTGATCCACCACCGATTTGACCGTTTGCTTCTCCTGCTCCATCCGAAGCGCCCCCTTTACATGTTGAACTCCCCGGCGGGATATATGGAATGTTGCCCGGTCAGTCCCCGTTCAACGTCCCACATTCCCCCTGTTTTACCAGCTTAACATATTATTAACGGCGCTTCAAGTGTACAGGGGATTTTTCTCAGCCCACCCTCATCAGCGCGGTGGGCAGCAGGATCAGCTGCGGGAAGGCGATCATCAACGCGATGCAGATTACCGTGGCGCCGATGAAGGGCAGCAGCGTGGGCAGAACCTCGCCCACCTTGATGTCCATCAGGTCGCAGGCCACATAGATGCACATGCCCACCGGGGGCGTGACCAAACCGATGCCGATGACCACGGTAATCAGCACACTCATCACAATGGGGTCGATGCCCACGCCGGTGGCGATGGGGTAGAGGATGGGCATAAACAGGGTCAGGGTAGCGATGGACTCCATGAACATGGTGACGATGAAGAACAGCAGCAGGATCATGATGAGGATGACGGTGGGGTTGGTGGAGATGCCCAGCATGGTCTTGGCCATCCACTTGTCGAAGCCGGCCGTGGTGAGCATCACGGTATACAGCTTGGCCGCGCCGATGACGATAAAGATGCGGCCTGACACCCGTACGGTCTCTGCGAAGGCGAACTTGATGTCCTCCCACTTCAGCTCCCGGTAGATGACGCCGCCGGCGAACAGGCCGTAAACCACGGCGATGACCCCCGCCTCGGTGGGGGAGACAATGCCGGACATGATGGTGCCCACAATAATGATGGGCATGAGCAGGGCGGGCCAGGACTCCCACAGGCCCTTCAGCACGGGTCCGATGGAGAAGTGGCCGGGCTCCCGGGCCACCCCCTCCCGCTTGGCCAGCAGGTAGGACACGATCATCTGGGCCAGGCCGCACATGATGCCGGGGATGATGCCGCCCAGGAACAGCTTGCCGGTGGACAGACCGCAGATGCCGGCGATGACCACCATGGGGATAGAGGGCGGGATAATGATGCCGATGGTGGAGGAGATGGCGGTGACGGCAACGGTGAACTTTTTGGAATAGCCCTGCTTAAGCATGGTGGGCATAAACATGCCGGACACGCCGGCGGTGTCCGCTACGGCGGAGCCGGAGATGCCCGCGAAGATCATGCTGGACAGCACGTTTACATGGGCCAGACCGCCGTAGATGTGGCCCACGATGGAGTAGCAGAAGTTCATCAGCCGGTCGGAGATGCCGCCTTTGCTCATGGTGAAGCCGGCAAAGGTGTACAGGGGGATGGCCAGCAGAGCGAAGCTGTTCATCCCCTCGAACATCCGCTGGGCGATGGTGACCACGTTGCCGCCGTCCAGGAAGAGGATGCCGCCTATGGCGGCCAGGCCCAGGCTCATGGCGATGGGCACCCCCAGGAACAGCAGGACAAAGAAGGAAATCAATAACCAGGGGATCATTTCTCAGCCCCTCCTTCCGGTTTTTCGGTGATGCAGACGATCAGGTCCACCAGAGCGCTCAGAGCGCACAGCACCCCGGCGATGACAAAGATCACATAGACCTGACCCATTCGGAACTGGGGCATGGTGGACACCGCCTGCTTGGCCTTGGTGGACAACTGCCAGCCGCTGTAGGTGACCATCACGTAGAACAGGAAAATAAAGGCGGAGGTAACCACCTTGTGGATCTTTTTCAGGATGGGATTTTTGGCGGCCACAGCGTCCACCAGCTCCACGTGGAGGTGGGTGCCCTTGACAGTGATGCAGATACCCACAATCATCATGGACCACACGTTGAGGTACTGGCTGCCTTCCATATACCACTTGAAGCCGCCCACGGCGGGAATCAGGCGCAGCACCACGTTGGCGAACAGGATAATCATCATGGCCGCGCACATCACTGCGGCGATAAGGGTAGAGCCCTTATCCAGCGCGTTCTGTAATTTTTTCATGCACGCGCTCCTTTCCATAAAAATGGGGGCGGAGGGGGAACCCTCCGCCCCTGGTTCATTCCGCTTCGGTCAGAAATCAGCGGTTGGCCTTCCAGGCAGCCAGCTTATCCAGCAGGTCCCCATAGGTGGCGGCGTTGTCGGTGAGGACGGAGGAGGTCGCCTCAGCGAAGGGGGCCAGGTCGGGGTTATTGATCTTCATGCCGGCCTCCTCCAGGCTGGACACCAGATCGTCGGTCATCTGGGCGTTGAGCTCCCGGTCGTAGTCGGCGGAGGCCTTGGCGGCGTCGGCCACGATGGTCTGCTGGTCGGCGCTCAGCTTGTTCCAGCTGCTCTCGGCGATGGTGAAGCACATGCCGGAGTAGATGTGATTGGTAACGCTCAGATACTCCTGAACCTCATAGAGGTTGTTGTTGTAGATCACGGGGATGGGGTTCTCCTGGGCGTCGTAGGTGCCCTGATTCAGCGCCTGATACAGCTCGTTGAAGGCCAGGGGCTGGGGATTGGCGCCCATGGCGGTCATGGTGGCCATGATGACGGGGTTCTCAGGGGTGCGGATGAGCATACCCTTCATGTCGTCGGGGCTCTCCACGGGGCCCTTGGAGTTGGTCACGCAGCGGAAGCCGTTGCAGTAGTGGGCCAGCACCCGCATGTTCTGGGGGATCAGGCCGGCCTCAGCCTCGGCCTCCACGTCGCTGTCCATGAAGGCCCAGGCCTCCTCAAAGTCAGCGAACTGGAAGGGCAGGGCGGAGATGCCCATCTTGGGCTCGTAAGTAGCGAAGTTGGAGGCGTCGGTGATGATGATGTCCACCGTGCCGGAGTCCAGCGAGATGGAGTTAATCAGGTCGGCGTCGCCGCCCAGCTGGCCGGAGGGGTAGATCTCAATGGTGACGGCGCCGTTGGTCTTGCTCTCCACCTCTTCCTTGAACTGCTTGGCGCCCAGAGCCCGGGGATCCTCCTCGTTGGTGGAGAAGCCCAGCTTCAGGGTGACATTGTTGGCGGGAGCGGGCGTGGTGGTGCCGCCGCTCTTGTCAGCGGAGGAGCTGTTGTTGGCGGGAGGGGGAGTGGTGCCGCTCCCGCTGCCGCTGTTGTTGCCGCAGGCGGCCAGGCTCAGGGACAGACTCAGCGCAAGAGCAAGGGCAAAAATCTTTTTCATACATAAAACTCCTTTTTCAAGCATTATTTGATGACCGGCAGGGGCCGGAAACCAACAGGTGTTGCGGAACCTCAGACGGTCCCCTTGGCGGCCAGGGCCTTTTTCAGCTCCGCCGCGCCGAAGCGGGGGCTGCTGACCACTACCTTGTTAAACTTTTGGGCGATGTACTCCTCGCAGTAAGCCATACTGCCCTGGGCAAAGACGATCACGTCCACCTGGCCGGCGATGGTGGCGGCCATCTCGGTCATGCGGGCCTTGAACTGGTCCTGATCCAGGCCGAAGGCCCCGTCCACCAGACAGTCCACCAGCTCCACGGCCCGGTTGCACTCCCGGGCCACCCGCCGGATCGTCCCCTTGGTGGGCTCCAGGGTGGTGGGCAGGGTGGCCATCACGCCGATGCGGCTGCCCTTCCGGACGGCCTCCCGGCACATCTCCTCGTCCACCCGGACGATGGGCACCCCGATGTATCTGGCCACGTCCTGGACGCTGTCCGCCACCTCACCCACGCTGCTGCACAGGTTGAGCATGGCCTCGCAGCCCTCCTGGGCGGCCTTCATATACATGGAGATCAGCCGGGCGGCGGGGGCGGTGGTCACATAGCCGGCCTCCCGCACATCGGCCAGGATGCTGGGGTCCTGTAAGCTGTACAGCTCCACATCCTCCCCCAGCTGCTTTTTGACCTCCCGCTCCACCAGCTCAATGAGCTCAGGGGTGGTGCTGGTGTAGATTAAACCAACTTTCATGGCGTCTGTTCTCCTTTCCATATAGAGAGGATGTAATAACCAATTACTCTTTAACATCCTATGTTTAAAATAACCTATTTTTGTGAAAATGTAAATAGACAGAACGCCGATATCGGGGCTTTATTTTTGTATAGTTTAAACAGAACCCGGCCGCATTCCGGTTTTCAGCGCCCATAGCGCCGAACAACATCCCATGTTTTATATATATTCTGGGGAAAAAGCGGCAGAAATACAGAAAGCACCAGACGGGAGGCACCCCTCTCCTGTCTGGTGCTTTCATTTTGGGTCATTTTCCTCCGGAGGACGCAGGATCGGCGGGAGGCGCCAGGGAGGTGGACCCCCTGATCGCCAGCTTGACGTCAATCTTTACGTCGTGCGCGGGCCGGCCGTGGATCAGCTCGTTGAGCTGCAGGGCGGACTGCCGCCCCAGCTCGTGGTTCTGCTGCTCCACCATGGTCAGGGCCGGGCTGACCACGCTGGACATCAGGCCGCCGTTGAAGCAGATGATCGACACCTGTCCCGGAACCTGGATGCCCTGCTCCCGGAACAGGCGCAGCACCCCGGTGGCGCAGCGGTCGTTGGACACCAGCACCCCGTCAAACTCCAGCGGCCGCGCCAGCAGCTCCTGGGCGCTGGCATAGCCCGACTCATGGCTGAAGCCGCTGAACATAATCAGCTCGGGATCCACCCCCATTCCCTCCTCTTCCAGGGCACGGCAGTAGCCGGTGTAGCGGTCAAAGGCGGTGCAGGCCCCCTGGGCCGGGGAGTGATACCGCCGCAGGAAGGTATCATAGTCGTGGATATCATTGGTCCAGAAGTTGAGCAGCAGGGCGATCTTTCTCCGGCGCAGGCGGAGGAGGTACTTTGTGGCCATGTAGCCGGCGCTTAAATTGTCGGAATAGATGTGGGGGATGCCGGGGATCACCGCCCGCCGGGCGGCCACCACCATGGGCAGGCCCCGGAGATGTGGAAACTCCTCCAGGGGGTTGCGCTCGTCGCTGCCGGAAAAGATGACGCCATCCACCGCGGCGGTGGAGAGGGTCCGAAAGCAGTCGTCCTCCTGCCGGCGGCGGGAGTCGGTCTGCATAATAAGGACATGCTGCCCCTGGGACTGGGCGGCGTCAATGGCTCCGGCCGCGATGGAGGAGTAGTAGGAGTTTTCCAGGGTCGGCAGGATCAGGGCGATGTGCCCCGATCTCCCCGAAAAGGCCCGGGGGCCGGAGCGGTAGTTCAGCTCTCTGG
>ERZ808028.656-NODE-656-length-26164-cov-4.211868_pt1 | contig 26164 bp, 21 predicted proteins | sample MGYA00380184_ERZ808028 | MGnify/ENA primary metagenome ERZ808028 (study PRJEB31490, sample SAMN06133397) | mouse gut metagenome | isolation source: J8_1 | host: mice | place: China: Chengdu | collected 2015-05 ...
TATCAACATCTGTCTCCCGAAATTCTGTATCGTGATAAATAGAAAATGTACTGCCCGTTATTTCTATTTTTTGCGCCGTAGCAGTTTACCTTTGCACGAAGTCCCTCGGAGTAAGCGATTCTCTCTACTTCCTTTACGGTATTCGTGTAAGGATCATATTCGGTTTCCACAAAGGTAAAGCCGTTAATACGGGAAATAATCTTTGCTGCGTCCTTGCCAAGACCGTTTAAGATAACGCGCAGAGGTTTCTGACGAACCTTGTTGGCCTTTTCAGCGATACCGATAGCACCCTCTGCTGCGGCAAAGGACTCATGTCCTGCCAGGAAGCAGAAACAGTCGGTGTCCTCTTCCAGAAGCATTTTTCCTAAGTTGCCATGGCCTAAGCCAACCTTACGGGTATCCGCAACAGAACCGGGGATACAAAATGCCTGCAAGCCCTCGCCAATGGCTGCTGCTGCGTCAGCGGCCTTCTTGCAGCCCTTCTTAATAGCGATTGCCGCGCCTACGGTGTAAGCCCAGCAGGCATTCTCAAAACAAATCGGCTGGATTTTCTTTACCTGGTCGTAAACATTCAGGCCGGCATCCTTCGTAATTTTCTCTGCTTCTTCCAGGGAAGCAATGCCATAGCTATTTAATACGTCATTGATTTTATCAATACGTCTTTCATATGATTCAAATAAAGCCATCTTTTACGTCCTCCTCCTCTTATTCTTTCCGTGGGTCGATAATCTTAACTGCATCATCAACACGGCCGTACTGTCCACATGCTTTTTCATAAGCCGTATTCGGATCGTCGCCCTTCTTAATGAAATCAGTCATCTTGCCAAGGCTTACGAATTTGTAGCCGATAATCTGATCATCTTTGTCAAGAGCAATACCGGTAACATAGCCTTCTGCCATTTCCAGATAACGAGGACCTTTCTTTAATGTACCATACATTGTACCAACCTGGCTTCTGAGGCCCTTGCCCAGATCTTCAAGACCTGCGCCGATCGGCAGACCATCCTCAGAAAATGCACTCTGGGTACGTCCATAAACGATCTGTAAGAACAGTTCTCTCATCGCGGTATTGATTGCATCGCAAACCAGGTCCGTGTTTAACGCTTCCATCACGGTTAAACCGGGAAGAATCTCTGCTGCCATCGCTGCGGAGTGAGTCATACCAGAACATCCAATGGTTTCAACCAGCGCTTCCTGAATAATACCTTCCTTAACATTCAGCGTCAGCTTACAGGCACCCTGCTGAGGAGCACACCAGCCTATACCGTGTGTCAGACCGGAAATATCTTTAACTTCTTTTGCCTGAACCCATTTTGCTTCTTCTGGGATCGGAGCACAGCCATGATGTACACCCTGCGCTACGGTACACATTTCTTCAACTTCTTTTGAATAAATCATGTGTTAAAACTCCTTTCAATTATGTAGTTTTCAATGCTCTTGCCCGTAAGAAAGTGATAATCGTTAAACCATTCACAATCCTACCCTGTACCTCAAGTGCTTACTACATTTTCTCACAAAATTCTTATTTCGTCTATATGTTTTTTGCACAAATTAAACACTTTTTTATTCTCACAAATTTCCAATAGACAAAAAAATAACAACAGCGTCTAAACTTTTGCCCCCGGCTCCCGCAAAAGCTGCCGCAGTACGCCCAGGTAATAGACAAAGAAAAGCACGCCTTTTAACATACTGGATACGGTAAAGGCCCACCAGATTCCGTTTAACCCCAGCATTTTCCCAAAGATCATGGCAAAGGGAATCCGCGCAGTCGTCAGGACAATGGTAATCACGGAACACTGGAGAGTTTTTCCCTGCCCGGACAATGCGCCCACCGTCATCAGTTCGATGCACATAAACATCTGGCTGTAGCCGAGCACGCGCAGGTATTCCATGCCAAGCAAAACAACCTCCGGTTCATGGATAAACACCGACATCACCGGGCGGCGTCCAAACACCAGCACAGCGGTCGTAAGGCATCCCCAGATAAAGACAATCACCGCAGCAGTCATATAGCCGTCTTTTACCCGCTTATACTGCTTTCCGCCGAAATTCTGCCCGACAAAGGCGTTAATCGCCGTGCCAAAGCCCTCTGCCGTCGTCCAGGAGATGGATTCAATCTGGCTCCCCACGCGCAGTACGGCAACCGCGGCATCGCCCCACACGGCGACAAAACGGGTTAAAATCATGGATATCAAACAGTAGACCATGGACTGAAACCCGGAGGGAACCCCGATCTTAATAATCGCAGCCAAAAACTTCGCCGGAACCCGCTTCATCAGGCGCACATGCAAAAACAGCACCGGGTCGCTTTTCCTGAAATACAAAAGCACCAGCATAACCATCCCCTGTGCCGTCACGGTTGCAATCGCCGCGCCGACCGCCTCCAGCCGCGGAAAAGGCCCCAGACCCAGAATCAGCACCGGGTCCAGCACCATATTTACCCCCATGCCAATACAGTTTGCCATAAAGGGCGTCCTGCTGTTCCCCGCCGCCGTGTACAGCCCGGTCAGGGTCTGGTTCATAAAAGGAAAGATAATCAGCCCGCAGGTAATCCGCAGATAGCGCACGGCGTCGGCGATAACCGCAGGATTGGAAAGCCCCAGAAAGCCAATCAGTTCCCAGGCAAACAGATTTACCATAAGCGCAAACAAAACCGCCAGAAAAAGGGTAAACTGCAAGGCACCGCCGGCATAAAAACCGGCGGCCTCCTTATTTCCTTCTCCAATGGCGTGTGCTGCTTTAATCTGTCCGCCCATCCTGGCAATCGTGACCAGCCCGGAAGACAGCCACATATACATCCCGGCTGCCCCCACCGCTGCCACCGCATCGCTCCCCACCTGCCCTATCCAGGCCATATCGGTGAGATTATACGCCGTCTGCACCAGTGAAGTTGCCATAATCGGCAGAGCAAGCGCAGTCAGCGAAGGAAGAATTTTCCCATGGAGCAAGTCAATATTTTGATTCATTTTTTCATCCTAGTCTTTTCTTTCCAAAATTCTTTTATCCCGACGGAACACAGCCATTCCGTCCTGTCCTTAAGCGTTTGCTTCTTCCGAACGGACAATGTCAATCCCCAGTTCTTCCAGCTGCTTTGCATCCACCGGGGCCGGGGCCTCGCTCATTAAGCAGGAGGCGTCCTTAACCTTCGGGAAGGCGATAACGTCGCGGATACTCTCTGCGCCGACCATCCACATCACTACGCGGTCAAGGCCGTAGGCAAGACCTGCGTGCGGCGGTACACCGTAACGGAAAGCATCTAACAGGAACCCGAACTGCTCCTGTGCCTTCTCCTCGGTAAAGCCCAGGATCTTAAACATCTTCGACTGAATATCCGCCTGATGGATACGCACCGAACCGCCGCCAAGCTCCGTACCATTTAAGACAATATCATAGGCTTTTGCCCGCACTGCCCCCGGATCGGAGTCCAGAAGCGCCAGATCCTCTTCCATCGGCATGGTAAACGGATGGTGCATTGCCACAAAGCGATCCTCTTCTTCCGAATACTCTAATAATGGGAACTCGGTAATCCACACAAACTTCCAGGTATTTTCCGGGATTAAATCAAGCTGCTTTCCTAATTCCAGGCGAAGCGCACCGAGTACATTCCAGACCAGAGAAGTCTTATCCGCCGCAAATAACAGCAGATCCCCCGGCTTTCCTCCCATTGCCCCGACCAGTGCCGAAAGTTCCTCTTCCGTCATAAACTTGGCAAAGGAGGACTTATAGCTGCCGTCTTCAAGCACAGAGAGATAAGCCAAGCCCTTTGCCCCGTAGCCCTTGGCAAAGTCCACCAGAGCGTCAATCTTCTTTCTGGGCATTGCCGCCTGTCCCTCGACGCGAAGTCCCTTGACGGATCCGCCATTGTCCAGAGCACTCTTAAATACGGCAAAGCTGCATCCGGAAACCACATCCGACACATCCTGAAGCTCCATACCAAACCGCATATCCGGCTTATCCGAACCAAAGCGCTCCATTGCCTCTTTCCAGGTCATCCTCTGGAGCGGAAGTTCCACATCGACGTTGCAGATCTCCTTAAACAGCCGCTTTAACAGACGTTCATTCACATCCAGAACATCTTCCACATCCACAAAGGAAAGTTCCATATCGATCTGGGTGAACTCCGGCTGGCGGTCTGCGCGCAGATCCTCGTCCCGGTAGCAGCGGGCAAGCTGGAAATAGCGGTCATAGCCGGAGCACATCAAAAGCTGTTTAAAAATCTGCGGGGACTGCGGCAGGGCGTAAAATGACCCCGGATGCACACGGCTGGGCACAAGGTAGTCCCTGGCACCCTCCGGCGTACTCTTAATCAAAGTCGGTGTTTCAATCTCCAAAAAACCTTCCTCGGCAAGAAACTGCCGGGTTAAAATCGCCACCTGGCTTCTGGTCATAATATTCCTCTGGATATCCGGTCTGCGCAGATCCAGGAAACGGTATTTTAAGCGCAGTTCTTCCTTGGTCTTGGAATTTTCCTCAACCGGAAACGGAGGCGTGTCCGACTCCGCCAGAATCCGAAGGTTCTTGGCACGAACTTCGATCGTTCCCGTCTTTAAACTGGTATTTGCCGCCCCGGAGCGGATCTCCACCATGCCGGTAACGGCAATAACAAACTCGCTTCTTAACTTCTCTGCCTTTGCAAAACTTTCCGCCCCGCAGTCGCTCTCCTCAAAGATAATCTGCAAAAGCCCGGAGCGATCCCGCAGATCCACGAAGATAATTCCTCCCTTATTCCGGCTCTTCTGCACCCAGCCCATTACCACAACTTCCTGCCCGATATTCGACTCGGAAACCTCTGTACAGCGATGTGTACGCTTCAGTCCTGCCATTGACTCTGCCATAACTGTTTACTCCTTTTCTACATTTACTTTTCTTTTTGTTTTACCGTTCTCTACTTCTTTAATGCCTCTTTATAAAACTCCTTAAATTCCGTATAGCCTTCTTTGGAAAGCTGCTCTTTCTGGAATTTTTTATTCTTATTCATCTGTGCCACCAGTACCTGAACGCCCGTCTTTCTCTCGGCAGCAGCCTCGCGGATAACCTGGGCAAAGATTTCCTGATTCACGCCCTTTTCAAATAAATACGCCTTCTTCTGTGCCTGACTTGGGACGGTAAAGCCATTTTCCAGCAAAATCGTGACAATCCGCTCAAAGCCAATCGAAAAGCCGCAGGCCGGAGTTTCCTTGCCGGTAAACTTCCCAATCATCTTGTCATAGCGCCCGCCCCCGGCTACCGAACCGCCAAAGCCCTCCATCGCCACTTCAAAGATCGTTCCGGTATAGTAGGACATCCCTCGGACAAGGGTGGGATCAAACACCAGAGAAAACTCGGCTTCCGCCCCCGCCTTCACCGTTTCCATAATGTAAGCCAGGTTTTCAAAAATTTCTTTATCTGCCCCGTTTGCCAACGCAGATTTTCGGTCTGCCGCCGAATCCTCCTTTGCCGCCATTTCCTCCTTCATAGCAGCAAGCCTCTCGCCCATCTGCCGCACCCCGGCTGCATCGGTGGAAATACCGGAGAAGAGTTCCAGATAGTTTTCCACCTTTTCCCTGGCATGACCAGCGCTCAGAAGTTCTTCCTTTACACCGTCCACACCAATCTTATCCATCTTATCCAGGGTAATAAACAAAGCTTCATAATCCTCTTCGGCAAATCCGCAGCACGATGCCATTCCCCGCAGCACCCCACGGTCATTGATCCGCACAGTAAAGGAATTATCGGGGCAAATCTTACCCAGCGCCGCCGTCGTCGCCAAAATCAGTTCAATCTCGGCCAGGCATGTCCCGTCCCCCAGGATATCGATATCGCACTGGACAAACTGGCGGAAACGCCCCTTCTGCGGATGTTCTGCCCTCCACACGCTGCCCATCTGCAATGCCTTAAAGGGAGAGGGCAGTTCTGCCGCATGGTTGGCATAGTAGCGGGAAAGCGGAACGGTTAAATCATAGCGCAGCCCTTCGTCCACAATCTCGGCCTCTGTCTGCGCTCCGGCTACATCCAGCTTATTTCCCCGCTTTAAAATCTTAAAAATCAGCTTTTCATTATCCCCACCCTGCTTGCTGGTCAGGTTTTCAATATGCTCCACACAGGGCGTTTCAATCTGCGAAAAGCCAAACTGCCGATAGGTTTCCTTAATCTGATTCATTACATAGTCCCGGATCTGCATCTCCGCAGGCAGGACATCCTTCATGCCGCTAACCGGCTTTTTCTTTAATGCCATATTTCCTAAACTCCATTCTCTGTTTTCACCATATCCAAATGATGTAGCTTCTATTAGTTTAACCTACTTTAGTAAATTTGCAAGTAGTTTGTAGTCTTTTTTTGTAGTCTTTTTTATTGCAGAAATCTTTTTCAAATCATTTTCACTTGCAGACAGCGGAAATTCGTTTACACATCCCAGTGAATTGAAACCACGGCTTTACACTGCAGATTTTCAGCATAAAAAAAGACTTCCCGAAGATCCACAATCTCCAGAAAGTCTTTTTTTTCTTCTGTCCGCATGCGTTCACGATATTTTTTTCTTCTATCATCCCAGCTACATCATCGTATCATCTTTTAACACTTCCGCCAGATCCACCCTGCCCATAACTCTCCAGCCCAGATAATAGGCCAGTGCCACAAAACCGGAAATAGCCAGAATAAACACGGCTATCGGCAAAACCGGAGCCTCGGATAAAAATTCCTCTGTTCCAAGATAACTCATCTTTAGCATATACCACACGGCAATCATTCCAGGGGGCAGAGTAAGCACAAGGGGACGCCCTGCAATTATCAGTGCTTCAACACAAAACATCTTCCTCAGTTCCTTAAAGGTCATTCCAATTGACAGATATCTTGCAAACTCTCTTCTTCTCTGACGCACAAAGCCCAGGGTATAAGAAAACACATTGCCCACTCCTATCATGGCAAGCAGGACACAAAATCCCCCGAAAATCACCTTCATCCCCCAAATTATCCGCGCATTCGCTTCAAATTCCCGAATCCGGTTCTCACTCTCCGTCCGGTAATCCGGCCCAATAATTTCTTCTATCCGGTTCTGCAGCAAGTCCAGTTCTTTAAGGCTTTCATGATTCTTTCCCAGAACACGGATATAGCTGTCCTCCTCCCCGCCTCCGATTTTCTCCTTAATCTCCTTCCATAAGGATGCCGGAAGAAAATGCACCAGTTCATAAGCGTCCAGACTTGCATATTCCTCCCGCAGCACAGGAACCTGGGTTGTGTAAGCGAGAACGGGAATCTCTGCCGCCTGCTTTTCATCGCCGGACTTGTGCAGAATACAGATATCCTTTTCCCCCTTGACATAAGGCATTTCCACAGGATGACGGAAATCCGGGTTTGTCACATCCCGAATCTGGTTTCGTACCACCGCCCCGCAAAGCTGCACAGGAATATGAATTTGTTCACAATAGGCAAGAAAACTTTCATCATCCAAAATAACCAATGGGGCATTCACCATCCACCCGACGTCGGTTTTCACGGCCTGCTGCACCGAAGCATGGGAAAATCCGCCGAAGGCTTTCATCTCTTCGCTGATCTCCTCCTCCAAAACCACGGTTTTTGCCGCTGCTTTCTGATAGACTGCGGCGCTCTCCACTTCAGAAAGGCCCTGAATTTCTCTTATTTGTGCAAAATTCTCCACATCCGCATCCTTCACCTCAACCATAATATCCCAGGCATCCTGATATCGTGCAAAATAGGTTTCTCTCGTGCTGATTTCACTGAGGGTAAAAAAGCACTGCATTATGGTAAAAGCCAGCAGGGAAAAAACCAGGGACAGGGAAGCCGTGCCCAGAGCCTTTCTCTGCGCCTTGAGAGTATTTCCAGCCAGTTCCCCTTCCACGCCGAAGAATAACCGCAGAATCCGGGAATTTTTCTTTCGCTTTAAATGTACTTCTCCTGTATTTTTTATTGCTTCCAGAGGAGATAGGCGGCTTAACTTTCTTGCCGGAAGCCAGGCAGAAACCCACAGAGTAATCACCACGGCAGCCAGAGAAATCCCGAAAACCAGGGGATGATAGCCAAATACCGACGCATGCCTGCCCGGCACATCCTTTCCCAGTAAGATATTCAGCAGTTGGATTAACCCCATGCTAAAGGCAATGCCCAGCAGCTTACCTGCCAGCACCGGCACAGCGCATAATACTGCGGCTTCCTGTAAAAGAAAGCTTTTGATTTGCCGCGGAGCAGCACCAATACTGGAAAAAATCCCCAGTTGATGAATCCTCATCTTCATCGTGATGGCAAAAGCATTGTGAATAACCATAATCAGCGAAAAAGAAGCTATTGCCATAATCAGGACGAACAGGGGAAACAAGAGCCTTGGCTTCGGATCGGAAGAATCACGCACCAGATACATTGCCAGAAGTTCATAATGATAGCTTATTTTTTCCGGTGCAATATTCATACTTTCCGCAATCTTTGGCATATCCGAAAAAACTGCCCGGTAACGGGAAAAATAAATATCCACGACAACTTCTTCGCCTTCCCCGTCCTGCCTGCCTTCTTTCTTTTCTCCGCCATCTTTATTGTATCTGCCTTTTTTGCTGTCCTTGCTATTTATCTTCTCATTGACCACCACATCCTTCACATGGGCAAAGCTTCGGATATGTTCAAGATCTTCTTCATCAAATTCCCCAACTATCCTGCTCTGCCAATCGCCTTCTTCCAGAATAATCCGTTCAACCTCATATTTCCACAGATTATAAAATACCCCGGTCAAAAGGGATAAAAGCAGAGCAGAAATAAATGCCGCAATCCTGACAGACATCCCCGATGACGGATTATTTTTCACCATATCGAATGCATACGTTCTCCACATCTCTACCGCCTCCGTTCGTCGCTGATAATACGCCCGTCTTCAATCGTTATCACACGCTCTGCTTTCATAGCCACCTTCTCGTCATGCGTAATCAGAAGAATGGTCTGTTTCAGATTACGGTTTGAAAGCTTCAGCATATCCATAATCTCCCCGGAATTTTTCCGATCCAGATTTCCCGTAGGTTCATCCGCCAGCAGAAGAGCCGGGCGGTAAAGCAGTGCGCGGGCAATGGCAGTCCTCTGCTGCTGTCCGCCGGAAAGCTGACCTGGCAGAGCGTCAAGCTTATCCTTAATCCCAAGAGAAGTTACAATTTTCTCAAACCACTCCGCATCTGGCCTTTTCTTATCTAAAGCCATGGGCAGAAGAATATTTTTCTCTACCGTAAGGGTGGGAATCAAGTTATAAAACTGATACACCAGCCCCACCTTTCTGCGCCGAAAAATTGCAGCCTGCGTTGGATTCAACCGGGAAAGTTCCGTCCCGTCAATGATCACCTTCCCTTCCGTGGGCTTGTCCACTGTGCCGAGAATGTGCAGCAGGGTCGATTTTCCCGATCCGGAAGCCCCAACAATAGCCACAAACTCCCCCCTAAGAACAGATAAATTAATCCCGTCCAATGCTGTCACGCATTCATTCCCGGAGCCATAAATTTTTTTCACCCCTTCACAGTTTAAAATTTCCATCCGTTTTCTCCTCTGCTTTCCTAAAATTACAACCACTTGCCCGGTTTCTCAGGGCCTAAAGATATATCCAGCTTCAGTATAGCAAATTAAAGTTACAACTCAGTGACAGTAGAAGTGAATCTCAAACAAAGCGCCTCCTTCCGGTCGGTTTCTTGCCTGAATGGTTCCGTTTTGGCTTTCAATAATCTCTTTTGCCAGAGCCAGTCCTATGCCCAGACTTCCCTCTCCGGCATTTTTACCGCAGTAAAAGCGTTCAAAAAGATGGAGGATATCCTCCGCAGCAAAACCTTCTCCCTCATCCCAAATCAGGATTTCCGTATACAAAGGATTCTGTGCATAGGAACAATGAATCCTTCCCCCGCTGCCATGCTCTATCCCGTTTTTCATCAGATTCATAATAGCTTCCATCGTCCAGTCTAAATCGGCAGTAATTGCCATCTGCCCCAGTTCCGGTACATCTATCGGCACCCCGAATTGATCCGACAATTCCTGAAGATTATCCGCTGCAAGAACAAGCAGGGTAAACACATCTGTTTCTTCTTTTTGCAGAACTAAGGTTCCGGCATCGATTTTAGCTAATACAAGCAATGCTTCTTCCAGCCCCATAAGCCGATCCACCTGTCTTTGCACTTGTTTTTGCATCTGTCTTTGCATCTGTTTTTGATCGTCTTTATCCAAATCCTGCCCCATTCTCTGCATAATCAGGGAGATCGATGTAAGCGGGGTTTTTATCTGATGTGCAATATTAGACAGGTTTTGGGCAAAATCATTTTTTGCCTGCATGGCCTCATCCTTCGTCTGGCAGAGAAATGTTACCGTTTTATAAATCTCGTCCTCTAACTTAGAAAATTTATCCTCCCCAAATGCTGTAAGGATAAGGGATTTTCCCGAATTCACCTGTTCCAGATACTCTGTCAAAGCCCGAATCCTTATAGCTTCCCTGTGATTTCGACGATAAACCATAAGCACAAAAAGAAAGATCCCCACCAGGCATCCTGCTGCTGAAACAGCCAGATGTTTTCCATAAAACAATGCCGCAAAATCAGACCTGCGATATCCCCATGCAGATAAAACGTCCTCTCTTGCAGCATTATCGGTAAAATCGTTATTCCCGTTTTCTTGATTCTTTTTATATTCTTTTAATGTCGAAAAAAGCAAATCTTCCGCTTCCGGCTCCTGTCTGAGCATTTCGCAGAAAATTGCATTCATCTGATTAAATTGTATCCGGCTGTACATGGAGAAAGCCAGCATAACTGCAAAAAAAGACGCAATTAAACTGACAGCCACACTCCACCGAAAGACGAGAATCATATTTTTCTGTTCATTCATCTTGTATCCTCCATGCGGTAGCCCACACTCCTCACCGTTTTTATACAGGCCGGCTGTCCAAGCTTATCCCGAAGACGCTTCATCGTAACCGTCAGCGTATTATCATTGACATAACTTCCGTGCACATCCCACACCTGTTCTAAGATATTTTCCCGGGTAATCGTTCTTCCCTTGTGCTGCATCAAATAGCAAAGAAGCTGGTACTCCGCTGCACTTAATGCAATTTCCTTAACATTCTTCTCTGCAATATTTTTTTCTTTACCGTTTTCTTCCATACGGTTTTCTTTGACAATCATCTTTTCGGCAGTATCTTCTTTGACCATATTTTTTTCAGCAATATTTTCTTCAGGCGCTCCGGAATAAACCCAAACCATTCTCCGATTCTGATCCAGACAAATGCCGTCACAGGAAAGATAGGGTTCGGAGGCACAGGCGCTTCTGCGGAGCAGCGCCAGAATCCTTGCATACAGCACTTCAAAAACAAACGGCTTTACCACATAATCATCCGCACCGTGCTGAAATCCCGAAACCATATCCCGCGCTTCCCCGCGAACCGTAAGAAAAATAATCGGTAGATCCATCCAGTTTCTGCGAATCCACCGACACAATGCGTCACCGCCGCCATCCGGCATATTCCAGTCCAGAAGAACCAGCCCCGGCACGCGCCAAAGCAGATCCTTTTTAGCCTGCGCAATCGTATTTCCCGTTCTTACTCCAAAACCCTTCTGCTCCAGATATTCCTTTACGGCACGGGCAATATCCGGCTCATCTTCAACAAAATAAATTTCCGCCATCTTTTCCTCTATTCTGTGCATGTTTCACAGCACAAACAAGTATGGGTTAAAATGATTTTTTTCACATTTTGCACCAAGCCTCAAGCGAAAATGCTTGCATTTTCATTTGAGGCGCAAACACAAAGGGTGAAAGATTTGTGTTTGCATTTTATCCTTTCTTCTTTTTTTCTTTCACCCTTTCCTTCATTCTGTACAAACTTCACATTCATCCTACACATTAGATATAAACAATTATCCCTTAGTTCAAAGAGCGGACTCAAATCATTTTCCCATACAGAACCGGTGAAAGATTTCATTGACCAGATCATCTTCCACGGCTTCCCCAATCACGGTTCCCAGACGCTTATAGGCATCCATAAGATCAATCGAAAAGAAATCTTCCGGAAGCCCTTCTTCAATGCTCTGCTTTACCATACGAATGCTGCAAAGTCCGGCTTCCAGGGCAGTTTTCTGACGTACATTAGTAATAATCACCTCATCATTAAACCGAAGCTCCCCTCCATAAAAGTTTTTCTTAATTTCTTCTTCAAGCTCGTCCAGTCCGCGCTCTTCCTTTGCCGAAACCGGAATTACTTTCTTCCCTGACTTTTTTTCTAACTCCCCGAAGGAAACCTTCATCTCCAGATCCGTTTTATTCAGCAGAACCAATGCCTTTTTATCCCGGATAAACGCCATAATTTCCTCATCGTTTTCATCCAGATCTCCGGAGCCGTCCACCACATAAATAATCAGATCCGCATCCAGTGCCGCCTGTTTTGCCCTGTCTACGCCAATCTGTTCCACAACATCCTGTGTATCCCGGATACCCGCCGTATCAACTACATTCAGGGTAATTCCGCCAAGGGAAAGTCTTTCTTCCAGAGTATCTCTGGTCGTTCCGGCAATATTGGTTACAATCGCCCTCTCCTCTCCTAAAAGCACATTCATCAGTGATGATTTTCCGACATTGGGCTTACCTAAAATCACCGTCTTAATCCCCTCGGTCATAACCCTTCCATTAGAAAAAGAATCCACCAGATAAGAAAGTTCCCCTTCCATCGAAAGAATTTCTTCTTTTAACTGCTCACGGTATCCTTCCAGGGAAATATGTTCAGGATCATCTAATGCCGACTCAATAAATGCCATTGCATACAAAATCTTTTCCCGGATAAACTTAATCTTTCTGGAAACCGATCCTCCAAGCTGGCTTACCGAAGCTTTCAGTGCATAGTCATTCTGTGCATGAATCAAATCCATCACGGCCTCGGCCTGGGCCAAATCTATTCGCCCATTTAGAAATGCCCTCTTGGTAAATTCTCCCGGCTCAGCTGTCCTGGCTCCGTGGCGGATAACAAGTTCCAAAATTCTTCGCATTACCCGCACTCCACCGTGGCAGTCAATCTCCACCGTATCCTCTGCCGTATAGCTGTGCGGGCCCTTCATCACCAGCACCAAAACCTCGTCAAATTTTTCTTCCCCGTCACAAATAAAGCCATAATGAACGCGATGTGAATCCTTAAGATCCAAATCATCCCCATTTTTCTTTTTAAAAATTTTTAGAATAATTGAAAATGCCTCTTCCCCGCTGATCCGGATAATCCCAATCCCGGCATCGGTAAGCCCTGTTGCAATCGCAGCAATTGTATCCGTTCCCACAGCTTTTCCTCCTTCCTGCGCAGATCCGCATAAAATAAAGTTACTGTACATACATATTTATCACAACCAAAAACATAAGAACAAACCATTCTCTATCATCCAAAAAAAGGGGCAAAAGAAACCAATCTCTCTACCCCTTTTTCATCGTTCAATTATTCTCTTATACTTTCACCAGTCAAAGGAAATTTAACTTTCTTTTCTCTCTCTGCGCCCGCCATCTCTCTTTAACGCAATAACCACATGCCGAAACGGCTCTTCGCCTTCACTTCTGGTTGTTACATATTTATCATTCTGCAAAGCTGCATGGATAATTCTGCGCTCATACGGGTTCATCGGCTCTAAAGAAACGGATCTCTTCGTCCTCTTCACCTTATAGGCGATATTCTTTGCCAGCGTTTCCAGGGTTTCCTTTCTTCTGCTGCGGTAGTTTTCCGTATCCAGCTTTACACGGATATAGCCTTCGCTTCCCTTATTCACCACCATACCCACAAGGTACTGCAGAGAATCCAGCGTCTGTCCCCTCTTTCCGATTAAAATGCCCATGTCCTCGCCAACTAAATTAATGGACATTTCCTTTTCTTCATCATTATAAGAAACCTGAATCTCCACAGGAAGACTCATCGCCTCAAATACCTGCTTTAAAAAGCCTACCGCTTTATCTTCTAACGTTACCTCTTTCCTTGCCCGAATAATCGCTGGCTTAGCACCAATACCTAAAAATCCGGCGCTTCCCTTATCCACGACTTCATAAACTAATTTATCACTGGTCGTTTCCAGTTCAATTAATGCCTTGGTAATTGCATCATCTACGGTTTTTGCTGATACAGTAATCATATCCATCACTGAAACCCCCTATTACTTTTTGCTGTTCCTCTCATTGTACTTCTGTACCATAGCTGCTTTAGAAGCCAGGCTTCCCGGTTTTGCATCCTTATTATAGTACTCTGTAGAATCCTTGACAATGGCTTTTGTCTTTGCCATCTTTTCCATACGCTTTTCTTCTTCCTTATCTGCCTTCTCCTGCATCATCTTCAAGGTTTCACTAGCACTTTTGTTCATTCTTTCCGGCGGAAGTCCCTTCTTCGCCCGCTTTTTATTCGCTTTTTCCATATTTTTCTGAATCAGCTCATCAATATCAACCTTGTTAAAATATGCATTTAATATCCACTGCTGGATAATCATAATCACACTCTGAGCAATCCAGTAAATACCGATACCGGAAGCAAACGTAAAACAAAAGAATACGGACATCAGAGGCATCATGACATTCATCTGATTGATCATGCTGGCTCCGGGAGCATCCGGATCCTGCTTTGGCTGGTTTGCCATCATCTGCCGACTGGAAAACCACTGGCTGAAACCGGCCAGAAGAGGGATGGCAAGGGCAGCAAGCATAACGGCTACAGAACCTCCATTCCCGCGGAAGAAATCCATAATAATCGTAGCCGGTGTGTAGGCAATGTTTACACCGCAGAAATTCTGCATCTTGCTGATAGCCTCAACCGCTCTCTCACCGTTTTGTGCCGTTACCTCTGCAACACTTGGAAATGCTGCAACAAACTCACCCCACTGCTTGTCCGTCATCTTATACAGCAGATCAATAATGGTATTCGTCTGGGTAAAATCCATCTCCGTCATCCGATGCGTTTCGACCAATGCCGTAAACACTGAATTTGACTGGAATCCGGACGGAAGAGCCTTGGCAACTAGTTCAAAATAATTCTTAACGGATGCCACATAGGCAGGAATATTATAAATTACCCGATATAAGGCAAATAAAATCGGCAACTGAATCAGCATCGGAAGACATCCGCCCATCATGGAAGTTCCATACTTCTCATAAACGGCGTTGGTTTCCGTCCGCAGCATCATCATCGACTGCTGGTCGTCTTTTCCTTTATACTTTTTCTGAATGGCATTCAGCTCCGGCTGCATAACATTCATTAATTTTGAAGTTTTCTGCTGCTTTACCGTAAGCGGAAAAAGCAGTAAACGTGTAACAATAGTAAATAAAATAATACATAAACCGATATTTAAAATACCAACCTGGCTGGTTATCTTAAACAGAAAATCCATAATCCATCCAAAGATTTCTGCTATCGGCCCTAAAATAGCGCCCTGATTTTTTGTCAGAATGATAAAATTCAAACCAATATACCTCCTCATCCGTTACGGAACTGGATCATAACCGCCCTCTGCAAAAGGGTGACATCTTAATAACCTTTTGCAGGTCAGCCACATGCCCTTGAATGCACCGTACTTGGTCAATGCTTCCACGGCATACTGAGAACAGGTCGGCACATAAATGCAGTGAGTTCTTACTTTTAACGGAGATAAATACTTCTGGTAAAATCTCACCAGGCTAATCAATAGTTTAGCCAATATCCATCACTTCGATTCTAATTTAATGTTATGCAGTCCGCACAGGTGCAAAAATGCACTCTCCAATTCATGATAATCTGAATGTTTTGCCGTCGGCCGGACGACAAGAATAATGTTCAACCCTGTTTGAATCCTGTGTTTATTTAAACGAAAAATTTCTCTAATCTGTCTGCACATGCGGTGTCTTACCACACTGTTGCCAACCTTTTTGCTCACGGAAATACCAATATGGTTCTCCTCTTCCCCTGTTTCCTCCACATACATGACAAAAAGTCGATTGGCATACGATTTTTTCTGTCGGTAAATCCGCTGAAAGTCAATGTTCTTTTTTATGGATGGAAAACGTTTCATATTTTAATCCCGCCTCGTAAACAAAAGGCCACAATTACTTGCGGCCTGATGTCTAAGCTTATTCTAAGCTGTTAATTTTGCTCTTCCTTTTGCTCTTCTGGCAGCTAACACTTTTCTTCCGCCTGCGGTTCTCATTCTCTGTCTAAAGCCATGTACTTTAGCTCTCTGCCTTGTTTTTGGCTGATACGTCATTTTCATAATTTAAGCACCTCCTCTGATTCTAACTTATTTCCTTCAATATGAATACACAGATTCAACGATTTTCCTTGTTTTAACCCACTTAAGAAGCAAGGGCGGGACATTAAACATCTTCTCAATTATATAGAAAACAAAAGGGTTCGTCAAGCTTTTTTCAAAAAAATAGACAGCTTTTTTGGCTGTCTATGAACATGCATTGTAATTTGGTTCAAGAATTATCTTTTATTCTGTTTAAGAAACACTTACCCTCGATATATATTGAACAGAAAAGACCTTTAACAGGACTTTTCCGATAACAGCAACCAAAATAGCTGCTGCAATAGCTTCCGGAACACCGGATGCCGTTATCGTACCCATAATCAGACCCCAGACCATGTCCATGCCCACGGATCTTGCTTCGGCATACTGCCTGGCCAGCAAAAGATAGATACTTCCCATAACAAATACGGTATTGGTCATCGAACCGATAAATCCGGTTACCGGAAGGGCAATGATGGCATTAACCTTCAGCTTTTTTAAAAGAAGCCAGAACCATCCTGCAACCACACCGATCATCACCCGGCAGCCAATGGAAATCCACAGAGCCTTTACAGCTCCCAAAATTCCCGTAGTGCTCATAAACGGGGAAAATGCAAAGGAAAGCAAGGTCGGCGCCATGGTATTGCTGATTAAAGAGCAGATGCCAAATACAGCCCCTAAAATTCCTCCCGCCAGAGGCCCCAAGAGAACAGCCCCCAAAATAACCGGGATGTGCACAGTTGTTGCCTTAATAATCGGCAGTTGAATCATTCCTAATGGAGTATTGGCCAAAAGGATTACAATTGCTGCCATAAGTGCAACACTGGTAAGCCAACGAGTATCTTTTCTTGTCTTATTCATTTTTTTCCTCCTGCTACTGTTCTTTGAAATAGAAAGATACAATGCATTTACATTCTCTATTATAATGAAAAATCCCCTCCCCGTCAATCCTGTTTTTCGTGGATATTTCCTCAGGTTACATAAGTTTATCCACAATTTGTTCATAACTTGTGGATAAACTGAATTTTATTCACGAAATTTCCCCAAATTTCCTTCTCGATTCCCCTGATTCTCCAAGATTTTCCCGTGTGGACAATCTCTGTTCTTTTTTCCTGAATTTTGTGGACAACTTGATCTTTCACAAGGGATCAACAGCCTGTTCTCCCCCTTTTCACCAAGTTATCCACAAAAAAATATTTATTTTTTTCTATTTTCATTGAAAAATGTTTACACTTAAGGTAAAATATACTGTAGATTGGGGGTTTATACCTTACCGGGCAAAGGCAGCCCTAAACGTTACGGTTTGCACATTTACAGTAACCCCTAAACCACTTACTTACCTAACCATCAGGAGATTTGTCTATGATTGAGAAATTAAGAGAAAACTGGGATGATATACTGCTCTATCTCAAGGAAGAGCACGACATTATGGATGTATCTTACCGTACCTGGCTCCTTCCTCTTCAGATTTATGATGCCGATGACCAAAAAGTAGTGATTATGGTTCCGGACAGTGCCATGATTGGCTATATCAAGAAGAAATACGGCTTTCTTCTGAAAATAGCCATAGAAGAAAAAACAGGTATTGGCGGTGAAGTGGAATTTATTTCCAAAGAAGATGCAGAAAAAAGCAGCTCTAATAATAGGAAGAAACAGGCTTCAGAAAATTCCATTTTCCCCCAGATCAGCCCTGAAACGCTTCAACATGCCAATCTGAACCCAAAATACACCTTCGATACCTTTGTTGTCGGTGCAAATAATAACCTGGCTCATGCTGCATCCTTAGCCGTAGCCGAATCTCCGGGAGAAGTTTACAATCCTCTCTTTATTTACGGCGGTGTGGGACTGGGAAAAACGCATTTAATGCATTCCATCGCCCATTTTATCTTAAAAAATAATCCGAAGGCGAAAATTTTATACGTTACTTCAGAAAAGTTTACCAACGAACTGATTGATGCCATCCGAAACAAGAATAATATCAGCACCACCGAATTTCGTGAAAAATACCGGAATAATGATGTCCTCTTAATTGACGATATTCAGTTTATTATCGGAAAAGAAAGTACACAGGAAGAATTTTTCCACACCTTTAATACGCTTTATGAATCGAAAAAGCAGATTATTATCTCCTCGGATAAGCCGCCCAAGGAAATTGAAACCTTAGAAGAAAGGCTTCGTTCCCGATTTGAATGGGGTTTAACCGTAGATATCCAGTCGCCAGACTACGAAACGCGCATGGCGATTCTTCGGAAAAAAGAGGAGATGGAAGGCTATAATATTGACAATGAAGTGATTAAATACATTGCCACGAACATTAAGTCCAATATCCGGGAACTTGAAGGTGCATTGACAAAGATTGTTGCCCTCTCCAAGCTTGGAACCAACCGTGAGATTACCATTGAACTGGCCGAAGAAGCCTTAAAAGACCTGATTTCTCCTAATGCCGTCCGGGAAATCACACCGGAATCCATTATGCAGATTGTGGCTGACCATTTTGGCATCACTCCTTTAGATATTGCCTCCCAGAAGCGAAACCGGGAAATCGTCGTTCCCCGGCAGATTGTGATGTATCTGTGCCGGAATATGACCACCACCCCGCTCCAGCTTATCGGAAAATATATGGGCGGAAGGGATCACACGACCATTATTCACGGTGCCGATAAGATTGCCAAAGATATTATGAAAAATGACAGCTTAAGAAACACGGTAGAGATCTTAAAGAAAAAAATTAATCCACAGTAAACCGTGTACGTCCATGTGGACAGTCTGTGTATAAAAGGATCTCTGTTTACCCTTATTTTTCCCCTGTGGAAAAACCTTAAGTTCTTAAGAATCATTTTTAAGGTTTTCCACAGCTTCATTAAGCCTGTATTTTCCCATATTTTGAAGGATTTCCCAGGTTTTACACAAATACACAGTCCCTACGGCGGTTACGACGAAAATTATCTTTATTCATTCTTTATTTTATCTATTTTCAATGAAAGGAAGTTATCAACCACAATGAAATTGACGTTCCAAAAAGACGTGCTGTTAAATGGCATTAACATTGTTCTTAAGGCAGTTTCTTCAAAAACAACGATGTCCATCTTAGGATGTATCTTAATTGATGCTTCTGGCAGTGAGATTAAGCTGACCGGAAATGATATGGAACTTGGAATTGAAACGAAAATAGAAGGAAATATCCTAGAAAGAGGGAAAATTGCTTTAGATGCAAAGATATTTTCAGAAATTATTCGTAAATTATCTTCACCGGATGCGGAAATCCATATTGAAACCGATGATGCATTAAATACGGTTATTTCCAGTGAAAATTCGGTATTTAAGATTCAGGGCAGGGACAGTGAAGAGTTTTCCTATCTTCCTTATATTGAACGGGAACATTCCATTACCCTCTCTCAGTTTACGTTAAGGGAAATTATCCGCCAGACCTTATTTTCCATTTCTCCAAACGACAGCAACAAGATGATGACCGGTGAGCTGTTCGAGGTTCATGGGAATGAGCTTAAGGTAGTTTCTTTAGACGGGCACCGCATTTCTATCCGAAAAATTATATTAAAGGAAAACTATGATGATGTAAAGGTAATTGTACCAGGAAAGACTTTAAGTGAAATCAGCAAGATTTTAAATGGAGATAACGAAAGCGAAGTTGAACTTTTCTTCAGTCAGAACCATATCTTATTTGCCTTTGACCAGACCATCGTTGTATCAAGGCTGATTGAGGGAGAGTATTTCCGCATTAATCAGATGCTTTCCGGCGACTACGAAACCAAATTTACAGTGAATAAAAAGGATTTTTTAGATTGTATTGAACGGGCAACCATCTTAATTCGGGAAAATGATAAAAAGCCTTTAATTTTAAATATTCTGGATCATTCCATGGAACTAAAGCTGAATTCAAGTTTTGGTTCGATGAATGCGGAACTTCCCATCCACAAGACAGGCAAGGATATTATGATTGGCTTTAACCCGAAGTTTTTAATTGATGCATTAAGAGTTATTGACGATGAGGAAATTGATCTGCACATGATGAACCCCAAATCCCCCTGCTTTATCCGGGATGAGGATCAAAACTATATTTATCTCATCCTTCCTGTTAATTTTAATGCAGCTTCTGTCTGATGAGTGTTCTGCTGCTGCTGTGAACATGCAGACAGCAGCGTTATATCCGTAAACTTACAGGTATAAGAATGGAGAAAAAATGGAAATCATTACCTTAAGAGAAGAATATATCAAACTGGGTCAGGCATTAAAAGCCGCGGGGCTTGTTGATTCCGGTGTTGAGGCAAAGTATGCCGTTGAAGAAGGAAAAGTAAAGGTCAACGGACAAACCGCCCTGCAGAGAGGAAAAAAACTTTTTGCTGAGGATATGGTGGAATTTCGCGGACAGACCATTAAAATTGAAGCGAGAAAAGCGGATTAGAGAGAAAAGACAATGATTATTGAGTCAATGGAACTTCAGCATTACCGCAATTACCCTGCCTTACAGATTTCCTTTGATCCCGGGACAAATATTTTTTACGGGGACAATGCCCAGGGAAAGACCAACGCCTTAGAGGCCGTGTACGTCTGCTGTACGACAAAATCGCACCGGGTGTCCAGGGATAAGGATTTAATTCGTTTCGGGCAGGAAGAGGCGCATATTAAGCTTCAGGTGAAAAAAGATAATGTTTCTTACCGGATTGATATGCATTTAAAAAAGAATAAACCCAAGGGAATTGCTGTCAATGGCATCCCTATCCGAAAAGCAAGTGAACTTTTTGGCATTGCCAATGTTGTATTTTTTTCTCCGGAGGATTTAAACATTATTAAAAACGGGCCGTCGGAGCGCCGGCGTTTCCTTGACCTGGAACTTTGCCAGGTGAATAAGCTTTATGTCCATAACTTAGTCAATTACAATAAAATCCTGATGCAGAGAAATAAGTGTTTAAAAGATTTATCTTTTCGGCCGGAGTATGAATCGACCCTGGAAATCTGGGACGAACAGCTTATTCGCTACGGCCTTCCTTTGATGGAATACCGAAAGCAGTTTATCGACCAGTTAAACCGGTTAATTGAAGTTGTCCATGGAAAATTAACGGGAAAAAAAGAGCATTTAGTGCTTTCCTATGAGCCGAATGTGCAGCCGGAGGAATTTTCGGCAGTGCTGGTGAAAAACCGGGAATCCGACAAAAAGCAAAAGACAACTTTGTCCGGGCCGCACCGGGATGATATGAGTTTTTTTATTAATCAAATTGATATAAGAAAATTTGGTTCCCAGGGCCAGCAGCGATCGGCGGCTTTATCACTGAAGCTGTCTGAAATTGAACTGGTCAGGGAACTGATTCATGATTATCCGATTTTACTGTTAGATGATGTACTGTCCGAATTGGACCGCGGCAGGCAGAATCATTTACTAAACAGCATTAACCACATCCAGACCATGATTACCTGTACGGGTTTGGATGATTTTATTGGACATCGTTTTCCGCTTAACCGAATTTTTAAGGTCACGGGAGGAGAAGTCTGCAAAGAAAATTAAGTTGCTGTGAACATGTGAAAAGGAACAAAATGAACAAGGAGGATCACAATGGGTACAGAATATGGAGCAGAACAAATCCAGATTTTGGAAGGGCTGGAAGCAGTAAGAAAACGACCAGGAATGTATATTGGAAGCACTTCCATCCGGGGCCTGCATCATCTGGTTTATGAGATTGTCGATAATTCCGTCGATGAAGCATTAGCTGGTTTCTGCGATGTGATTGATGTTACCATAAATGAAGATAACTCGATTACAGTCATCGATGACGGACGTGGAATTCCTGTAGATATTCAAAAAAAGGCAGGAAAATCTGCTGTGGAGGTGGTATTTACCATCCTTCACGCCGGCGGAAAATTTGGAAACGGAGGCTATAAAGTGTCCGGCGGCCTTCACGGTGTGGGTGCTTCGGTTGTCAATGCCTTATCCGAATGGCTGGAAGTTGAAATTTATAAGGACGGCAAGGTTTACCGCCAGCGCTATGAGCGGGGAAAAACCGTAAAAGATCTGGAAATTATTGGTGAATGTCCTTTGGATAAACATGGGACAAAGGTACATTTTCTTCCGGATAAGGAAATCTTTGAAGAAACCGTTTTTGACTATGATACCTTAAAAATCCGTCTGCGGGAAACCGCTTTTTTAACGAAAAATTTAAAGATTATCCTTAGGGATGATCGCGAAGAAAAGCATGAAAAAACCTTTCACTACGAGGGCGGAATTCAGGAGTTTGTTACGTATTTAAACCGCGGAAAAACACCGTTATTTAACCAGGTTATTTACTGTGAAGGCATGAAAGACGGAGTCTATGTCGAAGTTGCCCTGCAGCATAATGACTCTTATAACGAAAATATTTATACTTTCGTTAATAATATCAATACGCCGGAAGGCGGAACTCATCTGGTTGGCTTTAAAAATGCTTTGACCAAAACGTTTAATGATTATGCAAGAAAGAATAAGCTTTTAAAAGAAAATGAAACCAATCTTGCCGGGGAAGATATCCGGGAAGGTTTAACTTCCATTATCAGCGTAAAGATTGAAGAACCGCAGTTTGAGGGACAGACTAAGCAAAAATTAGGAAACAGCGAGGCCAGAGGTGCTGTGGACGCCATTGTCAGCGAACAGCTTACCTATTTCTTAGAGCAGAATCCTGCTGCGGCAAAGGCTATCTGTGAAAAATCCGTGCTTGCCCAGCGTGCCCGGGCGGCGGCAAGGAAGGCCAGGGAGTTAACCAGAAGAAAGACAGCTTTAGATGTGATGAGCCTTCCCGGAAAGCTTGCCGACTGTACGGATAAAGACCCGGCAAACTGTGAGATTTACATTGTCGAGGGCGATTCTGCAGGCGGTTCGGCAAAGGATGCCCGCAATAAGGCAAATCAGGCAATTCTTCCCCTTCGCGGAAAGATTTTAAATGTAGAAAAGGCCCGTTTAGATAAGATTTATGCCAATGCCGAAATTCGGGCGATGATCACGGCATTCGGTACGGGGATTCATGAAGATTTTGATATAACCAAGCTGCGCTACCACAAGATTATCTTAATGACCGATGCCGACGTGGACGGGGCACACATCAGCACCCTGCTTCTGACATTTATTTATCGTTTTATGCCGGAATTAATCAAGCAGGGCTATGTTTATCTGGCGCAGCCGCCGTTATTTAAGCTGGAAAAGAACAAACGCATCTGGTACGCCTACAGCCCGGAAGAATTAAATGATATTTTATCCGAAGTTGGACGGGATACCAATAATAAGATTCAGCGCTATAAGGGACTTGGAGAGATGGATGCCGAACAGCTCTGGGAAACCACCATGGACCCTGAACGCAGAATTCTTCTTCGGGTAACTATGGACGATGAAACCGCCTCCGAACTGGATTTAACCTTTACTACATTGATGGGGGATCAGGTAGAACCCCGCCGGGAATTTATAGAAACGAACGCAAAATTTGGTACATTGGACATCTGATGCTGCCGGGATAAAAAGGTTAAAGAGCCGATGAAGATTTATTCTTGGAAGGATTTTTAACCATGGCAGTCCTGGTTGATTCAGAAAGCGGAAAATGGAGGAGAATATGGAACCAAATGTATTTGATAAAGTCCATGATAAAGATTTAAAGAAAACCATGGAAAAGTTTTATATCGATTATGCTATGAGTGTAATTGCATCCCGTGCCCTGCCGGATGTCCGGGACGGATTAAAACCGGTTCAGCGCCGGGTGTTATACTCCATGATCGAATTGAATAATGGTCCTGACAAGCCTCATCGAAAATGTGCCCGCATCGTCGGAGATACCATGGGTAAATATCATCCTCACGGGGACGCTTCCATTTACGACACCCTGGTGGTGCTGAGCCAGGACTTTAAAAAGGGCATGGCTTTGGTGGACGGCCACGGCAATTTCGGATCCATTGAGGGGGACGGCGCCGCGGCCATGCGTTACACCGAGGCGCGGCTTCAGAAATTTGCGGAGGAAGTGTATTTAAAAGATCTGGACAAGACCGTGGAGTTTGTGCCCAACTATGACGAGACGGAGAAGGAGCCGGCCGTGCTGCCGGTGCGTGTTCCGAACCTCCTGATCAACGGGGCCGAGGGAATTGCCGTGGGCATGAGCACCAGCATCCCGCCTCACAATCTGGCGGAGGTGGTGGACGGGGTAAAGGCCTTTATCAAAAATCCCGATATAGACACGCCGGAGCTGATGAAGCTTATGCCCGGTCCGGATTTTCCCACAGGGGGGATCATTGCCAATAAAAAGGATCTCCCGGCTATCTACGAGACGGGTGTGGGCAAGATTAAGCTTCGCGGCAGGATGGAGGTGGAGCTTGGAAAGCGGAGAGCGGACAAGGACAAGCTGATCATCTCGGAGATCCCCTACACCATGATCGGGGCCGGAATCAACAAGTTTTTGACGGATGTGGCGGAGCTGGTGGAGTCAAAGAAGCTGACGGACGTGACAGACATCTCCAACCAGTCCAGTAAAGAGGGGATCCGCATTGTGCTGGAGCTTAAAAAAGACGCGGACGTGGAAAAGATCAAGAACATCCTCTACAAAAAGACAAAGCTGGAGGACACCTTCGGCGTCAATATGCTGGCCATTGTAAACGGCAGGCCGGAGACGCTTAATCTGCGGGGGATTCTGAGGAATTATCTGGAATTCCAGTATGACAATAACCGAAAAAAATACCAGGTGCTTCTGGAGAAGGAGCTGGAGAAGAAAGAGATCAAGGAAGGCCTTATGAAAGCCTGCGATGTCATTGACCTGATCATTGCGGTTTTGAGAGGATCTAAAAACTTAAAGGACGCAAAGGCCTGCCTGATGAACGGGGACACCTCCAAAATCCGATTCCGGAACCCGGAATTTGAAAAAGACGCAAAGGCTTTGCATTTTACGGAGAAACAGGCCGGGGCGATTCTGGAGATGCGGCTTTACAAGCTTATCGGGCTGGAGATCCTGGCGCTGGAAAAGGAGTATAAGGAGACTCTTAAAAAGATTGGGGAGTACACAAACATCCTTAAAAACAAGGAGACCATGGATCAGGTGATTATCCGGGATTTGGATAAAATCAAGGAGGAGTTTGCCCTGATCCGCAGGACAGACATTGAGGACGGCAAGGAGGCGGTCTACGAGGAGGCGCCTCTTGAGGTGCAGCAGGTGGTCTTTGTCATGGATCGGTTCGGGTACTGCAAGGTTCTGGACAAGGCCGCCTTTGACAGGAACCGGGAGACCGTGGAGGCGGAATATTCCCATGTCATACACTGCATGAACACGGACAGAATCTGCCTGTTTACGGACAAGGGCAACCTTCATCAGATTAAGGTTAAGGATATTCCCGGAGGCAGGCTTCGGGAAAAGGGTGTGCCTGTGGATAACTTAAGCAAGTTTGACGGCACGAAAGAGGTTATCCTCTGCCTTGTCAGCCTGGAAGCCATTATGGGCAGAAGGCTTGTTTTTGCCACAAAGATGGCCCTGGTAAAGCAGGTGTGCGGGGAGGAGTTTCTTACCAACAACCGGACCGTGGCAGCCACCAAGCTCCAGGATGGGGATGAGCTGGCGGCCGTGATACCGGTGGAGGGCCAGACCGAGGTGGTGATCCAGACAACGGGAGGTGTGTTCCTGCGGTTTGCCCTGGAGGAGATATCCATGCTTAAAAAGGCGTCCAGAGGCGTCAGAGGCATCCGGCTGTCCAAGAATGAGGAGCTGGAGAAGCTGTATCTGATTGGCGAGAATCCCATTGTGGATTATAAAGGTAAGGAAGTCCATTTAAACCGTCTGAAACTGGCTAAGAGGGACGGGAAAGGCAGCAAAGTGAGGCTGTAGAAAAGGAGGTATATGCCATGTCATCATCCAACCCACCCACGCCCCATATCGGGGCTGAAAAGGGAGAAATCGCCGGGACAGTCCTGCTTCCGGGAGATCCCCTGAGGGCAAAGTACATCGCGGAGCATTTCC
>ERZ808028.658-NODE-658-length-26113-cov-23.629705_pt1 | contig 26113 bp, 25 predicted proteins | sample MGYA00380184_ERZ808028 | MGnify/ENA primary metagenome ERZ808028 (study PRJEB31490, sample SAMN06133397) | mouse gut metagenome | isolation source: J8_1 | host: mice | place: China: Chengdu | collected 2015-05 ...
GACTTGCATGTGTTAAGCACGCCGCCAGCGTTCATCCTGAGCCAGGATCAAACTCTCAATAAAATGGTATCTAAACGGCCTTGCCGCTCAAACCAAAATACTGAAACTTTTCCAAGCTTCTTTTAGAATTGATGAGACCCTTCATTTCACTGTTTCCAGTGTCCTGAAGGACTCAAGTCCTTCTGGTGCTTTCTTGTTTCTTCGTTGTTTAATTTACAAGGTGCAAGCTGCGCCCCGCTCAGCGGAACTCCGTTAGTATATCACACCGTCCGGAGCTTGTCAAGAGGTTTTTTCGTTTTCCTGCAAATTATTTTTTGCTGGCTTTCTGAACCTCTCGCCCGTCTGTCGAGCGCTTTGCTAATATAACAGACTCCGGGCCCTTTGTCAACACCTTTTTTCGTATTTTTTCATCCTTTTTTCATTTTCTTCCTCCCACCACAAAATGTGGGATTCTTTCTCCAAATCACCCACTATTTATTTCCTCTGAGTGGAGCCACCGCCGATAGAACCGCCAGCGCAACGCCCCCCAGCGCCAGTCCCTGAACCGGCAGAGAAAGCCCCGTGAACGCCAACCCCAGCGCGGCGGCGGACGCCACCGCCGGCCCGCACCGCTCTCCCCACGCCCGGGACAGCAGCCCCGCCAAGGTCAAATCAGGCAGCAGCCACAGGGCGGAGACCAGCCCCTCCAGACGCGCGCTGTCTCCTAACAACCCCGCTGCGGCAAAAAATGGCCCGTCCAGCTTGGCTGCTACCCCTGGGCTGAGCAGCCCCTGGGCGACCAGCCCCAGCACCGCACTGAGAACGCCCAGCATCCCCAGCCACACCGGCCCCCGCCATATTCCCTCATTCACTTCCGGCTTTACCTTATATAGATGTGGCAGAGCGAACAATCCCGTGGACATGATCAGCGCCCCCGCACCCAGGGACTCCTGCCAGCTTCCCACCGGCTCCACCGCCCACCGCCAGTCCACCCGGGGTATCCCCAGCAGCAAAATAGCCGCCACAGTCACCACGGTTGCCAGCCAGAAGATCTCCACTGCCCGAAAGAAGGCCGCCGCCTTCCCCCAGCCCATCCAAATCAGGGGCAGCACCAGCAGCGCCAACAGCCACGCCGCGTTTCCACGGCCGCCCGCCGCCCCCTGGATGCGCTGTGCCGCCCGGCGCAGCACATCCGCCATCAGCACCACCGACCAAGCGCAATACAGGGTGTTCACCACCGGATGCAGAGTCTTTCCCTCCAACCGGCGCAGCAGCAGCCATCCCGCTAACGTCCCCACCACCGCCGCCGGCAGCAGCCACCGCCAGTCTGCCCGGCCCGCAGCGGCCGCCCCAGTGGACAGCCCTCCGGTGATTACCGCCACCCGCAGCTGCCTTGCCGACAGCGTCTCGCTTTTCATGCCGCTATCCTCCACTCCTCCCAGTCGATCAACCCCGGCCCCGCCCCATCCAGTAAGGGCAGGATCAGGCTGTCTCCGCCATACAGCGCCGCCAGCGCCTCCACCACCGTGGGGGTCTCCACCCCCCGGCGCTCCAGTAGCTTCAGGGCGGCTGCCGGGTCCTGGCAGCCGTCCAACAGCGCCGCCGCCCCATTCTCCGCCAGCCAGACCGTACACGCCGCCCCCAGCTCCTCATTGCGCAGCGCCCCCAGCAGCACCTGCTCTAAGTCCACGTCCCGCCCCACAATGAGGTAAGACACGCTGGTGAGGGACAGCTCCTTCTCCCCCGACCAGGGCAGGCATTCCAGCGCCCGGGCGAAGCTACCCCCGGCGCACCGTCCCCTGCTTTGGTCCCCCTGGTCCTCTCCGCCGCACACCGCCGTCAGCGTAACCGGGTTCGAGCCGTCAACCCCCAGCACGCGCACCAAAGCCAGCCCCTCCGGCTCCTTGGGGGCGGGGCGCCACCCCGCCAGCAGCACCGCCAGCCCAATGCACACCAGCAGCCACTTTCTCACCCCTGGTTCCTCCTGTTCTCCGTATTCAAATAGTCCGGCCGGGTCTTCACATCGGGCAGCGGCTCCCGCAGCACTGTGTGCCCCTCCTTCTGCCGCCCTGCGTTGGAGGCGAAGGGGGTGAGATACGCCACCCCCAGGCTGGAAAGCCCCGCCAGCCGGTATACCAGCGCCATACCCGCCAGCACCAGTCCCGTCAGCCCCAACAGTCCCCCCGCAATGGTCAGCCCGAACCGCCACAGCCGCAGCGCCCCGGCAAAGTCCTGGCTGGGGGCGGTGTACCCTGCGATGCCCGCAATGGCCACCACCACCAGCACCGCCGGGGACACCAGCTTGGCCTCCACCGCCGCCGAGCCCACCACCAGTCCGCCTAAAATGGACACCGTCTGCCCGATGGAGGAGGGTAGGCGCAGCCCCGCCTCCTGTAAGACCTCAAAGGCCAGCAGCATCACCAAAATCTCCGTCAGGGTGGAGAAAGGCACGTCCGCCTTGGCGGCGATGATGGACAGGGCCAGCTTCACCGGAATGAGCTCCGGGTAAAACAGCACCGCCGCCGCATACAGCCCCGGCAGAAACAGAGTGACGAGCATACATAGATAGCGCAATACGGACAGCGCCCCCGCCACCGCCCAGCTGGTGCTGCGGTCCTGCCCGGTGCGGAAAAAGCTGTCCAGGGTGGCGGGAAACAACCACCCCATGGGGATGCCGTCCACAATCACCCCCACCCGCCCCTCCGCCAGCCCGGTGCAGAACCGGTCAGGCCGCTCGGTGTAGGCCGTCAACGGAAAGGCGGTATGGCCCTCGTTGGCCACATACTGCTCCAGGTTCCCCGTCATTAATAGGGCGTCGATGTCGATCTGCTCCACCTTGGCCTTCACCTGCCGGGCCAGCTCCGGGTCGGCGATGCCCTCCACATATAATACGTCCACCGGCGTGAGGGACTGCCGCCCTACAATCTGCTCCTCAACCTTCAACTCCGGGGCCCGGAACCGCCGCCGCACCAAGGACGTATTGGTGCGCACGCTCTCCACAAAGGCGTCCCTGGCCCCCTTCACATCGGGCTCGTTCTCCGGGTTGGACACGGACCGCTTCTCCTCCGTCCCTGCGGACAGGGTGAGTACCCTCTCCTTTCCCGGGAAAAACAGAGCCACCGCCCCGTCGATCAGGTCAAAAATCACCTGGTCTGCCCGATCCCGGCTCTGGACCACCAGGGAGTACAGTCCTCCCTTTTCCATCAGGTCAAAGGCCGCGTCCATGTCGGGGGCGGAGCGCAGCGCCTCATTCTGGGTCAGCGGTCGCAACACATAGTCGCACGCCCGCTCGTTGCGCACCTGCCCGGCGATGAACAGCATCTCCACCTGCCGCGCCGGGTCGTTGTTCAGGTAGAGGGTGCGCCGGTTGAAGTCGGCGCAGCGCTCAAACACTGCGGCGATGGCGCCCGCAGTCACCGGGATGTCATAGCGCGGCTCCTGCCGCGGGTGGGGGGGCGGCGTGTGCTTTTTTGCGCCAAAAATACCCAAGGAATCCGCCTCCTTTTCCACCAGTATGCCATGGCGGGGATAAAACTATGCAAAAACCCGGCAAATCCCCATTTTTTGTCCGATTGTTTGGAAAATCGTAAATTGACGCTGCCACGTTACCGTGCTAAAATATAAATATGAAGCCTGTCGCCGGGCTTCCCTTTAAAACACTGCAAAAAGAGGGGTCAGCCTATGTACCGAATCGTAACCAAGCGCCCGCTCAATCCCACCGTCACGCTGATGGAGGTGGAGGCCCCCGCCGTGGCCCGCAAGGCGCAGCCCGGCCAGTTCATCATCCTCCGGGTGGATGAGCAGGGCGAGCGCATCCCCCTGACCATCGCGGACTTTGACCGGGAAAAGGGCACCGTCACCATCATCTTCCAGGTGGTGGGCGGCACCACCGAAAAGCTCAACCATAAAGAAGCAGGGGACTTCCTCCAGGATTTCGTGGGCCCCCTGGGCCGGGCCACGGAGACCGGCGGCCTGAAGCGGGTGGCCGTGGTAGGGGGCGGCGTGGGCACCGCCATCGCCTACCCTGTGGCCAAGAAGCTCCACGACGTGGGCTGTCACGTGGACCTGATTGTGGGCTTCCGCACCAGGGATCTGGTGATTTTGGAGGACGAGTTCCGCGCCGCCTCCGCCCAGCTGCTCATCGGCACCGACGACGGCTCCTACGGCCGCAAGGCCCTGGTCACGGACCTGCTGCGGGAGCAGATTGAGGCCGGCGCCCAGTACGACCGGGTGATTGCCATCGGCCCCATCCCCATGATGAAATTTGTCTCCCTGCTCACCAAGGAATATAACATCCCCACCGTGGTATCCATGAACCCCATCATGATCGATGGCACGGGTATGTGCGGCGGCTGCCGGCTCACCGTGGGCGGGCAGACCAAGTTCGCCTGTGTGGACGGTCCGGAGTTCGACGGCCACCAGGTGGACTTCGACGAGGCCATGGCCCGGGGCGCGGTTTACCGGGACTTCGAGCGCCATGCCCACGATGCGGCCTGTAACCTGTTCCGCCAGGAGGTGCAATAACCATGCCCAACATGAGACCGGATAAAAACCCCATGCCCCATCAGGACCCCCAGGTCCGGGCCGGCAACTTCGGCGAGGTGGCCTTGGGCTACACCCCCGAGCAGGCCGTGGACGAGGCCCGGCGATGCCTGAACTGCAAGCACCGCCCCTGCGTGTCCGGCTGCCCCGTGCGGATCAATATCCCCGATTTCATCGCCCGGATGGCCCAGGGGGACTTTGAGGGCGCTTATCAGATCATCGCCCAGGACTCCGCCCTTCCCGCCGTATGCGGCCGGGTGTGCCCCCAGGAGAACCAGTGTGAGGCCAAGTGTGTCCGGGGCGTCAAGGGGGAGGCCGTGGCCATCGGCCGGCTGGAGCGCTTCGCCGCCGACTGGCACAATACCCACGCCGTGGACCAGCCCCAGAGCCCCGCCCCCAACGGGCACAGGGTAGCCGTCATCGGCTCCGGCCCGGCGGGGCTGACCTGCGCGGGGGACCTGGCCAAAAAGGGCTACGACGTGACGGTGTTCGAGGCCCTACACCTGGCCGGCGGCGTGCTGGTATACGGCATCCCCGAGTTCCGCCTTCCCAAGTCCATCGTCCAGCAGGAGGTGGACACCCTGAAGGAGCTGGGCGTGAAAATCGAGACCAATATGGTGGTAGGCCGGTCCGTCACCATCGACGAGCTGAAGGAGGAGCAGGGCTTTGAAGTGGTGTTCATCGGCACCGGCGCGGGCCTGCCCAAGTTTATGGGCATCCCCGGCGAAAACCTGAAGGGGGTCTACTCCGCCAACGAGTTCCTCACCCGAATCAATCTGATGAAGGCCTACCAGGACGGCTCCGACACCCCCATCCAGCGAGCCAGGCGGGTGGCGGTGGTGGGGGGCGGCAACGTAGCCATGGACGCCGCCCGGTGCGCCAAGCGCCTGGGGGCGGAGGTGACTGTCGTCTACCGCCGCAGCGAGGCGGAGCTGCCCGCCCGGGCGGAGGAGGTGGACCACGCCAAGGAGGAGGGCATTGTCTTCAAAACCCTCACCAATCCCACCGCAATTTTGGGCTATCACAACCCGGACGACCCCCGGGACCCCAAAAACGGCTCGGTGCGCGGCATTCGCTGCGTGGAGATGACCCTGGGCGAGCCGGACGCCTCCGGCCGCCGCCGCCCCATCGTCAAGGAGGGCAGCGAATTTGAGCTGGAGCTGGACTGCGTGATCATGGCCCTGGGCACCAGCCCCAACCCCCTCATCAAGTCCACCACCCAAGGGCTGGACACCGAGAAGTGGGGCGGCATCCTGGCCAATGAGCACGGCCTCACCAGCCGGGAGGGCGTATACGCCGGGGGGGACGCGGTAACAGGCGCGGCCACGGTGATCCTGGCCATGGGCGCGGGCAAGACCGCCGCCCAGGCCATCCACGAGGCCCTTTCCAAATAAGAGAAACTGTGCTATAATAACTGCCGGGGTTTTACGGCCCCGGCAGCTATTTTTTTGAAATTGCGGGTGATCAAATCATGGGCTATTACAAGCCATGTAAAGAATTTGACCAGTGTAACCGTCTCATTGAGAAATATTTCAAAACCGGGCAGTATGAAAAATGCTTCCAGGGCTATCTGGTGCTGGCCGAGGGCGGCTACCCGCTGGCTGAGTGTCAGGTGGGGTATTTCTACCATGAGGGCTTAGGCGTGGAAAAGGATCTGTCCCAGGCGTTTGCCTGGACGAAACGAGCCGCCGAACACGGCGACTGGGACGCGCAGTATAACCTTGCCGAGTTCTACGAGGAAGGCATCGGAACGGCAGCCGACCTCGCGCAGGCAAAATACTGGTATCAACAGGCGGCAGGGCAGAATCATGCGTTTGCCCTGAAAAAGTGCCAGGAGCTTGGTATAATACTCGATGAACAGAAAGGCTGATCTCATGTTATCCGTTATCCGCACCGCCACCCCGGACGACCTCCCAACGCTGCAACAGCACGACCGCCATATCTCCCCCCGGGAGCTGGAACACAGCGTCCGCCTGGGCCGCGTATACGTTGCGGAGGCGCAGAGTGTGTTTATCGGCTGGTTGAGATGGAATCTGTTTTGGGACAACACCCCCTTTATGAATCTGCTCTATGTTCTGGACGCCCACCGGGGCCAAGGCTTTGGCCGCTCGCTGGTAGAGCACTGGGAAGGTCAAATGAAGCAGGCAGGCTATGAAACGGTCATGACCTCCACCCAGTCCGACGAACACGCCCAGCATTTTTACCGCCGGCTGGGCTATGCCGCTATGGGCGGCTTTCTGCCTCCCGGCGAGGCATATGAGCTGATGCTGGCAAAAAAATTGTAAAAGGACGGCCACTCCCATGATTATCTGGCTCAACGGCGCCTTCGGCGCGGGCAAGACTCAGACCGCCTATGAGCTCCACCGCCGCCTGTCGGGCTCCTATGTCTACGACCCCGAGAACGCTGGGTTCTTTATCCGGGACAATCTGCCCCCCGGCCTTGAGCGGGACGATTTCCAGGACTTCCCCCTGTGGCGCTCCTTCAACCTGGAGCTGCTGAACTACATCGCCTCTCGGTACGGCGGCCCCATCATCGTCCCCATGACCCTCACGAACCGAACCTATTATGACGAGCTGGTGGGTTCGCTCTCAAAAGAGCACCAGGTCAACCACTTCATCCTCTGGGCCAGCCGGGAAACCCTGCTGAAGCGGCTGGCCTCCCGCCTGGAGGGGCCCGGCTCCTGGGGCGCACAGCAGATCGACCGCTGCCTGCACACCTTTGAAACGGATATCACCGAGCGCAAAATCCTCACAGACCAGCTCACCATTTCGGAGGCGGCGGAGCAGGCGGCAGCCCTGTCCGGCCTGACCCTCTCTCCCGACCGCCGCTCCCCTGCCCGCAGGCTGGCCGACCGCCTCATCACCCAGATCAAATACATTCGATGAACAGAAAGGCTGATCCCATGTATTACAGTTACGTCATCCTCGCCGTCCTCCTGATCCTCGGCGACCAGCTCACCAAGCTGGCCGTTCGCACGGGCATACCCCTGGGCGGCTCCGTCCCCTTCATCCCCCACGTCCTCGACCTGACCTACGTGCAGAACACCGGCGCGGCCTTCTCCATCCTGCGCACCCACACCTGGCTGCTTACCCTCATCTCCGCCGCGGTGGTGCTGGCCATGTGCGCCCTCATCATCAAGGGCTTTTTCAAGAACGCCCTGGGCCGCTGGGCCGCCGCCCTGGTGCTGGCCGGGGGAATGGGCAATCTCATCGACCGGGTGGTGTTCGGCTTTGTCACCGATATGTTCAAAACCACCTTTATGGATTTCGCCGTGTTTAACGTGGCCGACTGCTGCATCACCGTAGGCGTACCCCTGCTGTTTTTATACGTGTGGTTCTACGTGGGCCGAGACGAAAAAAAGGAGGGCGGGACGGATGACGCTGCCCAGCTTCCCCCTGACGGTCCCTGAATCCGGCCGGGCAGATGCCGTGCTGGCCGCCGCGCTGGACGGCCTCACCCGCTCCGCGGCGGTGCGCTGGCTGGAGGAGGGCCGGGTGACGCTGAATGGCGCGCCGCTGAAGAAAAACGCCCGCCTTCAGCCGGGGGACACTCTGCTCATCACGCCCCCCCAGCCCCAGGCGGTGGACCTAATTCCCCAGAACATCCCCCTGGACGTGGCCTACGAGGACGGCGATGTCATCGTGGTGAACAAGCCCGTGGGCATGGTGGTCCACCCCGCCCCCGGCCACCCAGACGGCACCCTGGTCAACGCCCTGTTATATCACTGCGGAGATTCCCTCTCCGGAATCAACGGGGCGCTGCGCCCCGGCATCGTCCACCGCATCGACCGGGACACCTCCGGCCTTATCATCGCCGCGAAAAACGACCGCGCCCACCTCTCACTGGCCGCTCAGCTCCAGGACCACTCCCTGTTCCGGCTGTACCACGGAGTGGCTGTGGGGACGTTTCGGGAGGACTGCGGCACGGTGAGCGTCCCTATCGCCCGGCACAAAACCGACCGCAAGCGCATGGCCGTCTCCCCCGACGGCCGGGAAGCCGTCACCCACTGGCAGGTACTCGGCGCCCAAAACGGCCACACCCACCTCACCTGCCGCTTGGAGACGGGTCGCACCCATCAGATTCGGGTGCACATGGCCTACCTGGGCCACCCCCTTTTGGGCGACACAGTGTACGGCGCGAAAAGGCCCGTCCCCGGCCTGGCGGGCCAGTGCCTCCACGCCGCCCAGCTCACCTTCACCCACCCCGCCACCGGGGAGCGCATGACGGTGGACGCCCCCCTGCCCGACTGGTTTGCCGCCATTTTGAAACGGTACGGTTTGCAATAAGAAGGCGCACGCCATGAATTTGAAAAAAGCACACAAGATTTTTCTGACCCTTATCTCTGTAATGGTAGTCCTGCCGTTTATTCTCAACTCGATATTCCCTTCCCTGTACCCACTTTGGATCGTGCTGCTCAGCGGCCTTGGCTCAGCGGCCATATTTGTCGATGTCAAGTTTTGGCACTGTCCCCACTGCGGGAAGAACCTGGGCTACGGCATCCCCAAATACTGCTCCAACCGCGGCCACAGGCTGGACGAACTTTTGTGAAGGAGGAAACCGCCATGCCCACCCTATATGACCGCGCGGATATTTACGACCTGATTGAAAATGAGGAGCGCTATGGCTGGTACAAGCGGCACTGGGAGCACCTCCTGCAAGGCGCGGACATTCATTCCCTGCTGGACGTGAGCATCGGCTCGGGCAGCGTCACCCTGCCCCTGGCCCAGCTGGGGGTGGCGCTGTCCGGCTCCGACCTGAGCGAAGCCATGCTGGACAACTGCGCCAAAAAGGCGGAAGCCCGCGGCTTTGACCTGGAGCTGAAGCGCAGCGACTTCCGGAACCTGTCCTGCTGGCAGGGCCGGCAGTTCGACTGCGTGGCCAGCACGGGCAACTCCCTGGCCTACGTGACCAACGATGAGATTCCGGGCGTGCTGGCCCGGATGGACGGGCTGGTCAAGCCGAGCGGGTATCTCTACTTCGACACCCGAAACTGGGACGCCATCCTTCGGGACCGCCCCCGCTTTTACCTCTACAACCCCTTTTTCCACGGGGAGGACCGGGTGAATCTGGTCCAGGTGTGGGACTACCCCGCCGACGGCTGCGTGGTGTTCAATCTGCTCTACACCTTTGAGCGGGAATGCAGAATCTTCCAAAAGGAGACCTTTGAGGAGCGCTACCACCCCGTCTCCCGGCAGCTCCTGCTGGACGCCCTGGCCGGGCTGGGCTACAGGGACGTGAAGCAGTTCCCCTTCCCCGCCTTTGCACCCCGGGACCCGGAACAGGCGGAGTGGTACTGTGTGCTGGCGAAGAAATGACCCCAGGCTGGGCTGCCGCGTTAAAATGACCGGCGAACAGGAGGCTCTGTCCATGAAAACTGCGGCAAAAAACAGCTGCATCGCACTCCTACTGGCCTTCCTGACCTGTCTTTCCTTAACCGCACCCGCCCGCGCCGCGGGCCCGGACGCCGCCGCCTATCCCGAGTTCTTTGACGCGGCCGAGTTCCAGGAGGTGCGGGACGCCGTATTTCACACGCAGCTTCTATACGAAAACGGCGTGTTGGATGAAGCGCAGCCCGCAGACGCGGAAGGCGGCCTGGAAAGCTCCTACAAGATGTTTTCCCTGAAGGACCCCGAACTGCTCCCCGCCCTGCAAAACGGCTCGGACCTGTCCGGACTGATCTCAGATGAGTATGTTTGGATTGTCGTCACCGCCGCCAACCAGTCCATCCGCGCCGTCCGGGTTGACGGGGAATGGGAGGTGCTGGGGTACAGCACCCCGCCGTCTGAAACTGCCGCAGCAAATGTGGTACAGCTGGAGCCGCTCAACACGGAGCTGGCCGCCCTTTCGGCCTCCCAAACTTCCATAGACCGCCTGGTCTGTTTTGAGGCCCCCATGTACCACACAGACTTTGTCTACATGGATACCTCCGATGGCGCGTTTCTTGTCCCCTTTGGAAGCCGTCCGGATTTGACCGGACTGGAGAACGGGAAGTTATATACCCCTGAAGAAGCGGGCGGTATTCTGTCCGCCTCCTTCGGCGGCGCCCAGTCCGAAAACGGGAATGCGGGCATAGGGGGCACAGCCGCCCAGCGCGCCGGGCGGGGGCCTGCGGCGGCATCCGAGGCCGTTCTCCTGGCAGCGGCGCTTGGCGCGGTTCTGTTCGCGCTCCCTGTGTTTTTTAAGCGGCAAAGTAAAAAAGCAGACAGTGATAGGTAGGTATTATGTTTTGGTTGTCACTGTGCGCAAACTACTTTATAAATTTATTTTTGTATGATATTTTATATATACTATAATGATTCTCACCTTTGAATCCTTATAGGTTGTCACTCATAATTTACTGCGGAGAAAGGAGTTTTCATGAAAAAGCGTTTTATTAGACAAATCATTAGCGTTTTACTGTCCTTCAGCATGATCTTCTCCATCACTTCAACTGCGTTTGCTTCAACTTACGCCGAGGATCCTTCTTGCGAAACATATGTACAGGAAATTGTGGACGGCCATTCGTTCATGTAGCGGACAGCGGAAAAGTCATTGTTATTTTAACTAATGATCCTGATCATATTATTGACATTTCTATCAAATATGAATCAGATCCCACCCTTGTCTATAATTGGACCATATATGATTACCCTGTAACAACATTTTCCCCAGACGATTCTACTTTTGGGGGTGGCATCATTGAATGCGTCGAGGGGGATATTGACAACGCCACTATATTTGAATTTTCGTTTGATGAAACAGATGAAAACTGCATGACGATAGCAGAAGGTCCCGCAGGTCAGCTTTTTACGGAGGAGTTGGAACTCATTGTGGGTCCTGAGTATTCTAATCGGTTTACCTATCAAATGAAAGTAATAGAGGGTCACAATTACAAGCTTTACGAAAACATGGACTTTCGTTTTTCTAAAAATACAGTCATAACATGGCGTACTCCTGTAAAATTATCGGCTTTGCTCACTGAGCTCTTATCTCTTTTACCTTTGCCAAAAACAGGGCAAATAATTTGCACTGTTTTAGGCGTTATTTTTACCGCTCTTGAGCAGCTTATCCCCGCGGCATCAGTGACCTATTATACCTGTGCAGTAACATATACTCGGTATGTGACGATTGATGACGGTCCCCGCCAATATGGTCCCGCATTTAAATTCAGATATTTTAAGGGTTACGCAAACACAGATGTCAATGCCAGAGGGAGCGCACAGGTGATACCCAATAACGATCCCCCTGTCTATGATATGAATCAATCGGAATACTTTTTCAATGAAGGAATATTCCAACAAGCGTATAAGGACTACAACAACATTTTTTAAACTATGAAAAAGCAAAATTCCTGGCCGCTTTATCCCTCTCTCTGCTGCTTTGCCAGCAGCATTCTTGCGTTCATATCGGGAGCTCGATGGCAGGCGTATGGCGACAGCGGCATATCCTACCTCACCTCCTTTGTCGCCCTGCTGGCCGGAATACGTAACTTCCAAAAGTGGCGGCAGAGCAAAAAAGAGTAACGCGCATACCCCCTTCCATTCCGGGCACACTAAACCCAAAACGGAAGGGGGTTTTCCCATGCTCAACCACCGCAAGGCCGCCGTGATTGGCTGCGGCTTCGTGGGCTCCTCCATCGCCTTCAGCCTGATTCAGCGGGGGCTGTTCAGCGAGCTGGTGCTCATCGACGCCAACGCCGACAAGGCGGAGGGGGAGGCCATGGATTTAAGCCACGGCCTGCCCTATATCGCCGCCATGGATGTGCGTGCCGGCACCTACGACGACCTCAGCGACTGCGCCCTCATCGTCGTCACCGCCGGGGCCAATCAGAAGCCCGGCCAGACCCGGCTGGACCTCATCGGCCAGAATGTGGCCATCCTGAACTCCATCATCCCCCAGATCACCGCCCGCCCCTTCGAGGGCATTCTGCTCATCGTCTCCAACCCGGTGGACGTACTCACCTACGCCGCCTTTCGTATCTCCGGCTACCCCGCCCACCGGGTGATGGGCTCGGGGACGGTGCTGGACTCGGCCCGGCTGAAGTACCTGCTGGGGGAGCACCTCAACGTGGACAGCCGCTCCATCCACGCCGTCATCATCGGCGAGCACGGGGACAGCGAGCTGGCGGTGTGGAGCGGGGCCAACGTGTCCGGCGTGCCGCTGGACAATTTCTGCGAGATGCGGGGCCGCACCGGCCACCGGGAGGCGGAGGAGCGGCTGTACGCCGAGGTGCGGGACAGCGCCTATGAGATCATCCGCCGCAAAGGGGCCACCTACTACGGCATCGCCATGGCGGTGGCCCGCATCGCCGAGTGCGTCATGAAGGACGAGCGGGCGATCCTCCCCGTGTCGGTGGTCTTGGGCGGTCAATACGGCCTGCGGGACCTGGCGCTCAGCATCCCAGCCATCGTAGGCCGCCGGGGCGTGGAACAAATTCTGGAAATCCCTATGGCGGATCACGAGCGGGGGGCGTTGAACGCCTCCGCCGCCCAGCTCCGGGACGTTATCCAGGAACTGGACCTGCCATAGACAAGGCCCCCGGCTTGCGCCGGGGGCCTTCTTTATTTAGTGGTGGCCGTTTCTATGGCGGTTTTGGCTGTGCTGAGCCGCGCCGTCGCAGTACCCCACGCCGTCGTGGGTGTGATAGCCCTCCGCAGTGCAGCCCGTCACCGTGCACACGGGGTCTACCAGGATACAGCGCTCTCCCTGGTGCTGGTGCAACCGGGTCTCATTGCAGCTCTCCAGCCCGCACTCGGTCGTGGGGGCGGTGGGCAGGCTGCACAATTCGCCTTCGGCTACGGGGTTGCTGACACCAAACTGCCCAATCACATTCCCCTCGCTGTCGTACAGGGGGACATAACGTGTCGCAGGCTGGGTCTTCAGCCATTCCATATAGGCCAGGGCCTCCTCCGGGTTGTTCACTCCGCCGGGGTAGTTGCAATCAAGGTCACTGGCCCGGACATAGCCCGTCTCCCCCTTTGTCCCTTCCGCAAGGATCAGGTCGGGGGAGGAACCATATACCTCCGGCATATCGGGTCCGTAGGTCTCCCCTCTGCTGTTCACGGGGTAGCCCGATGCCACCCGGTCGGACTTATAAAAAGCCGAGGCCCATTTTGTCCCGTTGTAGATATTGTAATAAAATGCGTCGGAATCTCCCGCTTGTACATGGTCATAGCAGGTCTGGAAGATCTCCAGCCAACCGTCGGCCTCCGCCTGGGTCACTCCGCCCAGCGCCACCCAGGCGTCCAGCGCGTCTGCGTACTGTTCAGGGGTAAGATTGGCGGTGCACGCCTGATAGGATACTCCTTCGTGCTCATGAACACCGCTGGCCGTGCAGTCGGCGCGGGTGCACAGTTGGCCAGGCATCTGATAGTGCACCTGCACCACCTTGCCATCCCTGTCGTGGCAGTGGGCTTCCGTCACTTGGCAGCCAGGCTCTTCACAGAGGGATTCCATCCCGCAGGCCGTCCGAATCCCCACCATAACGATGTCTCCGTTCTCATCTCGGACGATGGAGTTCCCCTGCCCGTCGATTTCCGGCTCCACCACCGTGAAATCATCGGGATTATACACCGTCCCGGTGTCCTCCCCCATCAGCGCCTGGGGCAGAATGAACTTGGAGACAATCTGGGAGATATTCACCGGCACAAACTTCCCGTCCTGGTCCCAATAGCCGTTGGCGCTGACGGTGGTGGTGTCGTCGCTCTCCCCGCTCAGCTCCTCGTGGCGCAGGCCGTTGTCCTGCGCAAAGGTCCAGTCAATGACGCCGTCCACGGCGATGGACTGGGCCTGGGAGAAAATCAGCTCCGCCTCCGCTTTGGGCATAGAGCCCTCGTCCACCCGGATGCCCAGGTCCTCCTCCAGCACGTCCAGGCTCACAATCACCCGGGTCACCACGCTGCCGTCCATCTGCACGGCAAACCCGTTCAGGCCGTCCGGCGCGCCGCTGGGTACCGGCGCCGTGTCCGAATTGAGGATCACAAACTCCCCCGCCTGTCCTGCGTACTGCACCCCGTCATGCGCGTGGGGCCCCTCAATGTCGCAGTCCGGGTGGGCGCACAGCAGGCCGGGGTTCTGCTCGTAGGCCCGCACCACCTTGCCGTCGATGTGGCAGTGCTGGTAGTCCACCGTACACAGCGGGTTGGTACACACCTCATAGGGCGTGTCGTTGTTGGGGCTGCCGTCCTGCTCCCCCGCCGGGGCCTTGGGGGCGCTGGCAAAGGCCACCGTTACCCCCGCCACCAGTGCCAGGGACAGAACAATCCCCAGCACAGAAGTTTTCTTCCATTTCATAATAGATAATATCCTTTCCTCGGCCGCCTTCCGGCCGAACGTCTGGCAGAACGCCGGCCCCTCCGCCTGGGTGGCCATGCTCACCAGCGCCCGGGCGTAGTCCGCCCGCCTGTCCGACCCCAGCTTCTTCACCGCCGCTTTGTCGCAGGCCAGCTCAATGTCCCGGCGCAGCAGACGGCTCATGAGCCACACCGCCGGATTCCACCAGTGGACCACCAGGGCCAGCGCCATCACGTAGTGCCACAAATTATCCCTGCGCCGGGCGTGGACCGCCTCGTGGGCCAGCACGCACGCCAACTCCTCCCCGGACAGGCCGGGGGACAGCACCACCGTGGGCCGCGCCGCGCCGAAGGTGAGGGGTGCGCCCTCCATCACCCCTTCCCGCAGACGGGCAAAGCGGGGCAGGAACAAGTACCGGGGGTCGCCCTGGACCACAGGGATGGCGCACTCCACCGCCCGCCGGGTACGCAGCCAGCTGTGCACATACCAAGCCGCCAGGGCCAGCCCCACCCCGACCCACACCGCCGGCGCCACCATTTCCCAGGGAAAGGCGGCGGGCGTCACGGGCTGGACAGGGTTTGCCGTCCCCGTCACCGGGAATTGGGCGGCGGGCACGTCCCCCAGCGTCCCGCTGGGCAGGGGGAGCAGCTCAAGATTCTGGACGGGCGCGGACGGGGCGTCCGTTCCCATCCGCCCCACCAGTCCCCACAGGGACCACACGCTCTCCGGTGACACCGGGGTCAGCAGCCGGAACAGGCACACCGCCCACAGCGCCAAACGCACCTCTGGAATCAGCCGGTCCTTCAGCAGCCGGCGCAGAAGGACCGCGGCCAAAATCAGCGCCGCGCCATACGCCGCGTTTTCTAACAGCTGGGTCATGCCCTTCACCTCGCTTCCAGTTTATCAATCAGCTCCCTCAGCTGCTGGGCCTCCGCCGCGGTTAGATTCCTTTCCCCCAAAAAGGCGGACAGAAACTGGGCCTTGGACCCGTCGAACAGCCGGGCAATCAGGCTGTTCGTCTCCAGCCGCTGCACCTCCGCCCGAGAGATCACCGGCGCGCACACAAACCCCGGGTCGGAGCGGGCCACCGCCCCCTTGTCCACCAGCTTTTTGATGACGGTGTACGTGGTATTCCGGTTCCACCCACAGGAGTCCGCCAGCCGTCTGGCCAGCGCCCCGGCGGTCTGCGGCCCGTCCGCCCACAGCGGCTCCATCACTTTCAGCTCCGAATCAAACAGCTTTTCCATGGGTATGACCTCCTCAAGCATTTGCGAAACGCAGGGTTACTATTGCAATAGTACCATTATACTACTATAATAGTCATCTCCTGTCAAGCCCATCGCCGCATTTTTCTCTGCCATTGGGCACATTTTTAATACTGCCAGCCATTTTTCTCCCGCCGCCCACCCGCCGGAATCCCTGGTTTCGCGCAAAAACACCGGGGGACGGCGAACGCCGCCCCCCGGTGTTTCATCTCTTGCAGCCCTATCTGATGCGGAAGCGGCCGATGAGACCGTTCAGCGTCCGGGCCTGGCTCGACAGCTCCTTCGACACAGCCGCGCTCTTTTCCGCGGCCACGGAGTTTGTCTGCACTACGGTGGATATTTCCTTGATCCCGCTTTCCACCAGGGCGATCATATCGGCCTGCTGAACGCTGGCCGCGGCGATCTCGTCCGTCAGCGACTTAATGGACTGGATGCAGTCGTTAATCAGCTGCATGGCGGACACCGCCTGGTCCGTGGACTCCGTCCCCGTCTTCACATCCTGAATCGAGCGGTTAATCAGGTTGTTTGTATTCTGGGCGGCCTGGGCGGACTTGGCCGCCAGCGTCCTGACCTCATCGGCCACCACGGAGAATCCCTTCCCGGCGGTCCCCGCCCGGACGGCCTCTACCGCAGCATTCAGCGCCAAGATATTGGTCTGAAATGCAATATCCTCAATGGTTTTGATGATCGTGCCGATCTGGGTGGAGGACTGGTCGATGTTTTTGGTGGCCGTCAATAGCTGCTCCATCTTGGCGTCGGCCTGTGCTGCGTAGCCGGTGGCCTTATCCACCAGCTGGGTCGCGTCGCCGCAGCGCACGGTGCTGCTCTGGATTTGCGCCGTGATGTCCGTCACGTGGGACACCAGCCCCGTGATGGAGGCCGCCTGTTCCACCGTCCCTTGGGACAGAGCCTGGGCTCCGGAAGAAACCAGGTCCGCGCTGGCGTCCACCTGGCCCGCCACCTGGGTGATGTCCCGAATCACCCCCGTCAGGTTGGCGCGGATGGACTGAAGGCTCTCCGACAGCGCCTGGAAATCGCCGATATAGAGGGCCGAATTTTTCTCCACATCCACCGTAAAATCGCCGTCGGCCATCTGGCCCAGGATGCGGCTCACGTCGTCAATCGTCTCCCGCAGGCAGCCGCAAACCCGGTGGGTTGTCTGAGCAATCATGCCGATCTCATCCGAGCGGCCATAGAAAACCTCCAGCTCCCGGTCCGCAGACAGGTTCAAATCCCCCAGGCGGCCAATGGCCCGCTCCACAGCCATCAGCTCCCGGCCCTCCCGGCGGAGAATCGCCAAGGTGATCATAACAATCGCCCCAGCCATCACCGCGCACAGCGCGGCCACCACCAGGCGGATGGTTGTCACTGAGGCATAGACCTCCGTGGCGCTGTCCCGCACCATAAAGACCCAGCCCCGGTCCTTTAGATACTTGTAAACCACCAGCTGCTTGGTGCCGTTCTCATCCCGGTAGGAGTATGTACTGGCCTCGGTGCTGCCATCCGCCTGAATGCGCCGGATGATTTCCTGATAGCCCACGTCGGTGGTCTGCGTATTCAAAAGCGTTTCATCCTCGTGATAGAGGTATACGCCGGTCTCCACATTCAAAAACACGTATTCGCTGTCGGGCAGTCCCTTGATATTCAGGTTCAGCAGAGAGTCCATGAGATGACTGGCATAAACGCCCGCCCCCACATAACCAATACACCGCTGTCCGTCAAAAATAGGGTAGTACATGGACAAAATCATGCTGCCCGTGCCGGGGGATTTCATGATTCCCGAATTGGTCAGCTCGCGCTGCGCCAGTATGGTATTTTGAAACGTCTCCAGGGAATCCCCCGTCCGGGTGGTAATTCCAATGGCCCCTTGGGAGGTGTGGGTCAACACATAGGTGCCGGGCGTGGCGATATATAGGCCCTCAAAAATTCCTTTCACGGCGGCAAAATCCTCCGTATACTGCTGGGCCCGCTCCAGCAGCTCAGGATTATCTGGATCCTGCAAAAGCGCTTGAACCTCGCCGCTCAAGGCAAAGGCGGTCATGTACTCCTCCGCAGAAATCACGTATTCGTTGATAATCGCCGCTCTGGACTCCACCGCATCCACCATCTGATTGGTGATGTCGCTCTCCACCATCGCGGCGGCATTGGTGGACACCACTCCCCACAGGAAAAGCATCCCCACCAAGGTGATCGCTGTGGTGATGATGCCAATGCGCGCGGCAAGCCGCTTGTTGACCAGGAATTTCATAAAGATCTCCTCCGCAGAAAAAGGTTATGGGGATGAGTCGCTTTGTCTGCCGAATGACTTCCCTATTCAGATTGCACGCCCAGGGTGTACTCAGTTATTATAGCATATCGCCGGCCCAGTGTCCATATTCTGGTAAAAAAACAATCGCCTGCGTTGCCTGCGCCTCTGCCCACCCTTCTCTATACCTGTTCTTTGCCATGCAGCCCGCTTCCCTGGGTTCCCCAGGGGCCCGAGCCTACTCCCGCACCAGCCGTCCGTCCCGGCTGACGCAATCCACCCCGTTAATCTTCACACGGAAGGTGTTGTCCAGGTGCTCCTTCTGGATAATCTGGGTGGGGGCGCACACCGCCACTGAGTGGGGCGGCATATCCTTCACCACCACGGCGTTGGCCCCCACGCGGCAGTGGTCGCCCACGGTGACACCGCCGATAATCTTGGCCCCCGCGCCCAAATAGGCCCCATCTCCAATGATGGGCGCGCCGGGACGCTTGCTGTCGGGGAGGGTGTTGGACCCGATCGTCACCTGCTGGAAAATCACCGCGTCCCGGCCGATGACCGCGTCGTTGGAGATGAACACCCCCACGCAGCCGTGGGGGAAGTAGGGCCGGCCCGCGATTTTAGAGTCGATGCCGATGAAGCTGCCGTACCCCATGAAATACTTCTCATAGGCCTGCTTCAGCAGCGGCGCGGGCTTTTTTTGCAGCCGCTCCTTCAGCGCCCAGTAGTCCCCGTACCGGACCTTGATGTACACCCGCAGAAAGGGATAAAGCAGGGCGAAGATGACGCTTTTTATGGTTCCCATGACGATCCCTCCTAAAATGGACAAGGGGCGGCCAGCGCCGCCCCTTGTTTTGATGTTTCACGTGAAACACACGTTTGGAGTTACTTCACAATCTCGCCCCGGGCCTTCTTCTCCTCGATCTCCCGGAGGGCGTCCTTGTAGGACAGGTTCACCCGGCCCTTCTCGTCAATGTCGGTGACCTTCACCCAGATCATGTCGCCGATATTGATCACGTCCTCCACCTTGGCAACGCGATGATTGGCCAGCTTGGAGATATGCACCATGCCGTCCTTGCCGGGAGCCAGCTCCACGAAGGCGCCGAACTGGAGGATGCGCACCACCTTGCCGTAGTACAGGGAGCCCACCTCGGGGACAAACACGATGGTGTCGATCATCTTCTTGGCGATCTCGCAGGACTCGGCGTTGGGGGAGGCGATGTGGATGGTGCCGTCGTCCTCGATGTCGATCTGGGCGCCGGACTCGGCAGTGATCTTCTGAATCACAGAACCGCCCTTGCCGATGACCTCCCGAATCTTGTCCGGGTCGATCTTCACCGTCATCATCTTGGGCGCGTACTTGCTCACCTCAGCCCTGGGCTGGGCGATGCAGGGCAGCATGATCTCGTCCAGAATGGCAAAGCGGCCGTCCTTGGTGATGTCCAGCGCCTCCTGGATGATGGCGTGGGACAGGCCATCGTTCTTGATGTCCATCTGGATGGCGGTGATGCCCTTCTTGGTGCCCGCCACCTTGAAGTCCATCTCGCCGTGGAAGTCCTCCACACCCTGAATGTCGATGAAGGTGGTGAAGCCGCCGTCGTCGTCCTGGATCAGGCCGCAGGAGATGCCCGCCACGGGGGCGGAGATGGGCACACCGGCGTCCATCAGGGCCAGGGTGGAGCCGCAGATGGAGCCCTGGGAGGTGGAGCCGTTGGAGGAGAGCACCTCAGACACCACCCGGATGGCATAGGGGAAGTCCTCCACGCTGGGGATGACGGGCTCCAGGGCCCGCTCGGCCAGGGCGCCGTGGCCCTTCTCCCGGCGGTTGGTGGAGCGGGCGGCCCGGGCCTCGCCGGTGGAGTAGGCGGGGAAGTTGTAGTGGTGCATATACCGCTTCTCCTCCTCTTCCCAGATGGTGTCCAGCTTCTGGGCGGCGGAGAGGGTGTTCAGGGTGCAGATGGAGAGGACCTGGGTCTGGCCCCGGGTGAAGAGGCCGGAGCCGTGGACCCGGGGCAGGACGCCCACCTCGGCGGCCAGGGGACGGATCTCATTCCTGGCGCGGCCGTCCACCCGGTGGCCCTCCAGCAGCCAGGCCTTGACAATCTTCTTCTGGAACTTGTAGGTGATCTCCTCCAGGAACTGGTCCATGTCGGGGTGGTCGTCCAGATACTTCTCGTGCCACTTCTCGATCATGGCGTTCCAGCGGTCCTCCCGGATGTTCTTGTCGTCGGTGTCCATGGCGGCCTTGGCCTCGTCCATGAAATCGGCGGTGATCTTGTCGAACAGCTCCTGGTCAAAGGCGGCGTGTTCGTAGGTCATTTTCTCCTTGCCGATCTCAGCCACCATCTGGTTGATGAGGGCCACCTGCTTCTGGATCTCCTCGTGGGCCTTGACGATGGCGTCGTACATGATGGGGTCGGGCAGCTCCTTGGCGCCCGCCTCGATCATGATGACCTTGCCCGCTGTGGCGGCCACGGTCAGGTCCAGGTCGGAGCTGTGCTTCTGCTCGGTGGTGGGGTTGTAGACCAGCTGGCCGTCCACATAGCCCATCTCCAGACAGCCGATGGGGCCCGCCCAGGGGATGCAGGACACGGCCAGGCAGGCGGACACGCCGATCATGGCGGTGACCTCGGGGGAGCAGTCCCGGTCGACGCTCATGACGGTGCAGGTGCACACCACGTCGTTGCGGAAGTCGTAGGGGAACAGGGGGCGGATGGAGCGGTCGATGACCCGGCTGGCCAGCACGGCGGGCAGGGAGGGCTGGCCCTCACGGCGCATGAAGGAGCCGGGGATACGGCCCACGGCGTACAGCTTTTCCTCAAAGTCCACGGACAGGGGGAAGAAGTCGATGCCGTCCCGGGGGCGGGGGGAGACGGTGACGGCCACCAGCACGGTGGTCTCGCCGTAGGTGACCATGGCGGAGGCGGTGGCCAGCTCGGCCACCTTGCCCATCTGGATCTTCAGCGGGCGGCCGCACAGGTCCATGGACCAGGTCTTTTCGTTGGGGAATTGCTTGTGGGTGATGACGGTTGACATTGGGTGTGCTCCTTTCGTGTTGTAAATGACGCTGGAGCCACGTTGTCACGCTGCGAAGCGGCCAAACCGCTCGGTCGCTTTCACTTCGCCTCGGGCAAAATCCGCCTCCGCTTTGCGGCGGTTGGGTTTTTGCCCTCGCTCCGTTCCAAGCTCCCTCACTGTCCGCTTCTCCGCGCTTCCTTTTAGCACTTGAACACAAGCCCCGGCTGTTGCCAGGACCCATGTTCAACTGCTAAAAGCGCGGCTCTGGGTGGATGGGGCTATTTGCGGGAAAAGGTGCGCAGGATATTGCGGAACTTGTGGACATAAAAGAAAATGAGCGCCAAATCAAGGGCAAACATGAGGACGCCGGCAACCGGCCTGCCGTCAGTCAGCATGATGACGCCTGCCGCGGTCATCAACACAAACACAGCGGCGAAAAACAGCGCGACCAAGGACAGGATTAAAACACGCTGCCATTGGGGGCGGCGGTGGTCAGAAGCTGCGTCCACACCGCCCTCGACGATAGCCGTGCCCAGCATTTCCATGACGATTTCCACAATAAAGTCCATACGCTAAATCCTCATAAAGACGAGGGCGGCGCGGTGACCCGCGCCGCCCTTGCTTACGGTAACGGGCATTGTCACGCTGCGCCTGTTCGCGACGCGGCCCTAAGCCCTCCGACTCCGCAAAAGCCGTCCGGCCCTTTCTGGGCCTCCCGGCTTTTGCTCCGCTCCGGTCTTAGTCCGCCGCTCACGACGGCTCCGCGCTTCTTTTACTTACGGATGCCCAGCTTGGCGATGATGGCGCGGTAACGCTCGATGTCCTTCTTCGCCAGATAGTCCAGCAGCTTGCGGCGCTTACCGATCATCTTGTACAGGCCGCGGCGGCTGTGGTTGTCGTGGATGTGGACCCGCAGGTGCTCGGTGAGCTCCTGGATGCGGGCGGTGAGAATGGCGATCTGCACCTCGGGAGAGCCGGTGTCGGTCTCGTGGGTGCGGTTGGCCTCGATGACGGCCGTCTTTTGGTCCTTGCGAATCATGGGGGATTCCACCTTTCCTGATTTTTACCCTGGCCGCTGAGTGATGGGCGGGCAGATGCCCCGCGGAAAACGCGGCGTTGCCCCAAAACTAAGCAGGCGGGCGCGCCCGTTTGGGCGTTCTGGCAAAGCATATCATAGTTTAGCCCATTTGTAAAGGAAAATTTCCCGGAAAACAGGTTTTTGATATCCTACACAAGGGTTCCGCCCGGTTTTTGCCCCACCTTAATATAGAAAGACGGGAAAAGGCCCTCCTGAGCGGCCCAGGAGGGCTTTGGTCACTTGATTTTGGGGTAGCCGAAGGTGACCTGCTCCACGCCGGGGTGGAGGGCGGAGAAGGTGTAACCCGCGTTTTGGTAGCCCTGGATGACGGCGGGCAGGGCGTCCACGGTGGTGCCCCGGGCCCCGCTGTCGTGGCACAGCACCACCACCAGCTCCCGCCCGACGCCCCGCAGGCAGTCGGCGGCGATGTCCCAGGAGGGGCGGGGGGTGACGGTGGCGTCCTGGGCGGAGGCGTTCCAGTCGTAGTAGACAAAGCCCCGTCGGGTCATCTCGGCGATGATCTCCTGGTACACCCCCCGGTCATAGCCGTTGATGCTGCCCCCGGGGAAGCGGTACACCGAGGGATACACCCCGGTGACCTCATGAATGTACTGGTAGAGGCTGTTGAACTCGTCCAGAAAGGCGTCCACCGAGGCGTAGAGCTTTTTGTAGTCGTGGGACCAGCTGTGCATGGCGATGGTGTGGCCTGCGGCCACGATTTTTTTCATCCGCTCCTGCCCGGCGGGGGTGGCGGCGCTGGTGCCCACCACAAAAAAGGTGCCCTTGACCCCATAGCGGTCCAAAATCTCCAGCACCCGGTCGGTGTTGGCCGACGGCCCGTCGTCAAAGGTGAGGCAGCACACCCTTCCGCCGGTGACCGACTCCCCCTCCCAAGCCGGGGCGTAGAAATCGGGGTAGAGCCGGGTGTACTCGGGCACGGTGCCGGCGGGGGCGGCCAGGGAATACTCCCTCAGCGTGTCGATGGTGTCCTGGGCCTGTGCCAGGTCCGCCTGGGTCTGGGTCAGCTCGTCCTGCGTCTGAGACAGCTCCCCTTGGGCCGCCGTCAGAGCGGCCCGCGCCTCGTCCCGCTCCTGGCGCAGATATTCATTGTCCGCACGCGCCAACGCCATGTTGTGCTGATAGTCGCTGTCGAAGAAACAGAGGAGCGCCGCGAAAACCCCCAGCACCGCCGCCAGCGCCGCCACGGCGATGAACAGGGGCTTGGGCACCCCCCGGGCGGGCGTCGTGTTCACCGCCTTCTCCAGCTCCTCCAGGGACAGGCGCAGCTCCTCCGGCCTGCCCGGCTGTGTGTCGTGTCGCGCGAGTTGATCCATATGCGTTCGTCTCCCGGCTTTCCTGACTGGCGGGGGGCGCCTCCCCCTGTGGCGGCGCCCCCGCATAGTGTCAGTATAGGTCGAATTTTGTCGAAAGTCAATGGATCAAACTACATTGTAAACCAACTGTAACCAGTGCAACCGTTCCGTTTCCAATTTGTAATCCAAGGGGTGAAAGGGTTTTGAAAGCGGCGCGCCGGGAGAATTTTCCGGCGCGCCGCTGGGAAAGGCTATTCCTTATCGTATTTTATCCGTCCGTAATACCAGCCCGTAATCCCGCCCTTTTTCACCAGGAACCCCCGCCGGGTCTGGCGCACCAGGGACAGCCGGTCCCCGGGGGACACGGGCAGGGCGTAGTCGGTGGCGTCCTCGGTGTGGGTGGCGCCGTCCCGCCAGACCCCCACGAAGTCCCGGGGCACCCACAGCGCCCGGCCCGAGGAGGGGTGGCGGATTCGGACGCAGTCCCCCTCCTCCTCCAGCGCCTCCACCACGCTGTCCGACCAGCGGATGTTCACCGGGTCCTCCGACGGCTCCTGGCTGTCCAGGGCCACGGCCTGGTCCAGCCCGTCGTACCAGGCGCACTCCAGCCGCTCCCCATACACGTCCGGGATGACCAGGGCGTTGAGCTGGCCGTCCACCTTGAGCACGCAGCCCCCGTCGATGGAGGCGATGCGGCGCGTTTCGTCGATGAGTGGAGCGGAGCGCTGGATATGGGGGTCGTACAGCGTCACAGGCCAGTGGCCCACCACCACCCACCTCTGGAAGCTGTGCCCCTGGCCCAGAAAGTCGTCGTTTTTCATGCAGTCGTAGGCGTCCAGCTCCTCCAGCCGGTCCTCCCGGGGCACGCCGCCGTGGACAAATATGAAGTTTCCCGCCTCCAAAATGGTGGGCAGGGACAGCAGGAAGCCGGTCTCCGCCGGGAAGCTTTTCAGCAGGGCGGAGCGGAGGGCGGGCAGGTCGGAGGGCCGCCGGGGGACGGCCCCGATCTCCGCCCCCATCTGGAGCAGCACCGAGCGCTCCCGCCAGAACTGGGACAGCACGGGCCACAGGGCCTGGTCCATCTCGGGCCCGGACAGGAAGGTCTGGTCGATGTAGTCGCAGTTGCCGCACAGGGGGTAGACGGTGTGGGTCTTTTGCAGCTCCATCACATAGCGCAGGGTGGCCAGGCTGTCCCGGCCCTTTTCCAGCAGGTCGCCCACGATGACGAGCACGTCCGCCGGGGTGAACCGGACGGCTTCCAGAACTCCGTTTAGGAAGGGCAGGTTGCCGTGGACGTCGCTGACGGCGATGACCCGGCGGCCCGGGGCGATGGGGGGGCGGATCACCCGGGCGGGGCGGGCGCCGGGGGGGCGCAGGGGGGCGAAGGCGCGGAGCATGGAGACCCCTCCTCACTTTACAAAGGTGTTTCTAACATTCTACCACAACAAAAGCCGGTTTTCCACCCCGCATATTATTTACAATTTCCTCTTTTTTCTGCCTGGGGGTTGTGATATACTACCTTGAGTTATATTTAAGTTGGATTACTGTACTTTGACGATAGAAAGGAAACAACGCTATGGGTCTGTTTTCAAAAGTGTTCGGCACCCGTTCCCAGCGGGAGGTCAAGGCGCTCACCGCCACGGTGGACAAGATCGAGGCGCTGGAGGAGGGGTACCGGGCCCTCAGCGACCACGACCTGCGGGCGAAAACCGGCGAATTCAAATCCCGCCTGGCCCAGGGGGAGACCCTGGACGACATCCTGCCAGAGGCCTTCGCCACCTGCCGGGAGGCCGCCGACCGGGTGCTGGGTATGCGCCCCTACCGGGTGCAGCTCATCGGCGGCATCATCCTCCACCAGGGCCGCATCGCCGAGATGAAAACCGGTGAAGGCAAAACCCTTGTCGCCACCCTCCCCGCCTACCTCAACGGTTTGACGGGCAAGGGCGTGCACATCATCACCGTCAACGACTACCTGGCCAAGCGCGACTCGGAGTGGATGGGCAAGGTGTACAAGTACCTGGGCCTGTCCGTGGGCCTGGTCATTCACGGGGTGGAGAAGGCCGACAAACAAAGGGCCTACGCCGCCGACATCACCTACGGCACCAACAACGAGTTCGGCTTCGACTACCTCCGGGACAACATGGCGATTTACTCCTCCGAGCTGGTCCAGCGGGGCCATGTGTTCGCCATTGTGGACGAGGTGGACTCCATCCTCATCGACGAGGCCCGCACCCCGCTGATCATCTCCGGCCAGGGGGAGCAGTCCACCCAGCTCTACCAGCTGGCGGACAACTTTGTGGCCCGGCTGAAGTGCAAGCGGGTGAAGGCGGTGGACGCCAAGGAGGAGGAGGACGCCTCGGACGACGCGGACTACATCGTGGACGAGAAGGCCCGCACCGC
>ERZ808028.659-NODE-659-length-26022-cov-20.949547_pt1 | contig 26022 bp, 22 predicted proteins | sample MGYA00380184_ERZ808028 | MGnify/ENA primary metagenome ERZ808028 (study PRJEB31490, sample SAMN06133397) | mouse gut metagenome | isolation source: J8_1 | host: mice | place: China: Chengdu | collected 2015-05 ...
TGGGACTACCGGGCCGCCGCCCGGGCGGGGCTGCTCCACGACCTGTACCTCTACGACCCCGCCGACGGCTCCGCCCACCCCGGCAACCAGTGCCTGGACCACCCGGAGTTCGCCCTGCGCAACGCCGCCGCCCTGTGCCCCGACCTGAGCGACAAGGAGAAAAACGCCATCGTCTCCCACATGTTCCCCCTGGCCGTCCACCTGCCCCGGTGCCGTGAGGCCCTGGTGGTCAACATGGCCGACAAGATCTGCGCCACCCTGGAGGTGGTCCACCTCTATCAGACCCGGAGGGTCCAGCGCTGGCTGCCCACCGCCGCCTGAGGGCGTCTCGACATTTTTACCGCTTTTCCGTCATTTTCCTCCCCGTCTTTCGTGGGAATGTTACAATTTTTTCAAAGTGTGAAAAATCTCTTCAAAAAATCCTGGTTTCTGGTATAATGTTTCTTGTGGCAGTCCGCTTCCTGCCCTGTTGAGGAAGTTAACATACGCACCGGCAATGAAATACTACGATGATTTAAGAGAGGAAGATGGGAAGCATGATCTCACACGGCAAGGATCTGAAGATCTTTTCAGGCAGCTCCAACAAGGCCCTGGCCCGGGATATCTGCAAGGAGCTGAGCATCCCCCTGGGGAACGCGGAGACCGGCGCCTTTTCCGACGGCGAGAATTTCGTGTCTATTTTTGAGACTGTCCGCGGCTCAGACGTGTTCGTGGTCCAGTCCACCAGCTCCCCGGTGAATGACAACCTGATGGAGCTGCTCATCATGATCGACGCGCTGAAGCGGGCCTCCGCGGGCCGCATCACCGCCGTGATGCCCTACTTCGGCTACGCCAGGCAGGACCGCAAGACCAAGCCCCGGGACCCCATCTCCGCCAAGCTGGTGGCCAATCTCATCACCCGGGCGGGGGCGGACCGGGTGCTCACGATGGATCTCCACGCCAACCAGATCCAGGGCTTCTTCGACATCCCGGTGGACAACCTGATGGGCTCCCCGGTGTTTGTGGACCACTTCTTCCGCCGCTACGCCCCCGTACACGACGAGACCATGATCGTCTCCCCCGACGTGGGCAGCGTGGCCCGGGCCCGGGCCTTCGCCCAGAAGCTGGACATGCCCATGGCCATCGTGGACAAGCGGCGGCAGAAGGCCAACTCCTCCGAGGTGATGAATATCATCGGCGACGTCACCGGCAAGAATGTGATCCTGCTGGATGACATGGTGGATACCGGCGGGTCCCTGTGCCACGCCGCTAAAGCCCTGGTGGAGATCGGCCACGCCAAGTCCGTCACCGCCTGCGCCAGCCACGGGGTGCTGTCCGGCCCCGCCATTGACCGCATCAATGAGTCGGTGCTGGACGAGGTGGTGTTCCTGGACACCATCCAGCCCAAGCCCAACATCGCCGAGCTGTGCCCCAAGATCCAGTATCTGTCGGTGGCCCACCTGTTCGCCGAGGCCATCGAGCGCATCTACGAGGAGCGGTCCGTATCTAAGCTGTGGTGCTGAGCCCCCGCGTTATAGAAAAAGATCCCGCTCCAGGGCCTTGCCCTGGAGCGGTTATTCCCTGTCCGGAGGTATTTTATGTTTTTCGCCAAAAAGCCCCCGGTGTCCTGGCTCATTGTGGGCCTGGGCAATCCGGGAGACAAGTACGAGTACACCCGCCACAACGCGGGCTTCCTGGTGGCGGACGAGCTGGGTGAGCGGGGAAGCTTCCCCATTCAGCGCCTGAAATTCAAGGCGCTGACCAACACCGCCGCCATCGCCGGCCAGGGGGCGCTGGTGATGAAGCCGGTGACCTACATGAACCTGTCCGGCGAGGCGGTGGGCGAGGCCGCCCGGTTCTACAAGGTCCCCCCCGGCCACGTGCTGGTGGTCTCCGACGACGTGGACCTGCCCCTGGGCAAGCTGCGCATCCGCACAGGTGGCTCCGCCGGGGGGCACAACGGCCTCAAAAGCATCATCCAGCACCTGGGCACCGACCAGTTCCCCCGGCTCAAGGTGGGGGTGGGCGGCAAGCCAAACCCCGACTACGACATGGCGGACTGGGTGCTCTCCAAGCTCCAGGGAGAGGACAAAAAGGTGATGGACGAGGCGGTACGCCGCGCCGCCGACGCGGTGGAGTGCTTTCTGAAGGATGGACCTCAGAAAGCTATGAATCGCTTTAATTGATTTTCCCCTTCCCAGGGGTGGGGCCTCCGGCGGGGCACTTTCTCTGAAGCCCCTCCGGGCCTCCGGCGGGTTACTTTTCCCACATGGGAAAAGTAACCAAAAGGATGCTTAGGGGGCATCCCGCCGGGCGGACATGGCCCAAAGGGCGGGCCACCTCGTCGTCGCAAAGTCCGCTCAACTGCGTTTCCGCCTTTGGCGAAAACTCCGTTCGCTCCCTTGCTCCTCCTCTCCCCACAAAGCCTGAAGGACGGCTTTGCTGGGGCCCCATGGGCGGGCTTCCCCCTAAGGACCCCCTGTTTTACGGGAGAGCCCGGTACGAACAGCTTTAGCTGTCCTCCCGGCGCCAGCGGCTTTCGACGCAGGTGCTCCTAGTTGTGCTGCCGCCGGTGCCTGTACACTGAAAACGATGCGCCTAACAACCCGCGCCTCAGGGGCGCACCGGCTTTTGCGCCATCTCCATCGCCAGCCGCAAGGCCGCCCGGAACAACGCCTGATCGTGGATATCCTCTAACTTGAGATTCAAATTTGACAGCTCCTCCAGCATCTCCTGCCCGTTCTTCCCCACCCGCCGGGCTATTTCCTCCTGTAACGCATACTTTTGCTCCTCCAGCCCCTTCGTTTCCTCGTTGTTCTCATACTGTTGACCCGCCCATTCATCTACCATATAATAGAGTTCGTTTAGAATGCTTTCCATGGATGGCTCCTCCTTATGTGAACTGAATTCTATTTATAGTATAGTGAACTCAGTTCTATTTGTCAAGAGGGAATGATGACTTTATGGCTATATTTGCAGAAAGATTAAAAGAGCTTCGGACCAAATGCGGCTTATCCCAGGATTCGCTTGGAAAAATTGCCGGTGTTTCCCGCTATGCCATTTACACCTATGAGAAGGGCAAAGTTTTCCCCACTGTAGAGGGGTTGATCTCCCTTGCTGATTATTTTGGCGTAACGACGGACTATCTGCTTGGGCGGAGTGACGAACCGAAGTAACAGGTCCGCACCCGGTGATCACCCCAAGCGATCGGTGTGCCCCGGAGGCGCGGGAGGTGGACCTTGCATGCCTGTCAGTGTTCAGGCACGGGCAGCAGCACTAATAGGGGGACACCAGTCGTAAGCACCACGCGCCGGGAGGGTATATGCCCGCCTATCGTACCGGGCTCTCCCGTAAAAATGGGGGATCCTTAAGGGGGAGGCCGACTATGGAGCTGGCCCGCCCTTTGGGCCTGCTCCATCCGGAGGCCGCCCCCTTAAGTGCTCTCTTTGCCTACTTTCTCTCGCATGAGAGAAAGTAGGTCCCCGAAGGGCCGGAGGCGCTTCGAAAAAGTGCCGTCCCCGTCCCCGGCGGGGACCATCTTGGGCGTAAGAGCGCCCACATTTTCCAAATTTTTCAATTTGAGGTAACCCCATGAAAATGTTGTTAAACATTTTAGATACTGTCCCTGAGTTCGCCCGCCTGGCGGCGGACCTGGAGGCGGGCCGCTCACCGGTGGAGGTGGCGGGGCTGTCCCCGGTCCACCGGGCCCACTTCGCGGCGGGGCTGCGGTCTCGGCTGGACGCCCCGGTGGTGCTGGTGTGCGCCGACGAGGGGGAGTGCGCCCGGCTGGCGGCGGACGTGACGGCGCTGACGGGGGAGCCGGCCACCCTGATCGGGGCGCGGGAGTTTTTATTCCACGAGGGGGCGGTGGCCTCCCGCCAGTGGGAGCACCAGCGCATCGCCGCTTTCCAGGCCATGGCCCAGGGCAAGGCAAAGCTCATCGCCGCCACGGTGGAGGGCCTGCTCCAGCGCACCCTCCCCCCGGAGGAGCTGTGTGCCCACGTGGTGGAGGTGGACGCCAAGGGCAGCTACGACCTGGAGGAGCTGGCCGACCGGCTGGCGGCCCTGGGCTACACCCGCTGCCAGCAGGTGGAGGGGGTGGGCCAGTTCGCCCTGCGGGGGGGCATCCTGGACGTGTTCTCCCCCGGCATGGACGACCCCGTCCGGGTGGAGTTCTGGGACCGGGACGTGAACGACCTGGGGCTGTTCGACGTGGCGTCCCAGCGGCGGGTGGGGCGGCTGGACAAAGCGGTCTTTCTGCCCGTCAGCGAGCTCCTGCCCATCCTGGACGAAAACGGGAACTGGGAGCGCCTCACTGACCGCCAGCTTCCCGGCCGGTACGGCCGCCTGGCCACCGCCGCCCACCACCTGCCCCCAGACGCCATCGTGTGCCTCAGCGAGTCCAGCCGGGTAGCGGAGCGGGGCAGAAACTGGCTGTGGCAATTGAACGAGGATATTAAAACTCTCATTGAAAACGGGGCCGTCGATGGAAAAAAAGCGGTGTTTTCCGCCACTATGGACGAGCTGATGGCCGTCCTGTCCGACCACGCCCTGTGCTTTCTGGACTCCTTCACCACCTCCAACCCTCCCATGCCGCCAAAGGACATCCTGACCGCCCAGGGCCGTCAGCTGTCCTCCTTCGGGGCCAGTCTGGACACGGCGGCGGCGGATTTGACCCAGCTGCAAAACGCCAATTCCGCCACGGTGGTGCTGGTGGGCAGCGAGCAGCGGGCCTTAAACCTCCAGTCCCTGCTCCGGGAGCGGAAAATCCGCTCGGCGGTGGACTTCCAGCTCCACGAGCTGCCCCAGCCCGGGGGAGTCACCATCGCGGTGGGGGGGCTGTCGGCGGGGTTTGACTACATCGGCTGTCCCTATGCCCTGTTGACGGAGGGCGGGAACGAGCCCCGGCGGAAGGGCAAGCGGCTCAAGCGCGCCGCGGACCGGCGCAAGGTGGACTCCTTTACAGATCTGTCCCCCGGAGATTTGATCGTCCACGAGCACCACGGCATCGGCCGCTTCGTGGGCATGGTGAAGATGACGGTGGACGGGGTGGACAAGGACTACGTCAAGCTGGCCTACGCCGGGGCGGACGTGCTCTACCTCCCGGCCACCCAGCTGGACGCCATCGCCAAATACATCGGCTCCGGGGACGACCCGGAGACCAAAAAGCTGTCCAAGCTGGGGGGGACAGACTGGGAGAAGGCCAAGACCCGCACCCGCAAGGCGGTAAAGGATCTGGCCAAGGGCCTGATCCAGCTCTACGCCCAGCGCCAGCGCCAGCCGGGCTACGCCTTCGCCCCCGACTCCCCCTGGCAGAAGGAGTTTGAGGAGGATTTCCCCTACGACGAGACAGAGGACCAGCTGCGCTCCATCCGGGAGATCAAAAAGGACATGGAGACTCCCCGGCCCATGGACCGGCTGCTGTGCGGTGATGTGGGCTACGGCAAGACGGAGGTGGCCCTGCGGGCCATCATGAAGTGCGTGCTGGACGGCAAGCAGGCGGCGATTTTAGTCCCCACCACCGTGCTGGCCCGGCAGCACTACCTGACCGCCCGCTCCCGCTTCGCCAAGTACCCGGTGGAGATCGAGGTGGTCAGCCGCTTCCGCACCCCCGCCCAGATGAAAAAGGCCCTGGCTGGGGTGGAGAACGGCTCGGTGGACCTGCTCATCGGCACCCACCGCCTCCTGCAAAAGGACGTGCGCTTCAAGGATTTGGGCCTGCTGGTGGTGGACGAGGAGCAGCGCTTCGGCGTCACCCACAAGGAGCGGCTCAAGGAGCTGTCCAAGCAGGTGGACGTGCTCACCCTGTCCGCCACCCCCATCCCCCGCACCTTGAACATGGCCCTCTCCGGCATCCGGGACATGTCCGCCATTGAGGAGCCCCCCTCCAACCGCCAGCCGGTGCAGACCTACGTGCTGGAGCATGACTGGTCGGTGCTGTGTGACGCCATGCGCCGGGAGCTGGAGCGGGGGGGCCAGGTGTACTACCTCCACAACCGGGTGGACACCATTGAGCGCACCGCCGCCCGCATCAAGGAGATGCTGGGGGAGGACGCGGTGGTGGCGGTGGGCCACGGCAAAATGAGCCAGGAGGAGCTTTCCGACGTGATGACCCGGGTGTCCGACGGGGAGGTGGACGTGCTGGTGTGCACCACCATCATCGAGACGGGCATCGACATCGCCAACGTGAACACCCTCATCATCGAGGACGCGGACAAAATGGGCCTGTCCCAACTGCATCAAATCCGGGGCCGGGTGGGGCGCTCCCCTCGGCGGGCCTACGCCTATATGACCTACCGCCAGGGCAAGGTGCTCACCGAAATCGCCGCCAAGCGCCTGTCCGCCATCCGGGAATACGCCGAGTTCGGATCCGGGTTCAAAATCGCCATGCGGGACCTGGAGATCCGGGGGGCGGGCAACCTGCTGGGGCCGGAGCAGTCCGGCTTCCTGATGAGCGTGGGCTATGACCTGTATCTCAAGCTGCTGGAGGAGGCGGTGCTGGAGGAGAAGGGGGAGAAGCCCGTCCGCCTGCCCGAGTGCACGGTGGACCTGACCGTATCCGCCTCCATCCCGGACAAGTACGTGCCCGACGCGGGCCAGCGGATGGACCTGTACCGCCGCATCGCCCGGGTGCGCGCCCAGGAGGACGCCGACGATGTCACCGACGAGCTCATCGACCGCTTCGGCGACCCGCCCCGGCAGGTGAACAACCTGCTCTCGGTGGCCCTCCTCCGGGGGCAGGCGGCGGCCTGCCACATCAAGGACATCTCCCAGAAGGGCGCGTCCCTGGTGTTCACCCTGGAGGGGTTCCAGCTGGAGTCCATCGCCGCCCTGGCGGGGCAGTACCCCGGTCGAATGCTGTTCTCCCCCGGGGACACCCCCGCCTTCACCCTGAAGCTGCGTAAAACGGACGACCCCCTGCGCTCGGCCGCCCAGGCGGTGGAGCGGTACAAGGCCCTGCTGGCCCCTACTTTTTCTTTGGAAAAGAAAAAGTAGGCAAAAAGAAACTTTGGACCGCCGCGCCCCAGGGCGCGGCGGCACAGTCTGTATTTGCATTTCTCGCACTTTTGATGTATACTACCCCCCAGCGGCATTGGGCCGCAAAACGTTTGGATTGGAGAATATGATGAAACATTGGAAACAAGTTCTGGCCCTGCTGTTGGCCGGGGCCATGGCCCTGTCCCTGTTCGCCTGCAACGCCACGCCCCAGGCCACAAACGGCGACCCCTCCGCCGCCCCTTCCGCTGAGATATCCGGCGACCCGGCGGCCAGCGCCTCCCCGGAGATTACGGCCGACCTGTCCCAGCCCGTGCTGGAGTTTTCCGCCGGGGTGTCCCCCGCCGACACCCTGCTCACCATCAACGGCGAGGAAGTGCCCGCCGACCTGACGCTCTACTGGCTGAGCTACACCTGCTACTACTTCATGTCCCAGTACGGCGTCTACGGCATGAGCATGGCGGACTACCAGGACCAGCTGCTGGACGACGCGGTGTCCATCTGCGCCAGCGAGGTGCTGCTGCGCCAGCGGGCGGCCCAGCTGGGCTGCCTGCCCACCGACGCCCAGGCGGAGCAGGCCCGGGCCGAGATGGAGGGCGACCCGGACACCCTCGCCCTGTTCCGGGAGTCCTACGGCCTCACCGACCAGTCCATTGAGTACCTGTTCCTGGCCGACGCCTACTATGAGAACATGCTGGCCGCCGTCACCCACGAGCCCAGCGAGGAGGAGCTGATGGACTACCTCTCCGGCAAGGGGATGTACCGGGTGAAGCACATCCTGCTCAAGACGGTGGATGACAACCGTCAGCCCCTGCCCGACGACGTGGTCGCCCAGAAAAAGGCTCAGGCGGAGGACTTTCTCTCCCAGCTCCAAAAGGCGGAGGATATGCCCACCCTGTTTGACCGGCTGATGAACGAGCACAGCGAGGACGGCCGGGACGACAACGGCGCCTTGTACGCCCCCGACGGCTATCTGGCCACCCCCGGCCAGATGGTCCCTGAGTTCGAGGAGGCGGGCCAGGCTCTGAAGCCGGGGGAGCTGTCCGGCGTCGTGGAGACCGACTACGGCTATCACATCCTGTTGGGCCTGTCCCTGGCCCCCCTCACCGACGAGGAGAAGGCCCAGTACCAACAGGAGTACCGCCCCGACGCCCTCCGGGACCAGGCCGCGCAATGGCAGGAGGAGGCGGAGATCACCCGCTCAGACGCCCTCTCAAAGCTGAACGTGGCCGACTTCTACGCCCGGATGAACGCCTACCAGCGGGCCCTGGAGGAGAAAAACGCCCCGGCGGAGAGTGACGCCGTGGGGTAAGCTCCGGTCTTAGACAGCGGCGAAAAATCGTCCAAGCATCCCCCTTGACAAATGTTTTCCGGTCTGGTATCATCTCCCTCAAGCGATAGGGGAGTAATCGGCGGGCTTGTCCCGTTACGAGCGCCAACAGCAAGGTGATTTCCACCTGGTCTCGTATGAAACGGTAAGACCTATCCGCGGTCTGAGACTGCGGATAGGTCTTTTTTATTTCCCGCTTGTCCCCTTCCCTATCATTCGACCTCAAAGACCCGTTATATTGAGAAGGAACGAAAAGGAGTGTTGGACTATGAGCCAATGGTACGCCAAGTCCGTCGGTCAGGCGCTCAGCGAGCTGGGCTCCAGCCGCTCCGGCCTCTCCCCCCGGCAGGCCCAGGAACGGCTGGAGCGGTACGGCCCCAACAAGCTGGCCGGGTCAGCGAAAAAACCCCTCTGGGCCCGGTTCCTGGACCAGATGAAGGACCCCATGATCCTGGTGCTGCTGGCCGCGGCGGCCCTGTCCCTGCTGTCCTCCGGCGGGGAGGACTGGGTGGAGGCGGTCATTATCCTGGTCATCGTGGTGGTAAACGCCTGCATCTCCATCTCCCAGGAGGACAGCGCGGAAAAGGCCCTGGAGGCCCTGCAAAAGATGTCCGCGCCGCTGGCCAAGGTGGTCCGGGGCGGAGAGCAGGTCCGGCTGGAGACCGACGCCCTGGTCCCCGGCGACGTCATTGTGCTGGAGGCGGGGGACCTGGTACCCGCCGACGCCCGCATCCTGGAGTGCGCCAACCTAAAGGCGGACGAGTCCGCCATGACGGGCGAGTCCGTGCCGGTGAACAAGCAGGCGGATGAGGCGCTCCCCCCCGAGACTGTGCTGGGGGACCGGAGCAATATGGTGATCTCCTCCACCGTCATCACCAACGGCCGGGCTTTCTGCGTGGTCACCGACACCGGCATGGACACCGAGGTGGGCCGCATCGCCGGGATGCTCATGGGGGAGGAGGACACCTCCACCCCCCTCCAGCGGAAGCTGGCGGAGATCTCCAAAACCCTGTCCTTCGTGTGCCTGGCGGTGTGCGCCGTCATGTTCGGGGTGGGGATGCTCTACCACCGCCCCCTGCTGGAGATGCTGATGGCGGCGGTGTCCCTGGCGGTGGCCGCCATCCCTGAGGGCCTGCCCGCCATCGTCACCATCGTGCTGGCCCTGGGGGTCCAGCGGATGGTAAAGCACAACGCCATCGTGAAAAAGCTGCCCGCGGTGGAGACCCTGGGCTGCGCCGGGGTGATCTGCTCGGACAAGACGGGCACCCTCACCCAGAACCGCATGACCGTCAAGCAGGTGTGGACCCCCGGCGACCGCCACCGCAAAGAGGCGCTGACCATCGGCGCGCTGTGCAACGACACGGCGCTGCACCCCGACGGAAAGACCACCGGCGACCCCACCGAGACCGCCTTTGTGGACGCCGCCCTGCTGGACGGGCTGGACAAAAACGCCCTGGAGCGGGAGATGCCCCGGGTGGCCGAGCTGCCCTTCGACTCCGACCGGAAGCTGATGAGCACCGTCCACCCCCTGCCCGACCACCCGGGCACATACCGGGTGATGGTAAAGGGGGCCCCCGACGTGCTCCTCTCCCGGTGTACCCACATTCTGGCCGGGTCCGTGGTTCCCCTCACCGCCTCCCTGGCCCGGGACGTAGAGGCCGCCAACGCCTCCATGGCGGACCAGGCCCTGCGGGTCCTGGCCTGCGGGTATAAGGACATCGAAAAATTACCCTCCGGTAACCCCACCAGCGAGGAATTGGAGCAAAACCTCACCTTCGTGGGCCTGGTCGGCATGATCGACCCGCCCCGCATGGAGGTGAAGGACGCGGTGGCCCAGTGCTACGCCGCCAGCATCCGCCCGGTGATGATCACCGGCGACCACAAGCTCACCGCCGTAGCCATCGCCAAGGAGCTGGACATCTTCCGCCCCGGGGACCTTGCCATCACCGGCGAGGACCTGGACTTCATGCCCCAGGAGCTTTTGGAGCAGGACGTGGACAAATTTGCCGTCTACGCCCGGGTATCCCCGGAGCACAAAATGCGCATCGTGAAGGCCTGGCAGAAAAAGGGCATGGTGGTGGCCATGACCGGCGACGGGGTGAACGACGCCCCCGCCCTGAAGGTGGCGGACATCGGCTGCGCCATGGGCGTCACCGGCACCGACGTGGCAAAGGGCGCGGCCGACATGATCCTCACCGACGACAACTTCGCCACCATCGTGAAAGCGGTGGAGCAGGGCCGGGGCATCTACTCCAACATCAAAAAGGCCATCCACTATCTCCTCTCCTGCAACATCGGCGAGATCGTCACCCTGTTCCTGGCGACCCTCTTCAACTTCCACCAGCCCCCTCTGGTGGCGGTGCAGCTGCTGTGGCTGAACCTGGTGACCGACTCCCTCCCCGCCCTGGCCCTGGGCATGGAGCCGGTGGAGCCCTCCGTCATGGAGGAGAAGCCCCGCTCCGCCTCGGAGCCCCTGTTTACCAAACAGTTTTCCATCCGGCTGGCCTGGCAGGGGCTGATGGTGGGCCTGCTCACCCTGGGCGCCTACTGGCTGGGGGAGTACGTGCTCAGCGACCCCACCCTGGCCGACGCCACCGCCAACACCATGGCCTTCGCCACCCTCACCTTTTGCCAGCTCTTCCACGCCTTTGACGTGCGCAGCGAGCACCAGTCCATCGCCCACATCGGGCTGCTCACCAACCCGGCCATGAACAAGGCGTTTTTGGTGGGCATGGCCCTGCAATTGTCGGTGCTCCTCATCCCCCCGCTGCAAAGCGTGTTCCAGGTGTGTACGCTCAGCCCCGTAGAGTGGCTGGTGGTGCTGGCGCTGTCCCTCACCCCGCTGGTCATCTGCGAGCTCGAGAAGGCGGCCCGCCGGTCCCGTTCTCTTTCTTGAAAGAAAGAGAACCAGAAAGAACTTTAAACCGTTACAAACGTGTTTATTTCCTTAAAGTTACTACTCGGTCACGAGACGGTCATTGTTGATGAAGCGTTATTTTTAGTCTCAGTGATTAGGTCAAACTCTAAAAGTTTCTTTTTTCGCTTCCTTTTTTCTTTGAAAAGAAAAAAGGAAGGCCCTTGACACCTCCTGTTCAGAGGTATATAATACCTCTGAACAGGAGGTGTTGTTTTTGAAGGTGCCGAAGGAGATGGCTAAGGGCAGCCACGAGCTGATCTTGCTCAAGCTGCTCAGCCGAAAGGACATGTACGGCTATCAGCTCATCCAGGAGATGGCCCTGCTGTCCGAGGATGTGTTCCGCATGAGCCAGGGGAGCCTGTATCCCTTCCTCCACGCCCTGGAGGACAAGGGGCTGATTACCTCTTACACCCAGGTGGTCAACAGCCGGGAGCGGCGGTTTTATCACCTGACAGCGGCAGGGCATAAGGCGCTGGCGGAGAAAGAGGGCCAGTGGGCCGCCTACACCCGGGCGATGGGGCGAATTTTGAAAGGAGCTGAGCTGTAAATGAGCTGGAAACAGGAATGGGTCCAAAGCGTCCTGGAAGAAATCCCCGCGGGGAGCTGGCGCGAACGCATGGAAAACGAGCTGAATGACCATTTGGAGACTCACCTCCGTACCCTGATGGGGTCGGGCCGGACGGAGGCTGAGGCCCAGGCGGAGGCTTTGGAGGCCATGGGCGCACCGGACCGGCTGCGGGTGGAGTACCGGGCGGCGTGGCGGCGGTCCCTCCCGGGGCGGCTGGAGTCGTTAAAGCACCAGTTTGGGATATTGGCCCGCGGCTGCGCCGTCATGTTTGGGGTGCACTGTCTGGTCAGCACTGTAATAGGCACCATATGGGGAATGGCGATCTCGCTCCCGGGAGACTCCCGAGAGCCGTGGATCAAACTGATCCGGGGAACCATAGGGGACCTGAACAATTCCTTGCTCTGGCTTCTCTTCCCGCTCACCCTCGCCCTGGTTGCGGGCGCGTACTATCTGGGCCGCAAATTCCGAGCGTCGCGCTGCCCCGCGGTGCTCATCAGCGCGGGACTCTGCGTCCATTGGACGTTTATCACCGCATTCACGATCTGGTGGGAGGCCGCCGACGACCACAGGACGTTTTGGGGGGAATTGGTGGTCTACCTGCCTTACAATGCCGTGTACTACTCTTCCACTTTTGCCCTGTGTATCCTGCTGGGCGTGATGTTCGGGTATCTGTCCGCAAAGCCGGAGCGGCCCGTCGCGGCGTAGGACAGGGCAGGCCTTTTAAATTTTGGGCGAAAAGTCTCGTTTGCCTGTTGCTTTTTTGGTCCCACCTGTTTATAATGATAGTTAGAATTCTAACAATGTCAGAATTCTAACGAACATAGGGTCCAACAAATTATTTTATTTTGGAGGTCGATTCCCATGAAAGATCTGTACGTGGTCAGCTGCTGCCGTACCGCCGTGGGCTCCTTCGGCGGAAGCCTGAAGGACACCCCCGCCACTGACCTGGGCGCCATCGTGGTCAAGGAGGCCCTGAACCGGGCCAACGTGAAGCCCGAGCAGGTGGACGAGGTTATGTTCGGCTGCATCCTGACCGCCGCCCAGGGCCAGAACCCTGCCCGCCAGGTGGCCATCAAGGCCGGTATCCCCTACAGCATCCCCGCCTACACCGTGGGCATGGTGTGCGGCTCCGGCATGAAGTCGGTCATCGAGGCCGGCCGGGCCATCCGCTCCGGCGACGCGGAGATCGTGGTGTGCGGCGGCACCGAGAACATGAGCGCGGCCCCCTTCGCCTCCATGGACGCCCGCTGGGGCGCCCGCATGGGCGACAAGAAGCTGGTGGACACCATGATTAAGGACGGGTTGTGGGACGCCTACAACAACTACCACATGGGCACCACCGCCGAGAACATCTGCGACATCTGGGGCATCACCCGGGAAGAGCTGGACGCCTTTGCCGCCTCCTCCCAGCAAAAGACCGAGGCCGCCCAGAAGGCCGGCAGGTTCGACGACGAGATCGTTCCCGTGATGATCAAGAAGAAGAAGGAAATGGTGGAGTTCAAGGTGGACGAGTTCCCCAAGGCCGGCGTCACCACCGAGAGCATCGCCAAGCTGCGCGGCGCCTTCCCCGTGGGTCCCGAGGGCGTTGAGGACGAGGTGGTTCACACCTTCGAGGTGACTAAGGTCCACGAGGCCGACACCCGCAAGCATGTCCAGCGGGTCACCGCCGCCAACGCCTCCGGCATCAACGACGGCGCCGCCGCCATCGTGCTGGCCTCCGGCGAGGCCGTGGAGAAGTACGGCCTGAAGCCCATGGCCAAGCTGCTCAGCTGGGGCCACGGCGGCGTGGACCCCAAGATCATGGGCGTGGGCCCCGTGCCCGCCTCCCGGGACGCTATGGCTAAGGCCGGCCTGACCATCAAGGATATGGACCTGGTGGAGGCCAACGAGGCGTTCGCCGCCCAGTCCGTGGCCGTGGCCCGTGAGCTGGAGTTCGACATGGACAAGGTGAACGTCAACGGCGGCGCCATCTCCCTGGGCCACCCCGTGGGCGCCTCCGGCGCTCGTATCATCGTCACCCTGCTCCACGAGATGCAAAAGCGGCCCGAGGCCAAGAAGGGCCTGGCCACCCTGTGCATCGGCGGCGGCATGGGCGTCGCCACCATCTTCGAGAAGTGCTGATTTTTGGGGTCTGACATGGATTATCAGGCGCTTTACAAAGAGAAGCTCACCACCGCCCAGGAGGCGGTGAAGGCGGTCAAGTCCGGCGACTGGGTGGACTACGGCTGGTGCACCAATCACCCCGTGGCCTTGGACGCGGCCTTGGCGGGGCGCAAGGACGAGCTGTTTGACGTGAAGGTCCGGGGCGGCGTCACCATGTGGATGCCCGAGATCTGCAAGGCGGAGGACGCGGGTGAGCACTTCACCTGGAACGCCTGGCACTGCTCCGGGGTGGACCGCAAGATCATCGCCAAGGGCATGGGCTTCTTCGCCCCCATCCGCTACTCCGAGCTGCCCCGGTACTACCGGGACAACGTGGACGTGGACGTGGCTATGATTCAGGTCACGCCCATGGACGCCCACGGCAATTTCAGCTACGCCCTGGCCTCCTCCCACCTGGCGGATATGCTGGACAAGGCCAAGACCATCATTGTCGAGGTCAACCAGAACATGCCCTGGGTGTACGGCCTCACCGGCTGCGAGATCAACATCAAGGACGTTGACTACGTGGTCGAGGGGGACAACCCCGCCATCGCCCAGCTGGGCGGGGGCGGCGAGCCGTCGGAGGTGGACAAGGCGGTAGCCAACCTCATCGTGCCCGAGATTCCCAACGGGGCCTGCCTCCAGCTGGGCATCGGCGGCATGCCCAACGCCGTGGGCTCCATGATCGCCCAGTCTGACCTGAAGGATCTGGGCGTCCACACTGAGATGTACGTGGACGGTTTTGTGGACATCGCCCTGGCGGGCAAAATCACCGGCAGGCGAAAGAATCTGGACAAGGGCCGCCAGGTGTACGCCTTCGCGGCGGGCACCCAGAAGCTCTACGACTACGTGGACCGCAACCCGGACGTGATGGCCGCCCCGGTGGACTACACCAACGACGTGCGGGTGCTGGCCCAGCTGGACAACTTTATCTCCATCAACAACGCCATCGACCTGGACCTGTTCGGTCAGGTGAACGCGGAGTCGGCGGGGCTGAAGCACATCTCCGGCACCGGCGGCCAGTTGGACTTCGTCATGGGCGCTTACCTGTCCAACGGCGGCAAGAGCTTCATCTGCCTGTCCTCCACCGTGAAGGGCAAGGACGGCTCGGTCAAGAGCCGCATCGTCCCCACCCTGACCCGGGGCTCCATCGCAACCGATCCCCGGTCCTGCGTGCAGTACCTGGTCACCGAGTACGGCATGGTGAACCTGAAGGGCAAATCCACCTGGGAGCGGGCGGCGGGTATCATCAACATCGCCCATCCCGATTTCCGTGACGACCTGATCGCCGAGGCCGGCAAGATGGGCATTTGGCGCAGCAGCAACAAGCGGTAAACAGCTACTTAATTCAACGCAAAAAGAGCCCGCACGGTTCGCGCCGTGCGGGCTTTTCCTTTTACCCTTTTGCCTTGACCACGGGAATCCACACCTCAAACTGGGTGCAGCCCGGGTCCAGATAGACCTCCACGTCCGGCCCCTCGGCGTACTCATAGCCCGAGGTGGGCAGCCACTCGGTGACCACCCGCCGCTCCAGAGCCTGGACGGCGGCGGCGCTCTCCCCTTTCCCGGGGAACACAGCCCAGGTGAAGGCGGGGACGGTGTACGCCTCCAGCCCCTCCCCCGCCGGGGCGGAGGAGGCCACGGCGATATAATATTTGGAGCTGTCCAGGCCGTCGCACACTCCCAGCAGTCCTTTCGGCTCGCCATCCATCAGCGCCGCCAGCCGGGGGATGGTGCCGTCCACCGCCGCCCGGCCCCACAGCTGGGGCACGTTTTGAAAGTTCTCCTCCATGTCCTTTCCCAGGGGCGCGGACACCCCCACGATGCGGAAGGCGTCCCGTTTCTCGATCCGATACTCCATTTCTTCCACTCCTTGTACCGTGATAGCGAAGCGCAGGGGAGGATAGCTCTTCAGCGCCGCGCCCGGCGTCTTGGCCGCCGAGGGCGGCAGGCCGTGGACCGCCTGAAACGCCCGGTTGAAGGCGGTGGGCGAGCTGTAGCCGTACTTCAGGGCCGTATCCACGATTTTCTCCCCGCCCTGCAGGTCCGCCGCGGCCCGGGACATCCTCCGGCGGCGGATGTACTCCGACAGGGGCACCCCCGCCAGCAGGGAGAACATCCGCTGGAAGTGATAGGGGGAACAGCAGGCGATTTTCGCCGCCTCCCCCAGGTCAGGGCACTCCAGGTGCTCCTCCAGGTACTCCACGGCCCGGTTAAAACGGTCGATCCATTCCATATGCTTCGCTCCTTTTTTATGCTGTACAGCTTGAGTACAGTATATCGCACCGATATCCTTTTGTCCTCTCTTTTTTGAGACAAAAATAGAGAGCCAAGGGCGTTACTTTCTGCTCGTGCAGAAAGTAACCAAAGACACGCTTAGGGGGCAATCCGCCGGTTCGACTTCGGGAGCTCGTCGTCGCAAAGTCCGCTCAACTCCGTTTCCGCCTGCGGCGAAAACTGCGTGCGCTCCCTTGCTCCTCCTCTCCCCACAAAGCCTGAGGGGCGGCTTTGCGGGGACCCCTATACGCTCCCTCGCTCACAGGCGGCTTTCCCCCTAAGAACCCCCTGTTACGGGGGACGCCCGGTACGGAAGGTGGGCACAAGCCTTCCGGCGCGTGCGGCCTTCGACGCCGGTGCTCCTAGTGGTGCTGCCGCTGGTATCTGGACATTGAAAATGCCGCGCCTAACCACCTGCGCCTCCGGGGCGGACCGCTTGGCTCCGGCGCTTTTTGTTGAAACCAAATTCGTCATTTTTGTGTTATGATAGGTGAAAAGCGTTTTTCAACTATGATTCTGGGGGTGAAGCCCTTTGACGGAAGAGCAATTGGTCAAATCCCTGCGCCGGGGCGACCTGTCCGCCCTGGAGGAGCTGATGGACCGCTACACGCCCTACGTGTCCTCGATAATCTCCCGCATCCTCCGGGGGCGGCAATCCGATGTGGAGGAGCTGACGGCGGACGTGTTCCTGGCGGCCTGGGACAACCGGGACAGGCTCCGCCCCGGCCAGGTGAAGGGCTGGCTGGGGGCTGTGGCCCGGAACCGGGCCTTCAACCTGCTGCGCTCGGACCGGGCGAGCCTGTCCCTGGAGGAGGACGTTTTGCTCCTGGAAACGGACGGCCCCGACCGGGAGCTGGACAAAAAGGAGACGGCCCAGCTGGTGAACCGGGCGCTGTCCCGGCTGGATAAGCCCCAGCGGGAGCTGTTCATCCGGCACTACTATTACGGTCAGACGGTCCGGGAGGCGGCGCTGACCATGGGGCTGAACCTGTCCACCGCCAAAACCTGGCTGCGCCGGGGGCGGGAGACGCTGAAAGCGATTTTAGAAAAGGAGGGCTATGGACATGAAACGGCTGGAGATCTCCAGGCTGATGGATGAATATGTGGACGACGAGTTTTTTCCCCAGGGCGGGGAAACCGCCGACGCCCAGACGGTGAAAGACCGGGTGCTGGCAAAAGCGGCCCCGGCAAAAAAGCGGCGCAAGCCCCTGAAAATGGTCCTGCTGGCGGCGGCGCTGGCGGGGGTGTGCCTGTTGACCGTGGGAGCAGGTTTAGCCACAATATTTATCATATCCCCGTCCGGTATCGACATCACAGTGAGCGAAGAAGGTGAACATCAGGATTTTACCCAGTATAGTGACCGCTGGTTGGTTAATGAGGACGGGCGCTTCTTCCTGGATTTCGATGGCAGGCGCACAGAGATTACCGGGAAGTTCGACGCAGACACTCCTTATATCCACACTGTCCGCGACTCGTCCGGGGTCACTTTTCACTATGTAGCAGGCGGTACGCCGGACAACTACGGCTATACGGAGTTCATCATTGTTCCCGACCATTCTAAGAGCGAGGTCATGCCCCACAACGCCTTTGTCCGATTCGACGCGCAGGGTGAGCCTATGCTGGGCCGAAACGAGTTGCTGCGGTCCTGGGACGGGACAGAGCTTTATGCCGCTCCTACCCGGCTGGATGAATTTGACGATTCCTACCGAGTCTACTCAGATGAGGAAAACTATGTGTTGGAATGGCGTTGGTATTCTGCGGCGCGGGACCAGCTGGGGTTTGAAGGTTCCTTCAGTTGCGGCGGTGACCCTCTTCCCTCCATCCCCAAATTCTGATATAATGGACTCCCCTGCCTGGGGGAGTCCATTTGTCTTTCCCTGTATTGTCGGCCATTTCTAAAGATGGCCAGTCTAAAAGTTTCTTTTTGCCCCGCTTTTTCTTTGTAAAGAAAAAGCGGGCCGCCGGAGGCAAAAAGGAGGACCGCCCATGACCCATGAGGACTATATGCGCCAGGCCCTGGATCTGGCCCGGGCCTGCGTCCCGGACGGCGATGTTCCAGTGGGCTGTGTCATTGCCGCCCCGGACGGGAGCGTCATCGGACGGGGCCGCAACCGCCGGGAACAGGCGGGCCTTGCCACCGCCCACGCCGAGATCGAGGCCATCAACCAGGCCTGCGCCGCCCTGGGGAGCTGGCGGCTCACGGGCTGCGCCCTGTACGTCACCCTGGAGCCCTGCCCCATGTGCGCTGGGGCCATCATCAATTCCCGCATCGCCGCCGTGCGCTACGGGGCCAGGGAGGACAAGTCCGGCTGCTGCGGCTCGGTGCTCAACCTGTTCGAGGAGCGCTTCAACCACCGCCCCCGGGTGTACGGCGGGCTGCTGGAGGGGGAATGCCGCGCCCTTTTAGAGCAATTTTTCCAAGATCTGCGGGAGATTTAACACAACTGTAATACTTTAACGCAAACTTCTGAAACATCTCCCCTGTATCTTAATACTTGCAAGAGATATCCCTTTCTTTTTCATTCTATCCTCCATCCTCATTTCAAGAGAAAATTCCCAATGCTTCTGACGAGGCATTGGGAATTTTCTCTTATTGACGTTTCCTGTTGTCACGCTGCGAAGCGGCCAGGGCACTCGGTCGCTTTCCCTCCGACTCGGACTGGTCTACGGGCGGCTTTGCCGCCCTGCGCTCGTCCTCGCTCCGGTCCAAGCTCCCTCGCTGTCCGCTTCTCCGCGCTTCTCAGCAAAATTCGATCCGCCCCGGCGCCATGGATTTGATCCGGGCCAGGGACTCCACCCGGACACCCTTGGACCGGACGCGGTCCCCGCCGGGCTGGAACGCCTTCTCCACGGCGATCCCCGCCCCCACCACCACGGCTCCCGCTTGGCGGGCCAGATCGATGAGGCCCTCCAGCGCCGCGCCGTTGGCCAGAAAGTCGTCGATGAGCAGCAGGCGGTCGCCGGGACCCAAAAACCGTTTGGACACGATGACGTCGCTCACCCCGCCGTGGGTGAAGGAGGGCACCTCCACCTTATACACGTCCCCGGCAATATTTTTGGTGCGGCTCTTTTTGGCGAACACCACCGGCACCCCGAACTCTTGCGCCGCGATACAGGCGATGCCGATGCCCGACGCCTCGATGGTCAAGATCTTGTTGACCTCCTCCCCGGCAAACAGCCTGGCCCACTCTCTCCCCATGGCGGCGAACAGCGCCACGTCCATCTGATGGTTCAGAAAGCCGTCCACCTTCAGCACGTTCCCGTCCTCCACGATGCCGTCCCGGCGGATGCGCTCCTCCAGCTCCCGCATGTCCATCTCCCCTTTCCTGATTGCCCTCTATTTTATCAGACTTCCCGCCGGTTTTCCACCTTTTTCGAGCAAATTATTCCTTGCCCTTTCCCCGGTTATCTGCTACAATAGGCCCGCAATGCTCATGAAAAGAGGTCCTTGCCATGCATCGCGTCAAGCAGGCCCTTCGAGAACTCCCCCTGCTCACCCTGGGCACCTTTCTGGTGGCCGCGGGAGTCTATTTCTTCAAATTCCCCAACCACTTCAACACCGGCGGCGTCACCGGCCTGGCCGTCATCCTCAACGCCGTCGTCCCGGCCGTCAGCCCCTCCGCCTTCGCCTCCTTTATCAACCTGGCCTTTTTGGCGGTGGGCTTCCTGTTTCTGGACAAGAGCTTTGGCGTCAACACGGTGTACTGCTCCCTGCTGTTTTCCGCCATGCTGTCGGGGCTGGAGTGGCTGTGTCCCCTGTCCGGCCCCCTCACCGACCAGAAAACCCTGGAGCTGTTCTTCGCCGTCATCCTCCCCTCCCTGGGCTCCGCCATTTTGTTCAACATGCAGAGCTCCACCGGCGGCACCGACATCCTGGCCATGATTCTCAAGCGGTTTTCCAGCATGGACATCGGCAACGCCCTGCTGTGCGTGGACGTGCTCATCGCCGGCTCCACCCTGTACTTTGTGGGCATTGAGGCCGGTCTGTACTCCGTGCTGGGTCTGGTGCTGAAGTCGGTGGTGGTGGACACGGTGATCGAGTCGCTGAACCGCCGCAAGAGCTTTATTGCCGTCACCTCCGACCCGGAGGCGGTGTGCGATTTCATCACCCACACCCTGAACCGCTCCGCCACCTATTGGCAGGCGGAGGGCGCCTACACCCACGAGCCCAAATGGGTGGTGCTCACCGCCCTGTCCCGGTCTCAGGCGGTGGCCCTGCGGGTCTACCTCAAGTCCGCCGACCCCCATGCCTTCATCCTGGTGACCAACTCCAGCGAGATCTTCGGGAAAGGGTTCATGCGGGCATAGACCGGGGGCGGTACTTTCTCTCATGTGAGAGAAAGTACCCAAAGAGAACACTTAAGGGGGAAAATCCGGCTCGGCTTCGAGCGCCAAGGGCGCGCTCTTGCTCGCAGGATTTTCCCCCTTAAGAATCCCCACGCGGGGGACGCCCGATACGCACCACGGTCGCGTACCCTCCCGGCGCGTAGTGCTTTGCGACCCGTCTCCCCCTTATTGGCGCTGCCGCCGGTGTCTGGACACTGTCAGGCCGGTGGGGTCCACCACCTGCGCCTCCGGGGCGGGCCGTCCGCGCCGGGGCGATTGCTTGTTTTTTGGGACGTGGTGTTTCACGTGAAACAGTGATGGTTCCAGTCCAAGCTCCCCTGCCCGGCTGCCCTCGCGCTTCGCGCTCCTTGTCACGCTCGGGTTGGCCGCGCCGCCGGGTCGCTTTCCCTCCGACTCGGGCTGGTCTGCGGGCCGCTTTGCGGCCCTCCGCTCGCCCTCGCTCCAGTCCAAGCTCCCCTGCGCGGCTACCCTCGCGCTTCGCGCTTCCCTTCGATGGAATTCGCCCCCTCTCTGTGATATGCTCTTGATATATTTACAGCGGGAGGCGAAGGAAATGTCCCTCTTTCCGAAAACCGTCAAGCGGCAGGTGCTGGACCTGCCTGTGGATGACATCCGGCCCAACCCGGCCCAGCCCCGCCGGGATTTCCAGCCGGAGGAGCTGGCGGAGCTGGCTCAGTCCATCTCCCAGGTGGGCGTGCTCCAGCCCCTGTCCGTCCGCCGTACCCCCCAGGGCTGGGAGCTCATCGCCGGGGAGCGGCGGCTGCGGGCCGCCAGGCTGGCGGGGCTGACCCACGTGCCCTGCCTGAGCGTGGACGCGGACGACGACGCCTCCGCCCTGCTGGCCCTGGTGGAGAACCTCCAGCGAAAGGATTTGGATGTGTGGGAGGAGGCCGCCGCCCTGCGCCGCCTCATCGACCACTACCACCTGTCCCAGGAGGAGGCCGCCCGGCGGGTGGGTAAGAGCCAGTCCGCCGTGGCCAATAAGCTGCGGCTTTTAAAGCTGCCCCCCGACGTCATCCACACCCTGCGGGCCAACCAGCTCTCCGAGCGCCACGCTCGGGCGCTGCTGCGCCTGGATACCTCAGAGCTTCAGCGCTCCGCCCTGGACCACATCCTGTCCCGCGGGCTCAACGTGGCCCAGGCGGAGGCGTATATTGAACGCCTGGCCCATCCCGCCCCCACCCCACGGCGGGCCGCGCCGGTGTATCGCGTCCGGGATGTGCGGCTGTTCCTCAACACGGTGAAGCGGAGCCTGGCGGTGATGCAGTCAGCCGGGGTGGACGCCCGGTGCGGCCGGGAGGAGACGGACAGCGAGATCACCCTGACCATCCATATTCCGAAATAAGCTCGCGCTCTCCCGGGCCCCCGCGGAACCCCAGCCCGCGCGGCGGGCGGGTTTCGTGGGGAAAGGAGGAGCAGCGCAATGAACGAGCTTTCGCAAGCGGCGGAAGCGAGTGATATGGAGCTCGCGACGACGTGTTTCACGTGAAACATCCGCTGCCCCCGCGTTCGCTCTCTCAAAAGGCAGACTCCCAGGTCTGCCTTTTTTGTGGCTTTCGCCCTGGCCTTATTTTTTAAAACAGTTGAAATTGCCCTTCAAACAGGATATAATGTTTTCTACACGTTGGAAAATGAACCTGTGAAGAGAGGGAACGCGCTATGGGCAAAACCATTGCCATCGTCAACCAGAAGGGCGGCGTGGGAAAGACCACCTCCTGCGTCAACCTGGCCGCCGCCCTGACCGCCCAGGGGGCCAAGGTGCTGGTGTGCGATTTTGACCCCCAGGGCAACGCCACCTCCGGCTTTGGCCTGGACAAGAGCCGCTCCCCCAGTGTATACGACGTGATTTTGGGAAACGCGCCCATGTCCAAGGCCGTGGTCAACACCAAGTGGGGGGACGTGGTCCCCGCCAACAAGGCCCTGTCCGGGGCCACGGTGGAGCTCATATCCCTGGACCGCCGGGAGTTCCGCCTGAGGGACGCCCTGGAGGAGGTCAAGGGGAGCTATGACTTCATCTTCATTGACTGCCCCCCCTCCCTGGAGCTGCTTACCCTGGACGGGCTGTGCGCCGCCGACGCCCTGCTGGTGCCGGTGCAGTGCGAATACTATGCCCTGGAGGGGCTGAGCGATCTGCTGTACACCGTCCGGCTGGCCAAGCAGCGCCTTAACCCAGGTCTGGAGATGGAGGGCGTCCTGCTTACCATGTACGACGGGCGGACCAACCTGTCCCTCCAGGTGGCGGAGGAGGTCAAGCGCCACTTTCCCGGCAAGGTGTACGCCTCGGTCATCCCCCGGAATGTGCGGCTGTCCGAGGCCCCTAGCCACGGGGTGCCGGTGTCCGTCTACGACCCCCTGTCCCGGGGGGCGGAGTCCTATGAGGCGCTGGCCAAGGAATTTTTGCGGAAGAACCCGATCCCCGTCACCCATAGAGACATTATTAGAGAGGAGCACACCTAAATGGCAAAAGCCAAAGGTTTGGGAAAAGGCTTGGACGCTCTCATGGGCGATTCCGTCACCATGCAGAGCCAGGAGGCCGGGTCGGTCATGCTGCCCATCTCCCAGGTGGAGCCGGGGCTGAACCAGCCCAGAAAGCGGTTTGACGACGAGGCGCTGGCCGACCTGGCCGCCTCTATCGAGGAGCACGGCATCATCCAGCCCCTCACCGTCCGGCGGCTGTCCACCGGCTACTACCAGATCATCGCCGGGGAGCGCCGCTGGCGGGCCGCCAAGCTGGCGGGCCGGAAGGAGGTCCCCGTGGTCATCATCGAGGCGGACGACCGCAAGGTGATGGAGCTGGGCCTCATTGAAAACCTCCAGCGGGAGGACCTGAACCCGGTGGAGGAGGCGGAGGGCTATTTGGCCCTGCTCACCGACTTTGGCCTGACCCAGGAGGAGCTGGCCCGCCGGATGGGCAAATCCCGCCCCGCCATCGCCAACGCCCTGCGGCTCACCGCTCTGCCCCCCGCCGTTCGGGAGCTGCTGGTGGAGGGGAAGATCTCCGCCGGGCACGGTCGGGCGGTGCTCATGGTGGAGGGAGAGCAGGCCCAGGCCGCCTTTGCCCAAAAGGTGGTGGACGAGGGCTGGAGCGTCCGCCAGGCGGAGAGCGCCGCCAAGCGCTTTACCTTGGATGTCCCCTCGGAGAAGCCCCCAAAACCCGTCGACGAGAACCGGCTCTATATTGAGACGGCCCAAAAGGACCTGTCCCTGCGGCTGGGCCGGAAGGTGACCATCTCCAGCGGACGGAAAAAGGGCAAACTGGAGCTGGAATACTACAATGTGGACGACCTCAACGGCCTGCTGGAGCAGCTGGGGCGGCTGGCCCCGGCGGAAAAGCCCTCGGAAGGGGGCGGTGAGGGATGAGCGAGAAGGACCAGCCTATTGGGGCCCCCATCGAAGCCCAGCGAAGCGGGTTCGATGGGGAGCGGAGGGACAGCGAAGCGGACGAGCCTTCGCCGCAGGCGGAAGCAAGTGAGCGCAGCTTGCCCCGACGTGTTTCACGTGAAACACTGGACCGCATAGAGCCGGAGAAAACTGAGGACACCAAAGGGCTTACCCCGGAGCAGCAAATGCTCAACGACATCATGGACCGCTCCATGGCCAAAAGTCAGGAGCGGTCCGACGGGGAGAGCCCCCAGGAGGACCCCGCCCCGCCCCAGGAGGAGCCGGAGGAGGAACAGCAGGACTCCCCTCCCCCGCCCCAGAAGAACAGCCCCTCCTCCTTCTACCGCTATCTGCTGGTGCTCTTCGGCGCGGCCTTTCTCATGCTCCTGCTGGCCTACTTCGTCCAGCAGCGCAACAGCGACGCCGTGCAGGACAACCTGGAGCTGCTCACCGCCTCCCGGGAGGAGCTGCTGGAGCAGATCAAGGAGCTGGAGGAGGCCAACCACGGCCTGGCAAAGGACAACGGCCTGCTGAAATACGAACGGGGCCACTATCAGGAGCTGTACGAAAAAGCACAGGATACCCGCGACGAGCTCAGCGGACAGCTTCAGCACACCCAAGTGCAGTTCAACGCCGCTGTCATCCTGGGCTATCTGGAGCGGTTCTGCGGGGAAAGGGACTACCTGATGGCCGCCGTCGTGGTGGAGCAGTGTGATCAGTATTTCAACGAACACAACAAATTCTACGGCAATCGCATACCCATTCCCGCCGCCATGGTCAGCCGGTACTTCCGCCTGCGGGAGGACGTGGTCATGGAAAAGGCCAACTGCATGGTGACGGAGCAGTACTACGGACAGGACCAGGAGAGCTACACCGAGGAGGTCCGCATCGTCCCCTCCGCCAGCCGCTACAGCGAGGAGGCTGTGCGCGCCGCCCGGACCCTCTGGAGCATCTTCTGGCTGTACTCCGACAGCGTTGATATGCCCGCCTGGCAGATGGCCCAGTTCTGCGCCCCGGGCTCGGACGACTTGTACCAGCTGAACAGCCGGGCCTTTCAGCCCTCCACCCGGGAGCTGTTCGAGCAGGTCAAAGCGGACCTGCTGGCCCAGGGGGCGCTGACCGAGGTGGACGGCGTGCTCAAGCCGGTCCTGAACGGCCAGGTGGTGGAACATATCCCTACGGAGGACTCCATTTCGGAACCCACAGCGAATCCATGAAAATGAAAACATAAAAGGGTGATACTATGTTAGATATCAAATTTGTCCGGGACAACCCGGAGATTGTCAAGGAGAACATCAAGAAGAAGTTCCAGGAGGAGAAGCTCCCCCTGGTGGACCAGGTCATCGAGCTGGACCGCCGCAACCGGGACGCCATGACGGAGGCCAACAACCTGCGCTCGGAGCGCAACAAGCTGTCCAAGCAGGTGGGGATGCTCATGGTCCAGGCCAAGAAGGACCCGGCAAAATTGGCCCAGGCGGAGGAGGCCAAGGCCCAGGTGAAGGCCAACGCCGACCGGCTGGCGGAGCTGGAAAAGCTGGAGGACGAGCTGGCGGCGGAGATCCGGAAGATCATGCTGGTGATCCCCAACATCATCGACCCCTCCGTGCCCATCGGCCCCGACGACTCCGCAAACGTGGAGGTGGAGCGGTTCGGGGATCCCGTGGTGCCCGGCTTCGACATCCCCTACCACACCGACATCATGGAGAGCTTCGACGGGGTGGACATGGACGCGGCGGGCCGTGTGTCCGGCGCGGGGTTCTACTACCTGATGGGGGACATCGCCCGCTTGCACGAGGCGGTGCTGGCCTACGCCCGGGATTTCATGATCGGCAAGGGCTTCACCTTCTGCGTGCCTCCCTTCATGATCCATGGCAATGTCGTCGAGGGCGTCATGTCCCAGACCGATATGGATGCCATGATGTATAAAATTGAGGGGGAGGACCTGTACCTCATCGGCACTAGCGAACACTCCATGATCGGCAAATTCATTGACCAGATCATCCCCGAGGACAAGCTGCCCCAGACCCTCACCTCCTACTCCCCCTGCTTCCGCAAGGAGAAGGGCTCCCACGGCATCGAGGAGCG
>ERZ808028.660-NODE-660-length-26012-cov-4.420744_pt1 | contig 26012 bp, 26 predicted proteins | sample MGYA00380184_ERZ808028 | MGnify/ENA primary metagenome ERZ808028 (study PRJEB31490, sample SAMN06133397) | mouse gut metagenome | isolation source: J8_1 | host: mice | place: China: Chengdu | collected 2015-05 ...
AGAAACAGGATTCGCCATCCTTTTCCACAAAAAAACCGCTTCCATCCACGGCCGTTTTCGGAGATACTCCTCCCGCCATCAGGAAAAAGTATGCATCTCCCACAAGAAGCATATCCGTTGACTTTGTAAAATACTTTCCCTCCGCGAACGCCTCATACCCTGCGTAGCTATAGACCGGAATATAAAGATCACAGTTTACCCCGTTCTCCCGGCTCAGATGATACCAGAAACCGGATGTGTGATCCTTCTCAACATCCTCGCATATTTTCCTGTAGACCGGTCCCCATTCCCGGTATTGTTCCGGCGTGAGGTTCCACGGTTCAAAATGAAACATATAGCCCACATACCCTTCCCGGACCATCTCCTCCATTTGTCCGCTCTCCAGCTCCCAGGGCCGGTAAAACTGTTCCTTCATCGGCTGACAGCCTTTCACGCCTCCGTTTACAAACACATCCGGGTACAGCGCGCCTTCCTTACAGATCCCCACTGCCTCCAGCTCCCGTAATACCTCGTGTTCTTCAAACATTCTGTCCACCCTGTCGCAGAATTCCCCCAGCGCATCCTCATCGGAATAATACAGAACACACACCTTTTCCCGTGAGGGATACAGCTTTGTTACTTCCCCGCATGTCAAACCGTACCCTTTGCCGTAATACTGAAGAAGCTGCAGCCCGTAATTCTCATTCGCGCCATATATTTCATTATGGAAACCGTAATCAATCTCCACCTGCACAGTGATCTCCGGGTGAGATAAGGAATTCATCTCATACACCGCCCTGTTCTTTGTCTTCCCCGCCCGCTCCGGTTTTGAGAATGTTTCCTGCGGATATCTGTCTCTCATATAAGTTTCCGCATAACGGCCCCCCTTAACTGCCATTGAAACATTTTTTATGAAGAAAAACAGTCCGACAGCCACCAACGCCAGTAATATCATTCTCACGATCTTCCTGCGTTCCTGTTCCCGTTCCAACCGCCACTTTACTGCAAGCCGATCTATCTCCTGATACTGATACCTTCTGTTCCACGCGGCGAGATACAGCGCCCGCCAAAGTTTTTGCAGGCTGATCGGATACCCGCAGCCTTCTTCCTCATCAAAAACCTGAAAGCCATAGGCATCCCAGAAATATAAACGTATCACATAGTCATCGGAAAGCTGCCGCTCCATATCCTCCCCGAGAAATTCTACAAGCGCCGGATGCCATTTGATATCCTGAAAATCTTCCGATTTCAGATAGTCTTTCCACCACCGCCTCTCCTCCGGATCCCGACACATTGATTTCACATTTTTCCACCTCTCCATAAAAAAGGCAATCTTTTCCTTTCTTTCCTCCGCCCGGTTCTCAAAATAGGAACTAAGCTCATTTTCTTCCCACTTTGTCCGACCGGCCGCTTCTCTTCCCGTACTGTCTTTCTCCGCCCCGCTTTCTGTCTTCCCTTTCCCGCTGTACGCATTCCTCTCATCTTCCGTTGCCGGCCCGCTTCTGCCATCCGGCTGATACCGCCGGCTTCTCCGCGCATACTGCAGCGCCGCCTGATAAGCCGCGTAAAGCTGCATAAATTCCTCCTGTCTTTCCTCCGGGTGGATCTCTTTAGAAAGGGCAGCGTACGCCCTTTTTATCTGCCTTTTATCTGTTGTGGGTTCAATGCCCAGTATCTCCCATATCCCCATCTTGCAATTTCCTTTTTCATTGCGGCCGCTCAACACGAATAGAATACAGTGAAATTTTTTTACTGTTCCTTTAGTTTATGAAATATCTTAATAAATTTCTTTGCTCCGTCATCATTCACGTGAAAGTAAAGCTTGCGCTTTTCTCCCCGTATATCATGATAACTGATCGCAAAATATTTTCTTTTTATTTTCCTTTTTCGTGTCCCGCCTGAAACCGCTATCACTCCGGCCAGCATGCTGAGTGCCCCTGTCATTACCTGCTCAGACAGCGATGCCGCCCGATCGACAGAAGCTTTTTCATCTTCCCATTGTTCTATTCCTATGTCGTCAATTTCCTTCACCACAAACTCAAAATGCGTCTCATAGGTTCCGTCAAAATTGTCTTCCAGCACATACAAATGTTGCTTCGTCAGCACGATCATGCACTTACAGTCCGGATACTTATCATTCGGAGGCACCAATCTTGCCTCATATGCAGCTATTACTTCCTGTCCCCTGTATTCTTTTTTCATAGCTCCTCCAGATTTGACCGTATTTATATTTTCGCAATCAGTTATAAAATCCACAGATCAAGCATTAAGGTTAAAGATTCTTTCAAACACCTCTAAATTTTTATCTCTTCCCTCGGGAATTGCAAATACAACTTTTCCAAAACATTTGTGTGATGTATCCAAGTATTCTTTAAAAGTTTCGGCAACCTCTCTCGCATCCTGCCCAAATACGCCGCACCCATATGCTCCGAGGATCAAAAGATCTACTTCATTCTCTTTTGCTATATCCAGCACAAACCTGATCCTCGATCTCAATACTTTTCTGTTTTCTTCGTCCGAAACATTTTGGTATTTCTGTGCTGCCGATCTGTTGGGAGCCGCACAGGTAATTACATCACATAAAACCCGGTCTTTGCCTTTACAAAACATGATATTGGGGGAATATAAGCCCCTGTTTAAATACAACGCCCTGTTTTTATGTCCATTGTTCCAGTCATAAAACGATAACGCGAACTCTGACAATACATTGTACAGGTAAGATTCATGGCACAAGCATTCCTCCTGTGCCTTGCTTCCATTGATAAACATTCCCCCGGGGTTCTTATATGATGAAAAATTTAACACCGCCATACGGCCTTCACATTCATTTGAATGGCCAATGATCGCCGAAACACTGTCCTCTGCCTCCACTATAATATCTGATTTACCGGAATGCGTTTTATTGCTTTGAAAATCAACATCGTAAACGATACTGTTTTTTATAGATTCCCTTATTTTTTCACCATATAACCGCTCCATCTCCTCCGTATGCTTTTTAGCCTGTTCTGACCTCTTCCCTTTGTCATTCCAATATTCTTTTATATATGCCATCTTCCTTTTCCTGTAATAAAAATTAACGATTAAAAATAGATTGTGTACTTGTGTCCATCTTTGAAAGGGACACAAACGGTACACAATCTATTTATTATCACACAAAACTATACGCTTCTTTATTTATAAAATTCCGGTCAGATATGTGATAACCCTAGAACTTCCCGGCCTTCGCTGCTTCCTCGATGGAAACCGCAACAGCAACCGTAGCGCCTACCATCGGGTTATTGCCCATACCGATCAGACCCATCATCTCAACGTGAGCCGGTACGGAAGAAGAACCTGCAAACTGTGCATCAGAGTGCATACGGCCAAGCGTATCCGTGAAGCCGTAGGAAGCGGGGCCTGCAGCCATGTTATCGGGATGCAGTGTACGTCCTGTGCCGCCGCCGGAAGCTACGGAGAAGTATTTCTTCCCTGCCTCTGTTCTCTCTTTCTTGTATGTACCTGCTACAGGGTGCTGGAACCTTGTCGGGTTGGTGGAGTTACCCGTGATGGAAACGTCCACGTTCTCCTTCCACATGATCGCAACGCCTTCCGGAACGGAGTTCGCGCCGTAGCAGTTAACCTTTGCGCGGAGTCCCTCGGAATAAGGCTTTCTGTAAATCTCTTTTACTTCGTTCGTGTAGGGGTCATACTCTGTCTCAACGAAAGTAAAGCCGTTGATCCTGGAGATGATCTTTGCAGCGTCTTTTCCAAGGCCGTTCAGGATAACACGAAGGGGTTTCTGACGAACTTTGTTTGCCTTCTCAGCAATACCGATAGCGCCCTCTGCCGCCGCGAAGGACTCATGGCCTGCCAGGAATGCGAAACAGTCTGTCTCTTCCTCCAGAAGCATCTTGCCAAGGTTGCCGTGGCCGAGGCCTACTTTACGGGTATCCGCAACGGAACCGGGGATACAGAAAGCCTGCAGGCCTTCACCGATCGCTGCTGCAGCGTCCGCTGCTTTGCGGCAGCCCTTCTTGATCGCGATAGCCGCGCCTACCGTGTAAGCCCAGCATGCATTTTCAAAACAGATCGGCTGGATCTTCTTAACCTGATCGTAAACATCCAGTCCGGCGTCTTTTGTGATTTTCTCAGCTTCTTCGATAGAAGAAATGCCGTACTCATTTAAAACGGAATTGATCTTGTCAATTCTTCTTTCATAAGATTCAAATAATGCCATTTTTTACATTCCTCCTATTCCTTATTCTTTTCTCGGGTCGATGATCTTCACAGCGTCATCCACACGTCCGTACTGTCCGCTTGCTTTTTCCCATGCCGTATTGGGGTCGTCGCCCTTCTTGATAAAGTCAGTCATCTTGCCGAAGTTGACAAACTTATAGCCGATGATCTCATCGTCAGCATCCAGCGCGATACCTGTCACATAGCCTTCTGCCATCTCCAGATAACGGGGACCTTTTTTCAATGTACCATACATCGTACCAACCTGGCTTCTAAGCCCCTTGCCGAGGTCCTCCAGGCCTGCGCCCACAGGCAGTCCGTTCTCGGAGAACGCGCTCTGGGAACGGCCGTACACGATCTGTAAGAACAGCTCCCTCATAGCCGTGTTGATCGCGTCGCATACAAGGTCGGTATTCAGCGCTTCCATTACGGTAAGGCCGGGCAGGATCTCGGATGCCATCGCTGCGGAATGGGTCATGCCGGAACAGCCGAGCGTCTCAACCAGAGCTTCCTGAATAATGCCTTCCTTAACATTCAGCGTCAACTTACATGCGCCCTGCTGCGGTGCACACCAACCCACACCATGTGTCAGGCCGGAAATATCTTCCACTTTTTTCGCCTGCACCCATTTTGCCTCTTCCGGGATGGGAGCACAGCCATGGTGAACGCCCTGTGCCACGGTACACATTTCTTCAACTTCTTTAGAATAGATTATCATGTGAAAACTCCTTCCATAATATAAATATTTGTAACAGAGGGTATGCTTGTCCCCTGTTATAACCGCTTTCTCTATTTTCGCATATATCCGACAAAAAATCCAGTCTTACTTGCAAATATTGTCAGATTTTTGTTTCTGATGCCCAAGCCCTGACAGAATATATATCCTGTCAAGGCTCCTTCATCTTTACACCTTCTCCACAATATTCTCCGGACTTTTGAAAATACTGCGCGCCGGGATATATCCGCGCACACAGGAAGTGGGATAAATATTCGTCTCTTTTCCGACCACCGTGCCCGGATTCAGCACGCTGTTGCAGCCTACCTCCACATGATCTCCCAGCATGGCGCCGAACTTTTTTAAACCTGTCTCGATCTGCTCTTCCCCGCTCTTTACCACCACCAGCGTCTTGTCGCTTTTCACATTGGAAGTGATGGAACCGGCGCCCATATGGGATTTGTAGCCCAAAATGCTGTCGCCCACATAATTGTAATGCGGCACCTGCACATTATTGAACAGCACCACGTTTTTCAGTTCTGTGGAGTTCCCCACCACTGCTTTCTTTCCGACGATCGCACTGCCGCGGATAAACGCGCACTGGCGCACCTCCGCCTCCTCGTCAATGATGGCGGGACCGTTTATGTAGGCGGTCGGATATACATTTGCCGACTTCGCGACCCAGACGTTTTCCTTCACCTGTTCGTATTTATCTTCCGGCAGGCTCTGCCCCAATCTGATGATAAAATCCTTGATAAACGGCAATGCCTCCCAGGGGTAGGTCAGCCCCTCAAAAAGTTCCTTCGCTATCGTCTCATCCAGCGTGTAGAGCGCTGCTATCGTTGCCTGTTCCATCTTTGCCATGCCTTTATCCTTCTTTCTCTTTTAATTTATGATGTGTTTCTTTGTTCTATACCAAGTTACCCTTTGTAGTAGCCCGCGAATTTATCGAAGGCGGGGTACAACGCCGTCTGGTTTCTGACCTGCTTCACGATATTCGTCCGTCTGGTCACAAAGTCATCCAGCTTCCGCATATACTCATCGGAGGTGATCCTCCCTTCCGCCACCTGCGTCAGTCCCTTCTCCCAGCTTGCCGTGAGCCTTGGGTCAAGCAGCGGCTTCATCGCATTGTCCACCACCTCGTAAATGATCTCGCCCAGAAACGTCGGCGTGATGATCTGAGTCTTTTTATTCAGCGTCAGATACTTGATGTTGACCAGCTTTTTCAGAATTTCCGCCCTCGTCGCCGAAGTGCCGATACCGGAACCTTTGATCTGGGCGCGCAGCTCTTCATCTTCGATCAACTGTCCCGCGTTCTCCATCGCCAGGATCATACTGCCGGAATTATAACGTTTCGGCGGCGTTGTCTCCCCCGCTTTGACGGAAAAACCGTGATAACTGATTCGGTCACCCTTTTTCAGCTTTGAAAGCGCCGCAAGAAGCGCTTCATCGCAGCTCTCCTCCGCCGCCTCTCCCTCTGCGGGGGCCTTACCGTTTCCGGCATCCTTTCCGTCTGTTGCAGGCGCCTCATCCCCCTGTGCCGGCGTTTTTCCGTCCTTCCAGAAAGAAAATTTCGTCACAGGCAGATACCCTTCTTCCTTTAACACCTTAAAACTGCTGTAAAAACGCTCTTTTTTCACCTCTGTCACCAGCGTCACCTTCTGGTACACCGCCGGCGGATAAAAAACAGACAGGAAACGTCTGACAATGACCTCATACACTCTCTGGGATACGGGTGCGAGCCCTCTTAACGCCGGCAGTCCCTGTCCCGTGGGAATGATCGCGTAATGGTCCGTGATCTGCTTGTCATTGGTATACTTTGTATTCCCGATCTTCCGGTAAGTCCCCTTTGCGAGGATATCCTCAGCCAATTTGCCGCACGCAGTATAATTTTTCAATCCGCTGATATTTTTCCCGATTTCCTTCGCCACAGCGCTTGACAGCACTCTGGCGTCAGTCCTCGGATAGGTCACCAGTTTTTTTTCATACAATTCCTGCACCACCTGCAGCGTCTGATCCGGGCTGATCTTAAAATACTTTGCACAGTCATTCTGCAGCTCTGCCAGATTATATAACAGCGGGGGATTTTTCGCCTCCCTTTTTCTCTCAATAGAGTGCACTGTCCCCTCTTCGCCGCTGACGATGCCGATCAATCCTTCCGCATCTTCCTTCTTTAAAAAGCCGTTTTCTTTATACAATCCCGGAAAGCCCACATATTTTGATTCCTCCCAGACTCTCCACTCACCGGAAAACTGCTTTCCCTCCAGATCCACATCCGCAAGCACCCTGTAAAAAGGAGTCTTCACAAAATTCCTGATCTCCCGCTCCCTGCTCACCACCATCCCCAGCACACAGGTCATGACACGTCCCACGGACACCACGCATTTGTCGGTATGCATATAGTTCTTCACCGGATAGCCGAACTTTAACGTCAGCACCCGGGAAAAATTGATGCCCATCAGATAATCTTCCTTGGCACGCAGATAGGCGGAAGCGCAGAGATTGTCATACTCCGACAGATCCTTTGCCTCCCTGATGCCCCGCAGTATCTCCTCCTCGGTCTGGGAATCGATCCAGACTCTTTTTCTTGTCTTTCCCTTTACGCCTGCCTGCTGCTCCACCAGACGGTATATGTATTCTCCCTCCCGCCCGGAGTCGGTACAGACATATATAGTCGCGATATCTTTTCTGTTTAAAAGCCCGCTGACGATCTTAAACTGCTTTGCCACTCCCGGAATCACTTCATACAGAAAATCATCCGGAATAAAAGGTATCGTATCCAGTGACCACTTTTTATATTTTTCATCATAGGCTTCCGGATAACTCATTGTCACAAGATGACCCACACACCAAGTCACCACCGCGTTTTCCGATTCCAGATAACCGTCTTTTCTCGTCATATTCAATTTCAGCGCTTTTGCAAATTCCTGCGCCACGCTGGGCTTTTCCGCAATATATAAACTTTTCTCCATCCGCACCATCCATTGCTGTTCAGCTTTTTTCCTCCCCGCATCTCCGGGGAGGCCCGATCCCGATGCGGCGTGTTTACTTTCTCTCAATATACCCCTTTGCCTTCAGCATTTCCGCGCAGAGCACAGCGCCGCCTGCGGCACCTCTCACCGTATTGTGGGAAAGGCCGACAAACTTCCAGTCATAGACGCTGTCTTCCCGTAGACGCCCAACGCTGATGCCCATACCATTTTCATAGTCCACATCCAGTTTCACCTGGGGCCTGTTGTCTTCCTCCAGATACTGGATAAACTGTTTCGGTGCGCTGGGCAGTCCAAGTTTCTGCGGCTCGCCAGAGAAGTTCTTAAGCTTTTCGATCAACTGCTCTTTTGTGGGTTTCTTTCTGAATTTCACAAATACTGCCGCCGTATGCCCATCCAGTACCGGCACACGGATACACTGACAGGTGATCACAGGACTCTCCGCCGGCACGATCACACCGTTTTCCACTCTGCCCCAGATACGGAGAGGCTCTTTCTCGCTCTTTTCCTCCTCCCCGCCGATGTACGGGATCACATTCTCCACCATCTCCGGCCAGTCCTTAAAGGTCTTGCCCGCACCGGAGATCGCCTGATATGTCGTCGCCACCACCTCATAGGGTTCATATTCCATCCATGCCGTCAGCACAGGCGCATAACTCTGGATCGAGCAGTTGGGTTTTACCGCCACAAAACCTCTCTTAGTGCCGAGACGTCTCCTCTGGTCTTTGATCACCTCAAAGTGCTCCGTGTTGATCTCCGGCACCACCATCGGCACATCCGGCGTCCACCTGTGGGCGCTGTTGTTGGAGACGACGGGGGTTTCCGTCTTTGCATAGGCCTCTTCGATCGCTCTGATCTCATCTTTGCTCATATCCACGGCGGAGAACACAAAATCCACTTCGGAAGCCACTTTCTCCACCTCGTTTACATTCATGACAACGATATTTTTCACTTTCTCCGGCATCGGCGTTTTCATTTTCCATCTGCCGCCCACGGCTTCCTCATAAGTCTTTCCCGCCGAACGGGGACTCGCCGCAATGGTCGTCACCTCAAACCAGGGGTGATCCTCCAGCAGGGAGATGAACCGCTGCCCTACCATACCTGTTCCGCCTAAAATTCCTACATGCAATTTTTCATTCATAATTTTTCTCCTCTTATTATAAGTTCCGCAGATGACCTTCCAGTACACATGACTCTGAAGTAATTTCCGGTCGATTAATGCATTCGCCCGTAAATCACTTCGTGCACTGTACGGTCTTCTGCTGTTTTTAATTATTATCCAAATATTCCCTGCAGGCTGCGATCACTTTCTCCATCGCTTCCCTGCCCGGCGCCCCGGTGGTCAGCCGTTTCTCCACACAGGCCTTCAGGGATACCGCATCGTAGATATCCTCCTCGAATCTGTCACTGATCGTTCTCATCTCCGAAAGCGGCAGCGCATCGATGGAAGTATTTTTCTCAATACAATATAATACCAGCCTTCCCACAATACCGTGCGCCTCTCTGAAAGGCACGCCCTTCCCCACCAGATAATCCGCCGCGTCCGTGGCATTGGTAAAGCCTTTCATGGCGCTCTGCGCCATCTGCTCCTTTCGGAACTTTATCGTATCCAGCATACCGGTAAACAGCGTGATACAATCCCGCACTGTGTCGAACGCGTCAAAAGCCGCCTCCTTATCCTCCTGCATATCCTTATTATAGGCAAGCGGAAGCCCCTTCATCACTGTCAGGAGCGCCATCAGATCCCCGTAGACCCTTCCGGTCTTCCCCCGGACAAGCTCTGCGATATCCGGATTCTTTTTCTGGGGCATGATCGAAGAACCGGTGGAATATGCATCGTCAATTTCGACAAACCGGTACTCGTCGCTGTTCCAGATGATGATCTCCTCCGAAAACCGCGACAGGTGCATCATCACAATACTCAGCGCCGACAAAAACTCTATCAGATAATCTCTGTCCGACACGGAATCCATACTGTTCAAAGTGGGACCCTCAAAGCCCATAAGCTGCGCTGTATAATCCCGATCCAGCGGATAGGTCGTCCCCGCCAGCGCACCCGCGCCCAGCGGACAATAGTTCATCCGCTCAAGGATATCCTGCATCCGCAGCCTATCCCGTTTGAACATCTCAAAATAGGCTCCCAGATGATGCGCCAAAGTTAACGGCTGCGCTTTCTGCAGATGGGTAAACCCGGGCATATAGGTGTCCAGATTCTCCCCCATGATTCGGACGATCACTTGTAACAGCTCCTTGAGCAGCCCGTCCGTCATCTGCACCTGCTCTCTTGTATAGAGCCGCATATCCAGCGCCACCTGATCGTTCCTGCTGCGCCCGGTATGAAGCTTTTTCCCCGCCTCACCGATCCTCTCGGTGAGCACCGCCTCCACAAAACTGTGGATATCCTCATAGCTTTCATCTATCACAAGCGCTCCGCTCTCCACGTCCTCCCGGATGGAGGCAAGGCCTTCTGTGATCTCCCGCACTTCCTGCTCTGTCAGGATGCCCTGTTTTCCCAACATCTTCACATGAGCCATGCTGCCCTCGATATCCTGCTGCCAGAGCCGCTTATCAAAACCGATCGAGGCATTAAACGCATAGACCAGTTTATCTGTCTCCTTTGTAAATCTTCCGCCCCACAACTGCGCCATTTCTTCACACTGTCCTTTTCTTTTTATTCCTTCTGTTTTCAACTCCGCATAATATTACCACAAATTCAGCTATATGACAAGAAAAGCCAAGACAATATTTGATACTTCACAAAAATAAAAACTGCAAGAAAGCAAAAATTTTCTGCTCCATTACAGCTTTTATCCCCTTTATTCCACTGCATTCAAACGTTCAAAAACCAAATCCGGATCATATTCCGGCGCAAAACTTTTTGCCGTGATATAGATCGGCTCAACAACTGATATCTCCTCTTCCAGATCCTCGGCAATCTCTTCAATGGTTTTATTCTTTTTCATCTTTTTACAGACCAAGGAAACAATCGTATACTTTTTCCCTTCTGCTCTGCTTCTGTCAAGTTCTTCCATCAACCTCAAATATCTTATTGTCATCTCCGGATCCCTCTTTACAGTCTCGATCATTCTATGTATTTCACGCAGATCATTATTTACCGCATTTTTGTAGTCAGTATGTTCCATATAATAAAGCAATTGTGTTACCGCTTCGTTTGTTTCCCCTTCTGTTCCCCCTGTATATAGAAATACAGTGCTGGCTCCATCTTCATATTCCATCTCAGGAACTTCCACACACATATTTTTTACAGTATATATCATACGATTTAGACCAAATGGATCATAAGGCATGATCATAATAATGATCACATTTTTTAACTCGTCATAACCTGTCCCTGATTTCAGATTCCTTGCAGCAATTCTGGCATGATAAAAACGCATTCTGCGCGGCAACGCTCTTATATCTGCGCTGCTGTTCTTTCGATCAGGCTCCATATCGTAAACCGTAGCCCTTCCCGCCGAACCTTCCTCTATTTCCGGTTCTACATACACATCCAGTCGTGCACCGTGCAGATCACTATCAGCACCATAATATACTTTCTGAGCAGCAATCGACAACTGTTTAAATTCCTTGCCAAATATGGTTTTAAGCAATATTCTGACAAACCTTTCCCCTATCTCAGGATACGTCACCACCGACCCAAACAGAAAATCATCCAACAGATTCATCTCACTCAGCTTCTTTTTTGCCGTCTGTTCCTTCGCTGAGTTTTTTGCAGCTTGCTGTCCTTCTCTTTCTTTCATATATTCTCCTTTCGTAATTGGCGGAAAGAAGAAAAAATATGAAAAACACAAATCCTCATTTCCCATTTTGCCCGCTATCCGCCGTATTCATTCGGAATATTCTCATTCCGCGGAAGACCCTTCTTCCCTTCTTATAAACAGGGATTAGCAACCGAAATGGTTTAAGATACTTCTAATAGACCTATCCCAGATATGTATAATCAGTATAACAATCACTCTTATCACTGTCAATAAAAAAATTATATTTTTTCATCTCATTTTCAATCTCACATAATATTTCTACAAATTCATTTATCTGACAATTGTTTCCTAAACGGTCTTGCAGATTTTCCCTCTAAAAATGTGGTGCAGTACAACCCTTCATGCTTCCCGGCATTTTTCTGCAGTTGAAAGGCATATTTTTTTAACTCTTCAAATTCTTTTTCCGGAAACCCGCCCCAATGCCTCTCATACAGCTTGCGGCCGTTTCCGTTTTCATACAGGGAAAATTCCGATACAATCCCGTCAACAACATTCTGTATACTTTCCCTGACATGAAACCGGCTGTTTTCACTTCTTTTACCCCATTCTGCCTCTTCATCTTCTCTGTTCAGTTCATAGGAGTCTACAGCCAGATCATATTCTTCAAAATGAATCTGTTCATTCTCGTAATATATATGCAATATTCCGGCTCCCGGTTCATCCATGAGATAGAGCCATTCTTCCGTATTTTTACTGATAGCTTGCATTACTTTTCTCAAAAACTTTTTTGGCATATCATAGCCAAGAAAATCGGACGCTTCACTGACATCTGATCCGATGCGCATTCCAAACCATCCATAAGAAATATAGTAAATCTGAAACCAGTCTGCCTTCATATAAATTCTCCCTGATCCGTATTTTTTAACTGATAAGCTCAAAAAACACTACAATTCAATATCAACCCGATATTCCTCATCGATCAAAATATATTCCGCCCCGTACCTGACGCACTGCTCCAACATCCGGGCATTATCCCTGCGCACCGCTTCCGGCGTACAGTCCTCATCACACAAACGCTCCTCGATGACATTGGCAAATCTCCTGATCTCGTCGAAATGCCCTTCGATATATCTGTCGCTCATGACCAGACAGTAAAACCGGATCTCCTCCAGATATTCCCTCTCGAAATCTTCCGCCCAGCTAAAGGGAATATAACATCCCTCCACAATAAGGTTCTGCCTGTTTTCGACCGCTGTTCTGATCATGCCGCATACGATGGGCCATAAATAATCCGTCAGCGCTTTTTCATCACTCAAAGGCGTCAGCACGGTATTCCCGCTGCGGATGAGCCCCATTTTCAGATGGTCTATGGAAAGGTAGGGATAACCGTACTTTTCAAGAAGTTTCTGTGCCAGCGCCGTCTTTCCCGTGTAGGATGCGCCTGTAATCAAAATGATCATTTTCCCTCCACTTACTTCGTGAGTCATCATGCCGCTCATTAATTTTGAAAAACTTCAGGGCTGTCCGCGCCTCCCAATAAGGCGGACAGCACAGTTCGGATTCTCAACTTTTTCAAACGACTTTTGAGAGATACCGCAAACTTTTTCAAACGACTTTCCGGAAATATAGTCAACTTTTTTAAACGACTTTTCAAAACAAATATCAACTTTTTCCAACTTACTACAGTTCCACACCTTCATCCTTGCTTCGCAGATACCACTCTTTTCGGGCAGCCACAACATTACCTGTTATTCTCCCCGTTCTATTCTAATCAGCAATCCGCTGAACATAGATATCGTTTTTGTCCATCAAGCATCTGATTGGTTTGTTGTATAGATTATTGACTGTCCGAATATTTTCAACAAACGGAGTGGTTACATTTACGCGTGCTTGAATCAAACCGCTTAGCGCAACGATCGTCCGCTTCTCACCATGTATTCCTAATTTGCTACCCGTTTCAATTAAGCTTTCATCTAATTGGGCTTTACTGATAACAGGCATTTTGGAAATGGTCTTCCCCACAAATTTACTTGCGACAGCCAATTTGTTCATCACCTCGACTTGAACAGATGATTTCGAATAATCTTCCATCAAATTGTAGCACTCTGTATAAAGAGTGCGGTACTGATAGGAATATTCTGTGATCCCCTGTTCAATGCTGTTCAAATATCCCTCACTAAAATTCCCCAACAGCATCACTTCCAGAAAAGCGGAGTAAGCATATAGATACAGCGCCAACTGACAATCCTTAAATTGCATTTGCAGTTTTTTCAATACATTTCTGACTTCAAGATCACTGTGAATAAAAGACCGCTTCTTCAGTTGTTTTCTAATTTGTTCCTTATAGAGAATAATACTTGCTTCCGATTCTTTTTTAATCTGTTGTACAAGAATATGTTTATTTGTCTTGTACTTTTCAATGTTCCAATTATATTTGAAATTGTTCAATACATCCCCCAGAACATTCAGGTTGCCTTGAAGCGTTGCGCGTTCTTTTTCTTCCAGAAATTGCAAAATCTCCTCCTGCGTCTCCTGTATAACATCAAGTTTCTTTTCGATATTCATCAGAGCAACAGCCATAAACAGCATGGTAGGATCGCAGGCTAATGCTGTCATTCGCGCCTGTCCTCCACCAACAGCTCCGACGGAAGATTTCAAAGCACCAATATAATCTGCACTACCGCTGACATTGAACATTTGTTTTCCCATTGTATTTACAAAATAAATCCCTGAACCACCACTGCCATTGACAGCAGTCTGAATTGCTGTTGTCAGTGGTTGAAACGCTACTCCAAGAGCAGAAAGATCAGACAAATGAATTTTTGTGGCATTACGCATTTCAAAGTCAAGTTCCGGCATGACCGAAAGAACCTCGACATTCATCATGGCTTGTAGAGATGATTCCTTTTTGGAGTCAAGTTCATTGCACATAATATCCTATCTCCTTTGTATTTTGTATTCTTTAGTGAGCTTATAAACATCACCTACTATAGCAAACATCCTAATCACACATCTTTCAAACATTCAACTTTTTAATCCTGCCGGCATTGGACATCCTCCCAAAACTCACTGTTTCGTGATGACCGCCACAGCGCAGGGCATTCTTCCGTCCACCACATGATACTCCACATCTCTATATCCCGCATCCGCGAAAAACTTTTGGTAAGAACGAATATCAAACTGCCTCTTAAAATCCGCCCCCGCCATTTCCAGCAGACGCACCGCCTTTTTATTCACGCCGCCAGACGCATTGATATAGGTCGGAACGATGATCCTGCCGCCTGTTTTGCATACTCTTTCCAGTTCTTTCAAAGCCGCATGCGGATCCTCCAGCAAATGCAGCACGTTCCCCGCAACCACTTTGTCGAACCTTTCCTCACAACATTTCAACCGTGTCATATCCGCATATCTCACTTTGACGTTGTCATATTTCCGGCATTTCTTCGCCGTCTCTCTCAACATGCCTCTCGAGAGATCCGTCGCGATAAGCTGTCTGCACACAGGCGCGATGTACCTGCTGATAGCGCCCGTGCCGCAGGCGCACTCCAGCACGATATCTCCCTTTCCGATCTCTTCGGCAACTCTTTTTCCAACGCCCCTGTATACTTTCCCATTGTATATCATCTCAAAAAAATCATAGAAGCCTGACACTTTATCCCAAAACATATTTCTCCTCCTACTCTGTCATCCTGTAATGCCCCACAATATCCGATCTTATCTCCAGAATATCCTGCTCATAGGAACCCTGTACCGGATTGCTGTGATGAATGACATAGGGCACCCCGTTTTTGTTTCTGTGATCCGAGACGATGCCGATGTGATTGTGAAAGACCACGATATCCCCGCCCTGCCATTCTTCGATCTCCCTCACATCCGTAGTCAGGGAGACCGCCGTGTGGGCAAAAAACACCTGCAGATTTTTCACACGCCTGAAATCGATATTGGCATCCGGCTCCCCGATCGGATAATCCTCCGGATCTTCCGCTATATCTTCCTGCACCAGCTCCATCAGGTCGTACCCCGCGCTTTTCAGCGCATTCGCCACGACATCCGTACATACGCCGTATTCGTCATCCGGATATCCGGTCTGGTAATACCGGCTCTTATACTTTGGTTTCCCGGCAATATACGTGAGCGCCCCCTGCAGGATATCCGTCTGATCATCTATGCCGTCCCCGTCCCTGTCAACACTGCTGTACGCCTGTTCGATCACATCGCCGTATCGATCGGGCTTTCGCCTCGCCGAGGTATTCTGATAACGGTATACCAGATAAACACAGGCACAGCCGGTAATGCATGCACACACGATACATATGGTCCGCAATATTTTCTTCACAGCCTCCACCTCCCGCTGTCTGTCTGTTCTTTCTTATTGTACTGCGATTTTATCATACATCCGATAAAGCTTATCTTCAAGGTCTGGCTTGCATCCTGCACCTCTTTTTTGTCAAATTCGTCTTCCGCATATTGACATTTTCATAAGACTGCAGTAGTATATAGTTAAACCACACTACTGCAGTCTTGTGATATTTTATGAAAAGAGGTATTCAGCAATGGAAGTTAAACTTTTCGACTCCGAATTAAAAGTGATGGATGTACTCTGGCGCGAGGGCGACACTACCGCAAAGCACATATCCGATGTTCTTCATGCGGAAATCGGCTGGAACATGAATACAACCTACACACTGATCAAAAGGTGCATTAAAAAAGGCGCCATCGAACGAACCGAACCAAAATTTATGTGCCATGCGCTTATCCCGAAAGAACAGGTGCAGGAAGCTGAAACCGATGAACTGATCAACAAAATATATGACGGTTCCGTCGACAAACTGTTTGCCGCCCTGATCAGCCGGAAAAAACTTTCTGCCGAGCAGATCCAAAAACTGAAACAGATCGTAAAGGATCTGGAGTGAGGTGGCATCTATGACCTTATGGAGTATGAATTTATGGGATATGAGTTTTTCCGGCGCGGTTTTCATCATCGCAGTTGTGCTTGTACGGGCGGCGCTGATCAACCAAATTCCGAAAAGGACATTCCTCGTCCTGTGGGAGATTGCCTTCTGCAGGCTGCTCGTTCCGTTTTCCATTCCATCCATGTTCAGCATACATACGCTGATCGGGCGCGCCCTGTCCCACGCCGCATCCGGGACGACAGATACTGACGCCGCCATATCCGTCTTGGCACAGGGACAAGATCTTATGACGCAAAAAATGGAGACGCTGTCATCCGGCATGCTCTCTTCCCATCCCGTATGGTTTGCCCTCTGGTGTACCGGCATGACAGCCCTCGCATTGTTTTTTACGGTCTCCTGCCTTCGCTGCCGGATCGAGTTTCAGGCATCATTGCCTGTGCACAATGATCATGTGGAACAATGGTTGAAAGAGCACTCTCTAAAGCGTTCCGTCTCCGTCAGGCAGTCGGACCGGATCCTGGCGCCCCTGACTTACGGCATTTTTCATCCCGTGATATTAATGCCCGGGAAAACGGACTGGAAAAATACAAAACAGCTGCAATATGTTCTCACGCATGAGTATATACATATCCGCCGTTTGGATGTTCTCAAAAAACTGATCGCCGCCGCTGTCCTTTGTATTCACTGGTTCAATCCCGCGGTCTGGATCATGTTTATACTTTTTAATCGGGATGTCGAACTGGCATGTGACGAGAATGTCGTCCGGCAATTCGGCGAAAGATCGAAAACGGTTTACTCGCTGATCCTGATCGACATGGAAGAGCGACAAAGCGGGTTACTGCCATTTTGTAACAATTTCAGCAAAAACGCGATAGAAGAAAGGATCACAGCGATCATGAAAATGAAAAAAATAACAATATTCTCTTTTGCCGCCGCATGTCTTATTGTCTGCGGTATCGTGACAACGTTCGCCACTTCCGCCAAAACCGGAAGCACTCTTCCTTCATCTGACGGATCCGAATCGGCATGGACGGCTCCCGAAATGCAGCCCTATGGCAGCGAGGGGGACAATTATTATTATCTTCCGGAGGATTATATTTTGGACGGTCAAACAATTTTTACGGCAGGTTACTACGAAGCCGTACAGCTCGTAGAAGGATGTGAAACCCGCATTTTTGTCCCGATCGACCCTGTTTCCCATGAAAGGCTTCCTTCGGACAGCTTTTCCGACGGCACTATCATGGAAATAGACGGGAAAGAATACGAGATACATATAAACGACAATCAGTATACCGCTGTCCCAAAAGACCGGCAGTAAAGATCGGAGGCTTCAAAAATGATGAGATATCTCGAATTGGCAGAATATATTTGTCTGGCTGTATCTGTCAGCAATTTTATCGCATTGGTATCTGCGTTGAGGAAAAAGGAAAATATATACAGGACAATATACTTTATCAACAATCTGGGTATTACTGCCCTATCGAATCTCATCATTTGGATGGAAGGCTGGTATGCGGACGAGAATAATCTGAGCGGCAGTACCGTAAGCTTCTTTTTAAATATATGTATTGTCGTTCTTTTTATCCTGAATAATATAATGGTGGTCAGATGCAGTAAAGCAGAACCCGGACCCTCATTTCCGGACCGGCGGTAAACTCATTTTACCGCCGCGATCACTGAAAACTTCTGATAGGAATACACACACTGGACAACCTGAAAGCCGCACTTTTCGAGCATATCCATCTCCTGTCCGACCGAGCACTCCCTGTCCAGTTTTCTGCGCTCCCTCCATAACGCCAGATCCTTATCTGTCAGGCCGCGCGCCGGCAAAGAGTTTTCCCAGTAGGAATCAAACCACTCCCGCATCTTTTCCTGCTCCGCACAAAACTGGTCATAATTTACAAACACGCCGTCCTCCGGCAGAGCGTCATATATCCTTGAAAACAGCCCCGCCTTTTCCCCATCTTCCAGATGATGGATCGACAGAGCCGAAATGACCGTATCAAAAGCGCCCTCCGGCAGTTTATCGATATAATTTTCTGCCCGGTATGATATATTTTTTATACCGTGAAACCTTTTTCTGGCAACATGCAGCATTTCATCGGCAATATCCACGAGCACATACTCCGCGTCCGGACATCGCTGATACCAGAAATACGTCAAAAGCCCCGTTCCTGCCCCCAGATCGACGACCCGCCCGGGCGCATCTATATTGGAGGTGATGAACTCCGTTGTTGTCCTGTAAAAATCGTCAAAACAGGGGATAAATTTTCTTCGATTGGTGTCGTATTCCTCCGCGATCAGGTTAAATTGTCTTTCTATATCCATACTATTGTTCCCTCCCGTCTTCCATAAATATACAAAAATCCCGACAGATCTGTCCCACCGCCTCTTCGATCTCTTCCTGCGACAACGCCAATATCCTGTTCCGTTCATTTTCCGTCCGGCAGGAAACACAGATCCCGTCAAAGTAGATCGTTCTGCCGCACTGTTTACATTTCTTCGCCTCTCTCCCCATATCTGCCATCCTCCGAAACTATTTTACCCACTGCCTGTTCGCCACCGGTCCTCCATGCCCGAAATATATGATCCTCTCCCCCATACCGCTGATCTTTTCCGCACTCTTAAGCATCTCTTCCCTGTCATGGTACAGCATGGAAACCGTCGGATAGAACATATTCATCAAGGCATCTCCCACGATCAGATATTTCCCGTCCACATCCACACCGATGGATCCTCTCGTGTGCCCCGGCAGCGCCACGATCCGCGCGTTTATCCCGTGATCAGCCAGAGAATCCCCGTCATGCAGCAGCACATCCGGCTTAAATTCCGGCACCCTGCGGCGGCGAAATTCTTTTAAGGATGCCGCCAGAACGATCTTTCCCGCGACAGTCTTAGCCGAAAGGGCCTGCGCCTCATTGGAACCGATCAGTTCACAGTCTTCCCCGCTCATCGCAATCGGCGCTCCCAACGCATCCGCCATCCGCGCCGCATTTTCCGCATGGTCAAAATGTGCGTGCGTCAGGACGATCAGCCTGATCCTGTACGGTTCGCACGCCCTGATCACCTTATCCGCATACTCCCTCTTCCCGACGTCCACCAAAATGCCGTCCGTCCCGTTTACAACAATATAACAATTGGCATTGCCGCATTTTATCCTGTGAATCTCACTCATTTTCGACCTTCCTCTTCATCCACAAACACCCCCAGTAACATTATTGACTGACATATCCCTCCCTTTTCGGTCATACATCGTCCCTTTTCACCGGCTTCCTCGCCCTCAAACTTCTGTTTATTTTTATGATTTTACCATAAACATCCCCTGTGTACAAGAATTCTAAGCTGGCACAGTATTTCACATGTATTTTAGCGCCTTATGTGCCCGCTGCGCTGTTTCACAGACTCCTGAAGGACAGAACCCGGCGAGAGCGCATCTGAATCAGACTGATATCCGCTCCCAGCGTCCGTCATACCAACAAATAATGACACCCATACACCTTTTCTGCCATCCCACATAAAATACTATATAACATTTTAAAACAAAGGAGCGCTTTTTGTGGAAACCTCGTATCTTTCCCTTGATCATCTATCCTATGCTTATCATGGTATGCACGGGGAGACCTGTGCGCTTACCGATATATCCTTTTCCGTGAAAAAAGGCGAATTCATCGCAATCGTGGGACCCAGCGGCTGCGGCAATGCGATGGTATAAAAACGGAAACTTTTTCTTCGACTGTTGCTCCATTTTCTTTTTCAAATGGAACAAAAGCCCCCAGTACCCATCAGGCACTGGGGGCTTCAAATATATATGAGCAAGTTCACCGTCCCAAATTACTTTTTGCAACACATCACTTAAAAATTCACGTTTTTCCGCAACATTTAGCAAAGGAAACATTTTATAAAAATTTGAATACTGTTCAATTAGTATATCCATCATCTTTTTATCAGATTTTTTGTTTTCAACTGTATTCTTCATTTCATCTAATTTACATTCCAACTGCTTTACTTCACTGTCTAATTCTTCTATTTGTTTTAAAATATAACTAGCCGCTACTCCTTCCGAGGTATTACTAATGGATGAAATCAAGTTTTGAATCTGTTTCTGTTTCTTATCTTTATCTTTTCTTAGGATTTCAGCTTCATCTGATCTATACTCTTCTGTAACCAATATTTCTCTTCTCAATTCTTTCAGTAACGGAATAATTCCTTCATCAGGGCTTATATATTTTAAAACTTCATTACATACAGCAGTATCTAATGTATTTCCATGTATATTAGATGTATTGCATTTTTTGCCATTTGTTTGGGCTTTATATGTGCATAGATAGGCAAATGTTCTTTCACCTTTCTCTGTCAAACGATTTGCCGGATAATTTTTAGGGCGCATAGTATGACCGCATTGACAAAAAAGTATTCCTGACAATAAACTAACCGGGTTTTGAACTCGTTTAAAACACTCTCCCCTACTTTTATTCTTTTCAAGTATATTTTGAACTCTAACAAAATCATTCCCGGACAAAATCCCCTTATGACTTCCCTTCGAAATAATCCATACCTCCGGTTCTGTTGCTTTGTTCTTATATTGGCTAGAAGAAGTTTTAGCATAACTCATAAGTCCTGATACCCCATCTAATTCTTCTTCATCTATACACACCTGGCATCCCAAATTGTAATAATACTGATAAGCAATATAATCTGTTTTACAGTAAACTGGATTTGTCAAAATATCCCTAATAGTTGTGATTGTAAATTCATTTCCATTTCTGGTTCTTCCTCCTATAATTTGTAGATAAGATAAAACTCCATTTAAAGATTGGCATTCCAAAAATTTTTCAAAAATATTCTTTACTAATCCTATTTCTTCTTCATTGACCCTTAGTTGATAAAATGATTTTTTCTTAACTTTGCCAGAATCTTTTTCCCTCTTTACAGAAATATAGCCAATAGGCGTATTTCCACCAAGCCATCTGCCGCTTCTTGCAAGCATAATCATATTATCGCGCACTCTTTCTGCAATCTGTTCCCTTTCCATTTGTGCCAGAACACCCGAAAATAAGAGCATCGCTTTACCAATAGGAGTTGATGTATCAAATTTTTCTTTGATAGAAACAAAAGAAATATTCAGTTTTTCTAATGTTTCCATTAATGATGCCAAATCAACAAGATTTCTTCCGAGCCGATCTAATTTATAACAGACAAGATAATCAAATTTTTCTTTTTTTATTGCTTTCATCATTTCCTGAAATTGTGGTCTATTTGTATTTTTACCTGAAAACCCTTCGTCTTCATATACATATACCTCTGCATTTTCACTTCCCTCAATAAACCGAGAAATATACTCTTTGCACATAGTAATCTGATTTTCAACACTTTCGCCTTTTCCTGTCCACTTAGATTTTCTACTATATATAATAATACGCATTTTATTTTTCTCTCCTTACGACAATTTATTATCCCCAAGCTTTTCCACATTACTTCTGTCTCTTAATTATCATGAATATAGAACAAACGCCTATAATACAGCACATGAAACACGTATAGGCATTTCTCTCATTCTTTTCTTATTTTGTCTCTTTACCAAATAATATTTTATAAAGATATAATATATTATTTAAATTCTTTTCATTAACAAAAATAGCTCTGAATCGCTTATTCCGACTATTCAGAGCTATTTCATATTATTTATTTCAGAATATCTTCTCCATTCCTTTTGAATTATGGCAATATTATTATCTACAGCATCTACACATCAATAGTTATATACTGTGTTTTTATATATAATTTTTTATATGAAGCTCCCTCCTTACTTTATTAACAATATTATCTATGAATATATGATAGTTTGTTAAATCTTCTTTTTCAAATATCAGCTTCTTCCCTGTACTACAACTAACTGTATTTACTGCAATATGAATATGAGGAGTATCTGTATCTAAATGCACTCCCCAAAACACCTGATATTCCGGATGAAAATATGCAGTCAAATACGCCGCCATATACTGCATTTGTAGTATATTTAATGAACTCTCCGCTTTCCAGCTGATTATAAAATGTTTTATCTGCCTCCCTCCAGTTTTATTCCAAAAACGTTTCACCGCTTTAAATTCACTAATAATAGCCGTAACACTTGCCATACTAATTCCCCAACCTCCGGCAACTTCACTTCTCTCTGCAATATAACAAATCAAATTATCTACCGCATCTATATTTTCATATGATCCGTCTACCACTTTTAAAATTGCCATAACTCATGCGCCACCCTTTCTATTCCATCTATATTTATTTTAGGATTTGCAATCCTCACTTTTTCAAGTTCACTCATCAAAACATATAATTTAACCACAAAATCTTTTGGCAACGTTGTTTTAACATCTAATTTCCCGGAAAACAATACTCTTCTAATATATTCACTAACTTTCAACCGATTCATTCTTGCCAAATTATCTAACTCTTCCCGTTCCTCTTCTTCTAAACGTATTGTCACTTTTTCTGTTAACATCATTTTTCCTCCATATGTTTTTTAATATATAGTATTGTGATAAGTATATTTCTATTATTATTCTATTATTTGCTATTGTCTATACTCCCCTTAATAGGGGAGTATAGACAATAGCTTTTAGCAAGTAAACGTAATGTCGGACGTTTGCTTTATTTCTATGTAAGTATGCTGTTATTTTCTAACATATAAATTATTGTATCTAACATCTGAATCTGTTCCTCTTTTGTAAACCCTTCTTTTTTCAGCTTGTCAGATAATGCATTTTTCCAAAATAGATTTACCTTTTTACAAAGCCTCTTTCCGATTTCATAATTTTCTACAATACAGTCTACATTATGTTTTCTCATTTCAGATACTCTCTTTCCCAGCTTATATTTCATTTATATGCCGTAAATTTTTCAGTATACTGAAGTAAGAACTCATGTATTTATTTAAATAATATTTAAAAGGTTATTGTACTATATACTCAGTACGTGATATTATTTTTTATAATTCTATATTTTTTGGAACACATACAATTTTTAGAACACCTAAAAGGAGACTGTTATGTTTACTATTTCAAACAATAACCATTTGTGTAAAAGAAACAATACCGATTTTGTTATATCTCAAAGCGATTATATTAAGTATCTGAAAAAGTCTAATACCTTACTATTAAACTTACATAATGCTATTTTTTCCGCTAACACTCCTATTTCTTATAGCGAACAGATTCTCTTGCATCGTGCCTTGTTTAATGAAAGTAAATTATTCTCTGCCTCCAATGGACATATTTTCTTTCCTTCTGATGACTTAACGTTTGATAATGCTGAAACATTTTTTCAGTTTTTTTTCGAAATAATACAGAAAGCTGCACATGGCTACTTTATGTTTACTTCTCCTCATAATTTTAAACATCCTTATTTTTTACAAATCTATAAACATTTTCATGATTATTTATCTTTGACACCTCCAAAAATGCGCTCATATGCTAACTATTTCTTAACAATTTATCAATTAATCCCTCACGATATGCAGTGGCGTTTTACATTCCCTAACAGATTTTTTCTTTATATTGATAAAAATCTTATATATAATCCCGATCAAGATAAATTTTTTCATATAAAAACTAAATGGAATATGGCACAATTTTGGGGGGTATCTAAAATAACATCCAAACATATTCATTTAATAAAGAATCTGCAAAAATTCATTGCTCCGGAAAGATATTACTCATCTGCTCCAAACTGCAGCAGCAACTATTCTTTTCGTTTTTCCTATGAAAAAAAACAATACTATGCTTATATACATGAAAATAATTTTAAAGTTAAATCTTCTTCTACGTCAGTAATACCTCAAAATGCGTTTACAATAGATTTTTCGGAGTATAATCAGCTTTTTCTATCTGAAACCGCCATTGATTCTCTATACGCAATTACTGGAGGCATATTAGAAAATTTAGAAATCTTTTCTTCTTTATGTGCTATTGTTTCCACAAATTATTATTCTAATTTAAACTACACACTTTCTTCTAAATCTTACTCTCCCCTTACACTCTTTTCAGTTTTATCCTCAAGAGTGCATCTTGAACTGATTCAATTTGTATTGGAATCAATGTATTACCAAAATTACAGTAAAGATATTCCTATTAACAAACTTTCCAAAAAAGAAATTCTTAAGTATTTAGTTGATTGTAACTTAAAATCTCAAACGGGTTTTATTTCTGTGATTCCATCATCCTCAAAGGAAAGTGAACTACAGATAAAAACTATCAAAAAAATTATTGCCCGCAAAAATATCTTGATAAAAAACAGAGCAGACCTTGACAATACACTTATTAATCATCTTCCTTTAATATGTTTTGTTGAAAATCAAAAAAAAATAAATTATATTCAATCTATTTATAAAAGCAAAATATTTACCTTTCAACAACCCAAAAAGAATTTTCCAATTTCTGTTACTATTAATCCTGAAGATTTGAAAATCCTCTCTTATTTTCTTACTATTTATGGAATAGAATTACTATATAATTCTGATTGGTGCAACCATCAATCAAAGCTGACAAATTCTACTCAAAAAAGTGATAATGAAACCATTTTAGAAAAATTTTATCAAGATGTTTTACTTTCTAAAGAAGGAAGCCTTATTTATGCCGACGAATTGTACAATGTCTATGAAAAATATTGTAATTTGTTTTATACAGGCGAACCACTTTCCAGAATAATGTTTGTAAAAGAAATGCGTAAATTAACTTCCTATGAATATAAAAAGCCTAGGCGTTCACGTTCTGACAATCGTTATGCATTTATAGGGCTTGATTTTAACCGTAAAAACATTGCTCAAATCGCCTCCGAAAGTTATAAGGAAAATAATCTTGATAAATTACTTTTTTCCAATCATCTAAACAAATTACAGAGCAATATTAACAAGCAAGTAGACCTTATCATAAAAGAAACCCTTGCTATAAAAAAGCAAAAAAGAATTATTAGAGTTAACTACAATAATAATAAAAAATAGACAAAAAGAGACAAATTATTTCTACTATCGCATTTATAAATTTTCTCACAAGATGGCTCAGAACGATAATCCTGAGCCATCATTTCATTACTATGTTTCGATATATTTTTATATTTCATATTATATTTATTCTCACTTTTTTAAGAGAATATTCTTGTGTAAAGAAACTAATTCTAGAGCACTGGAACCTATATTTCAAATACGGAAAGCACCTTTGATTAGCTTGACTACCATTTATAAGAAATTGAGTCAATGGCAAACTCAAAGCAGTTTCACGAGATTTTAACTGGCTTTACTTTCATGAAATTTCTTATATTCTAGATAATTGCCAATCGGCTTCTTAATCACTGAACATCATAGACATTAAAAACAATATCTTCATTACGCCACAATAAACACCCCTTCCGTATCCGCATAATAGCGGTATACATGATATGATAAAATTTCAGTCTCTTCAAGCTGTGTGTTATTAACTTCCCGAAC
>ERZ808028.661-NODE-661-length-25967-cov-4.518501_pt1 | contig 25967 bp, 42 predicted proteins | sample MGYA00380184_ERZ808028 | MGnify/ENA primary metagenome ERZ808028 (study PRJEB31490, sample SAMN06133397) | mouse gut metagenome | isolation source: J8_1 | host: mice | place: China: Chengdu | collected 2015-05 ...
TGATAAGCATATACAAACAAAAAAATAATCCTTCCCATAATTAACAATTTTAGCAAGAATAGATATATTTAAATTCGCAATTTTCAACAATTTTATTATACTGACAAAATCTAAAACTTTCAATATAAATGTGTCGTATTTTCCTATATTTACACATATTTTATCTTCTATTGGTTTTGGGAAAGGGACTTATAATATTTCTTGGTTTTATATACATTTTTGTACCATTCTTTCATGATTTATATTTATAAACAGATTTCTATGACAGTTAAATAATTTAAGACTACATCTTTCTATTTCTGATATTGTTTGTTAGGTGTTGAAATTTACCCTCTCGAATTTATTTCTGTTAATCAATTCTGCCAAAATAAAAAACACTGTTAAGAGTAGTAAATACTCAAAAACAGTGCCTTTTTTGTGTGATTAAGTTGGTGCTACGCTAATAATTCAAAAACTGATGATATCAATTAGGCTGACACTTCACAATTTATCAAAGGAAACTGATTATTTCAATCTTCTCTATTTCAATAATTCACCATGATTTAAAACAAGAGTACTATATAAAAATAAGACATCTTGATTATCGAAATCTATCCATGAGGCTAACAAATCACTTTGGATATAGCGGATATCTACCATGGTAATCTTCGCATATCCCGGAATCAAAAGTGGTGCAAGCGAACTGGAAAATGAATCTCGAAAGAGAATCAGTTCCTTTTCTGTATTAGCATTTGGATTTTCGATTGTAATCAATGAAAGTGAACCCGATAAAAACATTTCGTACGGATCTCGTCCTGTTGCCTTTTCAAGATCATATACCGAAATCCTCTGATTATTTTGATGGTCGATGACAATACAATCTTCAAATTCATCAAGCGATAAATAACTAAGCTGATCTTTGTCATGAGGAAGTGATGATTGACTGCTATACACACCTTCAAAAGATGTATCTAACGTTTCCAACTCATAAGATGCGGTTACATCAGTTCCCATTGTTGATGCTAACTTTTCTGCAACATCAACAATTTTTTCTTGACGCCAATGTAAATCACTCTTATAGAAATCATCTAAACTTAACTTATCTTGAATATCAATATATGTCATAAATGATATCTTTTCGAGCATTTGTTGCCTAAAGGCTTCATAGTCCATCGCTAAAACAGAGCTATTTTCCGCCAAGTAATAATTCTTATCAAAAATAATCGAAAAATAAACATGAGTATCTGTATCCTTCAAAAAACGATCATAGATTTTTTGAAAGGTTGTAGCCCCTTTTTCAATTGATTGAGGGTTCATAGGATATTCCATTTTTGATAAATGCCCTTGAGATGCATAGATTCCCCTTTGGTCAAGATGATGAAACACATGGGTTGCAACCATTGATTTTAAATAGCGACATGATTCGCGCATTGGAAATTGATCGAGGGCATAGTCTTCAAATTCACTCATAAACTTACCTGATAAAATCGAGGAAACCGTCATGTTTGGAAATTGCTTCAATAAGCGACGTTCATCAGATGAAAATCCCTTATCTTTCATCAATAAACCAAGCAATGACCCACCAAGAAGCACTATACTCATTAAAACTACAATCCATTTATTTCGTCTTTTCGATGACATTGACTTTCCTCCTAAAACCTAAAGTAGATAAACGGATTAAATGATCCATCTACTAAATAAGCGCTTATCACTAACATCAGTCCAACAAGTAAAAAAGGTTCAACTAAATTCATTAGGGCTTCACTTTTTGGCCTTTGCAATAGATAAGTATATGCTTGTTTCAAAAGCGGTGTACACGCAACAGTTGCTAAGATAAATGTGACGAAATAACTTTTTAAGTAGTAAACTGCTTCTGCTGAAACAAGTGGTACGCCACCAAAACCAAATAGATGCGAAATATCCGAAAAAGCCTGTTGAAGATCTACCGCATTAAATAAAACAAAGCTGATAATCACTATCAACATGACATAAATATGATTGATAAAGCGCCACCTTTGTAGATATTGAAACAACCATAATTTTTCAACAATCAGAATTAAGCCAAAGCCAATCCCCCATAAAACAAAATTCCATGCTGCACCATGCCAAAGCCCCGTTAATGCCCACACAATCATTAAATTAACCAACCATCTTTTCTTTGATACATGATTACCACCTAATGGGATATAGACATAATCACGAAACCACGTTCCCAAACTAATATGCCAGCGACGCCAAAATTCAGTGATGCTTGATGATAAGTAAGGGTAGCGGAAATTTTCCGGAAAATGAAATCCAAATATTTCCCCAAGACCAATCGCCATATCACTATATCCTGAAAAATCAAAATAAATATGAAAAGTAAATCCAATCGCATACATCCAATAGTAAAGGACAGATGGATCACTTGTGGTACGAAAAATAGAACACAATTCTGCAAGCACATTGGCAATCAATACTTTCTTGGCTAAGCCTATCGTAAAACGGCGAATACCCGATGCACATTGACTTAAACTATATGTTCGCTCACTTAACTCTTTTTCAATATCACTATATCGCACAATAGGTCCGGCTATCAACTGCGGAAACATTGCAATATACGTAGCAAGATAAAACACATTTTTTTGTGCCTTGACATCTTTGCGATAAACATCAATCAGATAACTAATAATTTGAAATGTATAAAAGCTAATACCAATCGGTAAGCCTACTTTCAAAACATTGAATTGAAACCCAAGTGAATTTAGGTTTGTAATAAGAAAATCTGTATATTTAAAAAATACCAGAAAACTACTACAAATCAAAATAGATGCCATGAGGACGTATTTCGCATAGGGCTTATGACGACACTGCTCAATCCATAACCCAAAGCCATACCCGATTAAAATAGAGAGCAACATCAAGACAATATACTTCGGTTCTCCCCAAGCATAGAAAAGCAAGCTTGCGACTAGTAAAACACTATTTTTAAAGCGTTGTGGCATAAGCGCATATATAAGTAAGGTATTCGGCAAAAAATAATATAGAAACGTTATACTGGAAAATAACATTGCCTATGCCAGTCTTTCTTCAAATAAAATATCGGCGTTCTTGTAAACTTCAAGAAGTTTTGTCTTGAAAGTCGTAATCAATTCTTCATTTCCGAATGCAGCTACAAGATAACCATTTACATCTACCATAACAAGCAACTGAGGAAAACCACATATCCATTGGGTATTCATGATACTATCCTTTGTTGCAGAACTGACTTGATCCATCTTGCCATCTGCTACATGAAAAGCACCGCACGTAAATGTATTGGCATTCATCATATGCATAATACTTGCCGCATCATCAACGAATTCAAGGCTACCAGATGGGAAGTGAAGAAGATTTTCTACAGTGTTAGCATCACTCAAATCAAATTTCCCCGGGGCATTTTCTGCCATTGTATTGTAATCGCCACCCATAGCCGGAAATAATTCATCTTCGCTGTAAGTAGACCAAACATTGTTAAGTAATTCCACGGCATCTTTAACTTCTATATCATCATCTTTTGATGATTGACCACAAGCCACAACACTTAAGCACATCACTGCTACCAAAAATAATTTCAACATTTTTTTCATTTTATTTTTTCCTCCATATTTTAAATTTACTTTATTTTTAGACATTCATTTTCAAACTTATTCAGTAAAGTACGTATCAAATACCTATGTAAAACTCTGATTTGAATAAGTATCTTATGCGACTAAGATAGAATCTTTTAAATACTGCCTCCGATTTCAATATGTGCATATATCTATTCATCATCACTCAACTGATATTTCATCTACTTATGTTTCCTTCTATCCCCTAAAAGTAAACTTCAATATTTGCTTAGATAGACTTCCAAATTGAAAAACGAAGAAGCATATTCATATATTCTTATCCACATCTTTAAAATTACTAAATTTTCATTCAAAAAATTCCTCCCATCTTCTACAAGATAACTAATAAAAGGCTTTCATTTCAACTTTTATTTTATCTTTTTTTTAATTAAGACGCAACCATATCTTCATCTTTATTTATCATTTGATAACTAGTTTTGAAGGGGTTCTTTTAAAGATATTGACACTGCAACAATATAAGTGCCTATGATATTTTTATTATACCATCAATGACTTAATTCTAACTGAAAATAGCTCATTGAATTTCACCATCACTAAAATACTTGAATATGCTCTATACTCTTCAATTTAAAATGGTAAAACAAAAAAGCCCATAGATATCAAATCTATGAACTTCTCAAACAATATTTATTTCATCTTACTTATAGTTTTATCCATATTTAAGTATTGATAATCTATTTCGCATAGCGAACTTTGCGTTACCTCAATAGCCAGTTTTGAACAATCAATGCCAACGAATTTTCTACCTAAAGAATTTGCACATTTCAAAGTTATACCACTACCGCAAAAGCAATCCATCACGATGCTATCTTCATTCGAAGATTGTTTAATGATCAATTCAATCATTTCTTCATTCTTCTCGGTTGGATATATCGGATATTGGGGATCTTTGAAACACCAAACATCTTGATAAACTTTTCCTTTATGATCTTCGGCGTACTTTTTCAATCTTGGATTGCCTGTTTTAGACCACTCAATCAAGCCTTTTTCATCTAATTCATCTAACTTTTCCGGCGAAACACGCCAATGTCTTCCAGCCGGTGGTAAAAGCCCTTTCCAACTCTTTCCGGTACCGCCATTATTTGTTTCTCCCGGAGCATGAAGTGGAACAGTTGTATAATAACCTTTAGCGTCCTTTTTATTAAATCTTCGTAGTATTTCATTTTCCGTTAAAGGTAATTTGACATAATTCCAAATATTCAAAGAGCTGTTCTTAGAGTAAAACAAAATCATATCCTTTTCGTTACTCCATGCTTTTCTATCAAAATTCTTTGGATTAGATTTAATTCTGGTAATATCATTTTTAAAATTTTGAATCCCAAATATTTTATCCATCAAAATTTTGACATAATGTCCTATTTTATAGTCAATATGTAAATAAATAGAGCCATTGTCACTTAGTAGACGATAGAGCAATTTTAATCTTTTCTCAAGAAATTTTAAATATTCATCAAGCGAATAGCTATCGGAATAAGCAACTGTCCCCATTTTTTCTCTTGAAATTGTACTGCTTCTCTTTTCTGATACAGTAAAAGTCTGTTTTGTATTATATGGAGGATCAATATAGATTAAATCAATCTTCCCCTCATAAATTGGAAGAAGTTTTTTCATCACTTCAAGATTGTCCCCAAATACTAACAAAGATTCTTTTTCATCAATTTCTTTTATCTTATTTATCTTTAGCAAGTATTCCAACTCCTTTATAATTGATATATGAAATCTCTTAAAAACAAAGCAGACATCACATCATTATTATTTCTTTTAATCGTTTGGTACATCTGATTATTCCCTTCTAAATATAATATGCCATCTAAAATAGCAATCGGGATAACCTCATATTTTGTGGTTGTTTTAATTGACGTAAATATCGTCATAGCACTGTCTAACTGATTGCCTTGATTTCCCCCACTATTTGTAATAAACTTCGCTTCACCGATAATGTACTTTCCGTTATAGCGACATAGAAAATCTAATCCACGATTTCTACCATAACCTAGATAGATTCTCGCAAACTCTCCTCGATCTTTATCATTCGTATTTAATATCATATTTTCATCAGAATTTAAAAATTCTTCTCTATCTTTGGTGATTACCTAAGATGCCTTTATCTATCCAATTGGTAAAAACTGTTCCCATTTGTCTATTTGTTTCAGCAGGTCTTTCCATCGCAGCAATTACCTCTTCATAGCCCATTTCAATCAATGCACCGGCAATTCGATTAACCGTTTCCGGATTTCTATCAATAGATGTTTTATCTTTTCGTAAAAAGCCTACATAACTATCTTTTATTGGAAATACCTCAGAATCAATACACGCTAATATAAGTTCTTTATACTTTTTGTTTTCAATAGCATCTTTTATTCTCTTTCTTTTTTCATCGGAAAGAGGTCGTCTAGGATTTTTAGAAATAGTATATACCTTAAATAATTGGTCTAAATAATCTTTATTTTTGGCATACTCTACACTTTTCTTCGTCCATTCATTCATATATTTATTCCTCACTTGTTTATTAAAATATCTATTTCGAATTCATCTAGTATCACCTTAAATTTAGAAGCTAAATCCTTTATGTATCTTTTTTTGAAATTATATCAGTTCTAATATGCATCAAAGTATTCCTAGACTTATGCTTTATGTTACTATGCGATCACCATTATGTATCTATTATATATCAAATTTAACAGCAAATAAATACAATTTTAAAGTAAAAAAGTCTTGTGGCATAGTGTTATAATTGATGTGAAGCAATTTAATATAAAAAAATGATTCATTTCTTATATCATTGATTACGCTTAAATAAACGATAAAAGGATTTGAACCGCCATATATAGTACAAACTATACAATAAACGTTATTTGCCATATAATTTAACAACTAACTTTCATGTCATTTCTACTTTCCGTAATAGCATATAGTATTAGAATTGTGTTGTGTACAATATATAAATCTGCCAGAATTAAGTTCGTGTAGGAGTTTTAAAACATTGGCATTTATACTATCATAGTGAAAATTGTGGGGAACTACCATGAAAAAGATTATTGTAAATGAAATCATAAGTACAATTTGTGATATATGGAACAAGAATATATCTCAAGATTATAATAAGGGAATTTTATTGGAAGAAGATACATTGAAATGTGCTTTTTATTATCATTTAAGAAGAAAATTGGGTAAGTTAATGGTTGAGAATCATTTATGTATATTTACAGAATATTTAGGAACAGAATTTAAAAAAATGAATTATAGACCTGATATGGTTATAGTCAAAATGAAAGATAATTGTGATGAAGAATATTTAATAAACCATGTTGAAGAAGTAATTGTTGCAATTGAATTTAAGTTTAAGGGTAAATATGAGTATAATTCTATTATTGCTGATAGAGAGAAAATTAAAAATTATGTGAAACGTATTGATAATCACTGTCAGTATGTTTTAGCAGTCATTCATGAAAAATATTGGGAAAATCCTTATTGGTTTGATAACAGACAAGCTAATAATTGGGCTAAAGGCAGAGTTACAGAATTAGTTGCAAATTATGATAATGAAAAATGTGAGAATATGCTATTTCAGGTACAGAGATATTAACAGAGAATTTAATTGATAAGGTCAACCTTGCAAGAGGTGCGGACAAGTTCTTGGACTTATTCACTAAATCAAACAAAAGTTTTGTCTATCCTCACTAAGACGCATATTACTTAATGATACTCTAATTCTTTTTATTTTGTACCATAAGATATATTCATTGATTATTTCAATAAAGACGTTATATCTATTTTATTTCTAACACTATAAAACTTAAACTTTCTTTGTCCTTTTTATAAGTATCGAAACAATTATTACTCTTTTCGTTCTACACTTCTATATTCTATTATTGTACAAAAAACTTATCATTTATATCTAATAGTTTTACTAATTATTATTAACTTTATAAAATAAGACTATTGGCGGATAATCAATAATTTTAAAGTATTGAGGATAATTATAACTCATTAAAGTAACATATTTATATTTAACTTGTTTTTTGTATCCTTTTAACACTTGTTCATCAATAGGTTCTTTACCTTGAATTGCATAAAACATTTTTTAAATGCCCATTATATTTCATCGCAAAATATAACAATACATCATTCATTTTTATTTCCCCTTTCAAAAAATACAATAAAAAAGACGTTAGTTCTATAAATACTAACGCCTATATATCTCATAAAATCTATTCACTTTTTTATTTGCTGCCTTATTGCTGCTTTATTGCTGCCTTGAGGCCAAAATATACCCAAATCCACAATTTTATAAAACGAAAAAACTCCCATAAAATGAGAGTTTTTCCATTTCGCAGTTTTTACACAATTAACGTTTAGAGAATTGTGGTGCACGTCTTGCTTTTTTCAATCCGTACTTCTTACGTTCTTTAACGCGAGCATCGCGAGTTAAGAATCCTGCAGCCTTTAATGTAGGTCTGTAATCATCTCCCGCTTCTAACAAAGCTCTAGCAACACCATGACGAATAGCGCCAGCTTGTCCAGTGTATCCGCCACCATTTACATTAACTTTTACATCAAATTTAGCTGTTGTACCAGTTAATTCTAATGGTTGATTGATAATCATTAATAAAACTTCTGATGGGAAGTATTCTTTTGCAACTTTTCCATTGATTTCAAAATTACCTGTACCTGGTGTTAAGATAACACGCGCTACAGATGTTTTTCTACGTCCAGTTCCTCTGTATTGTACCATAGTTTTTCCTCCTTATTAACCTTTGAATGTTAATGTCTCAGGTTTCTGAGCAGCATGTGGATGTTCGCTTCCGGTATAAACATGTAATTTCATACCTTGTTGTCTACCTAATGTGTTATGTGGTAACATACCTTTAATAGCAGCTTCCACAAATCCAGTTGGATCTTGTTCTTGGAACTGACGAGCAGTTCTTTGTTTTAAATGACCTAACCAACCAGTATGACGGTAATACATTACTTTGTCTAATTTTTTACCAGTCATAACCACTTTTTCTGCATTGATAACGATAACGTAATCACCTGTATCCACATGTGGTGTATAAGTAGGTTTATGTTTACCTCTTAAGATAGTGGCAACTTCAGTTGCTAAACGTCCTAAAGTTAAACCAGTTGCATCGATAACATACCATTTACGTTCAATTGTTGCTTCTTTTGCCATTGTTGTTTGACGCATATTTCTTTTCCTCCTGATCAAAGTAGTTTTCCGGGGCTACCTTGTGCCATTTGAGGCCAAGGTTTATTATAGGCGATAGCTTATTTAAAGTCAATAAGAAATCAAAATAAATTTGAAAAAATCAATCTTTTTATTCCTCAAGTCCTAGACTGTCTAACGGCTTTAAGCCATATTTATCCGCAAATTTGATAAGACGTTGATACATCAATTGATCTAATTGACTAGGTGTATGCGCATCTAAACCAATCATCACTTTACAGTCCATTTCCTTTACCATCTGCCAAAAATAAGGATTTGGATAAGGAGGTATTTTCTCATCATTTATCATTACATTTTCTCTTGATAATCCCCCAGCATTGATTTCTAAAATAATGTCGTTTTGCTTAGCTACACATAACATTCTTTTAATCTCGTTTTCCACAAAACTATCCCATTGATGATAACCGATAAAAAGTAAATCCGGGTGCGCAAAATAACGAAATATCCCCGTCTGCATAGCTTCAATCGCTTCATCTACATAGTCACTGACATCTTTCTTGCTTAACTTTGCTCTACCGTAATACAAGGCACTGACAGAATAGCGATGATAGTGATGTCCAAAAATAAGATAATCCACTTCCTTACGTTCTAACAGTTGTCGATAATAAGGAAGGTATGTCTTAAAATATTCACACTCAAAACCTTTATAGATTTGAATCCGCCCGCAATATTGCTGCTTTAAATTCTCTAATTCTGCTAAATATTGCTTTTTCTCACTATATGGCATTCGCATTCCAGGACCATTTAACACAAAGGTTTTCAGCCAACTTAAAATACTTCTCTTACTTTTGAAAATATATGGAATAGCTTTAAGCAAATGCCATCTAAAATATGGTAGAGGAACATGGTCACTAATCCCGATTTCTTGAAATCCTTCTTTAATAGCTGCTTCAACCATCTCTTTTTCGGTGCCTGAAGCATGATGACAACGATATGTATGTGTATGATAATTATTCACGATAGACACCATACCCTACTTGATATAAATATAAGCCCTCAGCTTTAGCTTTATGTAAACACTTTATTTGTCCTGCACTATCTACCATTTCTTTAACCTGTTCTATACTCCATTTGTGCATACCTACACGAATTAAAGCCCCCATCAGATATCTTATCATATATCTTCTAAAGCCATCGCCTAAAAAGCGAATTTCAAGTTTTGAATTAACTTCTTGTACCTTAATATCATAAATCGTCCGATAAGTATTACCATAAGGATCCTGAGCACAAAAAGACGCATAATTATGACAGCCAATCATCACTTTTGTCGCTTCCTTCATCAATTCGATATCAAGATTACGATTAACTTGCGCAACATAATTAGCTTCTATGGGATTATATTCTCCCATATTTAAATAATAGCGATATTCCTTCCAACAGGCACTATAACGCGAATGAAAATCTTGGTCTACAATCCAGGTATCTCTAATATGAATATCTGTAGGCATAAAATGATTTAAAGCCCTTTTCCACTGCTTTTCAGGTAAATCTTTTTGGGTATCAAAATGAAAGACTTGACCAACTGCGTGCACACCGGCGTCGGTTCTCCCTGAAGCGTGGATAACAATATCTTCTTGTGTAATTTTCTTCAAAGCTGATTGAATTTCTCCTTGAACACTGCGATGATGCGGTTGAATTTGAAATCCATAAAAGCGACTGCCATCATAGCTGACTAAACATTTAATTCTTACCATGTCCCTACCACACTCATCGCAATGATACTAACCATTAAACCAACGCTTATCACCATCAAATAAGTATCTTGAACTTGCCAATGAAGCAATTTATATCTCGTCCTTTTCGCATCAGGGTGATAGCCTCTAGCTTCCATGGCATTAGCTAATTCCTCCGCCCTTGCAAAAGATGAGATAAAAAGCGGAACTATCAAAGAAATAATGGCTGAAATTTTTTCCATTAGTTTCCCTTCCTTAAAATCAACACCTCGACTCGCTTGAGCTTTCATAATACGTTCCGTTTCTTCTAATAAAGTAGGGATAAAACGCAAAGCAATTGAAATCATCATGGCAACCTCATGAGCAGGAAAACCGATCTTTCTAAATGGCGTTAATAGACTTTCAATCCCTAAGGTTAAGTCTAAAGGCTTCGTTGTTGCGGTAACAACTGTTGTCAATGATACAATTAAAACTAGCCTTATCACAATATAAGCGGTCTGCATCAGCGCCTTTTTATAAATCGGAAAAGAACCGATTGTCACTAATATTTCACCTGTACGTAGCACAAAAATATTAACGACTGCCAAAAAACACATCATAAATAACATCGGCTTAATTGATTTAATCAAATAAGATAAGCTGATTTTAGATAATTTTAAGGTTGTCAAGCTAAATAAAGCAATCAGCAAATAACCACTAAAACCCGCATCAAAGAAAATCGTAATTAAGACTAATAATAAACTCATGATTTTAGCACGTGGATCCATTTTATGCATGATAGAATCATAAGGTAAATATCTACCTAATGTCATATTCTTCACTTTAGCTCACCCCCAATTGCTTTTGCTAAATCCTCAAGATTGGTTATAGCAGTATCTAATTCAAATCCTTGAGCGTTTAACTGATGGATTATTTGGGTTAGTATTGGTAGTTCAATGCTTAACGCATCTAAATATTTAGGTTCACTAAAAATCTCTTGGACCGTTCCGCTTTTCACAACTTGTCCTTCACTCATCACAATGGCTTCATCACAGTATTCTAATACTTGATTCATATCGTGGGTTACTAATAGAATCGTTGTACCTTGTTGATTTAAGTTTTTAAACAGACTCATCATTTCTTTTGCACCTTGCGGATCCAATCCCGCAGTAGGTTCATCTAAAACCAATATTTCCGGTTCCATAACTAGAATTCCCGCAATTGCAACTCGTCTTTTTTGTCCACCCGATAAATCGAAAGGAGATCGTTCTAAATAACTCTCATCTAAACCGACAGCCTTCAAGGCTTTCTTCGCATTTTGTTTTGCTGTATTTTCATCTATCCCAAAATTGATAGGTCCGAAAATAATATCTTTTTCAATAGTTTCTTCAAATAATTGATATTCGGGGAATTGGAAGACTAAGCCACATTTTTTTCTTAATGGCTTCATCACTTCCGGTTTCTTATCAGCTGAAATGATATATTCTCCGACTGTTACTGTGCCATCGGTCGGTAATAATAAACCGTTTAAATGCTGAACAAATGTTGATTTTCCACTGCCTGTATGACCGATAATAGCTGTCATACTCCCCTTTTTAATTTCAGCTGTCACTTCCTTTAAGGCAAGAAAGGAAAATGGTGTACCCTCGCCATAAACATGGCTTACTTTTTCAAACGTAATTGACATAATTCTTCCACCAATCCCTTCTCATCAATATATAATGAAACGTCTATTCCTATATTTTGTAATTGCTTTGATAACTGAAAACTAAACGGTGCTTCTAAGCCTAATTCCTCAAGCTTATTAGCATCTGATAAGATTTCTTTAGGACATCCAATAGCCTCTATTCTACCTTTATTTAAGAGAATAATACGATCTGCTTTACTAGCTTCTTCAATATCATGAGTGATTGATAAAACCGTCATCTTTTTCTCTTGCCTAATCTTTTTCACCAAGGCATTGACCTCTGTTTTCCCCTTTGGGTCAAGCATACTTGTAGATTCATCAAGAATTAAAATATCAGGTTGCATCGCTAAAATACCGGCAATCGCAACACGCTGTTTCTGTCCGCCAGAAAGCTTTGAAGGTTCATGGTCAAGAAAAGCATACATATTAACTTCTTTGGCATAATAATTGATAATATCTTCCATGTCCTTTTGAGGTACACATTTATTTTCTAATCCAAAAGCAATATCATCTCTTACTGTCGCTCCGATAAACTGATTATCCGGATTTTGAAAAACAATCCCGATATGGCTTCTGACATCGTATAAATTTTCTTCATTCAGCGAAATGCCTTCAACCATAATATCGCCTGACTTTTTCTCTAATAATCCAATCAATAATTTCGCGATTGTACTTTTACCGCTACCGTTATGTCCTAAAATAGCAACATACTCACCTGCATCGATTTCAAAGCTAACATTTTGAATGGTCGGAATATTTTCTTCATATTCAAAGCATAAATCTTTTACTATAACACTTTTCATGCTTTCATCCTTCCTTTTAAATTATATCTTATAAACAAGCACATTTATCATAAGCATTTCCTTACACTTTGTCAAGTCGTAGGCTTGTTATGACAATCAAAATAGATAAAGAGATAATAATGCTTATCATTCAAAGCTTTCAAACCCAAAATTACTTATTAAGTAAGTATGTCCTTAGGCTTTCAATATAGCTATACCAAATCAATTCATTTTTAAAGTCTATCAAATAATAAACAAAAAAACCAATGCTTTCGCACTGGCTTTAATTGATTAAGACAAGCTAATAATTACCATTGGCGCATTGTCACCACGACGGTTACCAATTTTATACATACGAGTGTATCCACCATTAACGTCTTTATATTTAGGTGCAATTTCATCAAATAATTTTTGAACTGCATCTTTACCTGTTGCCTCATCGATAACATGCTGACAAATAGCAGCAGCTTGACGTCTAGCATGTAAATCACCACGTTTACCTAATGTAATTAATTCTTCAACAACAGAACGAACTTCTTTAGCTCTTGTTTCAGTAGTTGTAATTTTACCGTGCATAATGATGTCAGTAGCCATATTACGTAACATAGCTTTTCTGTGATCAGATGTACGTCCTAATTTTCTATTTTTAGCCATGAGCTAGTCCTCCTTCCCTAATGCCTTTTATTCAACATTCTTGAAAGCAAGTCCTAGTTCTTGTAATTTTTCTTTGACTTCTTTCAAGGATTTTTTACCTAAGTTACGAACCTTTATCATTTCATCTTCTGTCTTCTGAGCTAACTCTTGTACAGTTTGAATGCCGGCTCTCTTCAAGCAATTGTATGAACGAACTGAAAGGTCTAATTCTTCAATTGTCATATCTAATACTTTATTGCCTGATTCTTTTGTAGCTTCTGACATGACGTCCATATTGATTGCCATCTCGTTCAATTCTACAAATAGCTTTAGATGTTCAACTAGAATTTTAGCAGCTAATGCTAAAGCTTCATGTGGTTGAATCGATCCATCTGTTTGGATTTCCATTGTCAATTGATCGTATTTTGCACTTTGACCAACACGAGTTGGCTCAACTACATAAGATACTTTCTCAATTGGCGAATAAAGTGAATCCGTTGGGATAATACCAATTGTATTAATCATTTTTTTGTTTTGATCTGCACTCACATACCCGCGATCTGTTTTAGCGTACATTTCCATATAGAAATGTTGACCGGCAGCAACATGACAGATTTCTAAATCGTTGCTGATCATTGTTACATCGCTAGGGCATTGAATATCAGCACCTGTAACTGTTGCTGGTCCTTCAACATCAACGACCATAGTTACTGGTTCTTCACTATCAACTTTAAAAACTAATTGTTTTAATTTTAAAATGATATGAGTGACATCTTCAACAACGCCGTCAACAGCGCTGAATTCATGGATAGCACCATTGATTTTAACAGCGTTAATGGCAGCACCAGGTAATGAAGACAACAATATACGACGAAGTGCATTACCTAATGTAGTGCCGAAGCCTCTTTCTAATGGTTCAATTGTAAATCTACCAAAGTTATCAGCTTCTACATAATCTTGGATGTTAAAATTTGCTTTTTCGAATTTCTGCATGCTTATCCCTCCTCACAGGAATCGATTATCCACGAGGACGTTTTGGTGGACGACATCCGTTGTGTGGAATTGGTGTTACATCATTAATAGCAGCTACTTCTAAACCGGCAGCTTGCAATGCACGTACAGCAGCTTCACGTCCAGGACCTGGACCTTTTACGTTTACTTCTACTGTTTTCATACCTTGATCCATAGATGCCTTTGCAGCAGCTTCAGCAGCCATTTGAGCAGCATATGGAGTTGATTTTCTTGAACCTTTAAAGCCAAGTGCACCTGCACTAGACCATGTTAACACATTTCCAAATTCATCTGTAATAGTGACAATAGTATTGTTGAAAGTTGAATGAACATGTGCAACACCTTTTGCTATATTTTTCTTTACACGTCTTTTTCCGCGTGTTTGTCTAACTTTAGCCATTTACTTCAACCTCCTATCCTATTTCTTTTTACCAGCAATTGGTTTAGATTTACCTTTACGTGTACGAGCATTTGTCTTTGTTCTTTGACCACGTACAGGAAGTCCACGGCGGTGACGCATACCACGGTAGCTTCCAATTTCCATTAAACGTTTAATGTTTAAAGCTACGTCACGGCGAAGGTCACCTTCTACTTTATAATTTTCTACTTCTTTTCTGATTGCATTTTCCTGTTCTTCTGTTAAATCTTTAACCTTAAGTGTTTCAGGAATATTACAAGCAGCTAAGATTTCTTTTGCTCTAGGTTTACCAATACCATAGATGTATGTTAAAGAGATAACCACGTGTTTATCGCGTGGGATATCTATACCTGCAATACGAGCCATTTTGTTCCCTCCTAAATATTAACCTTGTCTTTGTTTGTGCTTTGGATTTTCGCAAATAATCATTACACGACCTTTACGTTTAATGACGCGACATTTATCACAAATTGGTTTTACTGATGCTCTAACTTTCATTTGTTTAGCCTCCTTGCTTGGAAGAATTTTTTTACTTTTTACTTATGTCTAAAAGTGATTCGCCCACGTGTTAAGTCATACGGAGAAATTTCTACTGTTACCTTATCCCCCGGTAAAATGCGAATGTAGTTCATACGGATTTTACCAGAAACGTGAGCCAAGATAACAACGTCGTTACCGTCCGCTCCGCTAATCGCAACCTTGAACATCGCATTAGGCAATGTTTCTAATACGGTTGCTTCTACTTCAATTACATCTGATTTCTTTTTTGCCATCGAATCTATAATCTCCTTCAATCATTTACAGCTTTGTGAGAATTTCATAACCGTCATCTGTCACCACAATTGTATGTTCAAAGTGGCAACTGTTGGTTCCATCTTGAGTTACAACACTCCATTGATCATTAAGTGTCTTCACCTGACACTTACCTGCAATAATCATCGGTTCTACAGCAAGCGTCATTCCCTTTTTCAAAATAGGACCTCTACCTGCCAAACCGTAATTCATCACTGCCGGTTTCTCATGTAATGCTTTTCCTATACCATGTCCACTATAGTCAAGTGGCGTTGAGTATCCATTGTCTAAAAAGCATACTTGAATAGCGTGTGAAATGTCTGTCAACCTTATTCCATGTCTTATATGTTTCAAGCCTTCATATAAACATTTCTCACCAATTTCTAAAAGATGTTGATTCTCTTGACTAATTCTTCCCACTGCGTAAGTCCAGGCACTATCACCATGATAGCCATGGAAATTAGCACCTACATCTATCGAAATAATGTCACCTTCCTGCAATGTCCTACCACTTGGTATGCCATGGATAACGACATCATTGATAGAAGTACATATACTAGCCGGAAAGCCTTGATAATTTAGAAATGAAGGCGTAGCGCCTGCATTTTTGATGATTTTATAAGCTGCCACGTCAAGCTCTTTTGTAGTAATACCAGGTTTAATCATTTCAGACATTTTCTGGTGCACCATCGCTACAATTCTTCCAGCTTCTCTCATCATCTCTAATTCACTTGAGGTCTTTGGAATCATTATTCCCCAACCCCCAGGCTTTTTTCGATGTCTTTAAATACGTCGTCCATCGCCTGATCACCATTGATATTAACCAAAGAACCCTTCATTGTATAATAATCAATTAAAGGTCTAGTTTGACGCATATAAGTTTGTAAACGTATTTTTACAGCTTCTTCACTCTCGTCAATTCTTTGGTATAATTCACCACCACATATATCACAGATACCGTCAACCTTACTTGGTTTAAATTCTAAGTTATAAGTTGCTCCGCATTCGCGACATACACGACGTCCGGAAAGTCGTTTAATTAACTTATCAAAATCTACATCTAAATTGATAATGGCATCAATATTGTAGCCAAGTTCTTTTGATAGACTCTCTAACGATCTTGCTTGGACAACTGTACGCGGAAAACCATCTAAAATAAATCCATTTGGAAAATCATTTTTGGAAAGCCGTTCGCGTACAATGTCGATAGTAATATCATCAGGTACCAGATGGCCATACTGAATAAAGAATTTCGCAATAACGCCAAGTTTTGAGTCTTCCTTCATTTCTTTACGGAACATATCTCCGGTTGAAATTTGAGTTAACCCATATTTAGAAACAAGCTTTTCTGCCTGAGTTCCTTTTCCGGCACCTGGAGGGCCCATAAGAATAATGTTCATAAGCTTCCCTCTTTTCTTTACTATCACTTACGAATATAACCTTTATATTCGCGACGTGTCATATAAGTATTAATTTGTTTCACTGTTTCTAATGCAACACCCGTTACAATGATTAAACCGGTACCACCTAAACGAATCTGATTAGAAACGCTGTCGGCAACAGGCCATATAATAGGTAATGCAATAGGAATAGCAGCTATAATAACTAAGAAAATAGCGCCTAGGACAGTAATTCTATTTAATACTTTCTTAATGTAGTTTTCAGTTTCTTTCCCTTGTCTTACACCAGGGATTGAGGCTGAAGATTTCTTTAAATCTTCCGCAATTTTTTCCGCATTTATCTGTAAGTTTGCATAGAAGAAAGTAAACAATACAATCAATACCAAATAAATAAGAAATGCCCCTGGTTGCGTACTGAAATCAAAGAATTTCTTTAATGTGGTAATTGTAGGTGTTTCTTTCATAAAACTCATGATTGTCATCGGAGTAGACATTACTGAAGACGCAAAGATGACTGGAATAACTCCCGCGCTATTTATTTTAAATGGCATGTGAGTTTTATCCTTAGTACGCATCATTGGATTACCTCCGGTGGCATAATTTACCGGAATCTTGCGTACCGCTCCTTCATTATACACTACAAAGACAATAATTAACAGATAAATTAGTACAAATAATAAATAATTCATAACACCGCCGGCTGTTGTTGCAAAGTCAGCATTTTTAACCTGAATAAGATCTCTTGCTGTTGCAATAAAGCTTGATGGTAGATTAGCAACGATACCTGCGAAAATCAATAATGAAATACCATTACCGATTCCTTTTGATGTGATTTGATCTCCAATCCACATCGAAAGTGTCGCCCCAGCTACCATAACAACACCGACGTATGCATAAGTTGCAAGATTTGATTGAAGCAATAAGCCATAAGCATGATCAAATGCATATGTTAAGCTCAACCCTTGAACCGCTGCTAAGACAACAGTGATATAACGAGTTACCCTATCTTTTTTCTTACGCCCTGTTTGACCTTCCTTTGTCCATTCACTTAAGATTGGAATGACATCCATTGAAAGTAATTCTACAATAATAGATGATGTGATGTACGGAGAAACCCCCAATGCAAAGAGTGAAAATCTCTCAAGCGAGCCACCACCTAGAAGATTCATAATTCCAAAAATACCTGATGTAGCAAAGCCTTGCGTTAATACATCACCATTAACACCGGGAATTGTAATGGCTGCCCCAATTCTATAGACAAACAACATTCCCAGCGTAAAGATGATTCGACTTCTTAATTCTGGCTTTCTGAATATATTAGCGATATAGGTAAACATATTAGATCACCTCTGTTTTGCCACCTGCAGCTTCAATAGCTTTAACAGCTGATGCTGAGAATTTATTAGCTTTTACAGTTAATTTTTTCTCTAAGCTGCCATTGCCTAAAATTTTAATACCATCTAATTCTTTACGAACTAAACCAGTTTCAACTAATAATTCAGGTGTTACTTCAGTACCATCTTCAAAACGATTTAACTGATCTAAATTCACAATTGAATATTCAACACGTGTAAAATTAGTGAATCCACGTTTTGGTAATCTCATGAACAATGGAGTTTGTCCACCTTCGAAACCGGGTCTTTTTCCGCCACCAGATCTAGCGCCGGCACCTTTTTGACCACGGCCAGATGTCTTACCATTTCCTGAGCTTGTTCCACGTCCTACACGATTTCTCTTATGACGTGCACCTTCTGTATATGATAATTCATGTAATTTCATGTTCACACCTCCTATTAGATTTCTTCAACTTGTACAAGGTGTTCAACCTTTTTAACCATACCTTGGATCATCGCATTATTTTCCTTAGTAACAGTCTTGTTGATTTTTGTTAAACCTAAAGCTTTTAATGTATCTTTTTGGTTTTTCTTAGAACCGATCGGGCTCTTCACTAGCTTAATTGTAATTTCGTTTGCCATTTTCTAGCCCTCCTATCCGTAAATTTCTTCAACAGTCTTTTCTCTGATTTCAGCTACATGTTTTGCAGTTTTTAATGAAGCTAAACCATTGATTGTAGCACGTACCATATTGATTGGAGTTCTTGAGCCTAAACATTTAGATAGAATGTTTGAGTACCCAGCCAATTCAACAACAGCACGAACCGGACCACCGGCGATAATACCTGTACCTTCAGAAGCAGGTTTAATAAACACACTTCCTGCACCGAATGTACCGGTTACTTCATGCGTAATAGTACCATGTACGATTGGGACATTGATAACGTTTTTCTTAGCAGCTTCAGAAGCTTTTCTGATTGCATCAGGTACTTCGTTAGCTTTGCCTGTACCAAAACCTACGCGGCCTTTTTTATCTCCAACAACCACTAAAGCTGCAAAACGCATAATACGTCCACCTTTTGTAACTTTAGTAACACGGTTGATTGTAACAACACGTTCTTCAAATTCTTTTTCTTCTTGTCTTCTTGGTCTACGTTGTTCCATGCTTTACCTCCTTAACTAGAATTTTAATCCAGCTTCTCTAGCAGCTTCAGCTAATGCTTTGACACGTCCATGATAAACATATCCACCTCTATCGAAAACTACTTTTTCGATATTTTTAGCGACTGCTTTTTCAGCGATATCTTTACCTACTGTTTTAGCGGCTTCAATATTTGAACCGTTGTCTAATTTAAGTGCAACACTTGATGAAGCAACTAATGTATGTCCATTCACGTCATCAATGATTTGAGCGTGGATGTGAGAATTAGAACGGAACACATTTAAACGTGGGCATTCTGGAGTTCCACTAATTTTGAAACGAACTCTTGCATGACGTTTTTTACGTACAACGCTTCGTGAAATCTTTTTAACCATGAGATTGCAACTCCTTTCTTCAGCTTACTATTTCTTACCAGCTGTTTTACCTTCTTTTCTGATGATATGTTCACCAACATATTTAATACCTTTTCCTTTGTAAGGTTCAGGTTTTCTTACAGCACGAATTCTTGCTGCGTATTCGCCTACGCGTTCTTTATCAATACCAGATACAACTACTTGAGTAGCTGATGGTGTTTCAATTTTTACACCTTCTTCAGGTACGATTTCAACTGGGTGAGAGTATCCAACGTTCAATACCAATTTATTACCTTGCATTTGTGCACGATAACCGATACCAACGATTTCTAACTCTTTCTTATAGCCGTTATGAACGCCTTCGATCATATTAGCTAAGACAGCTCTTGTTGTACCATGAAGCTGTTTATGCTGTTTCAATTCACTGCTTCTTTTCACTGTGATTACATTTTCGTTTTGTTCAATTGTAATAACAGGTGAAAATTGTCTAACTAAAGTCCCTTTAGCACCTTTAACTGTAACAGTGTTATCAGTAGCTACTTCAACAGTTACACCTTCAGGTACGTTAATAATTTTATTACCAACACGAGACATCGTCTACACCTCCTGCTTTATTTTTCTCTTACCAAACGTAAGCAATTACTTCGCCGCCAACTTTTTTTGCTCTAGCTTCTTTATCAGTGATTACACCTTGAGAAGTAGAAACAATAGCGATACCTAACCCATTTAATACTTTAGGTACTTCATCTACTTTAGCATAGATACGAAGTCCAGGTTTAGAAATACGTTTTAAACCTGTGATTACACGTTCGTTACCATTGTATTTCAAAGTAATGACGATTGTTTTTTTAACGCCATCTTCTTCAACTGTAAAATCTTTGATGAATCCTTCATTCTTTAAGATTTCAGCAATTCTGATTTTAATTTTTGAACCAGGAACTGAAACTGTTTCATGACGCTCTTGGTTAGCGTTACGGATTCTTGTTAACATATCTGCAATTGGATCTGTCATCACCATGCGAGAGTCCTCCTTCCATTACGGTTAATTTATAAGCTTACCAGCTTGCTTTCTTTACACCAGGAATTTCGCCTTTGTAAGCTAATTCACGGAAACAAATACGGCAAAGTTTGAACTTGCGGATAACTGAATGTGGTCTTCCGCAACGTTCACAACGCGTATATTCGCGAACCTGATACTTCTGAGGACGCTGTTGTTTCACCTTCATTGATGTTTTTGCCATTGATTAGTCCTCCTTATTTCTGGAATGGCATACCTAATTGAGCCAACAATTCTCTACCTTCATCATCAGTAGTAGCTGTTGTAACAATTACAATATCCATACCTCTTAATTTATTGACTTTATCAAAATTGATTTCCGGGAAAATCAACTGTTCCTTAACACCTAATGTATAGTTACCTCTGCCATCAAAAGCATTTTTAGAAACACCTCTGAAGTCACGAACACGAGGTAAACTGATATTAATTAATTTATCTAAGAATTCGTACATTCTTTCACCACGTAAAGTAACTTTACAACCGATTGGCATACCTTCACGTAATTTAAAGCCTGCGATTGATTTCTTAGCTTTTGTAACAACTGGTTTTTGACCAGCAATTAATGTTAATTCAGCAACTGCATCATCTAATGCTTTAGCGTTAGTTGTAGCATCACCTACACCGATGTTTAATACAACTTTTTCTACCTTAGGCACTTGCATTACTGATTTATAACTATATTTCTCCATTAAAGATTTAACGACTTCGTTAGTGTAACGTTCCTTTAATCGATTCATTTGCTTGCCTCCTTCCAACTATTTCTTTTTCTTATCCAAGTTAGTACCTGATTTTTTAGAGATACGAACTTTTTTGCCATCTACAACTTCGTATTTTACTTTAGTGATCGCTTTAGCTTTTGAATCGTAGATAGCGACATTTGAAACGTGGATTGGAGCTTCTCTTGTAACAATTCCACCTTCAGGATCTGCTTGAGAAGGTTTTACATGCTTTGTTACGACGTTGACACCTTCAACGATAACACGATTTTCTTTTCTTAAAATCTGTAAAACTTCACCTTGTTTACCTTTATCTTTACCTGCGATAACTTGTACTTTATCACCAACATGAATTTTCATGATAGTACCTCCTATAATACCTCAGGAGCTAATGATACGATCTTCATAAAGTCTGCATCTCTTAACTCTCTGGCAACTGGTCCGAAGATACGAGTCCCTCTTGGTGACTTATCTTCTTTAATAATGACAACGGCATTATCATCAAATTTGATGAGTGAACCGTTTGAACGGCGTACACCGAATTTTGTTCTTACGATAACAGCTTTGACAACATCGCCCTTTTTCACTGCTCCGCCAGGAGCTGCTTGTTTTACGGTACAAACAACAATATCACCGATATTACTTGTCTTTCTATTTGAACCGCCAAGATTTCTGATAACTAATACTTCTTTAGCTCCTGAATTATCAGCAACCTTTAATCTACTTTCGTTTTGGATCATTTAAGTTGACCTCCTTTCAGAGTTTATAATTAAATAATGTCTGCTTTCTTAACGACTTCCACAACACGGAAACGTTTTGTTGCTGATAACGGACGAGTTTCCATAATCTTTACAACATCACCGTTTTTAGCGATTCCATTTTCGTCATGAGCCTTAAACTTCTTAGAAGATTTTACACGTTTTCCGTATAAGGCATGTTTGACGTGAGTTTCCACAAGAACAGTCACTGTTTTGTCCATCTTGTCAGAAACAACGGTACCTTGATAAACTTTACGACTATTTCTTTCCATGACCTAACCTCCTATTTGTTTAATTCTCTTTCTCTGATAACAGTTTTAATTTTTGCAATAGATTTACGAACTTCTTTCACACGTGCTGTATTTTCAAGTTGTCCAGTCGCTTGTTGGAATCTTAATTCGAATAATTCCTTTTTGAACTCTTCAACTTTGCTAAGTAATTCTTTAGTTTCTAACTCTCTGATTTCTTGAACTTTCATGAATTACTCTCCTTTCTTGATGACTTTGCAACGGATAGGTAATTTGTTGGCAGCTAATCTTAAAGCTTCACGTGCAACTTCTTCATTAACTTCTGCAACTTCGAACATAACACGTCCTTCTTTAACTACTGCTACCCATTCTTCTGGAGAACCTTTACCTGAACCCATACGTACTTCTAAAGGTTTTTTAGTTTTGGCTAAATGTGGGAAAATTCTAATCCATAATTTTCCGCCACGCTTCATGTGACGGTTGATGGCGATACGTCCAGCTTCAATTTGACGACTAGTGATCCATGCACCTTCAAGTGCAACTAAACCATATTCACCAAATGATACTTTGTCTCCGCCTTTTGTATGTCCTTCATATCTAACTCTATGAGGTCTTCTATATTTAGTTCTTTTAGGCATCAACATGGCTATTTATCCCCTTTCTTCTTTTCTGGTAAGATTTCTCCCTTACAAATCCAAACTTTTACCCCTAATTTACCATAAGTCGTATCTGCTTCTGCTGTTGCATAATCAATATCAGCTCTTAAAGTATGAAGAGGTACTACACCTTCTGAATAACCTTCTGATCTAGCAATATCAGCACCGCCTAAACGACCTGAAACACTAGTTTTAATTCCTTTAGCGCCTGCTCTCATTGCTCTTTGAATAGCACGTTTTTGTACTGTTCTGAATGAAGCACGGTTTTCTAACTGTTCAGCGATTGAGTAAGCTACTAATTGAGCTACTGTGTCTGGATTTTTCACTTCAACGATATTAATAAATACTTGTTTGCCATCTACCATTTTGGCAACTTCTTTGCGTAATGCATCTACAGATTCACCATCTTTACCGATGACGATACCTGGTCTTGCTGTATGGATATAGATATTTACACGATTTTTAGTTCTTTCAATTTCAACACTTGCAACTGAAGCACCTTTTAATTTGTTTGTAATAAATTTACGAACGCGGATGTCTTCGTGTAATAATCCTGAGAAGTCTTTTTTATTAGCGTACCATCTTGAACTCCAATTACGGTTAACGCCAACTCGCAATCCGACTGGACTTACTTTCTGACCCATAATGCAACCTCCTTCTGACTATCTTTCTGCAACCACACAAGTGATGTGGCTAGTTCTTTTTAAAATCTGAGCGCCGCTGCCCTTAGCTTTTGTAGTATATCTTTTTAAAGTTGGTCCTTCATCAACATAAATTTCTTTGATGTAAAGTTTTTCTTCATCCATCATTTGATTATTAACTGCGTTAGCAGTTGCTGATTTCACAACTTTGCTTACAGCTGGGCTGGCGTGTTTATTTGTAAATTGTAAAATTGCTAATGCTTCCTTAACTTGCTTACCTCTTACTAAATCAACAACTAATCTTACCTTACGAGGGGCAATACGAATTGTTTTAGCTTGTGCTCTAGCTTCCATGTATTCTTCCTCCTCTCCTATCTTTTGCCTGATTTCTTATCATCGGCATCATGTCCTCTATATGTTCTAGTAGGAGCAAATTCACCTAATTTATGTCCAACCATATCTTCAGTTACATATACAGGGATATGTTCTTTTCCGTTATAAACAGCAAATGTATGTTCAACAAAGCTTGGGAAGATTGTAGAACGTCTTGACCATGTTTTAATAACTTCTTTTTTTCCGGATTCATTCAGTTTTTCCACTTTTTTCATTAAGTGGTCATCACAGAATGGCCCTTTTTTCAAACTACGTGCCATTTAGTCATCCTCCTTATTTTCCATTGCGACGACGAACGATTAGTTTCGTAGAAGCTTTCTTATTACGGCGTGTTTTCACACCTAAAGCTTTCTTGCCCCAAGGTGTCATAGGTGCCTTACGTCCGATTGGAGTTCTACCTTCACCACCACCATGAGGGTGATCGTTAGGGTTCATTACAGAACCACGAACAGTAGGACGGATACCTTTCCATCTATTACGTCCTGCTTTACCGATGTTAACTAATGAATGATCTTCGTTGCCAACGATACCAACAGTTGCTTTACATACAGCTAATAATTTTCTAACTTCACCTGAAGCTAAACGAACTGTAACGTATTTTCCTTCTTTACCTAAAATCTGAGCAGAAACACCAGCAGCTCTTGCTAATTGTCCACCCTTACCAGGATTCATTTCAATATTGTGGATAAATGTACCTTCAGGCATATTTCCCATTGGTAAACAGTTACCAACAATAATATCTGCATTATCGCTTGATACAACCTTTTGTCCTACAGTTAAACCTTTAGGTGCTAAGATGTAGCGTTTTTCTCCATCAGTGTAACGGATTAAAGCGATATTTGCTGAACGGTTTGGATCGTATTCTAAAGCGATTACTGTACCTTCAACATCTAATTTATTACGTTTGAAATCGATAATACGATATAAACGTTTATGTCCACCGCCTTGATGACGAGTAGTGATAACACCTTGGTTATTACGTCCTGATTTTTTCTGTAATTTAACCGTCAATGATTTTTCAGGTCTTTTATTAGATAAATCAGTTTTAACAAGAGTTGTCATATTACGGCGACCGTTTGTGACTGGCTTATAAGCTTTAATTGCCATCTTGTTTTCCTCCTTGTTTTACTTTTCTGGAATCAGGTATTCCAATATTTATCGATTTATTCTTCTCCGAATAAATCAATCTTGTGTCCTTCAGCTAATTTAACGATAGCTTTTTTTCTTTTGTTAGTTTTACCAACATATTTACCTAAACGTTTAGTTTTAGGTTTGACATTGATTGTATGAACACTTTCAACTTTTACATTGAATAATTTTTCAACCGCTTGTCTGATTTCAATTTTATTTGAATGAACATCTACATCAAATGTGTATTTATTTTCATCCATTAAAGCTAATGATTTTTCTGTGAGAAC
>ERZ808028.662-NODE-662-length-25918-cov-18.805039_pt1 | contig 25918 bp, 27 predicted proteins | sample MGYA00380184_ERZ808028 | MGnify/ENA primary metagenome ERZ808028 (study PRJEB31490, sample SAMN06133397) | mouse gut metagenome | isolation source: J8_1 | host: mice | place: China: Chengdu | collected 2015-05 ...
GGGCAAGCCGCTGAACGAGCTGCGCTTCAAGTCCATTAAGGAGGTCAAGTGAAATGAAATATAAAGTGACCCTGAACAGCCGAACCTACGAGGTGGAGGTAGAGGCGGGCAAGGCCATGCTGGTGGACGAGTACGAGGCCTTCGCCCCCGCGCCTGCCGCTGCTCCCGCCCCCGCTGCGGCTCCTGCCGCCGCGCCCGCCGCTCCTGCGGCCGCCGCCCCCACCGTCACCGCCTCCGGCGAGCCGGTGAATTCCCCCATGCCCGGCACCATTCTCCGGGTGGAGGTCGCCCAGGGCGCCGCCGTCAAGGAGGGCCAGCTGCTGGTGGTGCTGGAGGCCATGAAGATGGAAAACGAGATTCTCGCCCCCAGGGACGGCACCGTCGCTCAGGTGGTGGTGCAGAAGGGCAGCCATGTGGAGACCGGTTCGCCGCTGATCGTCCTGGCATAAGGAGGGGCTTGTATGGATATCTTACAAACCCTTTCCAAGCTGGTCAACGAGTCCGGCTTCGCCGGGTTCTTCCTGAGCGGCGGCTGGAAATACCTCGTGATGATTGTAGTGGCCTGTGTGCTGCTCTATCTGGGCATCGGCAAGAAGTTCGAGCCGCTGCTGCTGGTGGGCATCGCTTTCGGCGCCCTGCTCACCAATATTCCCGGCGCGGGGCTGTACCACATGGGTATGTGGGACGCTTATGTCAACGAATGCGCCTATGACGCCGCCAATGACACCGCTCTCATCGAGGTCACTGAGGACGGCAGCCGGGTGCTCTCCGTGGAGGAATATCTGGCCAACCTGCCTGAAGGCGCCAAGGAGCCCAACATTGTGGAGCACCTGTCCTTCACCGATGTGGCCCATTTCGGCGGCCTGCTGGACATCCTGTATATCGGCGTGAAGGCCGGCGTGTACCCCTGTCTGATCTTCATCGGCATCGGCGCCATGACGGACTTCGGGCCCCTCATTGCCCGGCCCTCCTCCCTGCTGCTGGGCGCGGCCGCCCAGCTGGGCGTGTTCTTCGCCATGTTCGGCGCCATGCTGCTGGGCTTCACCGGCCCCGAGGCGGGCTCCATCGGCATCATCGGCGGCGCGGACGGCCCCACGGCCATCCTCACCACCTCCAAGCTGGCCCCCCACCTCCTTGGCCCCATCGCCATCGCGGCCTATTCCTACATGGCCCTGATCCCCATGATTCAGAAGCCCCTCATGCGGGCGCTGACCACGGAAAAAGAGCGCCAGGTGAAGATGGAGCAGGCCCGCGAGGTGTCCAAGGTGGAGAAGATTGTCTTCCCCATCATCGTGGCCGTGTTCGTCATCCTGCTCATCCCCTCCACCGCCCCCCTCATCGGCTGCCTCATGTTCGGCAACCTGCTGAAAGAGACGGGCGTCACCGAGCGTCTGAGCGACACCGCTCAGAACGCCCTGATGAACATTGTCACCCTGTTCCTGGGCATCAGCGTGGGCGCCACCACGGTGGCCACCCGCTTCCTCACCTTCCAGACCCTGGCCATCGTGGTGCTGGGCGTGATCGCCTTCATGTTCTCCACCATCGGCGGCCTGCTGGTGGGCAAGCTGATGTACAAACTGTCCGGCGGCAAGATCAACCCGCTCATCGGCTCCGCCGGCGTGTCCGCGGTGCCTATGGCCGCCCGTGTGTCCCAGGATGTGGGCCGGGAGGCCAACCCCAACAACTTCCTGCTGATGCACGCTATGGGCCCCAACGTGGCCGGCGTCATCGGCTCGGCCATCGCGGCGGGCTTCCTTATCGCTGTGTTCGGCTAACCGCCGGAGCAAAATCCGCGCCACTCCAGTCCCCCACCCACCGGGTGGGGGACTTTCATTCCGCTCCCCTTTGCGGTTATCACGCAAAAAGCAGCCCGTCCCGGAAAACCGGGGCGGGCTGTTCTTATTCCCCGAAATCCTCCGGAGAGCAGTTTATAAACCACGGTATGTCCGAAACATGGTGATAGGCGAGCTGCTCCCCGCCCCACGGGGCCACATCGTAAATCTGTCTCCCTTTTATGACAATCCAGCGCACCGTTTCCCCGTTGTCCAGAGTTATTACATCTTCATCCAGAGCATAGTCGCCATGCTCCAAGCGCCCCCCGGACGCATCGAATAGATAATACTGTCCATCTCGGTCAAACGTAAAATAAATCCAGGTAAATTGGCCGTTACAGCTGATATCCTCACAGGCAAATGTGCCGGGGAGACCCACATCCGCCGGACGGGCCTGCCGGTATTGAAACATCCCAAAGATACACGCTCCCAGGAGCAGGAGCAGCGCGGCTGTTACCAGCGGGAAAGCCCCGTACCGCTCCATCCGCCGCTCCAGCCATCCCCAGAACCGGTCATAGGGCCGCTCCAGGGAGGACGCCAGGTTCCTGTCCGCCGCTGCCCGGAACTCCTCCCCGTTATCCAGCCGCCGGCCCTCCAGCAGCTCGTTCAGGCTCACGCCAAATTCCCTCCCCATCAGGATCAGCATCTCAACGCCGGGCATATAGTTTCCGTTCTCCCAGCGGGAGACCGTCTTGTTGGTCATACCCAGCCGCTCCCCCAACTCCTCCTGGGTCCAGCCCTTCTCCTTCCGCAGCCGGGCAATAAACGCGCCGATTTTGATTTGGTCCACACTCTCGCCTCCCTTTCGCCTTCAGCATACCCCGGCCGGCTGGATTTGTACACCCCAAAAAAAGCGAATGCACAGAAATACCCGCCCCCACACTGGGAGACGGGTATTTTTTATGTCCTCCGATACTCCGCCCGGCCCTGCCGGAACAGGTCGTTCCCCAGACTGTCGATGGCCACGGTGAGGGGCAGGTCCCGCACCGTCATCCGCTTCACGGACTCGCAGCCCAAATCGTCAAAGGCGATGACCTGGGCCGTCTCAATGCACCGGGCGATGAGCGCCCCCGCGCCGCCCACGGCGGCGAAATAGCACGCCCCGTTGCGCACCATGGCGTCTACCACGCTCTGGCTGCGCTCTCCCTTGCCGATCATGGCGGTCAGGCCCAAATCCAGCAGCCGGGGGGCGAAGGCGTCCATCCGTCCCGCCGTGGTGGGCCCGCAGGCCCCCACCGCCATGCCCTGCTGCCCAGGGGTGGGGCCTGCATAGTAGATGACCGCCCCGTTTATCTCGAAGGGCAGGGGTTTTCCCGCGTCCAACAGCTCAAACAGCCGCTTGTGGGCGGCGTCCCGCGCGGTGTAGATGACGCCGGACAGCAGCACCCGCTCCCCGGCCCGCAGCTGGCTCACACGGGAGGGCAGGTCCTCTGTGCAAACGGCCAGCGCGCTCATCTCAGCCCTCCCTGCTCCCGCAGGCCCTGAGCTGCCTTGTCCAATGTGCCCACCTGCTCCGCCGCCCTTCCCAGAGCCTGGGCCTGCTCCAACAGTGTATCCATCCCCCGGCGCAGCTGGCCGTACTGCTCCAGCACCCCGTCCAGCCACTGCTGGGTATCGGCACGGATGCGCTCCGCCTCCTCCTGGGCCTGGCTCACCGTGTCCTGGGCTCTGCGGTGGGCATCCAGCTCCACGGTGGCCACCCGGTCCTTCAACTGGGCATAGCTTTCCGCCATGGGCTCCAGGGTGCCCACCTGGGTCTGAAGCCGCTCCAGCTCCTTTTTGGCCACCATCAGCTTGGACTCCGTCTGGGACAGCTCGCCCCGCAGCTTGGACAGCGACCGGGTGGACGCCTCCAGAGAGGCGCGCACTTTGGCCTCCTCGGCCGCCGCGCCGCTCTTTTCGCTCTCCGCGCCGGACAGGGCCGCCTCCAACTGGGCGTTCTTCTCCTCCGCCTGGTCCAGCCGCTCCTGGAGCTGGGCCAGCTCCTGCCGGTGGGCGGCGGCGGTCTGCTCGATGTACTGCTGCACATCCTGGCGGTTGAAACCGCCAAAAGCGGTGCGGAATTTTTGAATCACCGTGTCCATTCCTGTCCCTTCTTTTCTTTTGGTATTGTACTGATGATACCACATCCCACCGCCGCTGACAATCCTTTGGAAAAATTTTGACAATCTCATTGACAAACAGGCGACCTTTGAGGTAGGCTATAAGGGCACTGTCCCCAGACGGTGCCCTTTTCTTTACATCACAGCCCCCTTGGGGCCCCTTGGAGGTCATCACAATGCTCATCCCGGTTCTTCTATTTGTCGTGGGCTTGGTTTTTCTCATTAAGGGCGGCGACTGGTTTGTGGACGGCGCCACCGGCATCGCCCGGCGCTTTCACCTGCCCGAGCTGCTCATCGGCGCTACGGTGGTTTCTATCGGCACCACTCTGCCCGAAGTGATGGTGTCCACCGCCTCCGCCCTCAGCGGCCACGGCGAAATCGCCTATGGCAACGCCATCGGCTCGGTCATCTGCAACACCGCCCTCATCGCCGCCATCACCGTGGCCGTCCGCCCCGGCAAGGTGGACCCCAAATCCCTACGCCTGCCGGTGTGCTTCTTTTTCGCGGCGGCGGCGCTGTATGCCGGCATCGCCTACACCACCGGCTATTTCAGCCGGGTGGCCGGACTGTTTCTGTTGGCGCTGTTTGCCGCTTACATGGTGTCCACTGTGTGGCAGATGAAGTCCTCTCCCGCCCCTGCCCAGCACGAGCCGGCCGGGGAGGAGGGCTCCACCCTCAAGGACGTCGTTCTGCTCATCGCCGGGGCTGCGCTCATCGCGGTGGGGGCCAACCTGTTGGTAGACAACGGCACTCTCATCGCCCAGGCGCTGGGCGTCCCTGAGTCGGTCATCGCCCTCACCTTCGTAGCGCTGGGCACGTCTCTGCCCGAGCTGGTCACTGCCATCACATCCTTGGCCAAGGGCCACGGAGCGCTCTCCCTGGGCAATGTCATCGGCGCCAACGTGTTCAACCTGGTGCTGGTGTCCGGGGTGTCCGTCACCCTGGCCCCCTTCCCCATCCCTCAGGGCTCCACCATCGCCGGGTATAACGCCTCCCTGGTGCTGGATATCCCGGTGATGCTGCTGGTGATGGCCCTGCTCACCTTCCCCGCCCTCACCAAAGGAAAGCTGCACCGGGGCCAGGGCCTCCTGCTGCTGGCCATATACGCGGCGTTCTGCGTAGCGCAGTTCACCCTCTAACCCCTTCGCGGGCCGGGCTTTCTCCGGCCCGCCACTTTTTTGGAGATAATTCCTATCATGCCCCAGCTCAGCTTCGGGAAATACGGACAATCCACGGATTGCATTTTTCTCTTTCCTATGCTAAACTATTAAAAAACCATCATTAACGCTTTGAAGCGAGAAAGGACTGCCCCACCATGATCGACCAATGGAACCTCACTATCCCCGAGCTCACTGGAGACGAACCCCGCCGGGCCTATGTCTATGTCCCCGACTCCTGGGAGGAGGACCACGACCTGCGCTATCCGGTGCTGTATATGTTCGATGGGCACAATGTATTTTTCGACGAGGATGCCACCTACGGTAAGAGCTGGGGACTGGGCGAGTATTTAGACGCCACCCAGACCCAGATCATGGTGGCGGCGGTGGAGTGCAATCACCACCCGGACAACGGGCGGCTGAGCGAATACTCCCCCTTCACCTTCCGCACCCCCCAATTTAAGAAAGTCGTGGGCCGGGGTAAAATCACCATGGACTGGATGGCCAACGTGTTCAAGGCCGAGATCGACCGGGAATTTCCCACCCTTCCCGGCCGGGAGGACACCTTCATTGCCGGCAGCTCTATGGGCGGGCTCATGAGCCTGTACGCCCTGCTGGAATATAACCACGTGTTTTCCCGGGCGGCGGCGCTCTCCCCCTCCCTGTGGGTGGCCCCGGGCAAGGCGGAAAGCATGATTCGCGCCGCCCACCCCGCGCCGGGCACCGTGCTGTACATGGACTACGGCTCCCAGGAGCTGGACAACCACAGCGGTATGCTCCGGCAGTTAGGCCGGGCGGCGGCGCTGCTCACTGAAAAGCAGCTCATGCTCAGCTTCCGCATCGTCCCAGGCGGCGAGCACTGCGAGGCCAGCTGGGAGCGGCAGATCCCCTTTTTCATACATACCCTGCTCTACGGCAGAGAGGAGTGATCCCATGGAGACACAGTATTTTAAGGACTACAGCCCCGCCCTGGGCCGGGACATGGAGATGAAGGTATACGGCCACGCAGGCCGCCCCATGCTGTTCATCCCCTGCCAAAACGGGCGGTTCTTTGACTTTGAGAACTTTAACATGACGGACGTCTGGTCGCCCTGGATTGAGTCGGGCCAGGTGATGGTGTTCTCCATCGACACCATGGACGCCGAGAGCTGGTCGGATAAGCAGGGCGACCCCTACTGGCGCATCCGCCGGTATGAGCAGTGGATCGCCTATATCACCGACGAGGTCGTGCCCTTCATGCGCGCCATGGTAAACGAGCGCAACGGCTGGACCGGCGAGGCCGGTATTATGGTGTTCGGCTGCTCTCTGGGCGCCACCCACGCCGTCAACCTGTTCCTGCGCCGGCCCGACCTGTTTGACCGCCTGTTAGCCCTCAGCGGCATCTACACCGCCGGCTACGGCTTCGACGGCTACATGGACGAGGTGGTGTACCGCAACTCTCCAGTGCACTATCTGGCGGATATGCCCAAGGACCACCCATTCATTCAGCTCTACAATCAGAAGAAGGGCGTCATCTGCGTGGGCCAGGGGCCCTGGGAGATTCCGGAGACCACCCGGCAGATGGCCCACCTCTGCTACGAGAAGGACATTCACCTCTGGGTGGACTTCTGGGGGTGGGACGTGGCCCACGATTGGGACTGGTGGTACAAGCAGGTCGCCTACTTCGCGCCCTATCTGCTGGAAGATTCATTTCATTCAAAGAGAGAGAAGGAATGACCGATGAAAAACGTGATCTTCATTTCCCCCAATTTCCCCACCAACTACTGGCAATTCTGCCGGGAGCTGAAGAACAACGGCATGAACGTGCTGGGCATTGGCGACGCGCCCTATGACGGGCTGTCCGGAGAGCTGCGGGACAGCCTCAACGAGTATTATAAGGTGGACAGCCTGGAAAACTACGAGGAAGTGTACCGGGCCGTGGCCTACTTTATCTTCAAGCACGGCCGGGTGGACTGGCTGGAGTCCAACAACGAATACTGGCTGGAGCGGGACGCCCAGCTCCGCACCGACTTCCACATCACCTCCGGCTTCCAGGCGGAGGATATCCCCCGCATCAAATACAAGTCCAAGATGAAGGAGTACTACCAAAAGGCGGGCATCCCCGTGGCCCGTTGCCATATGGTGGACGATGAAGCGGGCTGCCTCGCCTTCATCAAGCAGGTGGGCTGGCCGGTGGTGGTCAAGCCGGACAACGGCGTGGGCGCCTCCGACACCCATAAGCTGGAAAACGAGGAGGGGTTGAAGCGTTTCCTGTCCAACCGCATGGCGGGCGTGTCCTACATCATGGAGGAGTTCATCCACGCCGAGGTCAACTCCTATGACGCCATCATCGACTCCCAGGGCAATCCCATTTTTGAGACGGGCAACGTCACCCCCATGTCCATCATGGACATCGTAAACCAGGAGGACAACTCCATCTACTACATTGTCAAGGACCTTCCCGCCGACACCCGCAGCGCCGGCCGGGCCACCGTCAAAAGCTTTGGGGTCAAAAGCCGCTTTGTCCACTTCGAGTTCTTCCGTCTCACCCAGGACCAGCCGGGCATGGGCAAAAAGGGAGACGTGGTGGCCCTGGAGGTCAATATGCGCCCCTGCGGCGGGTTCAGCCCGGACATGATGAACTTTGCCAACTCCACCAACGTCTACAAAATCTGGGCGGACATGATCGCCTTTGACCACTCCACCCTGGAAACAGGAGAGCACGCCTTCTGCGCCTACGCCGGCCGGCGGGACGGCAAGGACTTCGCCCTCAGCCACGACGATATTCTGGAGAAATACGGCGAAAACCTAAAGCTGGTGGGCCGGATTCCCGACGTACTGTCCGACGCTATGGGCAATCAGATGTACGTGGCCGCCTTCAAAACCAAGAAGGAGCTGGATGCGTTTTATAAAAACGTGCTGAAGCTGAACAGGCAAAAGCCCGTCAAAGCTTAAAAATTTCTAAAGTCTGCCCCCGGCGTCTGGAACCGCCGGGGGCAGTTGTGCTATGATAGAAGCGCGAGGACAGCCGTGCAGGGGAGCTTGGAGCGCAGCGAAGGTAAAAGCCCAGGGCCAACAAAGTTGGGCCGGGTTTTGCCTGAGTCGCAGCGAAAGCGACCCGGCCGCGCGGCCAATCTGAGCGTGACAGCATGAGAAGCGCGAGGATAGCCGCGCCGCCCCGGATGGACCGGGGAACCCCAACAACACCGCTTGCGGAGGTAGGATATGGACAATGTAAATATTCTCATCGTGGAGGACGACGCCGACATCAACCGCCTGCTGTGCGCCATTTTGGAGGGCGCGGGCTATACCTGCCGCGCCGCCTTTTCCGGCAGTGAGGCCCTGCTGTGGGCAGAAAAATACGACTATGACCTGGTGCTTCTGGATTTGATGCTCCCTGGCTGCACCGGAGAGGAGTTCATCCAGCGTATCCGCTGGGGCAAAACCATGCCCATCATCGTCGTATCCGCCAAGATGGGAATATCCGACCGGGTCAACGTGCTCAAGCTGGGGGCGGACGACTTCATCCCCAAGCCCTTCAACAACGCCGAGGTGCTGGCCCGGGTGGAGGCCCAGCTGCGCCGCAGCCGCCAGTTCTCTGTCTCCACCTCCGAGGTTCTGTCCTCCGGCCCCCTGACGCTGGATTTAGACAGCCACGCAGCCCTCCTGGACGGCCGGGAGATTTCCCTCACCAGCCGGGAGTTCGACATTCTGGCCCTGCTGATGAAAAATCCCCGCCGGGCCTTTTCCCGGGCCCAGATCTACGAGTCGGTGTGGGGAGAGGACTTCATCGGAGACGACAACACGGTGAACGTCCATGTGAGCAACCTGCGCTCCAAGCTGGCCAAGGCTGACCCGGAGCACAGCTATATCAAAACCGTGTGGGGGATTGGGTTTAAACTGGCCGAAGCGTGAGCGCGGCACCATTTATATTTAAGCTTTCTTTATACTTCCTTTCCAAAGTTTTGGCCTTTCCACGCTACAATGGGAACAGTTCAAACAGAAAGGCGGAAACACTATGGCAGAAAACACTGCGGTGCTGGCCACCTACGGCCTCAAAAAAGCCTACGGAGCCTGCATGGCCCTGGACGGAACAAACATGATGGTCCGCCGGGGGGATATCTACGGTCTGGTTGGCCGCAACGGAGCGGGTAAAACCACCCTGATGCGCATGGCTACGGGCCAGTCTCAACCCTCCGGCGGCGAGATAGAGCTCTTTGGCGCATCGGGCAAAGAGATGGGCCCCCAGCGCCGGCGCACCGGCGCCATGATCGAAATTCCCTCGTTCTCCCCCTTCCTCACCGCGCGGGAGAATTTGGAGTACTACCGCCTTCAGCGTGGTATTCCGGGGAAGCAGACGGTGGACGAGGCGCTGGAGCTGGTGGACCTGACCGGCACAGAGAACAAGAAGTTCAAATCCTTCTCCCTAGGCATGAAGCAGCGGCTGGGGCTGGCCCTGGCCCTGATGAACCGCCCGGACTTTCTCATCCTGGACGAACCCATCAACGGTCTGGACCCGAAAGGGGTAGCGGAGTTCCGGCAGATTCTCCGGCAGCTCAACCAGGAGCGGGAGACCACCATCCTCGTCTCCAGCCACATTCTGTCTGAGCTGTCCAATATCGCCACCCGGTACGGCTTTATGGAGCAGGGTAAAATCCTGGAGGAGATTTCCGCCCAGGCCCTTCACGACAAGTGCCGCACCTGTCTGCGCCTGGAGGTGGACGACGCCTCCCGCGCCGCCGCCATCCTTCAGACGGAGCTGGGCACCGACAAGTTCGAGGTGCTCCCCGGCAACGTAATCCAGCTCTACGACTGCCTGGACGACCCCAAGCGGGCGTCCTACGCCCTGGCCCAAAATGGCGTGGCCCTGCTGGCCATGGAGCAGAAGGGCGCGGATCTGGAAGCCTACTTCCTCAACCTGATCGGAGGTGGCCGCCATGCTTAACTACATCCGCGCCGAGACCTATAAGGTACTGCGCCGCCCCTACACCTATATCGCCCTGGCGGTGATGCTGGTGCTGGAGGGAATTTTCGCGGCGGGCTTCGCCTTCCACAACTCCCACTCCTTCGCCACCCCCTTCGGCGGGGCCATCGTCAGCATTGTGGAGTTGGGGGCCGTCGGCTTCAGTATGTGCCTGCTCACCGGGGACATGGTATTCGCCGCCCAATACAAGAACTCCACCCTGAAAAACGAGGTGTCCTTCGGCATCAGCCGCACCCAGATCTATCTGGGCAAGCTCATCGCCCAGACCCTGCTGTCTCTTGTGTATCTGGCGATCATGATGGCCTTTTTCATCGGCCTGTGCGCCATCTGCCTGCCCATAGAGGGTCCCGCTGGGTTCTTCTCCGCCGGGGACGCTCTGATCATCGTGGGCTACTTCCTGGCGGCGGGCATCCCCCTGTGGATCGGCGGGCAGGCGGCCATGTGTATGTGCCTGTTCCTCACCAACGGGGAGATGACCAGCTCCTTCCTCTATGTGGGTATCGTCTTTATACTGGACACCTTTTTGAGCGTTACCGGTCTGCTTGTCCAAGGCTGGCTTGGAAATCTGCTGGTCAAGGTTTCCGAATACTTCCCCCGACCCATGCTGGACACCGCCAAGGCCGTGGTGGGCGACCCGGTCTATCTGGGGCAGGCGTGGCTGGTAGGGGCATTCTGGGTGACAGTCTGCACCGCCATCGGACTGTACGGCTTCCGCAGAAAAGAGATCAAGTGACGGCGTGATTGCAAGGTGGATGATTTAAACGGAAAAAAACTCATGGTGTGCCTTTTGGCCGCCGGTGCCGCAGCCCTGTGCGTATTCGTGACCATAAGGCGTAAAAGGTAAAACCCGCGCTTTCAGCCGGGCCGCAAGGCCCGGCGAGAGCCGTTTCGTGAGGTGTCCCATGAATTTGACCTTTCTCATGCAGGGGCCGCTGGGTATTCTCGGCCCCATCCTACTGGTGCTGCTCATGCTCTGGGCCACCCGTGGGGACCGCTCCGCGTGGTACGTCAAGGCAGCGCTGCTTATTTTGCTCGCTGTTCTGCTCCTCATCATGTTCGGCTATCTGTAACGGAGAAAGGGGCTTCCTCTATGAAAACTGTCCTCATCATCGCGCTGGCTCTAATGTGCGCCGGCCTCATCGGGCGGCAGCTCACGCTGGAGCGAGGGCTTCACAACGCCGCCCGCCGGATGCGGGAGCAGCTGGCGGACGAGACCACGGTCCGGCTTGCCCTCCCCTGCCCCAGCTCCGGGGCGGAGGAGCTGCTGGCCTGCCTCAATGAGCTGTTGGAGCTGAGACAGTCCGAGCGGGCGTCCTACCGCCGGAAGGAGCAGGAGCTGCGGCAGCAGATCGCCAACGTGTCCCACGACCTGCGCACGCCGCTGACCTCCATTCTGGGCTATTTGCAGCTGCTGGAGGGTGACAGTCTGTCTCCGGAAAAAAAGGCGGAATATCTGACCGTCATTGAGAGCCGGGCCCGCACCCTTCAGGTGTTCATCGCCTCCTTTTACGATCTGTCCCGTATCGAGGGGGGCGAGCTGCCCTTGGAGCGGGATAAGGTGGACCTGGGCCGGGCGCTGTCCGACCAGCTGGCCGCCGCCTATGAACAGATTGAGGCCAGCGGCTTGGTCATGGATGTGGATGTGGCCGACCATCTACCCCCCGTCTGGGCGGACAGCGGGGCAGTGACCCGCATTTTTTCCAACCTGCTCACCAACGCCCTGCGCCACGGAAAGAACGCCCTCACCATCCGGCTGTACCGGGAGGAAAACGCCATCGTATCCTCCTTTTCCAACCGGGCGGACAGCCTCACCGCCGAGGACGCCGCCCATGTGTTCGAACGGTTCTATACCGCCGACAAAATGCGCACCGGGCAGTCCACCGGCCTGGGGCTGGCCATCGTCAAGGCACTGGCGGAGCGGATGGGCCACACAGCAGCCGCCCGGTGGGAAAACGGGGTGTTTACCGTAGAGGTGCGATGGAGCATTTAAAGAAACCACGGCCTTATGCCCAGCCCCTCTGCGCTGCTGCGTTTGACTAAATTCATAAAACGTTAAAGGGTTGGCGCTTTACGCCAACCCTTTCCTATGGTATGATGTTCCTTAGCATCTCTCAAATTACGACAAAAAGGAGCTTCCTTTATGGCTCAATCGTCACAGGCCCAGCAGGCCCCGCCCCCCCGCCGCCGGCGGGACGAGGAATCCTTCACAGCGCAGGCCCGCCCCGCCCGCTCGCCCCGGGAACCGGAGCGCATCTTCCCCGACCCCAAGCAGGGGCTCACCGCCGCCCAGGCGTCGGAGCTTCTGGAGCAGGGCCTGGGCAACGAGGCGGTGGCCTCCACCGCCAAGTCCACCGGCCAGATCATCCGGGAAAACACCCTCACCTTTTTCAATCTGGTGTTTGTGGTGTTGGCCGCCCTGCTGGTGCTGGCCGGGGACTTTAAGGACATGATGTTCCTGGCCATCGCCGTTGTCAACTCTCTCATCGGCATCATTCAGCAACTGCGCTCCCGGGCCACACTGGAAAAGCTGTCCCTCATCAGCGAGTCCAGGGTAAAGGTGGTGCGGGACGGACAGCTGGGCACAGTTCCCGTCCACAAGCTGGTGCGGGAGGATATTGTGGAGCTGGGCGCGGGGGATCAAATCCCCGCCGACGGCCCGGTGATGTCCGGCCAGGTGACGGTGAACGAGGCCCTCATCACCGGCGAGGCCGACCCCATCATCAAAAACCCCGGAGACGAGCTGCTCAGCGGCAGCTTCGTGGTGTCCGGCAAGTGCCGCGCCCGGCTGGACCGGGTGGGCAGCGCCAGCTATGCCGCCCGGCTGTCCCTGGAGGCCAAGGCCGACCAGGGCGTGGGCCGGTCGGAGATGATGAAGTCGCTGGACAAACTCATTCGCTTCATCGGCTTCGCCCTTATCCCCATCGGCGCGGCGCTGTTTTACAACGAGCTGATGGTCCAGGAAAACGCCTTTGCCGACGCTGTTCCCGCCGTGGTGGCCGCCCTCATCGGCATGATTCCCGAGGGGCTGTATCTGCTCACCAGCGTAGCGCTGGCGGTTTCCGTCATGCGCCTGGCCCAGAGGAAAACCCTGGTCCACGAGATGGCGGCGGTGGAGACCCTGGCCCATGTGGACGTGCTGTGCGTGGACAAGACGGGCACCATCACCCAGCCGAAGATGTCCGTTCAGGAGGTGGTGCCCTTGGACGAGGACCGCTGCCCCGCCGGGAAGGTGGAGGAAATTTTCAACGCCTACTATCGCGCTATCGACGCGGACAACGACACCGCCCGCGCGATGGCGGAGCGATTCAGCAAATCCTCTCTGTGGCAGGTAGAGCGCACCGTCCCCTTCACCTCCGCCAACAAGTGGTCGGCGGTGGTCTTCCGTGCCTACGGGGCCTATGTGGTGGGTGCGCCGGAGTTCATCATGAAGGCCCGGTACGCCGATTTGCAGCACATGGTCACCCCCTATCAGGAGCAAGGCTGCCGGGTGCTGCTCCTGGCCAAATGCGCCAATGCCCCCACCATGGAGGGAGGCATCGCGGGGGCGGTGGAGCCCCTGGCCCTGGCGGTCATCACCAATCCCATCCGGGAGGAGGCGCCGGAGACCTTCCGCTACTTCGCCCAGCAGGGTGTGACCGTAAAGGTGATCTCCGGCGACAACCCCTCCACCGTATCCGCCGTGGCCCTTCAAGCCGGCATCGCGGGGGCGGAGCGGTATATTGACGCCGCCACCCTCAAGGAGCCCAGCGACTACGCCCGCGCGGTGAGGGACTACAACGTATTCGGCCGGGTGACGCCGGACCAAAAGCGCAAGCTGGTGAAGGCGCTGCAAAAGGCGGGCCACACCGTGGCTATGACCGGGGACGGCGTAAACGACGTGCTGGCCCTGAAGGACGCGGACTGCGGCATCGCCATGGCCTCCGGGTCGGAGGCGGCCTGCCAGGTGGCCCAGGTGGTTCTGCTGGACTCCAATTTCGCCTCCATGCCCCAGGTGGTGCAGGAGGGGCGGCGGGTCATCAACAACATCCAGCGCTCGGCGGCCCTCTACCTGGTGAAGAATATTATGTCCTTCTTCCTGTCCCTCATCACGCTGTTCGCCGGCTTTCCTTACCCCTTCATCCCCATCCAGCTCACTCTGATCAGCGCCTTGACCATCGGTGCGCCCTCCTTCGTGCTGGCGCTGGAGCCCAACCATGAAATCGTCAAGGGCCGGTTCATGACCAACGTGCTCCGCCGCGCCCTGCCCGGCGGGCTGGCCAACGTGGTGTTGATGATTTTCATCGAGCTGTTCACCGCCGCCTTCGCCTTCGAGCGGGTCACTCTGTCCACCCTGGCCACCGTTATCATGGGCGAGGTAGGCCTGCTGGTGCTGTACTATATCTCCAAGCCCCTGGACTGGAAGCGGTGGTCCCTTCTGGGCGCCATGTCCGCCGCCTTTGTGGTCGCGGTGCTGGCCTTCGGCAAAATGTTCCAGCTCACCCCCCTGGACTTTCAGGCGGGGCTGGTCATCGTTGTATTCCTAATGCTCACCCCCTCGGTAATCTTTGTGTTTGAGCGCGCCTTTGAGTGGGGCAGCGCCTCCCTGGCCCTCCTCGCCCAGCGGCGCGCCGCGCCCGCGCCCAGGCGGTCCGCCTCCAAACACTCCGGCCGATGACCTATGGCAGCCGCTTCCAATTCACGCGGAAGCGGCTGTTTTTGTTGCAATTTTGGAAAAGATACTGTATAATGCTATCTTGAGCATTTACACTGACAAGAGGGGGCGTACGCCGTGTGGCTGGCCGATTGCTGGACCGATTATGAGCTGCTGGACTGCGGCAGAGGGGAAAAGCTGGAGCGCTGGGGAGGCAAGCTGCTGCTGCGGCCTGACCCCCAGGCCATCTGGAACACCCCCCGAACCCACAAGGGCTGGCGGCAGCCAGACGCGCGTTATTCCCGCTCCAGCACCGGCGGCGGCCAGTGGGCGGACCGAAGCGTCCCCCAGCGCTGGCAGATCCGTTACCGGGAGCTCACCTTCAACGTGGGACTGATGAATTTCAAGCACACCGGCGTCTTCCCCGAGCAAGCCGCCAACTGGGACTTTGCCCAGGAACAGATCAAGCGCGCCGGACGCCCCGTGAACGTGCTCAACCTGTTCGCCTATACCGGCGGGGCCACCATCGCCTGCGCGGCGGCGGGGGCCTCCGTGTGCCACGTGGACGCGGCCCGCGGCATGGTACAGTGGGCCAAGGAGAACGCCAAGTCCTCCGGCTTGGAGGACAGGCCCATCCGCTGGATCGTGGACGACTGCGCTAAATTCGTGGAGCGGGAGATCAGGCGCGGCCGGAAATATGACGCCGTCATCATGGATCCCCCCTCCTACGGCCGGGGCCCCTCCGGCGAGGTGTGGAAGCTGGAGGAAAACTTGTATCCCTTTGTGGAACTGGTCGCGGGGGTGCTGTCCGACAACCCGCTGTTCGTGATCTTAAATTCCTACACCACGGGGCTGTCCCCATCGGTGCTCACCTATATTCTACAGACCGTCATCGGCGGGAAGTTCGGCGGGCGCACCGTGTCCGACGAACTGGGCCTCCCCGTCACCGCCACAGGGCTGGCCCTGCCCTGCGGCGCCACCGGGCGGTGGACCAAGCTCTGATATGGAACGCACCCTTCGTTACCTGTTCGCCATGCTCTGCGGCGCACTTCCGGCCATTCTGTTGTTTTTCCTCCTGCGCCCCCTGCGGGGCAGGAGGCTGAAACGCAGGGGCCTTACCAGCCCAAGACGCCGGGAGTTCGCCCTGGCCCTCCTTTGGATGTACTGCGGCGGGGCGGCCATCCTGGGGCTCACCCCTCGGTGGGTGGTGCCCGCTCTGGCGAATCTCCCGGCGGGGGATGGCTGGAATGAGGCGGGGCGGCCCTTTTTCAGTCCGGGCACCGTCAGCCTGATCCCCTTTCAGACCTTCTCATACTCCGCTTACATTTTAATCGCCAACGTGGTCATGTTCACGCCCTTCGGCTGTTTCGCCGCCCTGCTGTTTCGGAACTTCGGCTGGAAGCGGGCTCTGCTCACCGGCGCCTGCATCACCCTGTTCATCGAGACCTGCCAGCTGTTCATCGGCCGGACCTTCGACATCGATGACTTGATGCTCAACACCCTGGGGGTATTCGGCGGCTTCTTGCTGGGAGCGGCGGTAAAGCGGCTGTTTCCCCGGTTCGCGGCGGGGCTTGCGGTGCGAACCGCACCATAGAAGGGAGGCGGCGCAGTGGCCCGTCAAACAGCCTGCCTTAACGTCCGAATCACCCGCATCTGGGATCTTGACTGGTACCCCGGCTTTGCGGAGTGCGTCCTGGTGGACGCGCTGGGCATGGAGCACCGGTTTCAGGATAAAATCCCGGTGTTCTCCCCTCGGAGCCTTACTCCGGAGGATATCCCCTGTGCCGGGGCGCTCCGCTGCACCATCGCCGGGGAAAACCCGGACGGCACCCTAACGGTCAATACCAAACTTCCCGACGACATCAAATCGGCAGCAGGGGAGCACCTTTTTCGAGTGCGTCCCAGTCAGCTGGCCGGTGGAGAGGCTTTTTCATGACTGAACCCATCTTAAAAACTGAAAACCTCACCTTCCGCTACACCACCGAGGAGGGCGTGGCCCCCACAGTGCTGGATGGCCTCACCCTGTCCATCCAGCCTGGGGAGTTTGTGGCGGTGCTGGGCCACAACGGGTCGGGCAAGTCTACCCTGGCCAAGCACTTCAACGCCATCCTCCTACCCACATCGGGGAAGGTATACGTGGACGGCATGGACACCGCCAACGAAAACCTCCTGCTGGATATCCGCCGCCGGGTGGGCATGGTGTTCCAGAACCCGGACAATCAGATCGTGGCCAGCGTGGTGGAGGAGGACGTGGCCTTCGGGCCAGAAAACCTGGGGGTCCCCTCTCAGGAAATTCGGGAGCGGGTAGACGCGGCCTTAGCCGCCGTCCGTATGACGGAATACGCCCGCCACGCCCCCCATCTGCTCTCCGGCGGGCAGAAGCAGCGGGTGGCCATCGCCGGGGTGCTGGCCATGCGCCCCAAGTGCATCGTGCTGGACGAACCCACCGCCATGCTGGACCCAGTGGGCCGGAAAGAGGTGCTGGACACCATCCGCTGGCTCAACCGGGAGCAGAGCATGACCGTGGTGCTCATCACCCACCACATGGACGAGGCCGCCCAGGCGGACCGTCTCATCGTCATGCACGACGGCCACATTGTGGCCGACGACAGCCCCGCCCTGGTGTTCCAGAATGTGGACGGCCTGCGCTCCCTGGGGCTGGAGGTACCCGAGCCGGTGGCCCTGCTCTACGAGCTGCGGCAGGCGGGGGTGGACGTGCCCCTCACCGCGCTGAGCGTGGACGAGTGCGCCGTGGTTTTGAAGGAGCTGCTGGCGTAGGACCGCAAATCGCAATATTTAGGAGGCACATATTGATGAGAGATATGATCGGGTATTGCGGGCTGGACTGTGAGAAATGCGACGCATATCTCGCGACGATCCATGACGATCAAGCTTTGCGTGAGAAAACCGCAAAGTTGTGGGCCAAGTTAAATAACGCGCCCATTCTGCCGGAACATATTAATTGTGAGGGCTGCCGTGTAGACGGCGCTAAAACGGTATATTGCGAGAGCCTTTGCGCCATTCGCCAGTGCGCGTTGAAAAAAGGCATGGCGACCTGCGGCGGCTGTCAGGAGCTCGATCAATGTCAGGCTGTCGGTATGGTACTCTCAGCGAACCCTGAGGCTTTAACCAATCTAAGGGATTAGAACTGCATCGTCAGCTCACGATCTCCATCCAAGGAGTTTGATTCATGGGAGCTATCATCGAAACCAAACAACTCACACACACCTACAGCCAGGGCACCCCCTTCCAGCACACCGCTCTGGACAGCGTGGACTTTTCTGCCCAGCCCGGGGAGTATCTGGCCATCATCGGCCGCACCGGGTCGGGGAAATCTACCCTCATCCAGCATCTCAACGGCCTTTTGAAGCCCACCTCCGGCCAGGTGCTATTTGACGGCGCGGATATCTTCGAGAGCAAGGAGCGCACCCGCCAGGTGCGGTGCCAGGTGGGCCTGGTGTTCCAGTACCCGGAATACCAGCTCTTTGAGGAGACGGTGTATCAGGACATCGCCTTCGGCCCCAAGAACATGGGGCTGGACAAGGACGAAATCGACCGCCGGGTCAAGCAATCCGCCCGGTTTGTGGGGCTGGAACCGGGGGTGCTGGAGAAATCCCCCTTCGACCTGTCCGGCGGCCAGAAGCGCCGGGTGGCCATCGCGGGTGTCATCGCCATGGAGCCCCAGGTGCTGGTGTTGGACGAGCCCACCGCCGGGCTGGACCCCGCCGGCTCCGCCCGGATTTTAGACAACATCCGCACCTACCACGAGGAGAAAAACGCCTGCATCATCCTGGTGTCCCACTCTATGGAGGAGGTAGCCCGGGAGGCAGGGCGGCTGGTGGTCATCCACCAGGGAGCCATCCCCTTCTCCGGCGCCCCCGAGGCCGTGTTCGCCCACGGGGACGAGCTGGAGGCCATGGGCCTGGGCGTGCCCGCCATGACGCGGGTGTTCGCCCGGCTGCGGTCCATGGGGGCGGAGGTGCCTGCCTCGGTATACACCATCCCCCAGGCCAGGGAGGCCGTTTTGGCCGCCCTCCACCGAAGGGAGGCACAGTAAGATGGCGCTGCGCGATATCACTCTGGGCCAGTACTTCCCCGGCAGCTCCCCCATCCACCGCCTGGACCCCAGGGCCAAGCTGGTGGCCCTTATCTGCTATATTGTGGCCCTGTTTTTGGCGGAGGGATTGATCACCTACGGTATTTTGCTTGTGGCCCTGGCCGCTGTGGTGGTCTCGTCCACCGTCAGCCTGAAGGCTCTGCTGCGTGGAATGAAGCCGGTGGTGTTCATTTTGGTATTTACCGCCGTGCTCAACGTCTTCTATACGCCGGGGGAGGCCCTGGTCTCCTTCTGGATTTTCACTGTCACCCGCGAGGGCGTCATCCACGCCTTTTTCATGGTGGTGCGCATCCTGATGCTCATCTCCTGCACCTTCCTGCTCACCTATACCACCTCTCCCCTGGCCCTCACCGACGGGCTGGAGAGCCTGATGGGGCCGCTGAAAAAGCTTCATATCCCCGTCCACGAGCTGTCCATGATGATGTCCATCGCGCTGCGCTTCATCCCCACTCTCATCGAGGAGACGGATAAGATCATGTCCGCCCAGCGGGCCCGGGGCGCGGATTTCGACACCGGAAACCTGATCCAAAAGGCCAAGGCTCTCATCCCCCTGCTGGTGCCCCTGTTCATCTCCGCCTTTCGGCGGGCCGACGAGCTGGCCACCGCCATGGAGTGCCGCTGCTATCACGGCGGCCAGGGCCGCACCCGCATGAGCCAGCTCCATTACCGCCCGTCCGACGTGGCATTCATGCTGGCAACGCTGGCGCTGGCGGTAGGCATCGGCGTTTTAGGGCATTGGGGGCTATGACACCACGCTGGGATTGGACGCATAACGGGACGGCTTCCCCCTGGAAGGAGCTTTGCTTATGGAACAGCGCAATATCGCCCTGCGGCTGAGCTACACCGGCACCGCCTACCACGGCTGGCAGGTGCAGAAAAACGCCGTCTCGGTGGCGGAGACACTGGAAAAAGCCCTGTCCTCGGTGGTGTGTCATCCCGTGAAGCTCACCGGCGCTGGCCGCACCGACGCGGGCGTCCACGCCCAGGTGTATGTGGCCAATTTCCGCACCACCTCCGGCATTCCAGTGGAGCGGCTGCCCCTGGCGGTGAATACCCGCCTGCCCGACGACATCTCCGTATTCAAGGCCACCGTGGTGTCCGACTCCTTCAACGCCATCGGCTCCTGCCGGAAGAAGGAGTACACCTATAAAATCTATAACTCCCGCATCCGGGACCCCTTCTACGTAAACCGGGTGTGGTTCTACCCTAAGCTTCTGGACGAGTCCGTCATGGCCCGGGCCGCCACCCAGTTCGTGGGCACCCACGACTTCGCCGCCGTGCGCAGCGTGGGCACCGAAACCCGCACCACCGTGCGCACCGTCCATTACTTTGAGATTGAACGCCATGGGACAATGATCGAATGCAGGGTATGCGCCGACGGTTTTCTCTACAACATGGTTCGGGCCATGGTGGGCACCTGCATCTACGCCGCCGAGGGCAAGCTGGACCCTACGGAGATTCCCGCTATCCTGGCCTCCCGCAACCGAACCCTGGCGGGGCCCACCGCGCCGCCGGACGGACTATACATGACCAATCTGTGGTACAACGAGGACGTATTGTGAACATTACAGAAATTAAAACCGATAAAAAGCGCTTCCTCCCCCTGCTCCTGCTGGGGGACGAACAGGAGGACATGATCGACCGCTATCTGGAACGGGGAACTCTGTACATCTTAGAGGACTGCGGCGTTCATGGGCTGTGTGTGGTCACCGACGAGGGGGACGGCACGCTGGAGCTGAAGAACCTGGCGGTGGAGCCCGCCCGACAGCGTCAGGGCTGCGGCCGGCAACTGGTGGACTTCCTGTGCGAAACCTACCGGGGGCGGTATTCCCGCCTGCTGGTCGGCACCGGGGACAGCCCACTCACCCTTCCCTTTTACGAGGCCTGCGGCTTTCGCCTCTCCCACGTGATCCCGAATTTCTTTACCGACCGCTACAATCACCCCATTTTTGAGGGCGGCAAGCAGCTGGTGGATATGATTTATTTGGTCAAGGCACTGTAAAGCGGGGGTTTTATGGACGAACAAAGCCAAAAACAGCAAAAAAAGCCACCCAAAAAACTGCCCCGCTTTCTCACGCGGCTGATTGCCGCCCTGGTGGTGCTGGCGGTCTTTTTGGCGCTGGTGGTCATGGTGGCCTTCCGGGACCAGCTGAATATGGACAGCATCAAGCGGTATTTCACATATCTTTCCCTCACCCGCAGCGACAGCGGACAGGCGGATGCTTTCTCCTATGACGGCGAGCTGAGCGATACCTTCGCCGTGCTGGACGGGGACCTGCTGGTGTGCTCCCGCAACGCCATCTCTCTCTACTCTGGCAGCGGCACCCAGTATATCAACCAATCGGTGAGCATGACAAACCCGGTGGTAAACACAAACGGCTCTTTGGCTGTGGTGTACGACGCGGGCGGATCGTCCCTGTACATCCTGGGCCAGCGCTCGCTGGTGTGGTCCACCGATGAATTGGAGCCCATACTCTCCGCCCGACTCAACCGCAGCGGCCAGCTCACCGTAGCCACCCAGGCCAGCGGCTACCGGGGAATGGTCACTGTATATGACGCATCCTACTCCCCTGTGATGAGCATCAACCTCTCCTCCGCTTTTGTGATGGACGCTGCGCTGTCCGACAACGGGCACACCCTGGCCATCCTCACCGCGGGGCAGAGCGGCGGCGCGTTTGACACCGGCCTGTCCCTCTACGCCATGACCTATTCCAACGGCACCTACCAGCCCGACGCCTCCTGCTCTCTGGGCGGCGGCGTAGTGCTGGATGTGAGGCACACCAGCTCCGCAGTGTGGACTCTGAGCGACCAGGGGCTGGACATCACCGACCACAGCGGGCACAGCGTGCACACCGACTGGGCGGATCGGTATCTGCGGCGGTATACCCTGAGCGGCAACGGCTTCGCCCTGGCCCTGCTGGGCAAATACCACGCGGGCAGTCAGGCGGAGCTCTGGGTCATTGACCAGCAGGGCCAGCGGCAAACCCTCTCGCTCAACGAGCAGGTCATGTCCATTGCCGCTGCGGGGCGCTACTTCGCCGTCCTTACCAGTGACCGGCTGGATATATACACGGATGAGCTGACACTTTACAGCACGCTCAAAGGCACCCGAGGGGCCCGCACCGTTCTGCTCATGCCGGATGGCTCCGCCATCCTGGTCTCGGAGGACAGCGCTGGATTCTATATTCCCTGAGCTTTTACTGCGCTCCGCGTCCGCCGCGGAGAAAGGAGGAGCGTATGCCATATTTATTTGACATACTAATCGTAGCGCTTCTGGCTTTTTTTGCCTGGCGGGGCGCGTCCAAAGGCCTGGTTCTGTCCCTGTGCGGCTTGGCCGCTGTGGCGGTGGCCTTTTTCGGAGCACAGTTCCTGTCGGAGCAATTCTGTGCCCCGGTGGCCAACATCATCCGCCCCATCATCGCCCAGACCTTCCGTGGCGTGGAGCCTGATATCGCCGCTGCCGAGGGAGAGGCTGCCTACACCCTGGAGCAGCTGCTGGACTGTATCCAGGAGGAGGGTCTGTTTGAGGGCTTCTCCGACTTTCTGGAGCAGGGCGTAGCCTACGACAGCCTGGGCCACGACCCCCTGTCCCCGCTGGACGCCCTGGCGGGCTATCTGTCCCTGGGGATCGCCCGGGCGCTGCTGTTCGGACTGGTGTTCGTGGTCATTCTCCTGGTGTGGTTTCTCCTCAGCCACGCCCTGGACCTGGCCTTCCAGCTGCCCATCCTGGCTGAAGTGAACACGGCGGGCGGGCTGATTGTCGGGCTTATCAAGGGCGGGCTGGTCACAGTTGTGCTGGTGTGGCTGGGCCAGCTGGCCGGAGTCGTTCCCAGCCAGCCGGACACCCCCGTCCTCTCCCTGTTCACCGTCAGCCGCCTGAGCGAGCTGCTGATGGACCTGTCCGGCTGAGCACCTGCATCCCACTGCCAGCAGTATGAAGCCGGCGAACGATTTCCCTTGACGCGGGAAAATTACCACTCTAAAATTCATGACGTGTTCATATTTATTTGATATGGTACTGCAAACACCCCTGCGAGAACTTTTCTCCCTGAAAGGAGCGATACGATGCGCCCAACCATGTGTACCCGCTGCCACAAAAATGTGGCGGTGATTTTCATAACCAAGATTGAGGGCAGCGAGACCAAGAACGAGGGCCTGTGCCTGAAGTGTGCGCGGGAGCTTGGCATCAAGCCGGTGGACGACATGATGAAAAAAATGGGCATCTCCGACGAGGATCTGGAGTCCATTTCCACCGAAATGATGTCCGCCTTCGGCGGCGCGGAGGAGGCCGAGGGCCTGTCCCCCGCCGACAGCGAGGAGCCCCAGGACAGTGACGATGGCGAGGAGGAGGACGAGGGCCGCACCGCCACCTTCCCCTTCCTGAGCAAGCTGTTCGGCTCCTCCTCCGACGGCGCCCCCGACCGGGACCCCGTCCAGCGGGGCGGGACCGCCAAGGAGGACAAAACCGCCGCCAAGGCCGAGCGGAACCAGGGCCCGAAGCGCAAATTTCTGGAGAATTACTGCATCTCTCTCACTCGCAAGGCCCACGAGGGCAAGCTGGACCGCATTGTAGGCCGCGCCAACGAAATTGAGCGCACCATCCAGATTTTGAACCGGCGGCAGAAAAACAACCCCTGCCTCATCGGCGACCCCGGCGTGGGCAAAACCGCCATCGCCGAAGGGCTGGCTCAGCGCATCTACGACCGGGATGTGCCCTATAAGCTGCTGGACAAGGAGGTCTATCTGCTGGACCTCACCGCCCTGGTGGCGGGCACTCAGTTCCGAGGCCAGTTTGAGAGCCGCATGAAGGGCCTCATCGACGAGGTGAAAAAGCTGGGCAATATCATCTTGGTCATCGACGAGGTCCACTCCATCGTGGGCGCGGGGGACGCGGAGGGCTCCATGAATGCCGCCAACATCCTCAAGCCCGCCCTGAGCCGGGGGGAGATTCAGGTCATCGGCGCCACCACCCTCACCGAGTACCGCAAGTACATCGAGAAGGATTCCGCCCTGGAGCGCCGCTTCCAGCCCGTCATCGTGGAGGAACCGTCTATTGACGAATCCGTGGAGATTTTAAAGGGCATCACCCCCTATTACGAGGCCTTCCACCACGTCTCCATCAGCCCGGACATCTGCCGCCAGGCGGTGACCATGAGTGAGCGGTACATCACCGACCGCTACCTCCCCGATAAGGCCATCGACCTCATCGACGAGGCCTCCTCCGATGTGAACCTCCACAACAAGGACCTGGCCCGGCTGGCTGAGATCGACAAGGAGCTGGCCGACTACGCCAAGGAGATGGAGGTGGTTCTGGCCTCCACCGGCGGCCAGAACGACCCCAAGCTCCAGGATCTGCAAAAGCAGGAGCAAAAGCTTCAGCGCCAGCGGGACACGTTAGAAATGGCGGTGAACCGGGACGATGCCGAGGCCCCCAACCGGGACGACCCCGCCTTCCAGGAGCGGCAGGCGGGCCGCCGCAAGCAGATTGCCGAGCTTCAGGAAAAGCTGGGCGCCGTCACCTCCGAAAAGCAGGCGGTGCAGTCCGCCGCCAATGAAAAGGCCTATCAGCGCCTGGCCGAGCTGAAAAGCAAGCAGGCCCAGCTCACCGGAGAGCGGGACATTCTCGCCGCCAAGGGAGACCCCCCGCTGACCGTTGCCCATCTGGCACGAGTCATCGAGCTGTGGACCAAAATTCCCGCCACCTCCATCCAGGAGCAGGAGTTTGAGCGTCTGGCCAAGCTGGACGAACGCCTCCGGGCCCACATCGTGGGGCAGGACGACGCGGTAGAGGCCGTGTCCAACGCCATCCGCCGGGGCCGGGTGGGCATCTCCGCCAAGCACAAGCCGGTGAGCTTCATCTTCGTGGGCTCCACCGGCGTGGGCAAGACGGAGCTGGTCAAGCAGCTGGCCACCGACCTGTTCTCCTCCCCTGAGTCCCTCATCCGGCTGGACATGAGCGAGTTCATGGAGAAGCACTCCGTCTCCCGGATCATCGGCTCCCCCCCGGGGTACGTGGGCTATGACGACGCGGGCCAGCTCACCGAGAAGATCCGCCGCAAGCCGTACACCGTGGTCCTCTTCGACGAGATCGAGAAGGCCCACCCCGACGTGCTCAACGTACTGCTCCAGATTCTGGACGACGGCCATATCTCCGACGCCCACGGCAAGGTGGTCAACTTCGAGAACACCGTCATCGTCATGACCTCCAACGCCGGAAGTGACAAAAAGGGCGGCTCCCTGGGCTTTGACCGCTCCTCCAACGAGCTGGGGAAGGAGAAGGCCATGAAGGGGCTGGAGACCTTCCTGCGGCCGGAGTTTATCAACCGGGTGGACGAAATCGTCTACTTCAACCAGCTCACCGAGGACAACTTCAAGGCCATCGCCCGGATCATGCTGGCCGAGCTGGACGGGGTGATGCAGGACAAGGGCATCTCCTTTTCCTACGATGAGAGCGTGCTGGACTATCTGGTAAAGAAGTCCTATTCCGCCGCCTACGGGGCCCGGAACCTCCGCCGCCAGATTCAAAAGGACCTGGAGGACCCCGTCGCCGCCAAGCTCATCCAGCGGTACGCCCAGCCCATCACCGCGATCAGCCTGTCCGCCGACGGCGAGCAGCTGAACATCACCACCGATTGAGCCGGCAAAAAGAGCTCTTATCCGCCGGCGGCGGCACAATTTGAATACAGACAAAACGAGACCCGCACCGTTTGCTCGGTGCGGGTCTCGTCTTAGAACCTGTACCAATAGCCTCAGCATACCTCTTCGCGGCCAAAATCGCCGATGAGCCGCGTTAAAAAATCTTGAAATACACAAAGTATCCCCGCGATTTTTTGTCTTGCCATCGGCAATTTTGCCTCGCGAATTGGACCACTTCGGCTATTGGTACAGCTTCTTACACTACACACAGTGATTCCGGCAAGGGAACTCACAGCCTCTCCCGGATGGCCCGGAGGAACTCCAGCCCCGTCACCTTGCGGGCGGGGACCTCCCCCTCCCACAGGCCCACCAGGTCGCCGGTCATCACGCCGCTCTCAATGGTATCAACCGCCGCCTTCTCCAGCCTATGGGCAAAGGCGGTCAGCTCAGGCAGGCCGTCCAGCTCTCCCCGCTTGGCCAG
>ERZ808028.663-NODE-663-length-25876-cov-4.390441_pt1 | contig 25876 bp, 22 predicted proteins | sample MGYA00380184_ERZ808028 | MGnify/ENA primary metagenome ERZ808028 (study PRJEB31490, sample SAMN06133397) | mouse gut metagenome | isolation source: J8_1 | host: mice | place: China: Chengdu | collected 2015-05 ...
GGGCCCATACCTTAAATTGAGTCCTTTCCTTTCGATAGGTAGGCCCTAGATCTTGACCTTCATAATAAAATCGTTTATCAAATTCAGCCGTTCTAGCAATGTATCCTAAAAATAGATAGTTGGTATTTTGATAAGTATCAATCACTTGATATTCAGTTCCGACTTTAACGAAACCTTTAATCGACAAAATATACTTAATCTCATTATAAAAATCACATTTTTCTTCGACCTTTAATTCGTAAGTTTCCGAGGTCTCTGTATCAATTAAATAAAATGGATCAATTTCTCCCCCATAGTAACTTTTAGGAACAAGTACCGTAATCTTATTATACTCATCTAAATAGCATGAAAATCTTCCTTGCATCGTTAACACTAAACATCCCTCCTTACACTCATTTTCATCTATATATAAACGGAAATTCCTTATATCTTTCCACCCTTCATCTAAAACGAGAAGCAAGAGCAATCTATCAAAAATAAATCTAGACCGTCCTCGATGAGTTAGTGGTCAAAATATTTTTCCGATAACACCGAATTTTAAACCCATGTATAAAGCGAAAGAAATTCCACCTCTCATGAAGCAACCTTAACTTTTGAATGAATCGAATAAAAAGACAAAGTACATCTAAAGCAATAAAAACTTCACCTTTAATAAAATCGCGCTCATTGTTACATTTAGATCAAGTCAAAACCGATGACTGCAACACATTAGAATTCTTTTAAAGATAAAAAATTTTGACTGATGAGCTATCCGCCTTAAAGTGCTTCCACTTCTCTTATTTCATTTATTAAATTAAGTGTAGATAATGGACTTATTTATATATAGGAACGTGACAAAATTATTACCACTTCTTTAGTATGCGTGATTTTACTCCATCATAGACAACATCCTCTTATAAATATCCACTTTTTTCTATCTATTACATTATGTACCTATCATTCCATAATATTTTTTAAAAAATCTAAAATATAATCATTCATAAATATTTCTCCTTTATTTTAAAATTTTATATATATCCTTTAAATTCTGAATAAATTCATCCGCTCCGGCACGCTTTGCCGCCTCCATAACCTCTTCATAAGAAGCGCCCGGCTTTCCGTAGGCAATATTTTCATAAACCGTCCCCGAAAACAGATAAACCTCCTGCTGCACAACACCGATGCTCTGCCGCAGGCTCTTTAGCGTAATCTTCTTAATATTCTTCCCGTCAAGCGTTATCTCACCCTTTGACACATCGTAAAAACGCGGTATCAGATTGCATAAGGTCGTCTTACCGCCGCCTGAAGGTCCGACAATCGCAAGCTTTTCTCCGGCATGGATTTCCAAATTCAGGTTTGTAAACACCCTGTTATGGTCGTCCGGATATTCAAAACTCACATCCTGAAAGACAATCTCGCCCTTAGGATTTACAATATCCTGCGCATCCGGCTCGTCAAAAATTTCAATATCTGCATCCATAATCTGCAAAAACCGCTCAATTCCCGTGATACCGCGCTGGAACTGCTCCGCAAATTCGATAATTCTTCGTATCGTGGCAATCAGCGTCGTCACATACATTACATACGCCACCATATCGCCGGGCAGTATCCTGCCGTTCATTAAGAAAAAGCCGCCGCCAAGAATAACTGCCAAATACATAAACCCGTCAAATACTCTCGTTGACGTGCTGAAAATACCCATAATCACATAGGCATGTGTCTTTATTTTCAGAAATTCCTGATTGCCGTCCTCAAATTTCTGCGATTCAAGCGCTTCGTTTGTGAATGCTTTCACAACCTTTTGTCCTAAAAGACTGTCCTCAATTTTCGCATTTAACTCACCGATTTGATTGCGCTGCATACTGAATGTTTTGCGCATTTTTTTATTAATCATCCGGCAGACAATTGTCATAATCGGCACAAACACAAATACAATCAGCGTCAGCGCAAAATTAATACGCGCCAGTATGATAAACGAAATAACAATTTTCAATCCGGCAATAAAAAATTCTTCGGGACAATGGTGCGCAAATTCTGTCACGTCGAACAAATCGTTTGTGATTCGTCCCATAATCTGTCCCACTTTTGTATTATTAAAATACGTATTTGAGAGCTGCTGTAAATGCGCATAGGCGTCGCGCCGCATGTCTGTCTCGATTTTTGCACCCATGACATGACCGACGTCTGCCATGTAAAAATTAGCAATCGCGTCTATTATACGCAATACAAAATAAACAAACGCAAGCCCTGTCACCATGCGCGCCGTTAAAAGCGCCACATCCTGAAGGGCTGTGTTTGTAACCATTCTTATAATTAAAGGCAGCACAATTTCGCAAGCCGTCGTCAGTGCCGCACAAAATAAGTCCATATAAAGCGTCCTTCTATATGGCTTAAAATATGGCAGGAAACGCTGAATAAGCGCACCTGTCGAATATTCCTTATTTTCCATTCCTTCACCTCATGCTACGGAATCCTTTTTTATTTATTTGTGATTAATTTCATTAAAATTTCACTTCCCGTAACCATTTTGTCCTTTGTTATTACCAGTAATCTATGTTTTAAAAACGGATTTAAATTCTCCTTCGCTTTCTCTGTATCCTTTACCCTGAAATACTGTTTTTCAAACTCTTCATAAGTTTCATTCAGAAAAAGCAGGACACATCTGCACCGCGCGCCATAAAGCTTGAGAAATCCACATAAATCTTCAAAATACGGTGGTTTATCCACATTTTTATCCCTGTTCTCAACAGAGTTTTCAACAGTATCTCCAACAATGCCTTCAAACGCTTTGCCCATTTGAATAAATGACATCGGAGTCGCTCTTATAATAATTTTTCCGTTTCCCCAGTATATCAGATTACTCCGCACGTTTTGAAATATTTTATCATGTGACTTCAACGACGCGGCTGCGTCTTTTATGGACTGATTTACCTCGTCAATACAGCCCGACAAATCTGCAGCAAATGCAATTTCAAGCTGCTGCCCTCCCGCCGAAGCGTTGGAGGGCGCATGTAATATTTTATCCGTTCTTTTATTTAATTCAAGCTTTTGCAGCTGTGTAAGACTCATAGGAATCCCCGTTTCAATTTAATTATTTTTATAAACCGTAAAGCTCCTTTTTGTAAGCGTGCCTTTATAATTACCGATACCCGTGATAATCATGGTAGCAGTACCTTTTTGTTTTTTCTTGTTTAAATCATACGTAAGTCTTGTACTGTTCAAAACGCTGACCGTGTAATCCTTACCTTTGACAAGCTGCTCACCGTCAACCGTTACCGTTACCTTCGGCACAATCACTTCTCCCGTATACTTTTGGTCAGCAATATTGCTTACCGTAATTTTGGAAGCATTTTTTGCCTCCTTCGGAAGAATTGTGAAATTCTTTGTCATGGTTCCGGCATATTTTCCTTTTCCGGTTACAATGACCGTTGCTTCGCCTGCATTCGTGTTGTTTTTGTATGATACCGTAAAATCTCTTCCATTTTTAAGCGGCATATTTCCATAGAAAAATTTTACCGTGGGCTTACGTTCCGTATTATTATATACGTAACTGTCCTTCGAAAGCTCAATACGGCATTCATCCGTCAAAGGCTTTCCAACAATCTTAAACGTAATAGTTCTTGATCCGCTGTAACCGCCAATACCAGTAACCTTAACCTTTGCATTTCCGGCATTCTTATTATTCGAAAATTTTACCGTATAATCCCTGTTCTCCTCTAATACAACACCTGTTTCCGCATCCTGAATCTCCACCTTCGCTCCATTGGACTGGTTATACTCAATTCCGTCGTTATACACAAGCTCCAAACCACACTGGTTTTTTGAAGAAACTGCAAAACCGCCTACTGTAATTGCAATCGCATTATCCTTCATCGGTTTCTTGGCAATTTTAAATTTAACATCATCTTTTCGGCTGCCGACCACAAAATTCTTTGCTTCCTCAGTAGCCGTCATACGAAATCCTGCGTTGCCGACGTTCGTGTTGTTATACCAGTCTTCCAAGGCAACGCCTTCCATTGCCTTAACATCAAGCTTTGCACTGCCAAGCTTAATTTCCATATTGTTCAGTTCCGGACGAATCTCACTTCCGGTATAAAGCTGATTTTTCAGCTTTACCTTTATTTTACTTAAATCCGCCGGTGTTATTTCATAAAGGATTGCTGCAGTTCCCGCATAATTTCCCTGAAATGTAACTGTCATCGTATATTTATCGGCATATGTGCGAGCTGCTGCATTTTCCGCGTTGCCCGCGGCACTGTAAGCAACATTGAAATCCTTATTTTCCTTTAAGGTCGTTTTTCCGTCTTTTATCGTAAGCTTTGGCTGCTGTTTTTTGCCATTATAAACGTACATATACTTATTCAGGCTTACGGTTGTATTTTCATGTAAAATCGGCTGTCCTTCTGTTTCCTGAGCCATTGTCCCAAGATCCTTTGGCAGAATATCGAATGTCTTTACAACCTCACCCTTGTATACACCCTTACCTTTTACGACAATCCTTGCAGCCCCTGCAGTTTTATTGTCAATATAAGAAACCTTATAATCCGTTCCCAATATAAGCTCTGCGCCATTTACCTTATCAACTACTTTTATCTGTGGTGTTACCGCTTTTCCCGTATAAATCAGACTTTCAATTTCTGACACAAGTGTCACTTCTGTCAGTCTGTCGTCCAACTCTTTATTATTTTCGGATATTAACGTCAGCTTCTTTGTCACCTTTCCGCTGTATCTGCCGATACCCGTTACAATTACCTTGTAGTCTCCGGCGTCAGTAATCTCCGAAAGCTGCGCACCGCGCTTATCCTGATAAATTACGGTATAATCCACATCCGGTTCCAAGCGTTTTGTACCGCTTATAACATAAAGCTCAGGCTGCACCGGCGCTCCGCCATCCGTATACATGTAAATATTTTTTAACGACACCATTTTTGAGGAAAGCTTTGTCTGCTTTTGCGCTTTTGGCACAATCGTAAAATATTTTTTGACTTCACCCGTATAATTTCGCTTTCCCTTTATGAGCACATAAGCTTCCGTACCAATATTCACATTATTGCCATACTCAACCGTATAATCATTCTTTGAGAGCTTTTCACCATTTTCAGACACAATAATACTTGGTTTTAACGCTTTTCCCGTGTATGCCATTTCATACGTATCATAAGAACCGCCAACACTTACAACAGCAGTCTCCGAAAAATCTTTGCTTAAAATACGAAATGTAAGCGGTAATTCACCTGCGTAATTACCTGTTCCGACAACGGTTACCTTTGCTTCTCCTGCATTTTTGTTTGCACTGTACTTGAGTGTATAATCCGTCCCTTCTACTAATTTATAATCAATATTTTTATTTGTACCGCTAATTATGACACCTGTGTCAGTTTCCAGTGCATATCCCGTATAGGTCATATCAGGAATTTCCTCAAACATTTCCGGTGTCAGCTTCATGCCTGTAATTGTAAAACTTTTGCGTACCTCACCTGTGTAATTCCCCATTCCGGTTACAATTACATATCCTGTACCTGCGCTGATATTGTCCGCATAACTTACCGTATAATCCTTGCCCTCCGTAAGCGTAACGTTTCCATTATTGACTTTTAATTTCAATCCTGTTTCCTGTGTAATCTCAAGTCCCGTATACTCCTGCGGCACAATATCGCTAATCATTGCCTCAGAAAGCGTAAGCTGTGTCATTGTAACAGTCCGCTCAACTCTTCCTTCATATTCACCGATGCCGACCATAACAAGATTATGCGTCACTTTTTCATTGACCATCTGAGAGGTAACCGTAACCTCATAATCCTTGCCTTCCACAAGTTCATATTTCTTTCCGGTATCATAGATACATAACGCTTCTTTTACATCATCTACGTAATCCGTTTCCGTATCAATGCTGATGCGGCAGTTTGTTATTTTTCTCTTATCCTGATACCAAAAATTACAGTCTACCCGTCCGGAGATACCGTTTACTTTGCCGCTTGACGAATACTGCCAGTATTTATAATTATCGGAATATTTCGTTCTTTCACTATATCTTGCAATCCAGTAGTGTGTCTTACTGTAAACAGAAGAAGAGGTCGGCTGCATGTCTTTTGTCAGCATCTGATAATTAGCATAAATACCTCCATCATAACCTTCGCCCCGAACATCTTTCACAAACCTGTCACAAATATCCTGATGCTTTCTTTTTGAAAGATTTGCCTTTTCAAGCCTTCCCTTTGTATCCCCCGCCGTGTATTCATAATCAATCATAACCGGCATGGAAATATATTTTTTCAAATCATTATCACTTAAAAATTTGATTGTATACTTAGCTTCCTCAGTTGCTTCCGACTCTGTGATTGCCTGTGAGAAGAAGTAAACGCCTACCTTTACTCCCGCGTCATGCGCTTTTTTAATATTATCTTTCGCCTTTTCGTCTCCGGATATTTTTCCCTCTTCACCATAGCCTCTGTAGCCTACTCTGACAAATGCAAAATAAACGCCTGCTTTTTTTGCTTTCTCCCAGTCAATATCACCCTGATATTTTGATACGTCAATACCGTGCCTTACAATTTTATTTGACACATGCTCTTCATGAATGTATGTCTTTTTTGTAAACGGACTGACCGTTGAATCAGAGCTGTCGGCATTAAACTGATTAAATTCACTATCACCTTGTTCGTAAGTATCGTCATTTTCCAAAAGATTATCATACAATTCGGGATCATACGGATCATACGTGTGAACTGTACCGTTTTCGTCGGTATACGCAAAATATCCGTCATCATTTATGTACATGCCGCTATATTTTTCTTTTAACTTTTGGAGCAGTGAATCAATGTATTCCGAATCGTCAGTTTCGGTTTCCGTTGTCTGAAGCTGCGTTTCGGTTTCAACTGTTTCAACTGTCTCAGTTGGTTCAGTTGTTTCGGTTTCTTCTGTTACTTCTGTTGTTTCCGCGGTTTCTGTTTCGGTTTCTTCTGTTGCCGCGGTTTCAACCGGTTCCACGATTTCCGCAGTTCCGGTTGTTTCAACAGATTCCGCAGGTTCTGATTTCGCGGTTTCCGTTTCTTTTACCTCTGAAGATACACTTTCCGTATTTTCTGACACTTGTGTCATTTTTTCTTCTGTATTTTCCGCTTCCGGCATTTCATCTCTTGAACTTTCTGACACTTTTGTCATTTTTTCATCGGTGCTAACCGTATCCTGTATTTGCGTATCAGCCTCCGCCGCATAAACATATCCCGCATTCAATGGCGTCTGCATAAACGGCATACTTGGTACTGCCATGCAAAGTGACAGATTGACGCATAAAAACTTGACAAACCAGTTCCTTTTCCTGTTCATAATAATCCCCCTTCTTTACTGAAATTTCTCCTTTTGGTACCTATCCACAATCTTCTCAATACTCTCCCTTGATATTGGATAATGAAACTCTTTTATAATCCTGTCAACCGTATATCCATGATCTACCAAATGTCTGATTGCGCCCCCATACGCAAAATCCATAGTGAAATTGGATAATGCTTCCTCAAAATATCCGTAATTTGGTTCTTCCATATTTATTCCCTCATATATAGTAATACCGAAACTTCTAAAAACTATCTAATATTATATTTCAATAAAAAAGTTATGTCTACCATATTCATAAAAAATTAAGAAATCTTACACAATTATCCTATCCTGATTTTACCAAAAGACAAAAGAGACAGTCTTTTACTGTCTCCCTGCAACATTGAACTATAAAATCATAATATCAAATCTCATTAATTGAAACCACACCTTTAATTTCCTGCAAAGACCGCTGATAATCCTCCTTGTTCTTCCCCCGCGGAATTTTAAAAGTCGTAACAATTTGAAAATGCTGTCCCTTCGCCTTTGGTTTGTCCACGTAAAACGTATCCGTAAAACAATTGTCCTGCTTGAGAAATCTTGAAACGTGCGTTATCGCTTTACCATCCTCAACCTCGATATAAAGCGTAATATAACGCGAATACTTGTAAACCCGCTCTTCAATATAGGGCACCATATGAACGCCGGCAAGCCACAACGCCGTCAGAACCACCGCTCCGTCAATAAAACCAATTCCCACCGCAAGCCCGACGCACGCGCACGTCCAAATGCTCGCCGCAGAAGTAAGACCTTTAATCTGATGTCCCGACACAAGAATGGAACCCGCGCCAAGAAAACCGACGCCGCTGATTACCTGCGCCGCAATCCTTGAAATATCAAGCCGCTCGGGATAAATTTCTTCAAGATACTGCTCCATCAACATCACCATCGTCGCGCCAAGGCACACCGTAATCGTTGTACGTGCACCGCCGCCGCGCCGTTTCGCACCGCGGTCAATCCCGATAATCATACCTATCACCAAAGAGACCACGATTCGAATGACAATACTGCCCCATGTCCAACCGGAAAGCATTGTTGTAAACATTTAATCCCCCATTTCACCAAAACCTACAAATTTATTTTTTACATAAACTCCTATATTTCCGCCTTTACGAGCGTATAAATCAGGATACGGGAATTTTTAATTTCACATTATTTCCTCAGAATCCAATACAATCGTAAACGGACCGTCATTCATAAGCCCAACCTTCATATCCGCCCCGAAAATACCATGCTCTACTGTAAAGCCTTTCTTTTTCACCTCGCTGATAATATACTCATACATCTCATTCGCCATATCCGGATTTCCCGCTTTCGTAAACGACGGACGGTTTCCCTTTTTACAGTCCGCATACAGCGTAAACTGCGAAACAATCAGAAATTCGCCCCCCACATCGGAAGCTGACAAATTTGTTTTCCCGTCCGCGTCATCAAAAATACGCAGCTTTGTCATTTTGTCAATCATCTTATCTGCCGTCTGCTGATTGTCAAAATCCGCCACACCGACAAAGACCAAAAGCCCATGCCCGATTTTTCCCACAACTTTATTTTCCACTGTCACATCTGCATGTGTTACTCTTTGTATTACAAATATCATACATTCCTGTTTCCTTTTTTAAATTTCATTTTATAATAAAATATTAATGATAAGATTAGTATAAAATAAAACAACCTTTAATACAATACTTTCCTTTTACCCATAAAAATACCCATGCGCCATTGTATCAGCATATTTCCTCTACATAACTGTGTAACGTAAAACAGACAGAACCAATGCCGCAAAAAGCATTCGTCCTGCCTGTTAATCAGTTCATTATAAAATATTCAGCTTCCTGCCATCTGCTTAATTACCACACTTACATTGACACAAGATTAACACATTCAACTCAACGCACTCAGATTGACGCGCTCAGATTGAGCGTACCTTCTCCCGTACTTTAAGCACCATCGGCGGCGCCACCGAAAGTTCATCCACACCCATGTTGACAAATTCCTCGGTAAGCGCCGTATCCGCGCCTAATTCCCCGCAGATGCCAACCCATTTGCCGCACTGATGCGCATTGTCCACCACCATCTTTATCATGCGTAAAATCGCCTTATGATGCGGATTGTAAAAATCCTCCAGCTTTTGATTCTGCCTGTCAATCGCAAGCGTATACTGCGTCAAATCATTCGTGCCGATGCTGAAAAAGTCTGTCAGCTCCGCCAGCTCATCGCTAATCATAACTGCTGCCGGCGTCTCAATCATAATACCCTGCTCCGGTATTCTATAAGGAATTTCATCTCCTTTCAGCTCCTGCTCCACTTCCCCCACAATCGTCTTAATTTGCCTGACCTCATCAACGGAAGTAATCATGGGATACATAATTGACAGATTCCCATATGCCGCCGCGCGCAAAAGCGCGCGAAGCTGTGTTTTAAAAATCTCCGGCTGCTTTAAGCAGATACGGATAGCCCTGTAACCCATCGCCGGATTGTCCTCTTTCCCAAGCGAAAAATAATCCGCCTGCTTATCCGCGCCAATATCAAGCGTCCGGATAACAACCTTCTTCTGCCCCATCGTCTGAACCACCTGCTTATACGCCTGAAACTGCTCCTCCTCCGTCGGGAAATTATCACGTCCCAGATACAGAAACTCACTGCGGAACAGCCCAATTCCTCCGGCATCATTTTCAAGCACATAACCCACATCGCTGACACTGCCGATATTTGCATAAATATTGATTGTCCTGCCGTCCCTCGTCTCGTTCTTCTTGCCCTTTAGTTCCTGCAAAAGACGGACTTTTTCCTGCTCGTTTCTGATTTTTTCCTCCGCCTCACAGCATTCTTTCCCAGTCGGCTCAAAAATAACCTCACCTGCCGCACCGTCCACAATCGCCGTCATACCCGTGTGGATTTCATTCAGGTTCAGCGTTACGCCAATCAGCGCCGGAATATTCATCATACGCGCAAGAATTGCCGTATGCGAATTAACAGAACCATGCACCGTCACAAACGCAAGGATTTTCTTTTTATCCATCTGCACCGTCTCACTTGGGCTTAAATCATCGGCAACAATCACGGAAGGCTCCATTGCCGTAAAATCAACCCCTTCCTGACCGGAGAGATTACGCACGAGGCGCGCCGAAATATCCTTAACATCAGCCGCCCGCGCACGCATATATTCATCGTCCATTCCTGCAAACATTCCCGCAAAATTATCTCCCGTAATTGCCACCGCATACTCCGCATTCACCATTTCCGTACGGATAATATGGGAAATCGCGTCAAGATAATCGTCGTCCTCAAGCATCATCTGATGGACCTCAAAAATTGCGGCGTTCGATTCTCCCACTTCCTTAACCGCCTTTTCATAAAGCGCGCCAAGCTGCTGTTTGGCATTTTCTGCCGCATCATGCACACGGTTGATTTCGTGTTCCGCGTCCTCAATCTTTGCCCGTCTGATTGGCTCCGGATTGCTGCGCAGAACAAGTACCTTTCCCATTGTAATACCGCTGTAGACAGTCTTTCCAAAATATTTCATACCCGAAACCTTCTCTGCCATATCCTACCTCCCATATAGCTGTCACTTACAGGTTCTCTTTTAAAAATGTCTCCAATGCCGCTGCCGCCGCTTCCTCATCGTCGCCTTCCACCTGCACCGCAATTTCCATGCCCTGCTTTACGCCAAGTCCCATCAGACCAAATACCTTTTTCGCATCCGCTTTTTTTCCGTCCTTTACAACCGACACAGCAGAAGCAAATGTCTTTGCAAGCTTCACCAGCTCGCCCGCGGGACGTGCATGGATACCCTCTTTGTCTGTAATCGTATATGTAAATTCTTTCATCTGAAATAACCCCTTTCCTATTATTACCGTTATTCTTTATCTAAACTATCAAACACCTGTTCTATCTCATTTTTTGTTGCAAGCAGCTCTGAAAACGCGCTCGCGCTCCCTGCGGAAATGCCCATGCGGAATGCATATTCATAATCCTTTTTCTGCGTCCAGCCTGCCAAAAAGCCTGCAACCATAGAATCTCCTGCTCCGACCGCATTGACCAGCGTTCCATTTGGCGCCGCAAGCATATGCACGCCGCCCGTCTCATCTGCCAATACAGCGCCCTCACCTGCCATAGACACCAGCACGTTTTTTGCACCTTTTTCCTGAAGCATTTTCGCGTACGGGACAACCTCATCTCTTGTACGCAATGTAACATTAAAAATCTCGCCCAGCTCATGATTATTTGGTTTAACCAAAAACGGGTGATACTGCAATACATTTAAAAGCAGCTCCTTCGTCGCGTCCACCACAAACAAAATCCCTTTGTCACAAAGACGCTTCATAATATCACTGTAAATGGAATCCGGCAAGGATTTCGGAATGCTGCCTGCTAAGACAAGCGCGTCGCCCGCCCCAAGACGTTCCAGCTTCTCAAATAACGCATTCACAGACTGTTCGTCAATCTTAGGACCCATGCCGTTAATCTCCGTGCCGTCATAATCCTTCAGCTTGACATTAATACGCGAAATCCCGTCCGAAACGCGGATAAAATCCGCAAGCAGTCCCATATTGCGAACTTCCTTTTCAATCTGCTCTCCGGTAAATCCCGCCGTAAAACCAAGCGCCGTATTTTCTACCCCCAAATTCCTTAACACAATGGAAACATTAATTCCCTTACCGCCCGCAAAAATCTGCTCCGCGGTGGTGCGGTTCGTCATTCCCATCTGAAAATCATTCATGGATACAATGTAATCCAAAGACGGATTAAAAGTCACTGTATAAATCATCTTTACATTCCTCCAAAATGTTCAAACAGCATATCCTCTGCCTCTTTTGACCAAAGCCCTTTGTTGCGCTTACAGCATTCGTCCAGTTTCTTATAAAACGGGTCTGTTTCTCCCAGCTTTCCAAAATCCTCAATTGCCGTCATCGGCATGTCAAACTGCAAATATGCCAACTTTTTACCGCCCGGAATGTTGGGAAGATTTTTTGTCGTCTCCACAATCGAATCAATACCGCCCACGTGTGTTACCATAACCGCGGAATTAATCATTCCCGCCGCGGACTTTGCAATCGCTTCCTTCATATCGTCCGTATTTCCGCCCGTCGAACCCATAATCTTCGTTCTCGCGTAGTGACAATTGTAAAGGTTCATATCTGCCGAAAACTGCGTATCGGTAGGACCTGCAAAGAAATTCAGGCAGCCGTCCACCGCAAGAAGCTTATCACCCATTTCCGCAATACTCTTAACCGGAGCATATACAAATACGTCGCTGTACCCGACACCCTCCGTAATCTCACGAAGCGCCGCTATGGGGTCCTCCATATTCGCCGTATTAACATAGTGCAGCTCGACACCCTTTTCCATTGCCTCCGCTTCCGAAATGACCTCTCTCGCCCTCGCAATCTTCGCGTCGTTAATATCCGTAACGACAATCCGCTTCGGCTTGTTTTCAAACGCAAGACCATAGCTTATCGCACCAAGCCCCATCGGACCGCATCCGCCGAGAATTAATATATTGCCGCCTGCAAGTGTTCCCATTTTATGCTCATAAGAAAGATGCTCCGTGTGATAATTGCTATGATACCCGCCAATGCAGCAGCTCATCGGCTCGCCGAGAGACGCCTCAAAATAACTGTCCCCGTCATATTCCCAAATACAGCCCTTCTCAATCACATCATTCGGGAAAATGCAGTACGTCGCGGCGCCCCCAAAAAATTCATACGAATATCCCGGCGATTCCATCTGTCCCGGAATGGCAGGCTGCTGCGCAAATTTTTTGCCCTCATGGAACTGGTTCTTCCACTTTGCGCCGACCTTTACAATATCACCCGTAAACTCATGACCAATAATGACAGGGTGCTCCGCCACGTTTTCAGGCACACGCTTATGATCCTTTCCTGCCTGCACCATCTTCCATGTAGACATACAAATACTGTCGCTTATCACCTTTACCAAAATCTCATCATCTTTAATTTCCGGAAGTTCAAATTCCTCTAACCGAATATCGTGCGCAGCATGAAGTCTGACACCTTTTACTTTCATATTTTTTCCTCCACTCAAATTTTCTAATAAACCATTGTTTAATTTAACTGTTCCATAATCCAATCAACATCATTCGTTGTCTTTAATTTCTCCAAAACATCTTCGTCCTCAAGCATTCCGCAGATTTTACTTAGCAAATCCAAATGCTCGTCGCCAATTCCCGCAATACCAAACACAAGCTGCGCCTTCTCGTCTCCAAAATCAACACCATCCGGATATTGCAGCAGCACAATCCCCGTCCTCTTTACGGTATCCTTTGCCTGCGACGTCCCGTGCGGAATTGCCACACCCATTCCCATATAAGTCGTCACCAGCTTTTCCCGCTCCTGCATAGCGTCAATATACGACTCTTCAACATAACCAAGCTTTGCCAAAAGCGCGCCTGCCGTTTGAATTGCTTCCTCCTTTGAAACCGGAGGCAAGTTCAGTTTGACGGCATTTCGTACTAAAATCTGCGCATTGTCCGAATGCTCCGCTTCCTTCGGTGTATCTCCTTGTAACATACTTTCCTGTACCGTTTCCTTTTGCACTGCTGCCTGCTCCTGATTTTGGGTAAGCTGCGCAAACAACGCGTCCAGTGCGGGGTCTGCAAGGAAATTATGAAGCGTTACAAGCTGCGCCTGCGGTACGGACTTTTTCGCGCGCTCCGCCAGTGTAATCTGCACCACCGCAATATCACAGTCCGAAGGAATATTGTCCACCGACGTATTAATAACCGTCAAATCCGGTCGCTGCGCCTTGATACGGTTGCGGAACTTCGTCGCTCCCATCGCGGAAGAACCCATTCCCGCATCACATGCAAACACAATCTTTTTTACATCCTCCGCTTTCGTGATAGCTGTCTTTTCCATATGAAGCCCCTTCGCCTGCGCTTTTCTGTCTGCAACTTCCTCCTGCGCCTCCTCAAGGCTTTTTCCCTTTGACATTCGAATAATCACCGAAGCAATGCCAAATGAAATCGCCGCCGCAATCAGCACACCCATAAGCACCGAAAAAATGCTGTCTCTTGGCGCCATCATCAGATAAGCGATAATCGAGCCGGGCGAAGCAGGTCCGACCAAACCTGAGTTTGTCAGGTTATACCAAAAAATTGCAGCAATATTCCCGACAATCGGCGCAATAATAACAAGCGGGTTCATCAGGATATACGGAAAATAAATCTCGTGAATACCACCAAGCAAGTGAATAATCACGGCTCCCGGCGCAGACTGCTTCGTCTTTTTATCCTCGCAGAAAAACATATACGCAAGCAGCACGCCAAGTCCCGGTCCCGGATTTGCTTCAATCATGTACATAACAGACTTACCTGTCTCTGCCGCCTGCGCGGTCGCAATCGGGGTAAAAATCCCATGATTGATAGCATTATTTAAAAATAAAACCTTTGCCGGTTCAACAAAAATTGCAATCAACGGCAGCATTCCGTACTGTACCAAAATATTGACTCCGGCAGTTAAAACCGCTAAAATCAGATTCATAAACGGACCGATAATCAGATAGCTTATCATTGATAACAGCATACCGATAATGCCGACTGAAAAGTTATTAATCAGCATCTCAAAGCCCGCAGGCATATGCCCCTCCATCGCCTTGTCAAACTGTTTTATACAAAGACCTGAAAGCGGACCAATCATCATTGCCGCCATCAGCATTGTCGTATCCGGGTCACTCATTATCGCGCCGACAACCGCAATTGCCGCAACAATGCCGCCCCGTTCGCCGCCAATCAGTTTCCCGCCTGTCGAAGCAATCAAAATCGGAATTAAATAAACCAAAATTGCCGAAAAAATTGTAGCAAACCCTTCATGCGGAATCCACCCGCTCCCGTTAAAGAACGCGGCAAGAAATCCAAATGCAATCAACGCGCCAATGTTTGGCATAATCATTGCCGAAAGAAATTTACCAAAACGCTGCACCCCATTTTTCATGAATTATCTCCTTACTCGCCGCCCCCGATAAACCGAACTGGTTGTCCTAAATAATCTGTACTCCGTGCTTTTTACAGTCCTCCCGAAACTCCTCGGGAAGATTATCGTCGGAAATAATAATGTCCACATCGCCAAATGTACAGAACGAATACGTGCTTTTCACGCCGACTTTTGAGGAATCCATCAAAAGGATTTTCTGTTCCGCCTGATGCAGCACCGTACTTTTCAAAACCGCTTCCTCGTCCACGCCGCAGTTAAATCCCGTCTGCTCACAATAGCTCGTAACCCCCATAAATACCTGGTCAAAATTGATACGCTGTACCTCAGAAACCGTGTGAATGCCGCACACACTCATACTGTAACGGTTCATTTTCCCGCCCAAAACATGTATGGAAGGCATTGTCAGCCTGCCGAGCTCCGCCGCGCATGTCAGCGAATTTGTATAAATCAGATTAGACTGGTCGGGCATACAAGACGCAAGCATAGTTGTCGTACTTCCAGAATCCAAGAAAATCGTTGTATCCTTCCGTATAAAACTGAGTGCTTTTTGTGTAATAAGCTGTTTTGCCTCAATATTGCGCACCTGCCTTCGGCTGAGCATATCATCTGTTCCGATAACAACATCAACCGATTTCGCACCCCCGTGTACCCGGACAATTCGTTTCGCCTCATCAAGAGCCTTTAAATCCGTGCGCAGTGTCATTTCGGAGATTTGGGGAAATTTTTTCTTTAGCTGTGTAAAGCTGATATTTCCACTCTGATTAACCAAATCCACAATCGTGTTCCTGCGCTGTTCCATTGTATCCATCTGCTTACCTCCCTGTATCTATGTTTTCCCTGTTATAAAATCCATACTTATCCACTCCTTTCATTGTATCATGTTTTCTGTGTTCTTCAAGCATTTTATTTTTGTTTCAAAAGTTATGTTCGCTTGAAATTTGTTAATTCGAAAGTTTGTATTTTTATAATAACAGTATAAAACGGGGTTGTCAACTTTTATTTCAACAATTTTTACACTTTTTTCTTTTATTTTAAAAGTTTATTGAATCGTTTTTTGAAAATGACTATCATAAGTAACAAAAAAATACCGTTTTAAAATAAATTCCATTTTAAAACGATACTTAATAAGAAACGGTGTAACCCCTTTTACAGCGCTACACCGTACCCCGCATAAAACATCTTTATCTGACATCAGCCAAAGTCCACTATCTTGTTATAATCTGCCTATTCGGAAATCATCTCCTCAAGCTCTGCCCAGGCCTGCTCATAACTCTCAAACAAAATCCCTTTCATGCCGACCTTGCGCGCGCCCTCGATATTCTCCAGCCGGTCATCCAAAAATACGCACTCCTGCGCCTTCAAATCATATTGATTCAGAAGATACTCATAAATCTTCCTGTCAGGCTTTACAAGCTTCACATAAGCCGAAACCACCTTCCCATCTATCTTATCAAGAAACGGAAAGCGCCCGCATCTTGTATGCAGCTCAAACAGACTCACCGGATAATTCGACAAAAGATAAACGCGAAATCCCCGTTCCTTCAACGTGTCAATCATTTTAACCGTATAATCATACGGCTCCACAAGCTTATCTACATTTTCCCATAGAAGGTCAAATTCCTTATTATATGCACTGTTTTCTTCGCGGATTTTGGCAATTACATCTTTTTCATCAAGAACTCCGCGGTCAAGTTCAACCCAAAAAGGATTTCCAAATATTGATTTTTCAAACACTTTTTTATAATCCTTTGAAATCCCCAAATCATCCATAAGCTCACGCCAGCGAAAACTGACAAGCACATTTCCAACATCAAAAACAATATTTTTTATCATAATTCCACACCATTCTTTTGTAAAAGCGCACGCGCACTCTCCACCGAATCAACGCCCGTCTTATTTTTAATCGGCGCGAATTCATAATCGCGCACAACCTCAAACGACAGACAATTATCAAGCAAGTGAATCATATCAAGCACCAAAAGCTCAAACTTATAGCCGTTTGGTGTCTCAGGTTTGATATACTCACCGTCCGCCGTCATGTACGGAATTTTTTTCTCCACCACATGTACCGGCATTTTTTCATTCATAATCTGCTCAAGCTTGTCAACGCGGAACAGATAATTCAAAATCACGCCGAAATTATAAGATAAATCACCGTTCGGCTCTCTTGAATTAATAATCTCATCCGTCATTTCATAATACTCTACAATCGAAGGTTTCCCGTCCTCGAGACAAAGCACGCCGACTTTCTCGTGCGGGTCTGCCTTTCTCACCACCTTCGCGCCGCTGACACAGCCCGATTCCAGCGTTGCCCCCACGAATACAGGGTCTGCAATCCGCTGCAAAACATTGTCAACCGCAAAAATATTCAGCCATTCAACGCCTCTTGCCTTGACGTCTTTCAAAACGCCCGTTACCGCCATCGAATAAAACCAACCGCCGTTTCCGTTCGGTGAAAGCGAAAGCGAATCAGCAGATTCCATATAAAGCTTTCCATTAAAATCAACCGAAGGCGCCATTTCCTGCTTAAAAAATTTCACAAATTCCTCCGGATACCCAAAGTAATTCTTTTCCGCAAAAAAGGAAACTGTCTCCTCATGATTTTTATCACTCGTCATCACATAAAGCGGCACAAAACAGCCTGCCTTATCCGTCACATCAAGCAGATTTCTGATAAGACGCTCAAAAATAAACATATCTTTCGTAAGCCCGATATTATATTTACCCTTCGGTCCGTCGGAGCCAAGGCGCGTCCCCTGACCGCCCGCTAAAAGCACGGCGCCGACCTTACCCGCCTTAATCGCATCAAGCCCGATTGCCTCATACCGCGCCTTATTTTTCTCTATTTCAGACACCTCAAGCGCAGAGAGCGGCTCAAGCTTCCCGCGCTCCTGCTTCAACTCCTCATGCCCTGCCAATTTTTGGCATGCCATAGCCACAATCGACCAGTCAATCCGCTCCACCTGACCGGCAAGCTTTTTCTTCCCTTCCTCATCTAATTTCTGATACGCCTCAAAAATATGCCCCTGTCCATGTTCCTCCAAGATACCTGAAAGTTCATTCTCCGTCATAATTTTATAAATTCCTTTCCACTTATTCATTTTCATGCTTTCTATGCGTAATGTACCATATTTTACATAGGATTGTAAACACTTCTTTCAGTATTTACCGAATTTCAACGGTAAATTCTTGTAACAGTTCAGATTAGGAATTTGCACTTGCTGCAAATTATGGCTTACAAGCCACGTGAAACAGCGTAGTAGAAGTGATGCATCAAGCCACCACGAAGTGGTTTTGCACGGCTTGATGCCTGTAACAGGAAGACGAAGGCTAAACTGTTACAAATTCTTGTATTTATTTTCACTCTCATATAGACAAAATTTAAAAAAAATTGTAGAATATATCTGAGCGACATCTAAAAATGGTTTAATGATTACATATCCCATTTTACAGATTATTCCAGAGGAGGAAATAAGATGGCTAAAAATATTTTAATTGTTGATGATGCAGCTTTTATGAGAATGATGATTAAGGACATTTTGACAAAGAATGGATACAACGTTGCTGCTGAGGCAGAAAACGGAAAAATAGCTGTGGATAAGTACAATGAAACGAAGCCGGATCTTGTGCTTATGGACATCACAATGCCGGAAATGGACGGAATACAAGCTTTAAAAGCAATTAAAGGCAATGATCCCAATGCAACGGTTATCATGTGTTCGGCTATGGGACAGCAGGCAATGGTTATTGAAGCTATTCAATCAGGAGCAAAAGACTTCATCGTTAAGCCATTCCAAGCGGAACGTGTTCTCGAAGCACTCAAGAAAGTAATCGGATAATTTCATACCGAGAAATAAAAAAGTGCCAAAAGCACTTTTTTTATTTGTACGCACAGATGAATCGAGTAGGGTCACGACCTTCTCCACTACTCGCCGCGCGCCCCATGCGCCGCCTTAGCGGCATACTTCCTTTGCATGGGGCTGTGCATAAAAATTACAGCAGCGGTGAGATAATCCGCAGCATTCCCTGTATGAGCTTATTACCGATTGGACGTTTCGACCAGCGAATCATATCCATTGCATCACATTGTTCAATAGTCCGCAAAAAATCATCTTTTATACTCTGAACCGCTTCCATTTCGCTGATAAATACACCACATTCATAATGCAGATAAAAGCTTCTGTAATCCGTATTAATTGTCCCGCAGATTGCACACTCATCATCTACTACGACATTTTTGGCATGAATAAATCCCGGCGTATACTCATAAATCTGAACGCCTGCATTCATAAGCATTCCGTAATTTGAAACGTTCACCATATAAACATACCATTTATCATACACCTTTGGCACAATAATACGCACATCCACACCGCTCTCCGCCGCACTGGTAAGGTCCTCAAGCATCTTTTGGTCAAGCACAAGATACGGTGTCGTAATATAAATATAGTCTCTCGCTTTGTTTATCATACGCGTATACGCGCCTTCTGTAGGATTATGCGGATTTCTGTGAGGACCTCCCATAAACGGCTGAACATAACCCTCCTCCTGCACACTGACCCCGGGCTTATACGCCTCATCATTTATTTGCACATTTTTATGTGAAATACGCCACATATCAAGGAAAAAGCATGTAAAGCTGTAAACGCCCTCCCCATAAAGCCGCATACCTGAATCCTTCCAATGACCGAACCGCTGTATATAATTGGCATACTCGTCCGCAAGATTGAATCCTCCTGTATAGGCAATATTCCCGTCTATTACCGTAATCTTCTGATGATTGCGGTAATTAAACAACATCCGCACGACACCTTTGTGAATCGGATTAAAAATACACATATCAAGTCCGCGCATTTTCATATCAGTCCGAAACGCATGTGTGTTAATCTTTAACGTTCCAAAATCATCAAACAAAAGTTTTACTTCTACGCCTTCTTTTACCTTTTGTGTGAGAATATCAAGGATTTCATCCCAAATCCTGCCTTCGGAAACGATGAAATATTCCATAAAAATAAATTTTTTTGCATTTTTCATGTCTGCAATCATTGCAGTAAGAACTTTTTCACCTACCTCATAATAAACAGCTTCCGTATTTTTATATATCGGAAAACCTTCCTTCCGCAGATAACGGCTGATTTGAACTTTATTGGGATGCTCTATCTCCAAATCCTCCGCCACCGCATCATCATTCATAAGTCTTCTTGTCCGTTTCGCATCAATTTCCCTAAAACGCCTAAAATATCCTGAATTTTTACGGCTTCTTCCCCACATGGCAAACAAAAACAAACCTGCAACGGGAAGCACAAGGATAATAATAATCCAACTCATTTTGTATGATTCTGCATTATTAACAAGCTCAAATACAATCACAATGCTGATTAATTCCAATACAAAATATACTTCTGTTGCGAACTGGATAAGATACATCGACAAAAACACCATTAATCCTATCTGAAGGAAAAACGCGATTCCTACGATGAATCCGCGTATAATTCCGTAATATTTACTTTTTATTATTCCCATTTCGGTCGTTCTCCTATAAAATGTATATAGAAATCATTTTCTGTCGGTTATTAAACTACATATGTCTATAGTAATCCTAAAACAATTTGAACGCAACTAAAAAAACGAGGACTGATATGCAAAGCACAGTAGATAAAAAACTATTCTCCGAAGCATGTTATGAAATGATCGGAAAACTCCAAGGTCAAAACGGCATCGGAACATTACGGGAAAAAACAATCCACAGCGTTCTAAAATATTATTATGCACCTGATTCTTCTTATCATGAGATAAAAATCGGTCCATATGTGGCAGATATTTGCGTGGACGGTGAAATTTTTGAAGTACAGACAAGAAATTTTAACACCATGCGCAATAAACTGCAATATTTTCTTCAGGAACACGATGTTACGATTATTTATCCCGTGGCACACCATAAATGGATTTCATGGCTTGATATGGAGACCGGTGAGCTTTCTCCAAAACGCAAATCACCCAAGACAGGCACACAGTATCAGATAATACCGGAGCTTTATAAAATAAAAATGTTTATACACAATCCAAGACTCCATTTTATTATATCCCTGATTGACGTGGAAGAAACACGTTATTTAAACGGATGGAGTTATAATAAAAAAAGGGGTTCATCGAGAATGGACGGAATTCCTGTTGATATTTATGATGAAGTGCGCATTGATACCATGTCAGACTATTTAAAATTTTTTCCTGATACACTGCCGGAACAATTTACATCCAAAGATTTTGGAAAAGCTGCAAAAATACCGCAGCAGCGCGCAGGGACACTTCTGAATGTATTGTTGGAAACAGGAGTAGTGGAAAAGATTGGAAAAGAAGGAAGAAGCTACTTATACATGATTCATAGAGATATGTAAAATTCTTAATTATTCAACAGACTTTTCATATTCTTTATCTTTTTCATTTTTCCATTCTGTATCTGCGAAAAATTCTATTATCGTATCAGAAACATCGAGCTTTGGCACATTGGGACTTACGATTACCTTACTAATACTGACAGGGAACCATTTTTCTCTTTTAGAAAATTCGGAAATTAATTCCAATGCGTCAGCTTCACTCATTGTTCTATGACGGTAATCGCTGTCTCTTAATTTTTCAAATCCTTTGCTTTCAAATTCTTTTGCTATAACAGCATATGCTCCTTGTGGAGATTTTTCAGAATAATATCGTTTCAGATTATCTATCACTAAATCAAATGAAATAACAACACCTTTTCCAAAAAAAGTTTCTGAAAACGGTTGTCCTTTATCATTAAACGGCAATATCTATTTCTCCTCTCCACATATTATAATATTCCAGCTTAGAAAAATAATTTTTAAAATACCGCAGCTCCACAAAGAAAAATCCGACCGGTCCAAAATCATTATATTCAACAATAGGTGGCTTTTTACAAAATGTATTCTCTCCGATATTTACAATCCCCATTTTTTCCATCAACTCATTCATTTTTTCACTAATAAAATGTTTGTCTGTTTCCGACAAATCACTGCGCAATTCTGCAACCACTTTATAATTATATATTTCCATGAAACTCCTCCTTTTCTACAAGATAATCGCCAAATGCAAGATAACCTGCATTTGGCGTACTTTATATACAAAAAATATGTCATATTTTAGAACTTTTTAGTGATTTTTTACAGCCGCTGCAAGAATCTCTGCACATGTCTCAATTCCCAGCGTAGCAGAATTCAAACTGATTTGGAAAAATTCCTTCGCGCCCCACTTGCAGTCCGTATGATTCGTAAAGAAACCGGACCTGCGCTTATCAACGCGTTTCATCTCCGCCTCAACCTTTTCCATCGGAATCTTTTCCTTCGTCCTTGCACGCTCAAGCCGAAACGCATCATCCGCATAGATAAACACCCTGAGGCAGTCCTCTTTCTCACTCAGAATATGCCCTGCACAGCGTCCGACAAAAACACAACTCTCATTTTCGGCAACATCCAAGATTACCTGCTTTTCCGCTTGAAAGATTTGCTCCGAAAGAGGTATGTTCTTTTTCTTGCTCAACCCGCCAAGCGCTGTCTGTGACAGATTAAAAATCGGGTTTGTTGATGATGTTTCCTCCAAATCTGAAACATAAATTGCAGGCAGCTCCAAACGATTTGCAGTTTCAACCAAAATATCATGGTCATAAAGCTTATACCCAAGCTTTTTTGCAAGAATACTTGCAACCTCCTGTCCGCCGCTGCAAAACTGACGTTCAATAGCCACATAACGATACATAAACATTCCTCCTTTACTCTTTTAATCTCATTAAATATCTTTTTCAGGCAAATTGCTGTCTGTGTCGTTTTCATCCAGTTCTTCGCCAATTTCCTCAATATCATCAAACTCGTGTGTTCCGTCAGACGGTTTTTGTTTTACCTTTGCAACCTTTGCAACCGTCACACCGTCATCAAGGTTAATCATCTTAACACCCGACGTATTGCGCTTATAAATCGAAATATCCTCCACGGAAATCTGAATAATTACGCCCTCTGTCGTAATCATCATAACCTCACTGTCGTCCTTGACCGCCTTAACACCGACAACATTTCCTGTTTTCTCCGCAATGCGGTAGCACTTAATGCCTTTACCGCCGCGTTTTTGCACAGTAAATTCATCAATATTCGTCCGCTTGCCATAACCCATCTCAGACACAATCAAAAGCCGCTCTCCCTGTGTATTCAGCTGCATACCGACAATCTCGTCACCATCGTCAAGGTTCATACCGATAACGCCCATAGCGCCTCTGCCCATAGAACGAACATCAGTTTCTTTAAAGCGGATACACATACCGTATTTCGTCACAAGGAAAATCTCGGAATTTTCATCAGTAATTTTTACCTCAATCAGCTCGTCGTCATCACGCAGAGAAATTGCCGCAAGACCTGATTTTCTCACATTTGAAAATTCCATAATCGGCGTCTTTTTAGCGATACCCTTTTTCGTAATCATAAACAGATGTTTTCCATCCTCATAATCACTAATCGGTATCATCGCCGTTATTTTTTCACCCGGATTGAGCTGCAAAATATTGACAATCGCCGTTCCGCGCGCCGTTCTTCCCGCCTCCGGTATCTCATAAGCCTTAATACGGTAAACACGTCCGAAATTCGTAAAGAACATCAGATAATGATGCGTCGTCGTCATCAGCAAATCCTCGATATAATCGTCCTCAATCGTGGACATTCCCTTAATTCCGCGGCCGCCTCTGTGCTGCGTCTTAAAATTATCCACCGTCATTCGCTTAATATATCCAAGACTCGTCATCGCAATAATCGTATTGCCGCGCGGAATTAAATCCTCCATGTTGATTTCCGCCTCATCATATCCAAATGCAGAACGTCTGTCGTCACCATACTTATCGGAAATCACCATAATTTCCGTCCGAATAACGCCAAGAAGAAGCTTTTCATCTGCCAAAATTGCCTTGTACTCCTCAATCTTCTTCAAAAGCTCCATATGCTCCTGCTCAAGTTTCTCGCGCTCCAAGCCTGTCAACGCACGCAGACGCATATCCACTATCGCCTGTGCCTGCACATCCGTCAGACCAAAGCGTGCAACCAAACCTTCTTTTGCAGCCTGTGTATTTGCGCTGCCGCGGATGATTTTAATAACTTCGTCAATATTGTCAAGCGCAATCAGCAAACCCTGTAAAATATGGTCGCGCTCTTCCGCCTTATTCAAGTCATACTGCGTCCTGCGGGTAACAACCTCTTCCTGATGCCGGATATAATGAATTAACACATCCTTCAAATTCATGACTTTTGGCTGATTATTTACAAGCGCAAGCATAATCACGCCAAAACTGTCCTGAAGCTGTGTATGTTTATATAACTGATTTAAAATCACATTCGCGTTCACGTCCTTGCGCAGTTCAATACAGATTCTCATACCCTCTCTGTTGGACTCGTCGCGCAAATCCGTAATACCGTCAATCCGTTTTTCTTTTACCAATTCGGCAATCTTTTCAATCAGTCTTGCCTTATTGACCATATACGGAAGCTCTGTCACAATAATACGGTTCTTTCCGTTTGGCAGCGTTTCAATATTTGTCACACTGCGCACCCTGATTTTACCACGTCCTGTACGGTAAGCCTCTTCCACGCCGCGCGTGCCAAGAATAATGCCGCCTGTCGGAAAATCAGGTCCTTTAATGATTGGTAAAATTTCGTCAATCTCCGTATCCCTGTCCTCATTAACACGGTTATCAATAATTTTTACAACCGCACCAATTACCTCCCGCAGATTATGCGGCGGAATATTTGTCGCCATACCGACCGCAATTCCCTGTGTACCGTTGACCAAAAGGTTTGGATAACGGCTCGGAAGCACGGTAGGCTCTTTCTCTGTTTCATCGAAGTTCGGCACAAAATCAACCGTATTTTTATTGATGTCCGCCAAAAGCTCCATCGAAATTTTGCTAAGCCTTGCCTCCGTATATCGCATTGCCGCAGCGCCGTCGCCGTCCACCGAACCGAAATTGCCGTGACCGTCAACAAGCGGATAGCGCGTAGACCACTCCTGCGCCATATTGACCAATGCGCCATAAATCGAACTGTCGCCATGCGGATGATACTTACCCATTGTATCACCGACAATACGCGCACTCTTTCTGTGCGGCTTGTCAGGACCGTTGTTCAGCTCTATCATGGAATAAAGCACACGCCGCTGTACCGGCTTTAATCCGTCACGGACATCCGGCAGGGCACGGGAAGCAATTACACTCATGGCATAATCAATATATGATTTTTCCATTGTTTTTTGTAAATCGACTTCCTCTATTTTGTCAAAGATTGTATCATCCATATTTGTAACCTTGCTCCTTTCAAAAATTGCGAGGAATCATATTAAATATCTAAATTCTGCACATACTTTGCATTCGCCTCGATAAATTCACGCCGCGGCTCAACCTTATCGCCCATAAGCGTTGTAAAGGTCAAATCCACTTCCGACTCCGTTTCCTCATTAATCGAAACCTTTAGCAAAATACGTTTCTCCGGGTCCATCGTCGTATCCCAAAGCTGCTCCGCATCCATCTCGCCTAATCC
>ERZ808028.664-NODE-664-length-25851-cov-5.513657_pt1 | contig 25851 bp, 20 predicted proteins | sample MGYA00380184_ERZ808028 | MGnify/ENA primary metagenome ERZ808028 (study PRJEB31490, sample SAMN06133397) | mouse gut metagenome | isolation source: J8_1 | host: mice | place: China: Chengdu | collected 2015-05 ...
GGATGTGACGGCGCGTCTGATCCGATCGGACCGGGAAAAACTAAAGGGCATAAAAAAAGATCTGAAAAAGGCGGAGGCGGAGCTGGCGAAAAACAGAGAGGAGCTTGCGCTGGCGAAGACCAATAACGGTTTTATCGAGAAGAGGGATAAACTCAAAAAGGAAAAAGAGGAGCTTGAAAAAAGAAAGGCAGAGATCGATGAAACGATCCGGCTTTTGGACAGACAGAAGAGGGCTGTCCGCCATGTGAATCCGTCTTATGCCGCATGGACAAAAAAGGGTGAGGAGGTATCCCTTGCCCAAAGGCAGATCAAAACGACGGAATCCGAGCTGGAAATGGCGGAGGCGGCTGTAAAACTGGCAAAAGACACACTTGACAGTGCCAGAAAGCAGGAGCCGGAGGTTGAGAAATTAAAGCAGAAGATAAACAGGATCGATGACGAAGAACAGAAGTATCATCAGAAAGAGGAACTTGAGGAAAAGCGGAAAGGGCTTGCAGAGCGCGATAAAGAGATAGGCGCGGAGGAGGCAGATTTAAAGGAACAGGAGAAGGTCCTGAAGGAGAAGATAAAAGCTCTCAATAAGGCGGTCAAGGAATGGAAGGACCGGCCGGCTGAGCTTGCGGAGGCAAAAAACGAGCGTGAAAAGCTGGAGGGGCTTTTGGCGGATTTAAATGAAATTATAGATGAGCAGATCCCGGAGAGAGAAAAAAGGAAAAGAATACTTGCCAAAAAACAAAAGGCATTTTTAGAGACACGGGACAGATATGAAAAAGCAAACGGCAGGAGAGAGGAGGCGGAGCGCATTCTCGAGGACAGCCGAGCCGGTATTTTGGCGGAAAAACTTGTGGAAGGAGAGAAATGTCCGGTGTGCGGTTCCGTGCATCACCCGGAGCCGGCGAAGCGGAAGGAGGCTTCGATCTCGGAGGAGGATTTCAAAAAACTTCAGGAGGAGGAGTCTGCCCTTCAGGAGAAAAAGAACGGTGCAAATACGGAAGCGGAAATAGCAAGGACATCGCTGGAGGAATTCGAAGGACAGCTCAGGATCAATATATTGGACTGCCTTGAGACCCCGCTTCTGAATATGGATATGGAGGGAGCATCTCTCGGGGAACTGGCCGGGGCAGTGGAGAAGGCAAAAACGCAGACGGAAGAGATGTCCAAGGAGAATACTAAAAAGTGTAATTCCCTTGAGAAGGACTGCAGGACGCTCAGGAAAGCGGAAAGAGAGCTTGAGACGGCGCAGGGCGGGGAGACGGAGAAACTCAGTTCGGAAAAAGAAGAACTCGGTGAAAACAGGCAGAAAGTAAGGCGGGAACTGACGGAAACGGAAGCCACGTTAAAGACGCTTGAGAAGTTGAGCTTCCCGGATTGGGAGACGGCAAAAAGAGAGCGGGAGCAGGCGGAGACAAATAAAAACAGGATATTGGATGATATCGCGAAGGCGGAGAAAGAAAAGAAAAAAGCCGATGACAATGCCACCGCCGCCGCGTCAAGGCTGAAGACACTGAACGGCGCCCTGGAACAGCAGAAAACAGATGAGGAAGTTTTAAGAGAGAAGCTGGATAAAGAGGTCTGTGCAAACGGATTTACTTCCGTGGAGGAGATGCTGAGATACGTCGTGAAGGAGGACGATATCGCATCCTCGGAAAAAATGATCAAAGAGTACGATCTGGCTGTGGCGGCGAATGAGAGACAGCTCTCAGATGCCGAGGCGGACGCTAAAGGGAAAAAGATCATAGATATCGAGGCGTTGAGCGCCGTGTGTGACGGGCAGAGCGCAAATGCAGAGCTGATCAGGAAGAACTGCAGCAACAGCGAAAATCGGATAAGGACGAATGAAGAGAAACAGAAGAGCATTCTTGACAGAAGGGAAGAGCTGGAAAAAGCAAGCAGAGAGAATAAGATCTGCAGACGGCTTTATGATCTTGTCAAGGGTATGACCGGAAACGGAAAGATCACGCTCGAGCAGTACATACAGGCGGCCGGATTTGACGGGATCATCGCTGCCGCAAACAGGCGGCTGCTGCCGATGAGCGACGGGCAGTATGAACTGTACCGCCAGGAGGATTCCCTTGGCAAGAGAAGCAACAATTTCCTCGATCTCGAGGTGCTGGACAATTATACGGGGCACAGAAGGCCCGTGGGAAATCTCTCCGGCGGAGAAAGCTTTAAGGCTTCGCTGAGCCTCGCCCTGGGGCTGTCGGACACAGTGTCGTCCAATCTCGGCGGTGTGCAGATGGATGCGCTCTTTGTGGATGAGGGCTTTGGGACGTTGGACCGGAAATCGATAGACAGTGCGATGGATATTTTGATCAATCTGACCGGAAACAACAAGCTGGTGGGGATCATCAGCCACAGGGAGGAGCTTATGGAGAATATCCCGCAGCAGATCAGGGTCAAAAAGACAAAGGATGGAAGCCGGATCACTGTGGAATGCGGTTTGTGAGCGGAGAGCATGGCCACTGTTCGCAGGGCAGAGATAAAGGAGACATTGAAAACAAAGACAGTGCAGGAGGAAGCAGATGTCGACAACGATTCAACCGGTATTTTATACCGTACAGGAGCGGCCGGGATTTTTGGACGGCCTGAAAAATGATGTGAAAAGGCAGGCCGGAAAGGATCATGATATTTTGTTGGAGTGCCCTGTGATCTATATTCATGTGTGGCAGAGCGCGGAGGATGCGGCTGATAATAAATGGAGCATTTACATAGGAGAGAGCATAAATCTGATGGAGAGGACCAGGGAGCATTACAGAAAAGCGGCGGAGCCTCTGACCTGGCAGCATCGGATGATCACAGATAAGGATGAGAAGGGAAATCCGGTGGTACCGGTGATGTATGTTTTCGGCCACAAGCATTTCAGCATGTCCATGACCCGGGATATAGAAAACCGCCTGATCTCCTACTGCTTGGCGAACCCGCATGCGAATCCCCAAAACGGACGGGGAAATCCGCAGAGGGACTATTACGGGATGGAAGATACGGATGATATCTTCCATATGATATGGAGCAGGCTGCGCCGCGAGAACGGGGAGCTGTTTCCGGCTGAAAGCAGGATCACGAAGTCCGCTATTTATAAGGCTTCACCGAATCACCGCCTGACGCCGGAGCAGGAGGAGGCTAAGGAGAAGATCAAAGACAGAGTGGCCGATGCCGTCATCCATGACAAGACGGGACAGCTGATCTTTGTGGAGGGGGAGGCCGGCACCGGAAAGACGGTGTTGACCAGCAGTACCTTCTATGAATTGCTGGATTCCGATGCGGTCAGGGGGAGGAATCTGAAGTGCCATCTTCTGGTCAATCATGACGAACAGCTCAGTGTATATAAAAACATGGCGGCGAGGCTGGGATATAAGGACGATGTGGTTCTGAACCCGACGACGTTTTTGAACAGCCACTCTGTGGAGGATAAGGCCACAGGCAGGAAGATGCCGGATCCACAGAAAAAGGCGGATGTGGTTTTCGTGGATGAGGCGCATTTACTGTGGACGCAGCCGAAGCAGAGTTATTCCAAAAAATATTCCGGCCGGCAGCTGGATGATATCATGGACCGCGCCAGAGTGACGGTCATCATGTTCGATGAGAACCAGATCCTGCGGAAAGAGCAGTTTGATGATCTGAAATTCATGGAGAAAAAGCGTCTGCTGGCAAAAAGTCAGGGGCCTGACCCGGCGAACCCTGATCCGGCGCAGGTGCGCGACAATTATATCCTGTTGAAGGATCAGATGAGGATGAACTGCGGTGCGGGGACCATGCGGTGGATCGACTCTCTTACGCAGAAACTCAAAGTGGACAGGCTGAAGCTTGACGGCAAAAACAGGGATGAGAAGGGCTATGAAGTCGTGATCTTTGACGATCCTGCATCCCTGCATGCGGCAGTGAAAGAGAAAGCGAAGAGGGCGGGGAGCGAACTGTCAAGACTGACAGCGACCTATGACTGGAAATACAAAAACAGGGAATGGGCGCCGCCAAAGCAGAAATATTGGAGAGTCAAAATAGGCGATTGGCAGCTGCCCTGGAATGAACAGCATTACTGGCTGGACATATATCCCGGGCTTAACAGAAGGGAGATACGGAAGAAAGAGGCTCTCAACTGGGCGGAACAGGAGTATTCGATCGACGAGGTCGGATCCACCTTCACGATACAGGGATTTGATCTGGCATATGCGGGGGTGATACTCGGGCCTTCCGTCAGATACGATCCCGATACGGACAGGATATGGTTTGACGAAGAGAAGCGGGCCTGGGATCATATGAAGGGGAACAGGAAACTTTCGGACGGCACCATCGTAAATGTCACGGATACCATATCGCGGCATGAAATGAGAGTCCTTCTCACCAGGGGAACCGGAGGGCTGTATCTGTATGCCTGCGATAAAGAACTGCGGAAGGCGCTGAAAAATGCGGTGGAGGGGTAACAGTTCAGCACGCAATGTCATTTAGTTAATGGTGTTAACTAAATGACATTGGTTCAACCCGGGCAGGCGGACGAAGTTACGGTTGACATACATACCATCGGTATGATAATATAAACATACTGACGGTATGTAAAGAGAAAAACAGCATGGCAAAGGGGATAGAAGTATGGCAAGGAACAAGCATCCGGAGGAAACCGTCAATTTAATATTGGATGTCGCAACCCGTCTGTTCATGGAAAAGGGCTATGAGCACACTTCGATCCAGGATATCATCGACAATCTGGGGGGGCTCAGCAAGGGCGCCATCTATCATCACTTCAAATCGAAGGAAGATATTCTGATCGCCGTCACGGATAAAATGACGGAGGAATCCAACAGGATGCTCGGAACGATATGCAGCCGCAGCGATTTAAACGGGAAGGAAAAACTGAGAACCATATTCAGGGAGTCCCTGCTGCGGCCGGTTCAGGATGATATATTTGCGGCGGCCCCGAATATCAGCAACAATCCGCGGCTGATCTTCAGCACGATGCGCGATACGGTGGATGAGGTGGCGCCGGACTATATCGTGCCGATCATCGAGGAGGGCATCAGGGACGGGTCCATCCGGACGGAATATCCGGCGGAACTGGCAGAACTCATCATCCTCATCGCGAATGTGTGGCTGAACCCGATGATCTTTGACAGCACCCCGGAGGAGACTTACCGGAAGATCATGGTGTTCCGGCAGATGATGCAGGGGTTCGGCCTGGATATCGTGGATGATGAGATGAGGGACAGGATGCGGGATCTGGCGGCGCTCTATCAGAAAAACAGATAGCGGTGTGTAAGTTCCGTCTGTCCATTGGAAAAACAGATAAGTGTTATGGGAAATCTGCCCTGAAAGACGGGCAGATATCTTTTTAGAAAATTTACATACCGACGGTTGGTATTTAAAGAGAGAATGGATGGAGCATGAAGGCGCCTGACGACTTTTACAGCGTATTTGCGGGAAGGAGACTCAACAAATGGAACAGAAATTATGGACAAAGGATTTTACACTGGTGGTGGTCGGACAGATCATCTCGCTGTTCGGCAATGCGGCGATCCGGTTTGCGCTGCCGCTGTATCTGCTGAACCGGACGGGATCGTCCGCGCTTTACGGGACGGTCACTGCCTGCGCCTTTATTCCGGCGATCCTGCTCTCGCCGGTGGGCGGCATTGTCGCGGATCGGGTAAATAAGCGGAATATCATGGTCATACTGGATTTTTTTACGGCGGGTGTCATCACGGTCTACTCCCTGTTAATGGGGACGGCGGATATCGTGCTTCTGACAACGGTCGTGCTGATGCTGCTGTACGGCATTTCCGGCGCTTACCAGCCCTCCGTGCAGGCGAGCATCCCTGTGCTTGTGACGCCGGAACATTCCATGGCGGCAAACTCCGTCGTCAATACGATCAGTTCCTTCGCCTCTTTGATGGGGCCGGTTCTGGGCGGGATCCTGTACAGTGCATACGGGCTGAAACCTGTTCTGCGGATGTGCACCGTCTGTTTTACCTTGTCCGCAGTGATGGAGATATTTATTGAGATCCCGTTTGTCAGGCTCCGCTCCGGCGGCAATGTATGGCAGACGATAAAGGGGGATTTCGGGAAGAGCATTCATTTTATCAGGAAGGAGAAGCCGGTCATAGGGAAGGCGCTGCTTGTTGTCTGCGGGATCAACCTGTTTTTGTCCGCCATGCTGACGGTGGGGCTGCCCTATATGGTGACGGAGGTGCTGGATCTGGAGGGAGAACTGGCAAACAGGCTGTATGGTTTTGCGGAAGGGGCATTGGCAGCGGGAGGGCTGGTAGGAGGCATCAGCGCGGGAGTGTTTGCGAAAAGGTTTTCGATACAAAGGGCGGGGAACCTGATCATTGCCAGCGCAGCCTGTGTGTTTCCTGCGGGTTTGGCATTGCTTGTCTTTTCATCGGGAATGCTGAACTATGTCATACTGACGGCATGCTGCTTTGCTGTCATGGTATTTTCCACGGTCTTTGCGGTGCAGATGCTGTCTTTTTTCCAGACGGAGACGCCGTCTGATCTGGTCGGGAAGGTGATCGCGGTCATCCTCACTGTTTCCATGTGCGCACAGCCGCTGGGGAATGTGGTGTACGGGGTTTTGTTTGAGGTGTGCAGGGGGTATGAATTTGCAGTAATATTGTTTGCGGGGGCGACGTCCTTGCTGATGGCAGTCAGGACGAAGGGGATTTTTGAACAGTTTAGCCCGGGAGCTTGTACTTGTAATGGGGAAGCTGAAGGCTGAAGCGTTATGTTTTGAGGACAGCGAAAATGAAGTGGCGTGATGCGGAGATTTGTGTGATAATATGGTGAGTGGTGAGGTGTACGGAGAGAATGAAGAATCATCATATGACAGGGGATAAAATGACAGAAAGAGAAACCGGATGCATGCTCTGTCCCAGAAATTGCGGGGTAAACCGAGGGGCGGGGGAGACGGGTGTCTGCGGTCAGACGGATATCGTGAAAGTGGCGCGGGCTGCACTGCATTACTGGGAGGAGCCCTGTATCTCGGGGATAGCGGGCTCAGGAACGGTGTTCTTTTCGGGCTGCGCCCTGCACTGTGTGTTTTGCCAGAATCACAGCATTGCGAACGGAAAAGCCGGGAAACTTGTCACACAGGAGAGGCTCTCGGAAATTTTTTTGGAAATGCAGGAGAAAGGGGCGAATAACATCAATCTGGTCACGCCGGGACATTTTGCGCCGCAGATCGCGGAGGCGCTCAAAAGAGCGAAAGAACAGGGGATGACGTTGCCCGTAGTCTATAATACCGGCGGCTATGAACATGTGGATACGATCAGGCGGATGGAGGGGCTTGTGGATATTTATCTGCCCGACTTTAAATATATGGATGATGCGCTGGGGTTTCAGTATTCCCATGTGAGAGATTACAGCAAAACGGCGAAAGCGACGATCGCGGAGATGGTGCGGCAGACCGGGGAGGCGGTGTTTGAGGGCGGCGACGAGGACGGGCTGATGAAGCGCGGAACCATCGTGCGGCATCTGGTGCTGCCCGGCTGCGTGGAAGATTCCAAGGCAGTGATCCGGTACCTGCATGAGGCCTATGGAAATAAGATCTATATCAGCATGATGAATCAGTTTACGCCGATGCCGGCTCTGGCGGACTATCCGGAACTGAACAGGAAGGTGACGAAAGAAGAGTATGAGGAAGTTGTGGATTACGCGATCTCTTTAGGGGTGGAATGCGGTTTCATTCAGGAGGGGGAGACGGCGGAGGAGAGTTTTATCCCGGCGTTTGACGGGGAGGGCGTTTAAAAGAGTATAAGTGTATAGTAAAACTATATTCTACCGTGGCAGGCGAAAAGATGAAGTGGTATAATCAAGGCTGTGGTATGTGAAAGAGGAAGGATACTGACGAAAAGTCAATAACTCCGCCGTAAGAGCAGTATCTGGCTCGTTGCCCGCGGAAATAAAAGGAAAACGGAGATAAGAAATAGAAACAGAAACAGGGGGTTCCCATGTTTAAAAGAAAAACAGCAAAAGCGACATATGATAAAGACAACCAGAAACCGGTCATTCGCGCAAGCATCTGCAACGGAGAGCAGGTGGCAGGCTTTAAAGACCTGCGGACCGGAAAATTTTCGGAGATCATGTTGATCAGGAACAGCAAAGATCTGGATGAATTTCTGGGAAAATACGATATTTTGCCGGAAGAGGTGACGAAGGAATATTGATGGACAGAAAAAATGGCATTTGTTATGTGGTGGGAGCCGGTGAAAACTACGGGTTTCATTTCAAACCCGAAAAGGAAGATTACGTGATCGCGGCGGACGCGGGGCTGCGTTATCTGGAGGAGCGCGGCACCAGGGCGGATCTCATCGTGGGAGATTTTGATACGTTACATTATGTGCCGGACAGAGCCAATGTGCTGAAACTGCCGGCGGAAAAAGACGACACGGATATGTTTATGGCGGTAAAAGAGGGGATCAGGGCTGGATATGCAGTGTTCCATATTTACTGCGGGACAGGCGGACGGATCGACCATACGATCGCGAACCTGCAGATGTTGGCATATCTGGCGGAAAATCGGATGCAGGGATATCTGTTCCATAGAGACTGCGTGCTGACGATGATCAAGGACGGGGAACTTGTTTTTGATGCGGCGGCGTCCGGCTATGTATCGGTTTTCTCTCATTCGGAGAAATCCGCAGGGGTGTATCTGCGAAATCTGAAATATGAGCTGCATGACGCAGTTTTGACAAACAGTTTTCCGCTGGGGGTGAGCAATGAATTTATCGGGAAAGAGAGCAGGGTATCTGTGGAAAGCGGGACGCTGTTGATCTGTTTTCCGAAGGATATAACTTTGCCCTATCTCCACACAAAATACGCCAGATAAAATAATAAAAAAGTATGGGCGGGATAGAACAGATAGAAGAAATACTTAAAGCTACGTCCTCGTTCCCCGTTGTACCGCAGTATGAGCGGCAGTGCCAAAATCATAAACCATTGGATGGGAAAGCCGCCCTCCCCGTTCAGCATCTCGTCACTGTACTGTGCGATGCAGAAGAGGAGATAGACAATGGTGAAGGTCTCTTTCCGATCATACAGAAAATACATGGTGATGCCGAGAATGATAAACAGCAGCCCGTATTCATTTAAAGCCAGATCGGGAAAGATCCCGGTGCAGATATCCCCGTTGTAATTCCTGAGCACAGGGATATAGTGGGGCGCGACACTAAACCAATACTGCAGGATAAAAATGCAGCCCGCCATGATCAGTCCTGTCTTTTTATCCTTCTGAAAAGCCTCTATCGTACTGATCAGGATTCCGACAAGAAACATCGATAAAAAGATATTGTGAAATCCGTACCCTAACCCGTCAACAGGAAAGACTGCATCCACAAAAACAGCAAACCCGGTCATAAACAGGCTCCCGAGATAAAGCCTGAGCAGATATTTCTTCCTGCTTCTCGTATGTCGATACCCCTGCGTCATACAAAACAGAAACAGCGGATAACTGGACCTCCCCAAAATCCGCAGGACCAGATAAAGCCCGTAAGGCATATACCCCTCAAAATAAAATCCGATATGATCCAAAACCATCAGGTACAAAGCGATACACTTCAGCGCAAAAATATTCATAAAAGCCTCTCCCCTCAAAATATGATGCAGACACACAGCTGTGTGACGATATCAATAAATCAGTGATCCAGACAGCTCGTATTGCTGTGTGACGGTATCAATAAACCGGAAACAGCAAACACTATAATCCTGACTCATTGATTGCCTACATAATATTACCAATTTCCACATGAAAAGTCCTTTATGAACTCTTTAAGATTTCTTTAATTTATTATTCTCCCCGTTCATTTATGCCGATTCCTCCACTCCCTCGGCGAAACCCCATAGACCCCCTTAAACGCCCGAGAAAAGTGCAGCTGATTCTCATATCCCACCGCGGATCCGATATCCGCGATGGAGAGCGAAGTCAGTTTTAGGAGCTCCGCTGCCTTCACCATCCGGTAGTGCATCAGAAATTCCTGCGGGGACCGCCCCATCGCATTGCGGAAGATCTTGCCGAAATAACTCCGGTTGATGCCGCATACCGCGGCGATCTCTTCTATAGAAATGTTGTTCTGAAAATTCTGCTCGATAAAGTTGATCGCCTCTTTAATGTAATAATCGCTCATCTTGCCACTGCGCACCGGCGTGGTACGCCTGGCGGAACGGGTCATATAATCCAGAAAAAGGTAAAGGCGGCCGATCAGATGCATGGGGGATTCTTTCGGATGATGGACGATATATTCCATCTCCTGTCTCATCATTTCCCGCAGTTCTTTGGAATGAGGGTGATATACCGGATTATCCATGGACAGTTCCGTCAGGTTAAGCGCCTCTTTTACCCGCAGACCGTCGAATTCGATCCACATATATTCCCAGGGAAGCTTCTCGTCAGCAAAATATGTGTTGATCTGTCCGGGAAATATTAAATATCCCTGTCCGCTCTTGATGGAGAAAGTCTGGGTTTTTCCTTTGGAATCATTTGCCATCAGCGTACCGGTGCCAGAGAGGACATAATGGAACAGATAGTGGTTTCTGGCAAGGGGACCGAAAGAATGGCAGGGATCACACTGCTCGTAACCGTGCTGGTACATATCCAGATCGATGAAGTTTTCGCTGGGGAAGATGTTGAAGAAAATGTTGCTCATGGGGGGAACCTCCTTTTGCCGCCGCTCTGCGGTGCCGTCTCTGCCACTCCGCAGTGCCATTCGGAAAATCTGCGATTTTCCTCATATCGGGCATTCATAAGGACTACACAAATACGTAGTCCTATCGTCTCCGCCACATACGGCTTCGCTTTCATGCAAGCATGAGCGAATCCGCATATGGCGGCGACAGCTCTGCTCATTGTTTATATCATAATGCGACATCTCTTGCTATTATAGCATGAAATATAGCATATTGGAATAAAATATGAAAAACAGTGCTATTTTTGATAGCATAAAGGCATGTTACAATGAAATCAACCAAAAAGTAACAAAAATAACATAGGAGGGAAGAGGAAAATATGTCAAAAAGAAAGATTGTCCAAAAAGCGGCGGCGGCGTTCGGGCTTATGCTCTGTGCGGCAGGGCTGACAGGCTGCGGACAGACAGCGTCGGACGGTAAGATCGAGGTGGAACTGGTGTCTTACAAACCGGAGGCGGTAGCGGCGATGGAGAAGATCGAGGCACGTTTTAACGAGACCCACGATGACATCCATCTGACGATCAATTCGCCCAATGAAGCAATGACGATTTTAAAAACAAGATTTATCAGGGAGAACTACCCAGATATCGTAGGGATCGGCGGCGATATCAACTATTCCAACTTCCTTGATGCGGAACTGTTTATGGATATCTCCGATCTGGAGGTGACGGGGGATATCAAACAGGCTTATGCGGACATGGACAAGGAACTGGAATTCATTCCGCAGGACGGAATTTACGCCCTTCCTTATGTGGCGAATGCGGCGGGCGTCCTCTACAACAAGGATATGTTCGAGGAGCACGGCTGGGAGATCCCGGAGACATGGACGGAATTTACAACGCTCTGTGAACAGATCGAATCGGAGGGCATCCAGCCTCTCTATCTGGGCTACAAGGATACCTGGACCTGCCTGGCGCCCTGGAATGCGCTGGCTGTGGGCCTTACACCGTCCGATACCTGCGCACAGGTAAATCAGGGCAACACCACATTCACGGACAATTACCGGGAGGTGGCCGAGAAGACGGAAGCGCTTCTTGAGTACGCGGAGCCCAACCCCTATGCGTACGGCTACAATGACGCCTGTACCGCCTTCGCGAGAGGGGAATCCGCCATGTACACGATCGGCAACTATGCGATCCCTCAGATCAAGTCGGTAAATCCCGATATGAATATCGACTCTTTCACATTCCCCGCAAATGAAGCGGAAGAGGACAATGTGCTGAACTCCGGTATCGACCTGCAGTTCTGCGTGATGAAAGAGACGAAGAATAAAGAAGCGGTATACGAAGTGCTGCGGTTCCTCTATGAGGACGAGACGATCAATATCTATCTGGACGATCAGGGCGGCATCGCCTGCAAGGAAGGTGAATTTGAGCTTCCCGCCGAACTGGAAGGCATGCGGGCATACATAGAGGCAGGAAGAATGACGGATTATCAGGATCACCACTATCCCAGTGAGATGAGCGTGGATGCCATGATCCAGACATTCCTGCTGGACGAGAGCGACAACGCCGTTGATACGTTCCTCGCACGCTTTGATTCGGACTGGATCAGATATAACAAGGATCTGATCTGGAAGGTGCAGCAGTATCAGAATGAACAATAAAAAATAGAGAAAGGAAAAGGTTTTACTATGAAAAGTAAAATGACCACACGGGAAAAAACATTCTGGGCAATTACCATACCGGTAGTGATATTGTTCTTCACATTTAATACACTTCCCATGCTGAAGGGATTTATGTACAGTTTCACCAATTACCGCGGTTACGGCGGATATGACAATGTGGGTTTTCGGAACTACAAGGATCTGTTTACGGACCTCAGGGTAGGCAAGAGCTACCTGTTTACTTTCAAATATGCGCTGGTGGGGACGGTGCTCGTCAACGTACTGAGCCTGATCATGGCGCTTGGACTGAACAGCCAGATCCGTTTTAAGAGCGCGCTCAGAGGTATCTACTTTGTGCCGAACATTCTGGGGGGGTTGGTTATCGGTTATATCTTCAGCTTCTTCTTTACTTATATCGTACCGGCGGTGGGCAACGCATTAAATATCAGCTGGATCCAGAACAGCATCCTCGCCAGCGAGAAATATGCGTGGATCGGCGTCCTGATCGTCGGCGTATGGCAGGCGGTGGCGACGAACACCATCATCTACATATCCGGACTTCAGACGGTGCCCGAGGATGTATATGAGGCGAGCAATCTGGACGGTGCGACAAAATGGCAGGAATTCTGGAAAGTGACGCTGCCGTTAGTGGTTCCTTTCCTGACCATCAACCTGGTGCTCAGCACGAAAAACCTCTTGATGGTATTCGACCAGATCATGTCCCTGACAAAGGGCGGTCCTGCACAGAGCACGGAATCCATTTCCTACCTGATCTACAGAAACGGTATGGACGGCGGACAGTTCGGCTTCCAGAGCGCGAACGCAGTCATATTCTTCTTTGTCATAGTAGGAATCACCGTGGCGCAGCTGACGATCATGAATAAGAAGGAGGAACAGTTATAATGAAGGAAGAAAAAAGAACAAACTGGGTGCTGACGGTCGTCCTGATCCTTGGTACCATAACCGTATTCTTTCCCTTATATATGGCATTTATCATTGCCTTCAAGCAGCCAAGCGAAATGACGAACGATGTGGCGGGCGCGTTGGCATTCCCCTCCACATGGAGCTTTGACAATTTCAGGCAGGCGATGGAGGTGACAGACTTCTGGCGCTCCCTCGGCAACAGCCTCCTGATCACCATCGCGACCATCGTGATCGCTATCGTGGTCCATTCTATCGCAGGCTATGCGATCGGAAGAGGCATGGCGGAGAGAAAAGGCTTTAAGTTCATCTATCTCTACATCGTGAGCGGTATGTTCGTGCCTTTCGCGATCCTGATGATGCCTCTGGTAAAACAGACGGCGCAGATGGGACTGGGCAACAGGCTCGGCGTGATCCTGCTGTATGTGGTATTCTATATGCCGATGAATGTGATGCTTTACACGGGTTATTTAAAAAATATACCGCTGGCGCTGGAGGAGGCCGCCTATATCGATGGGGCGACCACATGGACTACCTACTGGAAGGTCATCTTCCCGATGATGTCGCCGATGCATGCGACGGTTGCGATCCTGACAGCGTTAGGGACATGGAACGATGTGATGACACCGCTTGTCATCATGTCCGGTACGGGGATCAACACGCTGCCTCTGGCACAGCTCAATTTCCAGACGCAGTTCGGCACAAACTATAATCTGGCGTTTGCCTCCTATATTCTGGCGCTGATCCCGATCCTGCTGTTCTACATCGTATGTCAGAAGCAGATCTTAAACGGCGTGGCAAATGGGGCTGTGAAAGGATAAGCGGTAACAATTCAGCCCAATATCAGTTAATGGCGGCGGACGCTGAGAAGGCCATAAAATACTACGTCGCCACGCTCTCGCTCTGTGAAAAACGCAACGGACACTAAGCTCGTGAAATACCTCGCTAAGTGCCGGCGTTTTTCAAAGGGCTTCTTAAGTATTTTATGGCCTTCTCAGCTGACTGAGGTGCTAACTAAATGATGTAGGGGCGGCAAGCTTGCGGCTGTTCACCGGATGGGAGTCCATAAAGGCTGAACTGCGGCGGGATGTGGATAAGAAATAGAGACAGACAGTGGAGGGATGAGTTGACATGGCGGTGAAAGTAGAGCATGGTGTATTCCATATTGAGACAGCAAATACCCTTTACCAGATGAAAGTGGATGCCTTCGGGGTATTGAATCATTTGTGGTACGGCGAAAAAACAGGCTGTGTGATGGATTATCTTTTGGATTATCCGGATGTGGGTTTTTCAGGTAATATTTATGAGGCGGAGAATTTAAGGTCCTATTCGCTTGACACATTGCCGTTAGAGTATGCGTCCGGCGGCGTGGGGGATTTCCGTGTGCCGGCTGTGTCCGTCATCCACGAAAACGGGAGCTGTGCGCTTGATCTGCGTTTTCAGGAATATCATATTTTAAAAGGAAAATATCAGATTCCTGGCCTGCCGGCGGCCTATGCCGGGGAGGAAGAGGCGGAAACGCTGGAGATCGTCTTAAAAGATACGGCGACGGACGTAAAGGTGATCCTGAAATACGGCGTGTTGGAAAAGGATGACGTTATCACAAGAAGCGTTGTTGTGCAGAACGGCGGAAAGACGCCTGTGACCCTGGACAGGGTGCACAGCCTTTGTATGGATATTCCCTATGGGGACTGGGAGTGGATCCATTTCCACGGCAGGCATACGAAAGAGCGCCAGATGGAGCGGGCTGCCCTGATTCACGGCGTGCAGGAGAGCGGCAGCAATAGGGGGATGTCCAGCCACCAGCAGAATCCCACGGTGATCCTGTGCGAGAAGGGGGCTTCGGAAAAAAACGGATTCTGCATCGGCGCTGCGTTACTGTACAGCGGAGGCTTTCAGGCACAGATCGAGAGAGACCAGCTCGATCAGGTGAGGCTTGTGATGGGCATCCATCCGGATACTTTCACATGGCAGCTGAAAGAAGGCGAGAGCTTCTATGCGCCGGAGGTGCTCCTGTCCTGCTCGGGGAATGGGTTCGGGGAGCTGTCCCACCGCTTCCATCATGTGATCAGGAACCATGTGTGCAGGGGAAAGTATAAACTTTCCGAACGGCCGGTGCTGATCAACAACTGGGAAGCGACCTATTTTGACTTTAACGATACAAAGATTGAAGAGATCGCAAAGCAGGCGGCAAAGCTGGGCATCGACATGATGGTGTTGGACGACGGATGGTTCGGCAAGCGGGATTCGGATGTGTCGGGACTTGGCGACTGGTTCGTCAACGAGGAAAAGCTTCAGGGAGGACTCGGCAGACTGACGGAGAGGATCAACGGGCTGGGCATGAAATTCGGGATCTGGATGGAGCCGGAGATGGTGTCAGAGGACAGTGAACTGTACAGAAGCCACCCCGAGTGGGCGATCCGCATACCGGGCAGAAATCCCATGCGGGGCAGGTATCAGCTCGCGCTGGATATGGCAAATCCAGAGGTCGTTGCCTATTTATATGAGGTGATCAGCGATATCCTCCGGAAAAACAATATCGAATATGTCAAGTGGGATATCAACCGGAATATATGCGACTGGTATACGCCCACTCTCCCCAAAGACCGCCAGATGGAAGCGCCGCACCGCTATATTTTGGGGCTTTATGAGCTGCTCGAGCGGCTGACCGGAGAATTTCCGGATGTGCTGTTTGAGGGGTGCTGCGGTGGAGGAGGAAGATTCGATGCGGGGATGCTGTATTACTGTCCCCAGATCTGGTGCAGCGATGACACGGACGCCCACGAGAGAACGATCATCCAGTACGGCACAAGTTTCTTTTATCCGGCTTCCACGGTGGGGGCGCATGTCTCGGCAGTGCCGAACCACCAGACGGGCAGGGTGACGAGCCTCGAGGCAAGGGGGATCGCCGCCATGGCGGGGAGCTTCGGCTATGAACTCGATTTGAATACATTAAGTGATGAGGAAAAACAGAAAGTATCCCATCAGGTAGAAACCTATAAAAAGTATCAGGATCTGATCTACAACGGACTTTACTACAGGCTGTGCGATCCTGTGGAAGACAATATGTCGGTCTGGGAGTTTGTATCAGAGGACGGATCGGAAGTGCTGCTGCAGGGCGTGGTGTACCGTGCGGAGCCGAATGCCCTTCGAAGAAGGATAAGGCTTGCCGGCCTTTCGGAAGATGCGCGGTATCAGGCGGAGGGGGAGGAGAGAACTTACACCGGCTCCGCGCTGATGGCAGGAGGCATTCTGCTTCCGGAGATAAAGGGCGATGATGCCGCTGTGCAGATACACTTTAAAAGAATATCTGTTTCATAACTTTTTATACAAAATAGTTGTGGAAAAGGGAGAAAACATGCTATAATCCCGATATGGGAAAACCAGAGAGCCAGGGCGGCTTACCCTCTGTTTAAGGAGGGGCTTACCCTCCAGACGAAAGAAAGGAGGGCGATGCCAATGTATGTTACATATCCGGATTTGGTCCAGTTTTGTATCTTCTTGGTAGCCCTTGTTGGTCTGATCTATCAGATTTTCAGGGGAAAACGAAAATAGCCGCCAACTACCACGAATAGTTAGCGGCTGTTAATAAAAACAGTTCATTTATTATTTTGAGGGTAGAGCCGCTTCTCTGGCTTTCCCTTTTTAATATAACATACGGAATGAAAAGATTCAAGATTTTTCTGCAATACGATATTTTTTCTGGCATTTTCAAAAAATTGTGCTATACTATTATCTGAAATGCATAAATATGTTTATGTTTGCAGACAGAGGAATAAGAACCATGAAGAAATTTGACGTTTTTAAGACGATCCAGCTGATTCTTTTTATCATTCTCACAGGAGTCGGATTATATACTATTTTTACTGACAATGCATTATACCAGATGATAGCCAATGACCCGCATATCCGGGCACTCTGCATACTGCTGTGGGCGGCGCTTGTTATGTCGTTTCTGTTTATTTTTATGGACTTCAGTCTGTTTTCCACTTTTAAGAAAGACTACAGGGAACTTGATTTTGCAGTATCTTCCGACCCGGTGGCGGGAATTGCCAACAGGTACAGCTGCGATACACTGATAGAAAAATACCTTGACAAACCGCTTCCGCGTGAGATCGGATGCATTATGTTCGACCTGACCAATATCGGTGAGGTCAACCGGCTGTGGGGACATATCAGGGGAAACGAACTGATCTATGATTTTTCCAATATTTTGCAGTCTTCTTCCGCAAACCTGTGTTTTGTGGGAAGGAACGGGGGAAATAAATTTCTGGCACTGTTTGAGAACGGCACATCTGAAAAGATGAATACTTTTCTGAACCGTGTGGATAAAAAGGTAAAAAACCATAATGTGGACTCCGGGAAAGTGCCGATACAGTATGAGTACGGTTCAGCCTATCGTGAAGGGGAAGAAGTGAAGACCATTACGGACCTTATCGCGTTATCAAATCGTCGGATCTATGAAACATTTGACGATGTGTCCAAAGACGATCAGTGACGGTTTTGAGTATTTCGGGGGAGGAAACTGCTTATGCCTGCTTTGGATTATAGCTATATGGCAGAGCTGGTCGTCAATGCACAGGGCGGTGACAGTGATGCCTTTGCCGAACTTTATGCGGCAACATATCAGAAACAGTATCAATTTGCATACAGTTATTTAAAAGATGAATATCTGGCACAGGACGCACTGCAGGAGACGTATATCATAGCGCTGAAGGAGCTTTCCAAGCTGAAAGATCCCATGCTGCTGGTAGCGTGGCTGAACCAGATCAATTTCCGTATCTGTTTCCAGTTACATAAAAAACAGAAACGCTACGATGCGGAGATGGGCGGATATTATGACGACTCAGAAGCGGGTGGGGGAAAGGCAGCCGCGATATCACAGGCACAGGCAAATCCGTCTAACACCGGAAATCCGGAGGATATGGTAGTGAAGGTGGATTCCCGGGAATATATCATGAACCAGATCCTGAAGCTTCCCTTTACGGAGGCGCAGGTTATCATCCTCAGGTTTTATCGAAACCTGAAGTACGGTGAGATCGCTGAACTTTTAGAGATCAGCCAGAGTTCCGTAAAACGGTATCTGAGCAGCGGCAAGGAACATCTGGGCAACATTCTTCAGCAGCAGGGAGGTGAATTTTACGTATGAAAGTATTTCAAAAATCATCTGCACCGCAGTTGTCTTATGAAGCGGCAAGCCGGATTCTGGAACGGGCTTTTGAGGCGAACGAGATGGAGAATAATTCCATCCCGCTGGAGGTGCTGGCTTCCTACAGCAGTTACCGGAAAGAGCGTTTTACCCTGCAGCGGACGATCCTTGTTGTTATTATGACGCTTTTTATACTGCTCCCGCTTCTGTTTATACCTGCCGCGTTTACGGTAAACGTGGACGAGACGCTCGGAAGGAATTTCAATCCTATTTATAAACTGACGGTGGATTCCATGATGCTGGTGGACAGGGTGAGCGCAACGATAGACGGATTTAATATTCCTGTCTATGAGGTGGATTCACACGTATATTCCATAGAGCCTTCCAGAAACGGTGAGATGGAGGTTACGGTGACGCTGATCAATAAACAGACAGTGACACAGCGTGTGGATGTCACCGGGGTGGACCGTGAAGTTCCCACAGCGGATTCCTGCAGCAAAGAGGGAGATGAGCTTCACCTGTATCTTTCCGACAGCGGGTCGGGAGTGGACTATTCGAAGATAGAGGCGTATGACCTGGACGGAAATGCGATAGAGCCGTCGGCGGTGAACGAACAGACAGGATGTGTGACGCTGCCTGCCGTGTCGGATACGATCAACGTCTATGTGGCGGATCTGGCGGGGAATAAGTTGCAGCTGATTTTGACGATAGGATAACCATGAAAAGATGTTTTGTCAAAGAAAGCCTCCGGCTCGCACCGGAGGCTGATAAACAATAGACCTGAATCCTGAGACATTAATCTTTGGGTATTTTACAGCTTCTGTATAAAAAATCTTCCGGCCCTGAACCAGATCTTACCCCTGATCTGCCGGATGCCGACAGCGCCGAAGCTTCTGGAATCCATGGATTCTGCCCGGTTGTCACCCATCACGAAGATCTGCCCTTCCTGCAGGGTATACGGATATCTGACCATTCCGGCGTCTTCGTTTGTCGGTTCGCCGTGGAGATAGGGCTCGGAGAGAAGTTCGCCGTTAAGGTAAACATCTCCGTCCCTGAGATCGATAACATCCCCTTCCATCGCAATGATCCGCTTCACATAATATTCCCCGGACGGGATCCGGACGGATACCACATCCCCCCGGTGGTACTGCGGATGGATCCTCGTGTAGAGGACAATGTTATCCTCGATCAAAGTGGGTTCCATCGAATGGCCTTTTACAAAAGAAAAACCGATCAGGCTGTGGAAGACGATAAAAAGTATCACGAGCAGCAGCAGAAATTTTTTCGTATCTTTCAGCCAGCCGTACTTCAGTCCGTCATACTTTTTCAAAAAACGCCGTTTCCCGGCGCCCTCTTTCTCCTTTCGCATGATAAATCACCTCTGTTGACTGTATAGCTTCCACCCCAAAAAAGAGCGGTAATCACAATATGATTATCGTGGAATAGAGATGGATTGTCAATATAAAAAAAAATTGACTTTTTCTGACCCTTTTTTGTTTCTCAAACCCACTTAATAAGTAAAAGAGGAAAAAAGCAACTATAAAACTCATTACCAAAGGAGGGAGAGAAAGAATGAAAGAGATCTTTAAGTCAAAAAAAAGATGGATCGCGTTTTTTCTGGCACTTCTTCTGATAGTGACAACATGCATCCATTCTTCAGATGTATTTTTGTGGGCTACAGGGGAAGACGAGAACGCTGCGTCTGAGCAGAGTGAGAGCGAACCTGCGGAAGATGTAGTGGAAATAGAAGTCGAAGATGAGGAAGAAGCGGAACCAGAGGAAGAGACGAATCAGGAAGAGACGGCGGAGGAGACTGAAAGCCCGGCAGCGGAAGTGACCGACGGCGAAGATCAGCAGGATCCGGCGGAAAATGCGGGGCAGGAGACCGATGAGAATGCGGAGCAGGCTCCTGTGGAAGGGGAGGTACCGGAAGAAGTTACAGAGGAGAATCCGGAAATCCCTGCAGAGATAGTTACATATAGCTACACCGTTCATTATTATTATGACGGCGCGGAGGACGAGGGCGCGAGAGCAGAAGGCAATGGTGCGCTCGGCGATGCTATTTTAACTTCTGATGTGAAAAAAGAAACAGTACATAATGAGAAGAACTATGTTCTGGATCATGTGGAGAATAAAGACGGCAAGATCGGCGAGGACGCCGGACAGAACGTGGTGAAGGTTTATTATGTTCTGAAGGAAGAGGTAATAGAAAAACCGGCCCAGACGCTGACGGCTTCGGCGAGCGATGGAGCGAGGGTTACTGTAGTGGCTCCGGAGGGGGCATTGCCTGCAGGGGCTAAAGTTACCGCGAAAGTTGTCACGATAACTTCGGAGATGCGGGAAGCTGTTGAGGATGCGTCCGGCGGAAAGACTGTAAAAATCCTGAAAGCATATGACGTTACTATCACAGATGCGGAAGGAAATGAAATCCAGCCGGATGACAGCGTTAAAGTAACCATTCAGAATGCGGACGTTGAAGGTGAAAATCTGGGCGTTTATCACATGAGTGAAGAAGGTACTGAGAAAGTAGCCGAAAATGCGGATGCGAAGAAAGCATCTTTTGAAGTAGAGCATTTTAGTATTATTGCATATACAATAGAAGAAGCGTCAGAGGGGTCTGCTGATGTGTACGTTTATATGCAGTTTACGAATATCAAGAGTGACGCGGCAAGAAATGCTTTGACTACACAATATGGTCTGGCAAGAAATGATAGTAAAGAAACAACTGCCTGGTACACATTGGGGAAAATATCTAGTCTTGATATTCCTGCTGCAACGGATGCAGACAGGAAAGAAAAATCAAAACAGAATGATCAGGACAAAAATAATCAGAGCAAAGCGATAAATGCTCTCAGCAGGATGGGACGTTATAATAATAACAAGTTTCCGTATGAGCTGGTAAATACAGATGACTGGTGGCTGCATGGAGCTTATGGGTCGGATAGCTATGGTGATGTAAAAGGAACAGATATAGCTTGGCATTTGGATGGCGAAATGGATTTATCTGATCTCTCCTATACGGTGAAGTATCTCGATCAGGATGGGAATGAAATCGGTATAGAGAAGAAAACAGGCACTTTGGGGGAGGTTATAACAGCAGATAATGTTGTAAAAAAAGAGATATCCGGATATACATTTGATGAAGATGCAACGAAAGAAAAGGCGGAAAATCTGACGATCGGGCTGGATGAAAGCGAAAATGTGATCAATGTATATTATAGAAGCAATAATACTTCCAATGTATATGTCTATGTTGCGTTTAGCGGAATCAACGATTCTAACAGGGCGCAAGTAGAAAAAGAACTGAGCTCGTATAAGTTAGAAAATAATGGGAAAGGGCATGAGGATAAAGATAAAAATATTTGGTTCACGATAGGGAAGATTTCCGATGCCGGGATTTCGGAGCCGACAGATAAAACAGCGCCCAGCACGTCTAAACAGCAAGAGGCGGCAGTGGGCTTGCTCGGGTCGGAACAGATGGCGTTTTATAAAGGCAATAGCTTTCCACTGGGATTGGTAAAAGATGGGAAATGGAGTTTACATGGAGCCGATGGAGCCGACGGCGATGGTTATAAGGACGAGGCAGGTTCTAAAGCAACATGGCATTTAGACGGTCAGGTGGATTTAGGGAAACTATCCTATACGGTGAATTATCTCGATCAGAATGGAAATCCGATACCGAATATAAATCCTGAAGTTAAAAATGGATCTTTTGGAGAGACAATAACGGCAGATGATGAGAAGACTGAAATAGGTGGATATACATTTGATCCTGAAAAGAGTACGGAGAACGTGACGATCGGGCTTGACGAAAGCAAGAATGTGGTCAATGTATATTATAAAAATAGTGTGTCTTCTGATGTGTATGTTTATGTTGCACTTGAAGGGATTACAGATGATATTGCGGATAGGTTGGTGAAAGATTTTCATTTAGGAAACGGAACAGAATTTGAAGAAAATGGCATCAAAACAAAATGGTATACCATAGGAAAGATTGAAAATGTTGGAATTGCTGCACCTGTTAAATTAGGGATAAGCACTGATGAAGATCAAAGAGGAGAAGCAATTGAAGGGCTGGGGAGATTAATTAGATATAATGATAATACATTCCCCATAGATCTGATTACTTCATGGAATCTGAGAGGATCTAATGGCGCAACGGATTATTCTGATGAAGTACCTTCCGGACCAGAAGATAAACCGAACCTTTGCTGGCATTTGGATGGAAAAGTAAGATGTCATGAAGTAACGGTAACAGCGAACAGCTTGACTGATACCTACGATGGAACCCCAAAGGCAGTCAGCGGTTTTGCCGGGGAGACAAATAAGGGAATCCCGGTAACAGCAGGCGGTAAAACCTATTATGTAACGGGCCTGACATCAGAAGCAAGTGGAACAAACGTAGCAGACAGCCAGAATGCAATCCCTGTAACTGGAACAGCGGTAGTGAAGGATGCGGATGGAAAAGATGTAACGGCACTGTTCGATGTAAAAGTAACCTCAGGGGCACTGACAATCAATAAGAGGATGGTAACGCTGACCTCCGCGAACCTGAGCAAGAAGTATGACGGAAAGGCATTGACTAACGGAGACACAGCACTTGCGACAGAGACCGGCTGGGCAGATGGGGAAGGGGCGACATATACCTTTACCGGAAGCCAGACGCTGGTAGGAAACAGTGCAAACGCATTCAGTTATAAATTAAACGATAACACGGATGAGAATAACTATACAATCAGCAAGAGTGAAGGAACGTTGACGGTAAGTAACCGTGATGCATCGTACGAGGTAACGGTAACGGCGAATAGTACGACTGCAACCTATGATGGAAAGGAGAAACAGGCAAGCGGTTTTATTGGCGAGGCAGAGCAGGGAATCCCGGTGACAGCAGATGGTCAAACCTACTATGTAACAGGCCTGACGTCGGAAGCAAGTGGAACAAACGTAGCAGACAGTAAAACAACTATTCCTGTAACTGGAACGGCGGTAGTGACGGATGCGGCTGGAAATAATGTGACAGATCAATTCGCTGTTACGGTAACTCCGGGATCCCTGACGATCAATAAAAGAAATGTGACGTTGACTTCCGCAGATTTGAGTAAAATGTATGACGGAACGGAGCTGACTAACGGAGAAACAGCGCTTGAGATAGAGACCGGATGGGCAGATGGAGAGGGAGCGATATATACCTTTACCGGAAGCCAGACGGTAGTAGGAAACAGCGCAAATGCGTTCAGCTACACACTGAATGCGGGCACGGATGCGAACAACTATAACATCGAGAAGGAAGAAGGAGAGCTGACCATCAATCCCCGCGAGTTAACTATTACGGCAGGCAGTGCTGAAGGTAAGTATACAGGGAATCCACTTACGGTTAGTAATTCTGCTATAATAGTAGAGGGACTTCTCGAAGGTCATTCCTGTACAGCAACGGTTACAGGGAGCCAGACATTAGTTGGCAGCAGCGAGAGCCAGGTGGTTGCGACGACAGTGGCAATTGTAGATGACGAAAATGGAAATGGAGATGTGACTAAAAATTATCACTGGACCACAAAACCAGGTACAATTACTGTAACTGATGGGACAGAAGAAGATCCGGTTGAAGATGATCTGGTTGTAAAGAAAACTAATACACCGCCTGAAGGTGGGTATAAGGCTGGTGATACTGTAGAGTTTACAATTCATGTAACTAATATCTTCAATGAAGAAAAAGAAGTAACAGTCAACGAGTTAGAAAATGTTCTCTTTGCTGATAAAGAAGCCGAAAATACTAATGCGTCAGGGTCAAAAAATTCAAGGACGTATACAATAGCAGCAGGAGAAACGAAAGCAATTAAAGTGACATATGTGATTACAGAGGCAGATGTTTTGGCGGGTGGATTTAAGAACACAGCAAGTGTAATCCTTAATGGAAAGACATATGAAGGTGAGGATATAGCTAAAACAGTACCCATGTATACGCTGACAATTTATTATCAGTATACAGATGGAACAACGGCAGCAACTACTTATACAGGGCGATATCTGGAAGGCGAAAATTATCTGGTATATTCCCCTGCAATTGAAGGCTACAACAGCAGTGCGGCATTTATCACAGGTACAATGGAGAATAGAGATCGTTCATTTGTAATTTACTATTCAGCACCGGCAACGCCGGCTACACCGACCACGCCGGGTGGCGGCGGTGGCGGAACGACACCTACTCCTCCGACACCACCTACACCTACTCCTCCGGAACCTACCATAGTACCGGATATACCGGTACCGGCAGGAGCAATACCGGTAGTGGTATCAACAGAACAGGCATTAGCAGCACTGGGGGATGAAGCAGTACCATTGGGAGCACTCATTGATGTTGACGAGGACGGAAACGTTACGATCACACCGATCAACGTGGAAGAAATTCCTCTGGCAGGCGGAGTAAACGATGGCCACTTATGCTGTATCTTACACTTCCTGCTGATGCTGGCGGCACTGATCATCTACTCATGCTACACAGACAGCATGAAGAAACATCAGAAGAAGCTGGCAGAGCTGAAAGATGAACTGGCAAAAGAAATGTTAAAGAAACAGCTCGGCATCACAGATGACCGACAGGCAAAAATGTAAGGACGCGCAGGCGAGAAGGAGGTAATGATATGTGGATGAATTTGTATAATTTTACACACAGCAGTTTAGGCATGCACTTCTGGGATCTGCCGGCGCTCCTTGCGGGCGTGATCATCCTGGTGGAACTGGTTGTGCACAGCCGCAATCAGAAAAAGCGGGAAGATGAGTTTGACGAAGAGAGAACGGAGAAACTGGAAACCATGCAGAAGGAAATTACAAAAGAAGCGTAATTTCGGGATAACGAGAAGGAGGAATAGATTATGTCATACGTTTTTGAACATACCGCACTCGGCTTCTGTTGGTGGGATTTACCGGCAGCAATCATCCTGATCGTGGTGATCGTGGCTTTTGTCTGGAAACACCATGATATGAAAAAACAGGAGAAGGATTTAGAGGACCAGATCGCGGGACTGTATGCAAATGACGCGGTGCCTGTGGACGGGGAATAGATCCGGCCGGCTGAGTAAAAAGAGGTTCGTGAGAACCGGATAGAAAGTTAAAAATGAGAAGGAGCAATGGGAGACTGTTGCTCCTTCCCGTTTCAATTCGCATAAGTCTGCTCGCAAAGCGCGCAAGGCGTTGGTTCGATTTTTTTCCGCAGACCTCCGCAAAACGGCGCATCATCAATTTATATCGTGCCATCTCCGATAAGAACGGTTTTTCCCCGGAATGCAAATCCATATTTCCGAATTCGGTTTCCCGCAAATCCCTTTGAAAGCAAGCCGGTTTCATATTTTTTCTGTTCTATCTGTTCCAGAGCCTTGTGGACCGTATCGGTCAGAGTATTCTCCTCATCGGGATCAAAGACCTTAAATTCCAGAATGATCGCATCATCATTTCCTTTTGGCTCCAGAATGACATCGTATCGTCCAAATCCGCTTTCGCGGTTTGAGAAAATTGT